>ENA-ORSR01002179-ORSR01002179.1-human-gut-metagenome-genome-assembly--contig:-NODE-2179-length-11454-cov-3.988332_pt1 | contig 11454 bp, 10 predicted proteins | sample MGYA00241901_ERZ509166 | MGnify/ENA primary metagenome ERZ509166 (study PRJEB26280, sample SAMEA2338860) | human gut metagenome | biome: human gut; feature: human-associated habitat; material: faeces... | reverse complement strand
CGTGAAGGTGGACGTACTGTAGGATCAGGACGTGTTGCTACAATCATCGAGTAATTAGAATAAAATATAGAGTATCGAAAGATACATTGTGTCCAAGCGTAAGATACCCCGGAACCGTAAGGTTTCCGGGGTTTTTCTGTTGGGGAGGAAAATGAAAGTTGAAAAGTCTATGGAAATTTTAATTATGATATGCTACAATAATTCCAAAGCATTATATTTTCGATAATCTAATACGTCTGTTGCGGTATCTGACCGTGTCTGAAAATCTAACAGCATATCAAGGGAAATCTCAATGCTTTTATTCACAGTAAAAAAGAAAAATGCAGAGAGATTTTTGAATGTGTATTATAAATGACGATTCAGACATGTAAGGAAAAAGCTGGAAATGAATGATTTCAGAAAATCTCCTGCGAACATAAAAAGGAGGAAGTGATTTTATGAAAACATTAGACAGTATTCCGAACAGAACATACAAAGCGACTATCTTTGCTATGCTGTTTGAAGACAAGGAGCATTTATTGGAGCTTTATAATGCAATTAGCGGTAAACATTACACTAATCCGGAAATGTTGGAGATTAATACGCTAGAAAACGCTATCTATATGGCTATGAGAAATGATATTTCGTTTCTTATAGATGCTCGATTATCGTTATATGAGCATCAGTCTACATATAGTCCTAATTTACCCCTTCGATTTCTGCTTTATATTTCTGCGCTATATTCGTCTATGACCAGAGAAGCTAATTTATATGGGACAAAACCTATAGAACTGCCACCGCCACGTTTTGTGATTTTTTATAACGGGAAGGTGGAACAGCCGGATAGACAGATATTAAAATTATCCGATTTGTATACTATAAAAGAGGAATGCAGTTTGGAACTGGAAGCAGTTGAGAGAGCCATAGAGGAGTGTATTCAGGAAGGAATTCTCAAAGAATTTCTGGAAAAAAATCGAGCGGAGGCAAAAAATATGAGCATATTTGAATATGACCAGGAAAAGCATATAAAGCAGGAAAGAGAAGAGGCTTGGGAAGAAGGGAGAAAAGAAGGAAAAAAAGCAGGAGAGCGTGATATGCTTTTGAAACTTGCAGAGAAAAAATTAAGAAAAGGGAAAACGATAGCTGAGATTGCAGAGGAATTAGAAGAGAGCGAAAAAACTATAAAAGAGATTTTAGACAGCAGAAAAGGATAAGAAGATAAAAATATGGTAAAATAGCACCATAAAATAAAATAGGTGGTGAAAACATGGAAAACAGTTATAGTTTCCAGAGTCCTATTGGATTTTTAACGATTTGCGAGCAGGATAATCAGTTGACACGTTTATATTTAGACAATCAGGATAGGGGAATTTTGCAAAGTCGAAACTTTGAGTATCATTCGGACTTTTTGCATGAAGTATATCATCAGCTAAACGAGTATTTTGCCGGTAAGCGAAAAATTTTTGATTTGCCTGTAGATAGTAAAGGAACCGCATTTCAAAAGGCAGTCTGGAGAGAATTACAGAAAATTCCTTATGGAGAAACAAGAAGTTATGAGGATATTGCCGTTGCCATAGGCAATAAAAAAGCAGTTCGGGCAATTGGACAGGCAAATGGCAGAAATCCTATTATGATTGTTGTTCCATGTCACAGAGTTATTCGCAAAAATGGGGATATTTCCGGTTTTGCCTGTGGAGTAGAGGCAAAAAGATATCTGTTGAATTTAGAAAGAGAGAACAGCATAAACCAGTTATAGGGAAATTTATAAAGGGCACAATAATTATAGTAGAGAAAAATCAGTAATGATGAGGAGGAAATCAGATATGAAGAAATTAGCATTAGGATTACTTGCAGTGACATTGCTTTGCGGATGTGGGACAAAGGAAGCAAAAATTTCAATGGAAGAAGCAAAAGAGGCAGCATTAAAAGAGTTTCAGGGAGATATCATACAGTCTAATAAAGACGAAGATGACGGTAAGGTAGTATATGAATTTATTATTGATAATGGACCGAACCGGTGTGATGTAGAAATTGATGGAAATACAGGAGAGGTTTTAAAAAGTGAGTTGGAGGATAGTCGATTGAGAACTGTTCCTCAGCCATCAGAAGAACCTTCACAAGAGAGCTCACAGCCACAGAACAGCGAAGAAATTATTACAGAAGATGAAGCAAAGGAAGCAGCGCTGGCACGAAGCGGAGCAGGTAGTGTAGTAAAATGTGAGTTGGATACAGACGATGGAAATGTTCGATATGAGATTGAAATACGTGACGGCAGCAAGGAAATTGACGTGGAAGTAGATGCTGTTACAAAGGAAATTTTGCACTATGAAGAAGAAATCATAGATTAAAGATAGGCGAGATGTAATAGTCAGTTGCAGAAAATCATGGTAGAATAATAAAAAACATGAATGAAAGCAAAGGAAGCAGAATATGGAACAGAAGAAAGAAATCTATAGTGCATATACAGAAATTTTAAAAGAAGAGCTGATGGCAGCAATGGGCTGTACAGAACCGATTGCGTTGGCCTATGCGGCAGCAATAGCAAGGAGAGAATTAAACGACCTTCCGGATAAAGTTTTGGTTCAGACAAGCGGAAGTATCATTAAAAATGTGAAGTCTGTGATTGTGCCAAATACAGGTCATTTAAAGGGAATTCCGGCAGCAGTTTCAGCGGGAATTGTTGCAGGAAACCCAGATAAAGAGTTGGAAGTTATTGCAGATGTTTCAAAAGATGATATAAAAAATATTGAGAAATTTATGCAGGAGAAAGAAATTGTCGTTGAGCATCTTGATGAGGGGATTATTTTCGATATTGTAATTACTCTGTATAAAGGAGAGGATTATGCAAAGGTACATATTATTAATTCCCACACAAACGTAGTTTTGGTGGAGCATAATCATCAGGTTTTGAAAAGCTCAGACTGCTTAAATGATATGCCTTCTGATACAGCGAAGTATGAATTGTTGAATATGAAAGATATCTGGGATTATATTAACCATGTGGAGCTAGTTGATATAAAAGATATTTTGGACAGACAGATTGCATATAATACGGCAATTGCGGAGGAAGGCTTGAGAGGAGATTACGGCGCCAACATTGGAAGTGTGCTTTTGGATACATATGGAGATGACATTCGTACAAGAGCAAAGGCAAAGGCGGCGGCAGGCTCTGATGCAAGAATGAACGGATGTGAACTTCCGGTGATCATCAATTCAGGAAGTGGCAATCAGGGAATGACTTCATCTATTCCTGTCATTGAATATGCCAAAGAGTTCGATGCGGATGAAGATACCTTGTACCGCGCGCTTGCTTTGTCAAATCTTGTTACAATCCACCAAAAGACAGGAATCGGACGTCTTTCTGCATACTGTGGAGCAGTCAGCGCAGGAGCAGGAGCAGGTGCGGGAATTGCATATCTCTGTGGAGGAGGTTATGAAGAAGTGATTCACACAGTTGTCAATGCACTTGCAATTGTCTCTGGGATTGTCTGTGACGGTGCGAAGGCGTCTTGCGCAGCGAAGATTGCATCTGCGGTGGATGCCGGGATTTTAGGCTATAATATGTATAAACGAGGACAACAGTTCTATGGCGGTGACGGAATTGTCACAAGAGGAGTGGAGGAGACGATTCAGAATGTGGGACGTCTCGGAAAACAGGGAATGAAAGAGACCAACGAAGAAATCATCAAAATCATGGTTGGTGAATAGAATAAAGAATGAGAAAAGAAATGAAAAGGGGAAAGTGTTTATGAAAAAAATAGTTGGAAGCCTGCCTTTTAAACTTGTTCTTGGAGTTGTGATCGGCGTTTTAGTCGGACAGGTGGCAAATGAAGGTGTTATGAATGTTGTGGTTACGATCAAGTATATTCTGAATCAGGTGATCAATTTCTGTGTTCCTTTGATCATCATCGGATTTATCGCTCCGTCTATTACAAAGCTTGGGAACAACGCGTCCAAAATGCTTGGTGTAGCTCTGGTGCTGGCATATGTTTCGTCGCTTGGCGCAGCGTTGTTTTCGATGGCGGCAGGATATGGTCTGATTCCGCATTTGTCCATTGATGCAAATGTAGAGGGGTTAAAAGAGCTTCCGAAAATCGTATTCCAGCTTGATATTCCTCAGATTATGCCGGTTATGAGTGCGCTCGTATTTTCTGTGTTGATTGGACTTGCGGCGACATGGACAAAAGCGAAGACAATCACGACTGTTTTGGAGGAATTTCAAAAAATTGTGCTGGATATCGTCACAAAAATTGTCATTCCGATTCTTCCGATTTTTATCGGATTTACTTTCTGTGCATTGTCATATGAAGGAACGATTACAAAACAGCTTCCGGTATTTATTCAGGTTGTGCTGATTGTTATGATCGGTCATTTTATCTGGATGGCATTGTTGTATGTGCTGGCAGGAATTTATTCAGGAGAAAATCCGTGGACAGTTGTAAAAAACTATGGACCTGCATATATTACGGCGGTTGGAACAATGTCTTCGGCAGCAACGCTTGCAGTGGCGCTTCGCTGTGCAAAAAAATCAGAATCACTTCGTGATGACATGGTAGATTTCGGGGTTCCGCTGTTTGCCAATATCCACCTGTGTGGCTCGGTTCTGACAGAAGTTTTCTTTGTGATGACGGTGTCAAAAATCTTATATGGGAATATTCCGTCGTTTGGGACAATGCTGTTATTCTGTGTACTGCTTGGTGTATTTGCAATCGGAGCGCCGGGAGTTCCGGGAGGAACAGTGATGGCATCTCTTGGATTGATCACGGGAGTGCTTGGGTTTGACGAGACAGGAACGGCGCTGATGCTTACGATTTTTGCACTGCAGGACAGCTTTGGAACAGCCTGCAATGTAACCGGTGATGGAGCGCTGACATTGATGCTGACAGGATATGCGAAGAAACATCACGTAGAAAAACAGACTATTTCTGTTGATTTGTAGGCTTGACAAGTGCAGTGAGACTTCCTATAATGTTCAGAGACGATAAGGGAGTAGTTAGCGTAATTACGTAGTATTGTCAACATACTGGCAGTTTGACTGTCTGGCATTACTTTAAATAATGAGACTTATCCGTAGATATAAGGCTACGGGTAGGTCTTTTTGTTTGGAGTAATTGCAAGGAAACGAAAAGGAGAAAAGGGAAATGGGTATTGTAGAATTATTTTTAATTGCGGTAGGATTGTCGATGGATGCATTTGCGGTTGCAGTCTGTAAAGGGCTGGCAATGAAAAAATGTACGTGGACGAAAGCGGGGATCGTAGGTCTGTATTTTGGAGTGTTTCAGGCTGGAATGCCGTTGATCGGATATGTTTTGGGCGTGCAGTTTAAAGACTTTATCACATCAATCGACCACTGGATTGCGTTCATCCTTCTTGGGATTATCGGATTTAATATGGTGCGAGAGTCAAGGGAAGAGGAATGCGAGACGGCGAGCGAAGCTTTGGATGTGAAGACGATGATAGGGCTTGCGGTTGCGACGAGCATTGATGCGTTGGCAGTCGGAGTGACATTTGCATTTCTTCAGGTGAAAATCGTGCCGGCAGTCAGCTTTATCGGAGTGACTACATTTATCATCTCGGTGGCAGGTGTGAAGATCGGGAATATCTTCGGGGCAAAGTACAAATCAAAAGCAGAGCTTGCAGGAGGGATCATTCTGATTCTGATGGGAGTCAAAATATTGTTGGAGCATTTGGGATTCTTGAGATAATCAGAATCCCTTTTCGTTGCGTTTTTTTAGAATATTTGTTATACTTTTAAAAGATTAAGAAGAGGTGAACAGAAAATGAAATGGAATAAATTTAGATTGAAAACAACGACAGAAAGCGAAGATATCGTCAGCAGTATGCTGATGGATCTTGGAATTCAGGGCATTGAGATTGAGGACAAGATTCCGTTGACACAGTCTGATAAAGAGCAGATGTTTGTGGATATCCTTCCGGAGATTGAAGCAGATGACGGTGTTGCGTACATTAGTTTTTATCTGGAAGAGGACGAGGACAAAGAAGAAGTTCTTGCGAATGTAAAAAAAGAATTGGAAGAGATGCGGGCATATACGAATGTGGGGGCGTGTACCATTGAAGAATCACAGACTGAAGATGTGGATTGGGTCAACAATTGGAAACAGTACTTCCATCAATTTTATGTGGATGATGTGCTCATCATTCCGTCGTGGGAAGAGGTGAAACCGGAGGATGAGGATAAGATGATCATTCACATCGATCCGGGGACTGCGTTTGGAACAGGAATGCATGAGACAACACAACTTTGTATCCGCCAGATCCGCAAATACGTGACACCGGATACGACAATTTTAGATGTAGGATGCGGAAGCGGGATTCTTGGAATGCTCGCCTTAAAATTCGGGGCAAAATATTCGGTTGGAACGGATTTGGATCCATGTGCTATCGATGCGACTTATGAGAACATGGAAGTAAACGGAATTACAAAAGATCAGTATGAGGTCATGATCGGAAATATCATCGATGACAAAGAGGTGCAGGACAAAGTCGGATATGAAAAATATGATATTGTCGTGGCGAATATTCTTGCAGATGTGTTAGTTCCGCTTACACCTGTTATCTTACATCAGTTAAAGACAGGCGGAATTTATATCACAAGTGGAATTATCGATGCAAAAGAAGAGACAGTCGTGGAGGCAGTGAAAGAAGCAGGACTTGAAGTTCTGGAAGTGACATATCAGGGCGAATGGGTATCCGTGACGGCAAGAAAAAATTAGGAGAATCATTATGCATCAGTTTTTTGTAACACCTATGCAGGTGAAAGAGGATCATATCTATATAGAAGGTCTGGATGTGAATCATATTAAAAATGTGCTCCGCATGAAAGTGGGCGAAGCGTTAAAAGTCAGTGACGGAAACAACCGAAAGTATCTCTGTGAGATTGAGTCAATGACGGCGCAACAGGTCTGTGTCCGGATTGTAGAAGAACAGCAGGTGGATACGGAGTTACCGTCAAAAATATATCTTTTTCAGGGACTTCCGAAAAGCGATAAGATGGAATTGATTGTACAAAAAGCGGTGGAACTTGGAGCGTATGAGATTATACCGGTCGCAACAAAACGTGCGGTTGTAAAGCTCGACGAGAAAAAGGCGTTAAAGAAAGTGGAGCGCTGGAGAGGAATTGCGGAAAGCGGAGCAAAGCAGTCCGGGCGCAACGTAATCCCGAAAGTGACAAATGTGATGTCTTATAAAGATGCTCTGACATATGCGAGGGGACTGGATATCCTTCTCATTCCGTATGAACTTGCAGAGGGAATGAAAGAGACAAAGCAGGTGATAGAGGAAATCAAAAGAGGACAATCCGTCGGTATTTTTATTGGACCGGAAGGTGGATTTGAGACGCAGGAAGTAGAGGATGCCATTGCAAATGGAGCGAGAGCCATCACACTTGGCAAGCGGATTCTGAGAACGGAGACAGCAGGTCTTACGACACTGTCAATTTTGATGTATCACTTGGAAGAGTGATGACATAACTTATATAGTAAGAAAGAAAAACAGGAGAAGATCATGGAAGTTTATTTGGACAATTCTGCAACTACAAAATGTTATGAGAGTGTCAAAGAGATTGTAGGAAAAGTAATGTGTGAAGATTACGGCAATCCGTCTTCAATGCACAAAAAGGGAGTAGATGCAGAAAAATATATAAAAGAGTCAAAAGAGACATTGGCGAAGCTTTTAAAAGTGCAGGAGAAAGAGATTTACTTTACTTCCGGAGGGACAGAGAGTGACAATCTGGCTCTGATTGGTTGTGCAAGAGCCAATCACAGAGCGGGAAAACATCTGATCACATCTTCTATCGAACATCCGGCAATCTTAAATACGATGCATTATCTGGAGGAGGAAGAAGGATTTCGAGTGACCTTCCTGCCGGTGGATAAGGATGGCAGAATCCGTTTGGATGCATTGAAAGAGGCGCTTTGCGAGGATACTATTCTCGTGTCTGTCATGTATGTGAATAATGAGGTTGGTTCTGTGCAGCCGATCGAGGAAGCGGTGCAGATTGTGAAGAATTATAATAAAAACATTCTGTTCCATGTGGATGCGGTTCAGGGATTTGGGAAATACCGTATTTTTCCAAAGAGAATCGGAGTGGATATGATGTCGGTGAGCGGACATAAAATCCATGGACCAAAAGGAATCGGAGCGCTTTACATCAATGAAAAAGTAAAGATTAAACCAATTGTATTTGGTGGCGAACAGCAGAAAAATGTCCGCTCCGGTACGGAGAATGTTCCGGGAATTGCCGGACTCGGCGCTGCGGCAAAAGAGATTTATACCAATCTGGAACAAAAAGTGGAGACGATGAGGTCGCTTAAGAACTACTTTATAGAAGGAATTGCAAAGATTGCGAACACGACGATTCACGGACGAACCGATGAGACGAGCGCGCCGCATATTGTCAGTGTGGGATTTGCGGGAATTCGAAGCGAGGTACTATTGCATACGTTGGAAGAGAAAGGAATTTATGTATCTTCCGGATCTGCATGTGCATCAAATCATCCGGCAATCAGCGGTGTACTAAAAGGAATTGGAGCGGGAACAGAATATTTGGACGCGACACTTCGATTTAGTTTTTCTGAATTTACAACAAAAGAAGAAATTGACTATACATTGGAAACACTATATAATTGTGTACCGATGCTTAGGAAGTATACAAGACACTAAGAAATGATGGAACAAGACAAAAGAGAGGAAAATAAACGTATGATGTTTCAGGCTTTTTTGATAAAATATGGAGAAATTGGAATCAAGGGGAAGAACCGTTATCTGTTTGAAGATGCATTGATCAGACAGATGAAGTTCTCCCTTCAGGATGTGGAAGGAGAATTTCACATTCACAAATCACAGGGCAGAATTTATGTAGACTGTGAAGGATATTATGACTATGAGGAGACGGTAGATGCACTGAAAAGAGTGTTTGGAATCGTTGGGATTTGTCCGGTTGTTCATGTGGAAGACAAAGGATTTGAGGAACTGAAAAGAGAAGTTGTAGATTACATGGATAAGATGTATCCGGATAAAAATACGACATTCAAAGTGGAAGCGAGACGTGGAAAGAAAAGCTATCCGAAGAATTCTATGGAGATTAACTGTGATTTGGGAGAAGCAATCTTAGATGCGTTTCCGGAGATTCGTGTCGATGTGCACAAACCAGCGATTAAATTAAATGTAGAGATTCGAGAGAAGATTTATATCTATTCTGAGATTATTCCAGGACCGGGAGGAATGCCGGTTGGAACAAACGGGAAAGCGATGTTGCTATTGTCAGGCGGTATAGACAGTCCGGTGGCAGGCTATATGGTATCAAAACGTGGAGTTGCGCTGGAGGCGACATATTTCCATGCACCGCCGTATACAAGTGAACGTGCAAAACAAAAAGTAGTAGATCTGGCAAAACTGGTATCAAAATATTCAGGACCGATCAAGCTGAATATTGTCAACTTTACAGATATTCAGTTGTATATTTATGAAAAGTGCCCGCATGATGAGCTGACGATTATTATGAGAAGATATATGATGCGAATCGCAGAGCATTTCGCAAAAGAGAGCGGATGTTTGGGGCTGATCACGGGAGAAAGTATTGGACAAGTGGCGAGTCAGACAATGCAGAGTCTTGCTGCGACAAACGATGTGTGCACTCTTCCGGTATATCGTCCGGTTATTGGATTTGATAAACAGGAAATTGTAGAAATTGCAGAAAAAATTGATACATTTGAGACTTCAATCTTACCGTTTGAAGACTGCTGTACAATTTTTGTCGCAAAACATCCGGTGACAAAACCGAACATTAATATCATTAGACGCTCAGAAGAAAATCTAGCGGAGAAGATTGATGAATTATTTGAGACTGCGATAAATACAGTGGAGACAATTGTTGTCAAACCTTAGATAAAATGCAGCAGTTCTGGCATGAAAGTTTGAAATAACGGAACTGCTGTAAAAAAAGATGCCCCGCCAAAGGCGGAGCATCTTTTCAATCCGATTATTATACTGTGTATGCAGATAATACTTCCATGATAGTATCTAAGTTAGCGTTATCAGCGTGAATGTTTAATGTGATCGGTTTGGATAAATCTAAGCTAAAGATTCCCATAATCGATTTTGCGTCGATAACATATCTTCCAGATACAAGATCAAAATCAGAATCAAATTTGCTGATATCATTTACAAATGATTTTACTTTGTCGATTGAATTTAAAGAAATATCTACTGTTTTCATTAGAAAAAACCTCCTTGAATTTTGTTTTGTTCTATGACTATCTTAAAATGGATGGACACAAAAGTCAAGAAATAAATTGCCAAAGAAAACCGTAACATTTTCGGCAGATTAAACATATATAGAGAAAGGAAAAGAATATGAAAAGAGCAGCATTACATAATTTGGGATGTAAAGTAAATGCATATGAGACGGAAGCGATGCAACAGCTTTTGGAAGAAAATGGATATGAGATTGTGCCGTTTAAAGAAGGCGCGGATGTGTATATTATCAATACATGCACAGTGACTAACATGGCGGACAGAAAGTCCCGTCAGATGCTCCATCGTGCAAAAAAGATGAATCCGGATGCAATTGTAGTTGCAGCTGGATGCTATGTGCAGGCAAAAGAAGCAAGCGGAGAAATTGACGAGAGTATTGATATCGTTATCGGAAATAATAAAAAGAAAGATCTGATTCAGATTCTGGATGCGTTTTATGAGAAAAAACAAGGTCAAAATAAGGCTGTAATTGATATTAATCATACACACGAATATGAGGAGATGCACTTGAATAAAACAGCAGAACATACGAGAGCATACATCAAAGTACAGGATGGCTGCAATCAGTTTTGTACCTACTGCATCATCCCGTTTGCAAGAGGAAGAGTGCGAAGCCGTGCAAAAGCAGATGTAGTTCGGGAAGTGACAGAACTTGCAGCAAACGGCTATCAGGAAGTTGTGCTGACTGGAATTCACTTGAGTTCTTATGGCGTGGATTTAGAGAATGAGAATTTACTTTCTCTGATTTTGGCTGTAAATGAGATTGAAGGTATTAAAAGAATTCGGCTTGGTTCATTGGAACCACGGATTATTACAGAGGATTTTGTGAAAACGATTTCGGGTCTTGAAAAGATGTGTCCGCATTTTCATCTTTCGCTGCAAAGCGGATGCGATGAGACCCTTCGCCGAATGAATCGAAGATATACTTCTGAGGAATATTATGAAAAGTGTATGCTGCTTCGCAAATATTTTGCGCATCCGGCTCTTACAACAGATGTGATTGTAGGATTTCCGGGGGAAACAGAAGAAGAATTTGAAAAATCAAAAGCCTTTATCGATAAAGTGGATTTTTATGAGACGCATATTTTTAAATATTCAAAGCGGGAAGGTACAAAAGCGGCAGTGATGGACAACCAGATTCCGGAGCAGATTAAAACAGCGCGCAGTAATGAACTTCTTGAGTTGGATCAAAAAAAGAGA
>ENA-ORSR01002176-ORSR01002176.1-human-gut-metagenome-genome-assembly--contig:-NODE-2176-length-11466-cov-6.101832_pt1 | contig 11466 bp, 9 predicted proteins | sample MGYA00241901_ERZ509166 | MGnify/ENA primary metagenome ERZ509166 (study PRJEB26280, sample SAMEA2338860) | human gut metagenome | biome: human gut; feature: human-associated habitat; material: faeces... | reverse complement strand
CGCCCTATTGCCTGCGGCAACAGGGTCCCACCCTCGGATCATTTGCTGGGAAAACTCCCCGCCGTCCTGCCAAGTAAAAATGCATCTTGCAACCTGCTGGTTTTCTGTTATCATAGAATCAGGGTGTATCTGAAAAAACAGAATTGCAGGAGGAAGTTCATGCGCACTTTATTTCTTTTGAACCCCACTGCCGGCAAGGCAGACTGTACCCGTGCTCTGCCGCGGCAGATCGATGCGGCTGCGGCGCGGGCCGGTCTTGCCAAGGGAGAATATACCATTCGGATCACTGCCCACGCAGGCCACGCCCGGGAGCTTGCCAATGCCGCAGCCCGACAGGCCCGGCAGGCAGGGGAGCAGCTCCGCATCTATACAGCAGGCGGCGATGGCACCTTCAATGAAGCCCTCACCGGCGTCTATGGGTTTGAAAATGCGGCTGTGGGCTGTCTGCCCTATGGCAGCGGCAATGATTTCCTGCGTACGTTTGGCACAAAAGAGGAATTTCTGGATCTGGACGCCCAGCTTGCAGGCGGGCCGGTCGCCATTGACCTGATGCAGACCAGTCTCGGTCTTTCGGCCACCATCTGCGCTGCCGGTCTGGATGCGCAGGTCGCCTACGGCATCCCGAAGTTCCGGCGCATCCCGCTGTGCGGCGGCGAAGCGGCCTATGCGCTTTCCATCGTAGAACAGCTGTGCGGGCATATTGGCCGAAGAGTAGAGTACACCATTGACGGCGAGACCCTGACAGTGGACTGCCTTATGTGTGCCGTCTGCAATGGCCGCACCTATGGCGGTGGTTTCCGTGCAGCGCCGGAAGCCCAGCCGGACGACGGCTGGCTGGATGTGTATATCATCCGCAAGGTGAGCCGTTTGACCATTGCAAAACTTCTGGGAATGTACAAAAACGGAGGGCACTTCCGGAATGGTCAGCTGGTCAGGGCGGCAGAGCCGTACTTTATCTACCGGCGGGCAAAGCAGGTCTCTCTGCGCGCCGTGGATGGCCGCGGGCCTATCGTTGCTACGGCAGACGGTGAGTGTGTGCCCAAGGAGCAGATCACTGTGCAGGTACAGCCGCTGGCTGGCCGTATTCTGCTGCCAAAGCCTGCTTTTGAGCGCTTTGCAGCGCAGAGGACGGCACAGAGTGCAGACCGAACATGAAAAACCAGAAGAAGAGACAGCTTTTTTGTCCAAGAAAAAAGCTGTCTCTTTTTCGCTGTACGGCTGATTTTTTCATCTGTCATAAATTCTTAACAAAAAGAAGCAAAAAAGGTCTTGATTTTTCGGGTCAAGATGAGTACAATACACTTAGCACTCAGAGAAAAGGAGTGCTAAACAACCGGAAGCCCCGCAGAAACGGGTCGAAGGTGCCAAAAAAGTTTTCATTATATTTTATTATAGGAGGGCAAGAACTATGAAGATCATTCCTCTTGCAGACCGTGTTGTTATCAAGGCCGTTGAAGTTGAGGAGACCACCAAGGGCGGCCTCATCCTGACCGGCAGTGCCAAGGAGAAGCCCCAGGTGGCTGAGGTCGTGGCTGTTGGCCCCGGCGGCATCGTGGACGGCAACGAAGTCAAGATGACCGTGAAGGTCGGCGATAAGGTCCTGACCAGCAAGTACTCCGGTACTGAGGTCAAGGTGGACGGCGAGGAGTGCACCATCGTGCGTCAGGGCGATATCCTGGCCATCGTGGAGTAAGTTTCCCCTCTGAAATTGAAATTTGAGCTTTGAAGGAGCGATTTGATTATGGCAAAACAGATCAAGCAGGGCGAGGATGCCCGCAAGGCACTGTGTGCCGGTATTGATACCCTGGCAAACACCGTGAAGATCACCCTGGGCCCCAAGGGCCGCAATGTGGTGCTGGGCAAGAAGTTCGGCGCACCCGTCATCACCAACGACGGCGTGACCATTGCCAAGGAGATCGAGCTGAAGGACGAGTTCGAGAACATGGGCGCACAGCTGGTGCGTGAGGTCGCAACCAAGACCAACGATGCCGCAGGCGACGGTACCACCACCGCAACCGTTCTGGCACAGGCCATGGTCACCGAGGGCATGAAGAACGTTACCGCCGGTGCCAACCCCATGGATATCCGCCGCGGCATGAGCAAGGCTGTTGCCAAGGCCGTTGAGACCATCAAGGCCCACAGCCAGAAGGTCAAGGACAGCAACGATATCGCCCGCGTCGGCACCATTTCTGCCGGTGACCCCGAGATCGGCCGCCTGATCGCCGAGGCCATGGAGAAGGTCACCTCCGACGGTGTCATCACCATCGAGGAGAACAAGACCACCGCCGAGACCTACAACGAGATCGTGGAAGGTATGCAGTTTGACCGCGGCTACCTGACCCCCTATATGGTCACCGATACCGATAAGATGGAGGCTGTTCTGGACAACGCCGCCATCCTGATCACCGATAAGAAGATCAGCGTCATCCAGGATCTGGTCCCCCTGCTGGAGCAGGTCATGCAGAACGGCATGAAGCTGCTGATCGTGGCTGAGGACATCGAGGGCGAGGCTCTGTCCACCCTGATCGTCAACCGCCTGCGCGGCACCCTGAACGTCTGCGCTGTCAAGGCTCCCGGCTTTGGCGACCGCCGCAAGGAGATGCTGCAGGATATCGCTATCCTGACCGGCGGCACCGTTGTGTCCGCTGATCTGGGCTATGAGCTGAAGGACGCTACCGTCCAGATGCTGGGCCATGCCCGTCAGGTCAAGGTCACCAAGGAGAACACCACCATCGTGGGCGGCGCAGGCGATAAGGATGCCATTGCAGCCCGCATTGCACAGATCCGCAACCAGATCGAGGCTTCCACCAGCGATTTCGACCGCGAGAAGCTGCAGGAGCGCCTGGCAAAGCTGGCCGGCGGTGTTGCAGTCATCAAGGTCGGTGCTGCTACCGAGGTCGAGATGAAGGATAAGAAGCTGCGCATCGAGGACGCTCTGAACGCAACCAAGGCTGCTGTTCAGGAAGGCGTTGTCGCTGGCGGCGGCACCGCTCCCATCAACGCCATCCCCGCTGTGCGCGCCCTGTGCGACACGTTGGAAGGCGATGAGCGCACCGGTGCCAAGATCGTCCTGAAGGCTCTGGAGGCACCTCTGCGCCAGATCGCCAAGAACGCCGGTCTGGAGGGCAGCGTCATCATCGACAAGATCGTCTCTGCCAACAAGCCCAACTACGGCTTCGACGCTCAGAACGAGGTCTTTGTTGAGGATATGATCGCCGCCGGCATCGTTGACCCCACCAAGGTCACCCGTTCCGCTCTGGAGAACGCAGCATCCGTCGCTGAGATGGTGCTGACCACCGAGAGCCTGGTCGCTGACCTGCCCGAACCCCCCGCTGCTCCCGCAGCCGGTGGTGACATGGGCGGCATGGGCGGCATGTACTAAGCCGCACCGGCTCCCCATACCAATTCAATACGCCGCAGAAGGCAGAACTTCCCACCCGGGAGGCTCTGCCTTCTTTTTTGTTGACACCCTTTCCAAACAAGAGTACACTTAGAAAAATTGTTTTTGGGAAAGGAAACACCAATGAACACTGCCGCTTTTACCGCCTACCGCGAAAAAGTTGTGTCCAACTGTGCCCGTGTCATTGTGGGCAAGGAGGATGCTACCGAGAAAATTCTGGTCAGCTTCCTCTGCGGAGGCCATGTATTGCTGGAGGATAAGCCCGGCACCGGCAAAACCATGCTCCTGCGTGCATTTGCGCGCACGGTGGGCGGGGGCTTCAAACGGGTGCAGTTCACGCCCGACCTGCTGCCCTCCGATCTGACCGGCATTAATTTCTACAACCAGAAGTCCGGTGAGTTCGAGTTCCGGCCCGGCCCGCTCTTCACCAACTTTGTGCTGGCGGACGAGATCAACCGTGCCACGCCCCGTACCCAGTCGGCCCTGCTGGAAGCCATGGAGGAAAGGCAGATTACCGTGGACGGCGTGACCAGCCGCCTGGCTGAGCCCTTTATGGTGCTGGCCACCCAGAATCCGCTGGAATCCTTTGGCACCTTCCCGCTGCCGGATGCCCAGATGGACCGTTTTTTCATGCGGCTGTCGCTGGGCTATATGACCCGGGAGCAGGAGCTGGAGGTGCTCTCCCGCCCCTCGGCCCAGACCGTGCTGAACGAGCTGCAGGCCGTCGTTACTCCCGAGGAGACCGCATACGTCCGCACGGCTTACCGGGAGGTCAAGGTCTCCGAGGAGGTCAAGCACTACCTTATGGACATCGTGGAAGCCACCCGCACACGGAGCAGCTTTGTCAGCGGTGTGTCTACCCGCGGTGCGCTGGCGCTCTATCAGGCTGCGCAGGCGTATGCCTCCTTGCAGGGCAGGGAATACGTCATCCCCGAGGACATCAAAGGGCTGGCCCCGGCGGTGCTTTCTCACCGCATTTCTCTGGGCAGCAGCATGAACGCCGAAGCCGCCGCTCTGCGGATGCGCAAGCTGTTGGCCGAGATCACTGTGCCGCTGGAGAGTGCGGAATGAGCGCCGTCATCTTCGCGCTGCTACTGGTGGCCACAACCCTTGGGCTGGAGCGTTACAGCACAGCCCACAGCCTTGACGATGTGCAGGGGCGGCTGGAAGTGGAGGATCATCTTGTGGAAGCCGGGGAGCCCGCCGTGATCCACCTTGTTGTCCGGAACAGCGGCCCCCGTTGGAAGATGTTCCTGGCGGCAAAGCTCCACCTGAACAAGGAGTTTCTTCCCTGCGCGGAGCACCACATTACGCAGGATCAGACAGGTTGGGGCCACACGGTGCGGTTCACCACCTGGCTGCGCCCGGGGCAGGAGGCGGATTTCTCCACCGCCCTCAGGCTGGAACGCCGGGGCCGCTATGTGCTGGAACCGATGCAGGTCATCGGCGGCGATTTTCTGGGTCTTGTGGAACAGTCCCGCACCGAGCGGGGCTTCCACGAGCTCATTGTTCCACCCAGGGAGTGCGCTCTGCCGGAACTGGAAGAGATGCTGGGCGGTTTTCTGGGCGAGCTTTCGGTAAACCGCTATCTCTACGAGGATCCTATTCTCACGGCGGGTTACCGCCCCTACACCAGCGGTGACCCCATGCGCTCCATCGCCTGGAAGCAGAGCGTCCGGGGGCAGGGGCTTATGGTCAAAAAGTGGGATTACACCACTGAGCCCCGGGCAGTGGTGCTAGTCCATGCGGATACCAAGGATTACGACCACCCGGAACCGGCGGAGCTCTGCTACTCCATGGCCCGCACAATCTGCCGGAGGCTGGAAGAAAGGGCGGTGTCCTACCGCTTTGCGGCAAACGCTGCCTTTGACCTGCTGCTCAATACGGCTCTCTCCGGTGAGGAGTGGAGAAAGCCGCTGGAGACCCCGCAGGGCTACGGCCCCGAACACTACCGCAGGGTGTTGGAAATTCTGGGCCGCGCCACCGGGCAGACCGCCCTTTCCTGCGCGCGGTTCTGCGCCGAATACTACCACCCGCAGGAGCAGGTCGGCTGCATCGTGGTGACAACGGAGCCGGAAGAAGCTGTGCGTGCTGCCGTGCGGCCCCTGCCTGGCATTCCGCTGCTGGTGCTCACTCCGGAAATGGCCGTAGAGACGGCCCAGACAGGGGAGGCGGGCGGATGATGTTCTTACATGCCCTGCGCCTGGCAGGTGATCTGAGCTTTTACTATGCCTTTGCGGGCTTTTTTGCCGCCAGCTTCGGTGGGACACCCATGCCGCTGGTGCTGGTCTGGCCTGCCCTCTGCTTTGGTCTGGCCTCCTGCTTTGAGGGCAGCCGCCCCCTCCGCACCACGCTTGCGGCCCTGAGCGCGGCGGCGCTGCTCTTCCTGCCTGCAGGGGCGGACAAGCTCTGCTACTTCCCGGCGGCAGTCTACCCGGTGCTGCTGGCCTACACCGGCGATTTTGCCCTTTCGCCGGTGCGGCAGGCCGAGCGCCTGCGCTGGCTCTGCCGGGTATGGCCCTTCTTTGCAGTGGCAATGCTGCTGTGGAACGCCAACGCGGTGCTTTCGGCGGCCCTGCCCTTTGCAACGGCGGCAGCGGTGCTTCTGGTGGGGTTCAACCGCACCACCCGGCAGGACCCGGAGATCTCCACCCGGCCGGGCTATCTGCTGCTTTCCGGCGGCGTGCTGGCGGCGGTGTGCGCAGGGCCGTTCCTGCTCAGCCGCAGTGTTGTGGTTGCCGGTGCAAAGGCGGCTGCGTCTGCCGTTTACTTTGGCGGGATCGTGCCGGTGCTGCAGCTGTTTTTGAACAACATTGTGGTGCAGGGTGTGACTTGGCTGTTCCACGGCATCCTGCAGTTCATCCACTGGCTCTTCACCCTCTTTCCGCCCAAACCGTTGGAGCGCACCGAGATCGTTTCTACCGATGAGGTCATCGCCAACGCCCAAAGGGCCGCCGAGGACGCAGAACCGCTCATCAACGGGATGTCGATGCTGACTGTGCTCGGTATCCTGCTGGCGGTTCTCTGTGCGGTGCTGGTGGTGCGGCATTTCCTGCGCCAGAAGTTCCGGCACACGGACACTGACTGCACGGACGCTACTGTCCGGCATAGCACCCACAAGCGTGCCCGCCGCTGGCCCGGGCTCTTCCTCAGCCCGGTGGACAAGGTGCGGCGGGAGTATGCCATCTATCTGGACCACTGCCAGCGCCACGGCGTGACCATCCTGCGGGGCGATACCAGCCTTGACCTGACCGGCCGCGCTTTCGGTATGGACTTTGCCGCCGAGGCCGAGCTGCGCCAGATCTACCTCAAAGCCCGCTACAACGGCACCGCCACGGCCGAGGATGCCGCCCGCGCCGCTGAGCTCGTCCGAAAAATCTGCTCCTGAACGCATCAAGGCCCCCTTTCCTGCCCATCCTAAGCGGGAGAGGGGGCGTTTTCATGTCCGGCAAACGGGTGCTGGTCCTGTATGGGGCCTTGCTGTTCTGCTTTGCGGCGGTGGTCTGCCGCCTGTACTGGCTCTGCTCCGACACGGCCTACGGGGCCCGGGCGGCGGCGCAGAGCGTGGTCACCCTCCACCTGCCCGCCCGGCGGGGCAATTTCTATGACCACAGGGGGCGGCTCCTCACGGGGCAGACCACCCGCTGGATGGCCCTCTGTGTGCCCGGGGAGGGCAGCTATGCCCGCCTGTTTGCCTACACCGATGCCGCCGGGCAGGCGGCGCTCTACCAGAAGCGGAACGCCGCGTCCCCGTTCTTGCTGGAGGTGGACCGGGATGTTTCCACGCTGGGCGTTTCCTGCTGGCCAGCGGCACGGCGAAGCTCTGCCGCCCCGCTGGCAGTGCAGCTGCTGGGGTATCTCGATGGCGAGGGCCATGGTGCTGCCGGTCTGGAAGCCGCCTTTGATGATCTGCTCACCGGCAGCGGGGCGGGGGATACCCTGCTCTGCACCGTCAACGCCCAGGGAAAGCTGCGGGCCGAGCCCGTCCTCACCCCCGCCGACAGCGGGGCCGTGGGGGTGCAGCTGACCCTTTCCCGGGAGATCCAGCAGACCGCCGAAGCCGTGGCCAACGAGACGATGCAGAGCGGCTGCATCCTGGTGCTGGACACCGCCAACGCCAAGGTGCGGGCCTGCGTCAGCCGCCCCGGCTATGATCCGGAGAACATTTCGGCCAGCCTGAACGCCCTGAACAGCCCCCTGCTGGAACGGGCGTTCCAGTGCTATGCCGTGGGCTCGGTGTTCAAGCCGGTGGTGGCGGCAGCGGCGCTGGAGGCAGGGGAGAGCGGCTTTGTCTACACCTGCCCCGGCTGGTGCGCGGTGGATGGCCAGATCTTCCGCTGTGCGGGCGGCATTCCCCATGGTGAGGTGGATCTGGCCGGCGCGCTGGAAAAGAGCTGCAACGGCTACTTCATCCGGCTGGGGCAGGCGCTGGGGGCCGATGCCGTCCGCGCCATGGCAGAGCAGCTGGGCTTCGGGCAGGCGATCCCGCTCACCGATGCCCTGCACACGGCGGCTGGGGTCCTGCCGGAGCGGGAGGCTCTTGCGTCCAGCGGGGCCTACGCCAATTTCTGCTTCGGGCAGGGGGAGCTGCTGGCATCCCCCCTCCAAGTCGCCGCCATGATGAACACCATTGCCTGCGGGGGGATCTGCCGCACCCCGCTGCTGCTGGAGACCACTCTGGACGAGACCACCGGCGCGCCCCTCACGGCGCTTTCCCATGTCCGGAGCAGGCGGGTGCTCACAAAGCGCACCGCCGCCGCCCTGCAGGCCCTGCTGGCGGGTGTGGTGGCCGGGGGCACCGGCCATGAGGCCGCCCTGCCCGGCCAGACCGCAGCAGGCAAGACCGGCACGGCCCAGACCGGCCAGTTTTCCGGCGGCACAGAGCTGAAAAATTACTGGTTTGCGGGCTTTGTCCCGGCAGAGCAGCCCCGCTATACCATCGTGGTGCTGCAGGACACACAGGCCGAGCCTGCCTTTTCCAGCGCGGCCATCTTTGCCCGGGTGGCGGCAGGGCTGGAAATTCTGGCCCCGTAGCCCACGGTTTTTCTTGCATTTCCCGGGCTTTTGTGCTATCATACACTTGTATTTGTATGCAGTCTCTATGAAACTAAAGATAAAAGGAGCGTTCCATCCATGTCTGTCATTGAAATCGTCGGCGGTGCCATCCTGCTGGTCGTCTCGGCCGTCATCATCATCCTCACCCTGATGCAGCACACCCACGGTCAGGGTCTGGCCGGTGCCATCAACGGTGGTGTGGGCGGTGCCAACAATGCACGCCTGACCCCTGCGGATCAGATGCTGGCCAAGGTGACCCGCATTGCAGGCATCGTGTTCTTTGTGGTGGCTATCCTGGCCTGTGTGTTCGCCAGCCGTCTGGCCTGAGCACTCGTGTACAGCCCCGTGTAAGGCGGGGCTGTTTTTCTGTCTAAACCTCTCGTGGGAAAGAAGTTGTCCGGGTTCCGTTGGAGAATGCCGGAAAAGTGTTAAGGAGAAAAATATGTCATTACGCGATAAAATTGAACATGCCATCCAGAACCAGCCCTGCATGGTCAAGGACCTCAAGGCAAAGTTCGGCGGCGACCGTGCCGCGGACCGCAAGGTGATGGAGGCTCTGGACGAGCTGGTGCACGACGCTGTGGTCTGCCAGAAGTCCGGCGTGTTCTTCACTGCCCGCTCCGGCCGTGCCGAAAAGGCCCTGCCCTGCAAGGTGGTCAAGCTGGGCAAGAACTTTGCCTTTGTGATGCTGGAGGATGAATCCGGCGATATCTTCATCCCGGGCCGCTTCACCCGCGGTGCCATGCCCGGCGATTCCGTTCTGGTAGAGAAGTTTGCCCACCCCCGGGTGGAGGGCAGCGATGAGGGCGAGATCCTTGCCGTGCTCGAGCAGAAGAACGACATGGTGGGCACTGCCCGCCGCATCGAGGGCCGCCTGAAGTTCGTGCCTGATGACTGCCCGGCCATCTCTATGACCATCCAGCGCGACTGCGAGGGCGGCGCGAAGGACGGCGACAAGGTGGCTGTGGAGATCCTGCAGCGCGGGACCCGGCAGGAGGATCACCGCGTGGGGGTTTCCATGCGCTTTGGCAGCTGCGAGGAGGCCAAGCGCTGCGCCAAGGCCCTGCTCTATGCCAAGGACATCCACACCCGCTTCCCCGAGAAGGTGCGGGACGAGGCCAGGAAGTTCGAGGACATGACCGTGTCTGAGGAGGACTGCAAGGGCCGCATGGATCTGCGCGCTCTGCCCATCTTCACCATTGACAGCGCCGAGACCAAGGATATCGACGATGCCGTCAGCCTGACCCGGCTCCCCGGTGGCGGCTATGAGCTGGGCGTTCACATCGCCGATGTCTCCCACTACGTCAAGCCCGGCAGTGAGCTGAACGAGGAGGCCTTCAACCGCGCCACTTCGGTCTACTATGCGGATCAGGTCGTGCCCATGCTGCCCAAGAGCCTTTCCAACGGCATCTGCTCCCTGAACGAGAAGGAGCTGCGTCTGGCGTTCTCCTGCCTGATGCGTCTGGATCAGGACGGCAATCTGACCGACTACAAGTTCGTCAAGTCCATCATCTGCAGCCGGGTCAAGGGCGTGTATTCTGAGATCAACGCCCTGCTGGCCGGCACTGCCGATGCCGAGACGCAGGCCAAGTACGCCGAGGTGCTGGATCAGCTGCCCGCCATGAAGGAGCTGTACGCCCACCGCGCCCGCCTGCGCACCGAGCGCGGCTGCATCGATTTCGAGAGCGGGGAAGTCAAGCTCATCCTGGATGAGAACGGCCACTGCATCGATGTGAAAAAGCGCACCTCCGGCGAGAGTGAGGCCATGATCGAGGAATTCATGCTGCTGGCCAACCAGTGCGCCGCCCACTTTGCCCGGGTCAAGCAGATCCCCTTTGTCTACCGTGTCCACGAGGAGCCCAACGGCGAGAAGCTGGAGCGCCTGCACAGCCTGCTGCAGGCCTGCGGCATCAACGACCACTTTGCCAAGGAAGTGCCCACCCCCAAGGAGCTGAGCGCCATTCTGGAAGGTGTGCGCGGCACCCCGTTTGAGCAGATCGTCAACACCGGAATGCTCCGCTGCATGTCCAAGGCCTGCTATGAGGAAAAGCCCAAGGGCCACTATGGTCTGGTGCTCAAGGATTACGCCCACTTCACCAGCCCCATCCGCCGCTACCCGGATCTGGCCATCCACCGCATGATGACCGACCTGCTCAGCGGCACCGACAAGGAGACCATGATCGTCCGCTACACCGATTTCGCGGAGAAGGCCTCCAAACAGTCCAGCGAGCGGGAAGTGCTGGCCGTTCAGATCGAGCGCAAGGCCGAGGACTACTACAAGGCCGAGTACGCCCGCCGCCATCTGGGGGAGTGCTACGAGGGCATCATCTCCGGCGTGACCCAGCGCGGCATCTTTGTGGAGCTGGAGAACGGCGTGGAGGGCTTTGTGCCTGCTTCCAGCCTGACCGCCACCGGCACCACCCTCACCGAGGGGATCCGCCTTTCTGACCCCGCCTCCGGCAAGACCTGGAGCCTGGGCGACAGCATGATGATCACCATCGTCCGCGCCGATATCAACCTCGGCAAGGTCGATTTTGAGGTGGCACCCGAAACAAAATAACTGATAAAGAAACGCAAGCGTTCACCTTCCCTGGAGGGTGAGCGCTTTTTTTGTTGGACTAAACCCCTCAGGCGCTTTGCGCCAGCTCCCCTAGTAGGGGAGCCCTTGGCATAATGGTGCAGTCTGTGCGGAAAGGGGGGCTTGCAAAGCTTTATGCAATGCCAAAGGCCCCCCTATTAGCGGGGGCTGTCACCGCAGGTGACTGGGGGGTTATACACAATTTCTCCATATTTCCGACAATGGTTGTGTTTTGTATAAATTTTATACACTGTTCAGGATTTGTTTGTTGTTCTGGAAAAACCACTGGAGTATACTAAGCACAACGAAAGGGAAGACGACACAGAACCATGAACGCGGTCATCCCAATATGATTTACAGGAGGTTCCCAGTATGTATTATTCCAGTGGCAACTACGAAGCATTTGCACACCCCAAAAAGCCTGAGGGCGTTG
>ENA-ORSR01002158-ORSR01002158.1-human-gut-metagenome-genome-assembly--contig:-NODE-2158-length-11543-cov-2.738684_pt1 | contig 11543 bp, 8 predicted proteins | sample MGYA00241901_ERZ509166 | MGnify/ENA primary metagenome ERZ509166 (study PRJEB26280, sample SAMEA2338860) | human gut metagenome | biome: human gut; feature: human-associated habitat; material: faeces... | reverse complement strand
CAGTTTAGCTCGTTCATTCGCCTGGTGCTCTGTTTGGAGAGCATCAGGGAAGAGGGCCCCATAAGCCACACAATTTTCCATGGTTCGCGCAAAGGTCGCTCCCCCTGAGGACATAGCTGGGGTCTGATCCCCCGTTTCCTCTTGGTAGACCGCCATCAGAGTACTCACCAATGGACTGTCTAGTGGGACGTATAGTGGAGCTACATAATCAAACTCTTCATACTGAAGTTGATAGCTAGCTGCCACCTCACTTAAACGTTTTACCAAGGCCTCCTTATCCGCTAAGACAGGGATCCGAATATCAATCCCGATTTCAGATTGCTGTTCATCAATGGAGAGGGTTGCAATATTGAAGGAAAGAGCACCACTTGGTTCATCTTTGATTTCATCAAAGAGAGCTGCTCCTGTCGCATCTTCCCCAACGGCATCTGCGATAAAGAGAAGGGCTGGATGAGGCTGGATCAAGGAAAGACTTTCAGCTAAGCCTACAATGGCATTGACACCCTCAGCCGAATCCTTGGAGTGTTTAGATAGACCAAGAACGGTTACTGCTCCTGCTTCTTCTGAATACTTCACACCACTTTGCTCGATGACTGGTAAGAGTTCCTCTAAGCGGTCACCCTTATAAGTTGCCTTATCTGGCACCACATTGAGGGCACGACCAGCTTGTAAGGGACGATCCTCCCATCCTGGTCCATGGAGCTTCACTTGAAGCAAGCCTTTTTCAGCATAGGTTAATGGGAAGGACGAATCTGGAGCAAATCCAAGATCTGCTTTTTCTTCTATCTGATTGTAGCGGTTCATACAGCGCCAGAGAGTTTCCTCGTCCGTACCAAATATAAAGCGGATCCGTTTGGTAAAGACAACTCCTTGGTCAAGCAGACTCTTAACTGCGTAAAGCGCCGCAAGCGATGGTCCCTTATCATCTTGCACTCCACGTCCAATCAACCATCCATCTTTCAGAGTCGCCTCAAAAGGTGGCGTCTGCCAATCTTCTAAATCACCGGCTGGAACAACATCCAAGTGACAAAGAACGGCCAGGAGTTCTTCCCCCTGACCGATCTCTGCATATCCATAGTATCCTTCAGGATCTAGATAGGTTTGAAAGCCCATTTCTTGAGCAATTTCTAACGTTTTCTCAAGGACATCTTGGATAGCTTGTCCAAACGGTGTTCCATTTTCGCCTTCGTTTAAAACCGAAGGATAAGAAATGATGGTTTGAAGAGAGGTTAAAAACTGCTCTTTTACATCGTCCTTTATTCTATTTTTCATGAAACACCTACTTTATTCTATTGTAAGAATGGAACCACAGTTCCTAGTAGAAGAAGGGCAATGGTAATCACTACAATCGCTACGACCAATTTACCCATGAATTTCCACCATGCACTCAATTCAACACGTCCAAGAGCAAGAGCTCCCATTACGATACCTGAAGTTGGTGCGATCAAGTTCAAGACACCAGATGCAGATTGGTAAGCTGTAACAATCAAGCTAGCTGGTACATTGACGAATTTACCAAGAGGTGCCATGATACCCATTGTCGCGCTGGCAAGACCAGATGATGATGGAATCAAGAATGACATTGGCAAGTAGAAAATGTAAGTCAAGACAATGAACAATTGAGATGAAAGACCTTTAAGTCCTTCTTCACCCCAGTGAAGAATTGTTGCAGTGATCATACCGTCGTTCATGATGACTTGGATACCACGTGCTACTGCTACGATAATAGCAACACTCAAGAGGTCAGCTGCACCATTCATGAAAGATGAAATGATTTTATCTTCTTTCAAGCCATAAATGATACCAACAAGGATTCCCATAAAGGCAAAGAGCATAGCTGTTTGAGGGAAGTACCAAGTACCAAGAGCATCTGTGTTACCGATCAATTGACCAAGGTAAGGAACTTTATGGAGAGACTCGTTAAAGCTGTCAAAGAATGTAATACCCAAATCTTTGAATGGGATAAATCCAGCAACCATGATAACGAATGTTGAGATGAAGACGACCAAGACACGTTTTTGTTTCTTGTTCATTTGTGAAGGAATTTCTTCGCCACTATCAACGTTGAAGTGTTTCAAATCTTCTTCACGAGTAGCATAGGTGAGAGATTTGGTTGGGTCTTTTTGAATTTTATCAGCGTAACGGTATACATAGTAGGTGCTAAGGGCTGTCATGACAATCCAGAAGATTAAACGAAGCAAGAGACCTGAAGCACTTGAGATACCTGCAGTATCAGATGCGATAACTGTCGCAAATGGGTTCAAGGTAGATGCCAAACATCCAATCTGTGAACCAAGCAAGATAATGGCTACCCCTGTCAAGCTGTCAAAACCAACAGACATCATAACAGGTACAAGAAGTGGATAGAAGGCCATGGTTTCCTCACCCATACCATAAGTTGTCCCACCAAGGGCAAACAATGGCATTAAGATCAAGATCAACATTTTTTCGCGGCCTTTGTATTTACGAACGATAGAAGCAATCCCTACATCAAGGGTACCTGTTTCGTTCACAACACCAAGGAAACCACCGACCATCAAGATAAAGAAGGCTACGTCAATGGCTGCACTGGTTGGTGCTTTACCAAGCATGGCATTGATTGGGGCCATCAAGACGTCCCAAATCCCTTGAGGATTTTGTTTCACAGCTTCATAACTACCTGCGATGATGGCACCACCATCGTCAACTTTGTATTGACCAGCTGGAATAATCCAAGTTAACACTGCCATAATGGCAATGATGATTAACAATACGGTGTAAGATGAAGGCATCTTAAACCCTTTTTTCGCTTTTTCACTCATTTGTTTATCCTCCTAACGCAACAAAGTTTGAGTGAGTCTTTCAAAAGGTTAAACTTTTAGAAAGCGCTTACCTATATGTTTATTTTATCATATTTAAGATTAAAAAACTAGTTTTTCCTAATCTTTTTTAGAAAAAAACGAGGGGAGGCACTTTCTACAAACTCCTGTAAATATGGGGTTCACTCCCCTCACTCATGTATATGAATTAGTCTTTTACGATAATCGTTCCACTTTCAGACTCAATCAAAGCGCCAAGGTTTTCAAGTGAAGTGATGACTGCTTTTCCTTCTGGACGACCGTTTACAAAGGCGATGGCAGCTTCTACTTTAGGAAGCATGCTTCCTGGTGCAAATTGATCTTGTTTGATGTACTCTTCCAATTGAGCGACATTGACATGTTCCAATTTTTCTTGGTCTGGTTTGTTATAGTTCACAAAAACATAGTCCACACCTGTCAAAACGATGAAGAGGTCTGCTTCTACTAATTCAGCCAAACGTTGAGATGCAAAGTCTTTATCGATAACAGCTTCAACACCAGTCAAGCTACCATTTGCTTCTTTCACAACTGGGATACCGCCACCACCAGCAGCAACAACGACTTGTCCGTCGTTCAACAAGGTACGGATGGTATTGATTTCTTTGATATCCACTGGTTTTGGTGAAGCAACAACTTTACGCCAGCCACGACCAGCATCTTCTTTGAAGGTTGCTCCTGATTTTTCAGCTTCTGCTTTTGCTTCTTCTTCTGAGTAGAATGGACCGATTGGTTTGCTGAGGTTGACAAAGGCTGGGTCGTTCTTATCCACAACGACTTGTGTCACAACTGAAGCCACATCTTTTTCAATTCCTTCTTCAAGAAGAGCATTTTGAAGAGCATTTTGAAGCCAGTAGCCAATGCTTCCTTCGGTCATAGCAACTAATGAATCCAATGGGAAAGCTGGGTTCTTTTCAGAATCTGCAGCCAAGTGTTGGAGCAAGAGGTTTCCTACTTGAGGACCATTTCCGTGAGTGATGATCAAGTCATCCCCATTTTTGATTAATTTTACTAAGTGTTTTGCTGTTTCTACAAGTGCTTCTTGTTGAGCTTTTGCAGAAGGATCAGATGAAAGGATGGCGTTTCCTCCCAAAGCAACGACGATTTTTCTTGACATAGGTTTTCCCTTTCTATAAAAAATAGGGGCAGGACTAAAGCTAGCAGTCCAGCCCCTATAGCTGTTGGTATACGGTTATAAAGTCTTAAACTTTTGGAATGTACAAGTTACCAAGAGTAGCTGCCATAACCGCTTTGATTGTGTGCATACGGTTTTCAGCTTGGTCAAAGTGACGAGCATATTTGCTGCGGAACACTTCGTCAGTAACTTCCATTTCTTTTACGCCGAATTTTTCAGCAACATCTTTACCATAAACAGTGTTTGTGTCGTGGAAAGCTGGCAAGCAGTGCAAGAAGATCAAGTCTTCGTTATCAGCTTTCTTAACCAATTCCATGTTCACTTGGTAAGGTTTCAAAAGGGCAACGCGTTCTGCAAATTTGTCTTCTTCACCCATAGATACCCAAACGTCAGTGTAAAGTACATCTGCACCTTTCACAGCTTCGTCAGCATCTTCAGTGATCAAGATATGAGCGCCACTTTCTTTTGCGAATCCTTCTGCCAATTCAACAATTTCTTGTTCTGGGAAGAGTTCTTTTGGTGAGAAGATGTGTACGTTCACACCAAGGATAGCACCTGTTACAAGAAGGCTGTTTGCAACGTTGTTACGTCCGTCACCACAGTATACAAGTGTCAAACCTTCCAAACGTCCAAAGTTTTCTTGAACAGTCAAGTAGTCAGCAAGCATTTGAGTTGGGTGCCATTCGTCAGTCAAACCATTCCATACTGGAACACCTGAGAATTCAGCCAATTCTTCAACCATACGTTGGCTGAAACCACGGAATTCAATACCATCAAACATACGTCCAAGAACTTTTGCAGTATCTTCTGTAGATTCTTTTTTACCAAGTTGGATGTCGTTTGCACCAAGGTATTCTGGGTGAGCACCAAGGTCGATGGCTGCAGTAGTGAAGGCTGCACGAGTACGAGTTGAAGTTTTTTCAAACAAAAGCGCAATGTTTTTACCAGCTAGGTAGTGGTGTTGGATGTTGCGTTTTTTAAGGTCTTTCAAGTGAGCTGAAAGTCCGATAAGGTATTCTAACTCTGCACGTGTAAAGTCTTTTTCTGCTAAAAAGCTACGTCCTTGGAATACTGAAGTTGTCATTAATTATCTCCTTTAATTATGCATGATAAGATCCTGTCAATCAGTTTAGAGGGCTCAGTTTAGACACTGAGCCCGTCTAACCTGTAGAAGGATGATTAGATTTCTTCACGTTCGAATGGCATTGACATACAACGAGGTCCACCACGACCGCGAACCAATTCACTTCCGCGGATCTTGATCAAACGAAGTCCGTATTCTTCTAATTTCTTGTTGGTAACAGTGTTACGGTCGTATACTACTACCACACCTGGTGCGATTGTAAGAGTATTTGATCCGTCGTTCCATTGTTCACGTGCAGCAGCAACGATGTTGCCATCTCCACATGGAATCAAAGTAACTTTTTCTACACCAAGGTTTTCAGCAAGCAATTCAGCCAAATCACCTTTTTCTTCAACGATCTTCAATTGTTCGTTTTCATAAGTTACAGAGAAGATGCGAAGGTTACCTTGGATTTCTGGGTGGATTGTGAATTTATCGTAGTCCACCATTGTGAATACTGTATCCAAGTGCATGAATTTACGGTTGTTAGCAAATTCGAAGGCCAATACTTTCTTGAAGCCAACGTTCTTCTTGAAGATGTTTACCAACAATTTTTCGATTGATGCAGCATCTGTACGTTGTGAGATACCAACTGCCAATACATCTTTAGAAAGTACCAACTCATCTCCACCTTCGATACGAGTATCTTCTTCACGGTTGTAGACAAGTTCAACTTTTCCACCGTAAACTGGGTGGTATTTGAAGATGTATTTACCATACAAAGTTTCACGGTTACGTGTATCTGCGTACATGTGGTTCAATGATACTGCATTACCAATTGTAGCAAATGGGTCACGTGTGAAGTACAAGTTTGGCATTGGGTCGATTGCAAATGGATAGTCAGATTCAACAAGGTCTGTCAATCCTTTTGCTTCTTCAGGAATTTCTGGAAGTTCAGCTTTTTGAACCCCTGCCATTGTTTTTTCAACCAATTCTTGGTTATCTTCAATGCTGTGAAGCAATTCACGGATCGCAACTTTTGTTTGGCGTCCACGAATGTTTGCTTCTTCAAGGTATTCTTCGATGAACTGATCACGAATTTCTGGAGAAGTCAATGATTCAGCAGCCAACTGCTCAAGATAAAGTACTTCGATTCCTTCGTTACGAAGTGCTTCAGCAAATGCGTCATGTTCTTTTTGAGCATCTTCCAAGAATGGAATATCATCAAAAAGAAGACGTTCAAGATAGTCAGGCATCAAGTTTTCCAACTCTTTACCTGGACGGTGCAAACAAACTTTTTTCAGTTTTCCAATTTCTGAGAAAACATGAATTGGGTGTGTAGACATCTATAGTCCTCCTTTTTTCTTGCGGTTTAGCTTAGCTAATCCCGTTTACATGTTTCATTTTATCACCAATTGGTACCGCTTTCACAACCAATCTTCCATTACGAATGCCAAGAATTTGACACTTTTTTAAATATTACCCTCATTTTATGAAAAATGAACCGCTTTCTTTGGATATTTTGCTAAATATATTCTTTTTGTGAGTAAATATTTTTTTATTTGATTTTTGAAACTTTTTAACGTTTTTGACAGAAAATAAAAGAAGCCCTACTAGGCTTCTTCAAAACTATCTAAAAAGAATGGAAGATCGAGAAAAGTTAATTTCTTATGCTTGTACTCGATTCTCTCCTCTTCTAGGAGCTTCTTTAACACTTGATTGACGGTTTCCCTCGTCGTCGCAGCTAATCTAGCCAACTCTTTCATGCTCATTGGAAAAGGGATGGTTGGACCAAACTTTTGATAATCCTTACAGAGTAGAGCTAGGGATTGAATCACACGATCACTGGCACTGGCTGCGACCACATTACGAAGCCGCAACTCCTGGAACTCCAGAATTTTTGAAAGTTTTCTCGTAATGAAGAGAACTTGTTCCATACTGGACTGGACAATTTCCTCATAAAGCTGAACAGGAATACTGAAGTATTTTACGGTTGTCATGGAAGTGGCTGTATAGTGATAAGTTGAATCTGTAAACATACCACCGTATGGGAAGACAGCTCCTTCTTTAATGTAATCCATATACGAGAAGGTGTCTGAAGAATCAAACTCCTCAATGCGGACATAGCCTTCCACCACTAAAAAGATACGATCGCGCTTATCACCAGCAAAAAATAGGATCTGTCCCTTTGGAATTTCTCTATAATGGATTTCTACAGCTAATTTATCGAATTTTTCAACTGGAATTTCAGAGAAAGCTGGATGGGATCGAATCAACTGATAATCTTCTTTTGTAATCATTTCTATTCTTTCTTTAGGTTCTTTAGTTATTATATCATATTTATTCACTGACCTCAAAGAATGTCCCCAAGATTTAACCATGAAACAATATTTTCCATAGAAAAAACCTTCCCAAAACTGTTTTGGGAAAGCTTCTAAATCGTTAATTGACATTTACACGGTGCCATTCATTGATCACATAGCAGAGTTGACCAAGTAAATGAAGACCGTAGCCACTTATCTCCGTACTTTCTGGAGTAGTTCCCCCTAGACCAGCTGTAAAAATTGAGATGAGGTAAGGAGTTTGTTCGTAAACGATGGCTTCGACATTGAGGGCTTCCGCTACATAACCAGGTTTTTGCTGAATGACTAAATCAGGTAAATACCGTTTGTAGTATTCATTCGGGAAGGACTCTCCGATTAATTCTAGCAAGGTCGCATATTTTTCTTTATGATTCCAAAGATAGTCTAAGACTTGAATATAGTAATCAGATGTTGTTTTGTTTTCAGGACTGATGGTTTTTATTTCTGCACGGGATTTCCCATATTTTTCATACTTCCCGTAAACATTGTCCATACCACCAAAGCGGTCGGCCAAGGCATATGCCGGCGTATTTTCTGAATAGACAAGAGAATACCGCTGCATATCTGGAATCGTCATAGCGCCACCGAAGGCAGCTACATAATTATCGTGCTCTCCAAGGTACTCGTAGTAAGTATTGGTAATATCAAATTCATCCGTTAAGTTTAACTTCCCTGCATCGACTTCATCCACGACTAACATATTGAGGGGCAGTTTATAGGTACTTCCAGCTGTCATCGGCTGCAACTCATTCATTGAAAACTGTTGGCCTGTCGCAGGATTTTTGTAGGTAAAGGTAATTTGGGAAGGATCAATACCATATTCAGTCATATAGTCTTGTACAACTTCTACCAAGCCTTTATTGGCATAATCATAGACAAGACCCAAATTTTCCATGGTTTCACGATCTTGATCCATGACGGCTTGTTTCTCCTCAGGAGTTTTGACACGAGGAGGTTGGAGGGGTTGCTTCTCTTCCTTGGACTCAACTGGTTGAGCCGTCGTTCCCTCTTGAGCAAGAGACGAGGCCGGAGCCTGATGAAGATGGAGGTAAGTTAACGCTCCAACTCCTCCTATACATAGTAAAATTCCCAATACAATCATGATCGATCGAACATTAAATATTTTTTTCATATGAAGTTAATTATAAAAGATTCTCTTTAAAATAACAAGGTATTTCCAGTCCAGAAAACGATTTCTTCTAGAAGAAATTTTTTAGCGATTTCCAGGTCAATCCTTCTTCATTTCCCTAATAGTCCATCCCCTTTTGACTGTCTTATTTCCGCTTAAAGGATCCCATGATCAGTTTTGCCACTTCACGCGCAATGGTACGGAACAAGGAACTGATAAAGGAATCTTTGGCCTTTTCTAAACCAGATTTCCGCGGACGGCCCGGACTCCGTTTTTGACTGGCCTTCTCTTCTGCAACTCTTGCTTTATCTTCCTCTTCCCGCTCCTTTTCCTTCTCTTCTCTAGCAGATTTTTCAGTCAATTTTTCATAAGCTGATTCGTTGTCTACTCGAACAGCATATTTTTGATGGAAAGGAGAGCTGGTAATCAAGGCCAACTGTTCACTCTCGTTTAACAAATCAAAACTCGATTGTGGAGACAAAATATAGGAGCGTTCCACCACACTTGGTTGCCCCTTTTCATTTAGGAAGGAAACGAGAGCTTCCCCTGTTCCCAACTCCGTCAAGACAGTTTCCGTATCAAATTCTGGGTTTGGTCGGAAGCTTTGAGCAGCAACTTTAATAGCTTTCATTTCCTTTGGCGTATAGGCACGCAAGGCATGTTGGACACGATTCCCAAGTTGGGCTAAGACAGATTCAGGAAGATCTTGAGGATTCTGTGTAATAAAGTAGATCCCCACTCCTCTAGACCGGATAAGGCGAACGACTTGCTCAACTTTTTCCAGGAAGAGCTTGCTCGCATCATTAAACAAGAGGTGGGCTTCATCAAAGAAAAAGACAAATTTCGGTTTTTCTAGATCTCCAACTTCTGGTAAGGTCTCGAACAGACGAGACAACATCCAGATCAGGAAGGTTGAATAGAGCTTAGGGGAGTTGAAAAGACGAGTCGCTGATAGAATGTTGATGTAGCCTCGTCCACTGCTGTCCAATTGCATAAAATCTTGAAGATCCAAGGCTGGCTCTCCGAAGAATTGATCTGCCCCCTCTTGCTCTAGCACTAACAAGCTTCGTTGAATAGCTCCCACTGATTGTTTACTGATATTCCCGTATTGAGCGGAATAATCTGAGGCATGGTCATAGACTTCCTTCAAAAGACTCTGCAAATCCTTCAGATCAATCAAAGGCCAATTTTTTTCTTTGGCCAATTTAAAGACGATGGCCAAAATCCCTGTTTGCGTTTCGTTGAGGTCCAACAAGCGCGCTAGCAAAAGAGAGCCCATTCCTTCAATCGTTGCACGGACCGGATGTCCTGCTTGACCAAAGACATCCCATAAGCGAACTGGAAAAGCTTGCGGTTCAAAAGGATCTGTAATACCAAGTAGTTTATAGCGTTCTTCCATCTTTGGCGTCCATTGTCCTGCTTTGGCAAGACCTGAAAGATCTCCCTTGATATCCGCTAGAAACACCGGAATCCCTTGCTGACTTAATTTTTCAGTTATGACTTTTAGGGTCACTGTTTTCCCTGTACCAGTAGCCCCTGCAATTAACCCGTGGCGGTTGAGCATTTTTAGATAAAGTAGCGTATCCACTGCTCCTTTTGTAATCGTAATACTTATCATTTTCATTCTCCCTTTTGTTGAGGTACAGTTTTTTTCAGAAAAAGTGACACGGCTTCTTTCTTATGTAGGAAGCCTTTCTCCTCACTTTCACATACTCTTCTAGTGTATCATTTTCAGGTATAAACGCAAGAAATATCCCTTCCAAAACGGGAGAATCCTTTTAGTCTATGTTGACCAATTTGAAAATAAAAAGCCTGAATCGAGGCACCCCGTTAAGTGGACTCTTGATTCAAACTTTTTTTATTATGAAAGCTTATTTAGCTGCTGCGTAAAGCTCATCTACTTTATTCCAGTTGATCACTGAGAAGAAAGCTTTGATGTAGTCAGGACGAACGTTGCGGTATTTTACGTAGTAAGCATGTTCCCAGACATCCAAGCCCAAGATTGGTTTCTTCCCTTCTGAGATTGGTGTATCTTGGTTTGCTGTTGAAGTCACTTCAAGCTTTCCTTCTTTGTTCACAGCCAACCATGCCCATCCAGAACCAAAACGAGTTGTTGCTGCTGCAGTGAAAGCTGCTTGGAATTCTTCGAATGAACCGAAGGCTTCATCGATTGCTGCTGCAAGTTCTGCTGAAGGAGCTGTCTTTTCAGGAGTCATCAATTCCCAGAAAAGAGCGTGGTTCAAATGACCACCACCATTGTTGATCACAGCTTGGCGAATGTCAGCTGGAATGGATTCAACATTAGCTAACAAGCTTTCAAGGTCTTCTCCAATTTCAGGATGTTTTTCAAGAGCTGCATTCACATTGTTTACATATGTTTGATGGTGTTTATCATGGTGCAAATGCATGGTTTCTTCATCGATATAAGGTTCCAATGCATCATAAGCATATGGTAATTCTGGTAAAATGATAGCCATTTTATGGTCCTCTTTTCTTTATTACTGACTTGATGATAACGCAAACAGCTAAATTATTCAACTAATCTGCTTGCGATTTCATTCATCGTTAGACGTTATTAGCTACTTTCAACAGGGCCAAATCAAATAAGTAGTCTTTTTCATATGTTCCACTTTTAATCGCATAATCCGTCTCGATGAAGGTCATCATGGCCTGCTTTAAAAAAGACAGGGAAAGCTTGCGGCTATCCCGCAAGGCAAACTTCACCTGATATGGATTGACCTTACGTCCTGACAACTCCGACAAGCTCGCTACAATTTGGCTTTCGGATTGGCCTTCTTCTGAGAAAATTTTAACTTGAGAAAACATTCGGAATTGTCCCAACAAAATAGCGATCAATTTTATTTCATCTTCTCCTTGTAAGCGGAGATCCTTAACCAAATTCCGGGCTTGATCGATTTGGCGTTTGAGAATCATTTGGGTCAGATCAAAAATATTATCTTGCAGGGTCTTGGGGACAGCCTCCTCAATATCTTCCAGACGAATCTGCCCATCCTCTTTA
>ENA-ORSR01002155-ORSR01002155.1-human-gut-metagenome-genome-assembly--contig:-NODE-2155-length-11572-cov-2.527742_pt1 | contig 11572 bp, 10 predicted proteins | sample MGYA00241901_ERZ509166 | MGnify/ENA primary metagenome ERZ509166 (study PRJEB26280, sample SAMEA2338860) | human gut metagenome | biome: human gut; feature: human-associated habitat; material: faeces... | reverse complement strand
CCTTTAATCGTTTCATCTTCTGTAGATTGCTGAGTTATTGCGGTTTCTTTACTAAAAATAGTACGAATTGCCAATAGGGAAAGCGTGATAACAAACACACTGATAATAGCAATATCAGGTACATAAAAACTGGATTCGAATCCTAGCTGCACACCAATAATCATACCCATAGACCAAATGAGCATCGCTTTGTAATTAATCGATACTTTTTGTTTGTAAAAATAAATTAAGTTAATAAAGGATGATCCCATGACAATCGTCAATGATGTCGCAGCAATCATTTGCAAAGGAAATTGTGGGAATAAGGTATAGAGAATAGGTACCATCAATACACCGCCACCAATACCAAAAATGGCCGACATGATATTCGTCATGACACCACATAAAATCAAAATAAGAATTAACTGTAAGCTCATTTCAAACTCCTTTTGTGTGGGAGTACGGCATTATTATTCTTTTGGATAAATAAATAATTTATGATCTTGCTCATAATTATCTATAAAAATAGACTTTATTTTAATTTTGTGATCCTTCTCACACAATCAGTATGACAATTATCATATGCTCTTTATACACCTAGCAGTAGTCTATAAATGGAATTTAATAATGGCTTCTACAAGGAGGAGCGTATGCTATTAACGGTTTCGAGTTTCCTCATCGTAACGGCTTTAGTGGCCTATGTTTCATGGCTACGTACTAAAAACGATGATTTAACCACCTCGAAAGGTTATTTCTTAGCGGGACGAGGATTAAGCGGTATTGTGATTGGTTGCTCAATGGTGTTGACCTCTCTTTCAACAGAGCAATTGATTGGCGTGAATGCCGTTTCTTATCAAAACAACTTTTCTATTATTGCGTGGACAGTACCAACGGTGATTCCGCTTTGTTTCTTGGCACTTTATATGTTGCCGAAATATTTGCGTAATGGTTATACCACCATTCCAGAATTCTTTGAAAATCGCTTTGACCGTCAAACGCGTTTGATTATGTCAGGGTTATTCTTAGTCTTCTATCTTTTAATCGTTATTCCGACCGCACTTTATACTGGGGCAATTGCCTTTAACAAAATCTTCAATCTAGAAACGATCTTTGGATTAAGCTACGCTCAAGCAATTGTCTATACCGTGATTGCTATCGGTGTAGTGGGTGCGATTTATGCGATTTTTGGCGGCTTAAAAGCGGTGGCCGTTTCCGATACCATCAATGCCGTGATCTTAGTGATTGGTGCTTTGCTTGTACCTGTATTTGCGTTACTTTATTTAGGTAATGGCAGTATTTCAGAAGGGTTGAATATCATCACTACCACCCACGTTGAAAAATGGAACGCTATTGGTAGTTCAACCGACTCTACCCCTTGGCCAACAATTTTTACCGGTATTATGGTTGTTCACTTCTTCTATTGGACAACGAACCAGGCTATCGTACAACGTTGTTTAGGAGCGAAGGATTTAGCATCGGGTCAAAAAGGGATTTTAATTGCAGCGCTTTTCTTACTCACATTACCGATTATTCTTAATTTACCGGGTTTATTGAGTTTCCATATTCTAGGCGAAGGCTTAAATCCAATTGATACCTCTTATCCATTGTTGGTTAATAAAGTGATGCCGACTGCATTACAAGGCTTCTTTATTGCTGCACTTTTCGGCGCAATTTTAAGTACCTTTAACTCATTCTTAAACTCTGCAGCGACGATTTATTGTAAAGACTTATTACCATCTATCAGTAAAAAACAACGTACCGATCAAGAATTGATCGTCTATGCGAAAAAAGTCTCTACCATTATGGCGATTGTGACCATGATTATTGGCCCACTTTTGATGTTCGGTACAGATGGTATTTTCTTAATCACTAAACGCTTTGCTGGTTTTGTGAATATTCCAATCGTGGCGTTATTTGCTGTGGGTTTATTTAATAAAACAGTTTCTGGCTTGGCTGCACGTATAGCCTTACTTGTACACGTGGTACTTTATTTCAGTATTGTTTGGGTATTCAAGGTGAAAATCAATTTCGTGTATGTCATGGGCGGATTATTCGTATTTGATGTTGTTTTCATGTTGATTCTAGGTCAATTCTTAAAACGTGAGCCTTATGTGGAAAATACCATCAATAAAGGCGATGTAGACTTAACCAATTGGAAATACATTAAAGTGACGTCTGTTTCATTGATTCTTGGTTTAATCGCGCTTTATACTTTCTTATCACCTGTTGGTCTTGCTTCTCCAGATGGCAATCCAATGTTAGTGTTGGAAGTGTATGCGGTATTACAACTCATCGTATTGATTGTCTTTAGACCAAAAAATGAACAATCAGAACATTAATTACATCTTTCTAACCAATTAATAAGCTGGGCGTACATTACGTACGCCCTTAAAATAGATAAGGATTGTATATGAACATTATCTATATTTTACTCGACCAAGTGCGTAAAGATATGCTGGGGGCTTATGGTCACCAGATCGTTAAAACCCCGAATATCGATCGTCTAGCGAAAGATGGGGTGCGTTTTAATAACGCCTTTACGCCAGCTTCCGTTTGTGGGCCTGCACGGACTTCACTCTTTACCGGTTTAATGCCATCCACACATGGTATCATTCGTAATGGTGAAAAAGGCGGTACAGGTGAAGTGAGTGAAGCCGCACCAAATATCGGTAAACTAGACGGCTATAACACCTATGTTGTGGGTAAATGGCACGTGGGTACAAAGTCTGTACCGGAAGATTACGGCATTAAAGGACATAACTTTGATGGCTATGGTTATCCAGGCAGTGGCGTGTATAAAAATTTAGTGTTCAACCAACCGCCGACACATTCCAATCGTTATAAAGAATGGTTAGATGAAAAAGGCTATGAGATTCCAGAAGTGAGTCGTGCTTATTTTGGGGATAACCCACATTTGCGTGTACAAGAGCTTTGTGGTTTGCTTTCTGGCACAAAAGAACAAACCATCCCATATTTCATTATTGATGAAGCGAAAAGCTATATTAGTGAATCACTTGCTGAAAACAAACCATTCTTCACATGGATTAATTTCTGGGGACCGCATACGCCTTGCATCGTGCCAGAACCGTATTATTCCATGTATCGAAAAGAAGATGTGGTACTAGATGAAAGCTTCTTCAAACCGCTAGAAGGTAAACCAGGACACTATCGTACCATCTCTAAAATGTGGGGGATGTGGGAAGCGAGTGAAGATCATTGGAAAGAAGTGATCACAAAATTCTGGGGTTATATCACCTTGATTGATGATGCAATTGGCGAGTTGTTTACTTTTTTAGAAAACAAAGGTATTTATGACCGCACTTTTATTGTGGCAACCGCTGACCATGGTGATGCGATGGGCGCTCATCGAATGATTGAAAAAGGCGAATTCATGTTCGATACCACCTACAACATTCCGATGATTATCAAAGACCCGAATTCAAACCGTGTTAATCAACAAGATGATAATCTCGTCTATCTCCATGATTTAACCTCTACCGTTTATGATTTGGCTAATCAGCCGATTCCTTCCGCCTTTGAAGGGGAAAGTATTTTGCCGATTGTTCGTCAACATCAAGATAATCAACGCAAAGGGATATTGGCACAGTTAGCAGGGCATTTTGTTTATTTTGAACAGCGCATGTGGCACCGTAAAGACTATAAATTAGTATTTAATGCTTCGGACATTTGTGAGCTTTATGATGTGAAAAATGATCCGGCTGAAATGCATAATTTGTTCTACAAGCCAGAATATGAGGCGGTCAAAAAAGAGATGCTGGAAGAAATGCGCCAAGAAATGAAACGCTTAAATGATCCATTAGAAAACTGGGTATATCGGATTATAAACGAAGTGTAAAACCAATAAAAAATTGACCGCACTTTTAAGGGATGATTATGGAAAATTGCGCAATCAAGCCTACTGAATTGTTACATTGTCAGTTTACTGAGCTGCATCACTTGCCGAAAGGTTCCTTCTTGTATCAACAAGGTGAGTCAGCACATGAATTTTATTATGTGCAAGCAGGCTTGGTTGGCTTATTTCATACCCTTGAAAATGGCAAGGAAAGCTTAGTGCGATTATATTCCAAGGGTGATTATTTTGGTTTTCGAACTTTGTTTTCGATGGCAGATAAACATTATCATTGCAATGCAAAAGTCTTAATTGATGCGGAGATTACTCGCATCAAACCTAATGTAGTGAGTGAATTTTTCACGCATAATACAGTGATGAGCCAATGTTTATTACAGATTTTGGCAGATGAATTACGCGAAGCAGAGGAACGTTTGGCAAAAAGTGCCTATTTGCGTACTTTAGATCGCGTGATGGATAGTTTGTATTTTCTCAAACAACATTTTCCTGATTATAATTGGACATATCGTGAAATTGCAGAATATGCTGGCTGTGAAACTGAAACCGCGATTCGTATTGCGAAAGAACTCAAACAAAACGGGACATTTGATCGAATATCAGGTCATAAATAATGTTGTAACAAAGGATGGTTGATGTCTGTTTTTCCACCACAAGCTCATTTTCATTTAATGGCGAAACCAAGCAGTTTTCACTGTAACATTCAGTGTGAATATTGCTTCTATTTGGAAAAATCAGAACAGTTTGGGCAACATGCGCCTTTTATGTCAAAAGACACCTTAAAACATTACGTCAAAAACTATATCCAATCTCATGCCGGTAATGTGGTTGAATTTGCTTGGCAAGGTGGTGAACCCACTCTTTTAGGCTTAGATTTTTATCGACAAGCCGTTGAATATCAGCAGGAATTTGCTCAAGGCAAACAGATCACAAACGCCTTTCAAACCAATGGCATCGCCCTTAATCAGCAATGGGCTGCATTTTTCAAACAACATCATTTTCTCATTGGGCTTTCTATTGACGGTTTAAGTGCCGTTCATAATCGTTATCGAATTTCAGGTAACGGTAATCCCACCTTTGAAAAAGTTGTGAAAGCATTAAATCTGCTTCAAGAATATGGTGTGGAATTTAATACGCTTACCGTCATTAATGATCAAAACTGGCAAAAAGGAAGAGAAACTTATTTAGCGCTCAAACAGCTTGGCTCGACTTATATGCAGTTTATTCCTATTGTCGAACGTCATGCTCAAACACAATCTGTCACTGATTTTTCTGTACCGTCAGAAGGTTATGGGCAATTTCTTGTGGATGTCTTTCATGAATGGTATGAGCATGATGTAGGAAAAATTTATGTGTCGCAGTTTGATAATCTGCTTGGGCAATGGCTTGGTTATCCTTCTACAACTTGTGTTCATCAACCTACTTGTGGGCAATCGCTTGTCACGGAAGCCAATGGCGATGTGTATACTTGCGATCATTTTGTGTATCCCGAATACAAGGTCGGCAATTTAACTCAGCAACCTTTAACCGAGATTGTGCTTTCCAGTAAACAGCAACAATTCGGTTTAGAAAAATCACAAAAATTGACCGCACTTTGCCGTCATTGTGAGTTTCGCAAACTCTGTTATGGCGGCTGCCCAAAACATCGTTTTGTTTCTCTCGAAAATGAACATAATCCACATAATTATTTATGTGCCTCTTACCGTTATTTCTTTGAACAAACGGCACCTTATATGCAAGCCATGGCTCGTCAAATTCGATTACATCCATCAGCCGCTTAAGGTAGAATAGCGTTTTCTACTTTATGTTTTGATTGATATGAACCCTTGGACATTACTCGCTATCTCTATTTGCCTTGAAATCGTAGCAACGAATTTATTAAAAGTCAGCGATGGCTTTACCAAACTTTTACCCACCGTTGGCTCATTAGCGCTATACGCCATTTCATTTTATTTTGTCTCCATTGTTTTCCGAACGCTTTCGGTTGGCTTGGTTTACGCCATTTGGTCGGGCGTCGGCATTGTTCTGACCGCCATTGTGGCGTATTTCGCGTTTGGTCAGAAAATCGATACTGCTGGGCTGATAGGTATGGCCCTGATTATCAGTGGCGTTTTAGTGATTAACTTGTTTTCTCAAACAGGACATTAATCCTTCAAATGAAATGTGATCAAGCTCACAAATTTTATTTTCTTCAAAATAAAATTATGTCAGCAATCGATTCACCGCTATAATTCTCCGGCATTTTTAACCGCACTTTGTGCAACTTTAAAGGAAATTCTATGAAAAAATTACTTTGCTCATTATTTGCGCTTTCTGCAATTAGTACTGCAATGGCACAAGAAGTGAATATTAAATTATTAGGGACCTCCGATGTTCACGGTCGTATCGTACCTTGGAGCTATGGTGCAGACGTAGAGGACAAATCAGGTTCTTATGCACAAATTGCAACTTATGTGAAAGATGTGCGTAAAAATAATAAAAACGTGGTGTTAGTGGAAGTTGGTGATGCGATCCAAGATAACCAGGTCGATGTGTTCGCAAAAGACAAAAAATACTATAAAGATCACCCAGTTCCAAAAGTATTAAACGAAATGAATTATGATATTTTCGTTTTGGGTAACCACGAGTTTAACTTTGGGATGAAAGCATTAGATGAAATCCTAAAAGATATCAAAGCGAAAAAATTAACCGCCAACTTCTATCATAAGAAAAATGACAAACGTTATATTGATGCGACAACCATCATTGAAAAAGATGGTGTTAAATTAGGGATTATTGGTTTAAGTACGCCGATGTCTGCAAAATTTGAAGAAGACACGGGTAACTTAAAAGACATGAAGTTTACTTCACCAACGGAAGAAGCGCGTACACAAGTTGAGAAATTAAAAGCAAAAGGCGTGGATGCGATTATTGCGGTGACTCACATGGGTATCGAAAATGAAAACAATATTCCAGATACCGGTATGCGTGATGTGATCAATGCGGTAGATGGAATTGATGTAGTTATCGCAGGTCACATGCACAAAGATGTGCCAAGTGAAACCATTAAAAATACACTAATCACTGAACCACACCGTTACGGTACTGTGGTATCTGAAGTGGATTTAACTTTTGATATCAATGATAAAAAAGAAGTGAAATTAGTGAAGAAAGAATCTAAAACGGTTCCAGTTAAAGCACTTGAAGCAGATAAGAAAATTGAGGAAATTTACAAGCCTTACCATGAGAAATTACGTGAATTAAACAACGTAGTAATCGGTCAAACTGCGAATGAAATGGTACCTCAAGAGACTAAACACGGTGTATCTGCTGCATTCTCAAAAGATACCGGTTTATCTTCATTTATTAATGATGTTGAACAACATTACAGTGGCGCAGATGTAGTAACTTTCTCTTTCGATCATCAAAAAGCACGTATGGATAAAGGCGATATCAAGAAAAAAGACATTATCTTTAACTATCGTTATGCTGGCGGCGATGTCACCGTTTATGAACTGACCGGTAAACAATTGAAAGAATATATGGAATGGTCTGCGAACTACTTCGATACTATTCAACCGGGTGACACCGAATACCGTTACAATGCGGAACGTAAAAAATCAAAATATGTGACTTATGACATTTTTGGTGGCGTAAATTACAAAATTGACTTACGTAACCCACAGGGTAGCAAAATCGTTGATTTAACCCTTGCTGACGGCAAACCGGTAACTGACGATATGAAATTAAAAGTGGGCATGAACTCATATCGTTTCGCTCAATTAAACGGTAAAGGTGGTATTTGGGAAGGTCAACACATTCCGGTACTTTGGGAATCTAAAGTCGCAATGGGCCGTGAAAAAGGTACAATCCAAAATATGATGATCGATTACATCACCAACGTGAAGAAAGGTAAAATCGATGGTCAATCTCACAACCGTTGGGAAATCATTGGGTTAAACTAATCTAAATAAACACCGAAGGCACAAGCTTTCGGTGTTTTTTTATGCGTGTCCCGAACTTTCGTTTTTCCTGATAGTCAGACGAACAAGATTTATCAGTAAGGATATTTTTTATGAAAAAAGCCACTTTTCTTGCAACCTTTATTGCACTTACACTTTCAACCTCAACACTTGCTATGCCAAATAAACCCGATCCTCTAGCCAATACCCCTTATTTTAATCAAACCGACAAGGGATTCGATCTTAAATTTACTCCAAAAAATTACCGCACTTTAGAGGTAAAAGTAGGGGATTCATTGGTTAAATTCCGTGCCTTTGAAAAGATTGTGTACGTGGCAAATCCTATTGAGCCTGATTATCAAACCTTAAATATTTATGTTCCGGAAGCTTATTTTAAGGGTGAAAAAATAAATGGTTATTCAGCTGAAACGGCGCCGATCTTTTTACCTAATGCAGTTGGTGGCTATATGCCTGCTAAGGCAGCAACTTATGACGCCAAAGGTTTTGGTAGTGGCGATAAACCAAATGCCATTATGACCGCACTTTCTAAAGGTTATGTAGTGGCGAGCGTAGGCGCGCGCGGCCGAACTTTAGAAAAAGACGGGAAATACACCGGTAAAGCACCTGCAGCAATTGTTGATTTAAAAGCTGCTGTTCGTTATTTGCATGCGAATGATAATATGATGCCTGGTGATGCGAAGAAAATTATTTCTAACGGCACCAGTGCTGGAGGGGCATTATCTGCTTTACTGGGTGCAAGTGGTGACAGCAACGATTATATCGGTTATTTAAAACAAGCCGGCGCAGCCGAGGCAAGTGATGCTATTTTTGCGGTATCGGCTTATTGTCCGATTACCAATTTAGATAATGCAGATAGTGCTTATGAGTGGGAATTTAACGGTGTAAATGAATATAGCCGTATGGATATGAGCCGTTTAAATGCCAATAGCTATAATGACCGTTCACTGGTAGAAAAAGCTAAAATTGAAGGGACATTGTCTGCAGATGAAATCAAGGTTTCTGATCAACTTAAAGCTGCGTTTCCAGCTTACTTAAATAGCTTAAATTTAAAAGATGAAAAAGGCCATGCTTTGACATTAGATGCACAAGGAAATGGCTCTTTCAAAGATTATATGCGTTCAGTGATTGCTTCATCTGCAGATAAAGCTTATAAAAACGGTGCCTATTTTGAGGGTAAACCTTGGGTGAAAGTCAGTAAAGATGGCGTAATTGATATTGATTGGGATGGCTATGTTCACTCAGAAAAACGAATGAAATCGCCTCCTGCATTTGATGCATTCAATTTAAGTTCTGGCGAGAATAATTTATTCGGTACGGAAATGGTGAATAATAAACACTTTACTGCATATTCACTGCAGCACAGCACTGAAAAAGGAGAAATGGCAGATAAACAAATCGTGAAACTCATGAATGCCATGAATTATCTCGATCAGAGTAAAACGCAGCATTGGCGCATCCGTGCGGGAACATCAGATCGTGATACATCTCATGCGATTAGTGCGATCTTAGCAGTGAAATTACGCATGAATGGTAAGCAAGTTGACTATCAAACTCCTTGGGGTGTACCTCATTCAGGAGATTATGATCTCGATGAATTATTCCAATGGATTGATAGCATTTCAAAATAATTGAAAAACCAACCGCACTTTGAGGCAATTGAATCAAGTGCGGTTATTTTTTCTTTGTTTTCAGCTAAAACTTGTAAATAATCAAGGTAAAATTGAGCTCAACGTAGTAAACTACAAGCACTTTTATCCTTTAGGAGATGACAAATGAAACCTTATTTAATCGCCCCTTCTATCCTTTCTGCAGATCTTGCTCGTCTTGGTGATGATGTGCAAAACGTGTTGAATGCCGGTGCGGATGTGATTCATTTTGATGTAATGGATAATCACTATGTGCCGAATTTAACCTTTGGCCCAGCTGTGTGTAAAGCTTTGCGTGATTACGGTATTAAAGCACCCATTGACGTGCATTTGATGGTAAAACCGGTCGATCGTATTATTCCTGATTTTGCCAAAGCCGGTGCGGATTACATTACGTTTCATCCTGAAGCCAGTGAACATATTGACCGCTCTTTACAGCTCATTCGTGATCACGGCTGTAAAGCGGGTTTAGTGTTTAATCCTGCCACGCCATTAAGTTATTTAGATTATGTATTAGATAAGGTGGATGTGATTTTGTTAATGTCCGTGAATCCAGGATTTGGCGGACAATCTTTTTTACCGTCAACATTGAAAAAATTACAACAGGCACGTCATCTGATTGATGAAAGCGGTTTAGATATCCGTTTAGAAGTTGATGGTGGAGTAAAAGTTGATAATATTGCAGAAATCGCCGCAGCTGGTGCAGATATGTTTGTGGCAGGCTCAGCGATTTTTGGTAAACCAGATTATAAACAAATTATTGATCAAATGCGCGTGCAGTTAGCTTCAGTTAAATAGATGGTAGTAAGAATGAAGACTCAATTTAAAGTTATCGGTTTTGATTTAGATGGTACGCTCGTGAATAGCTTGCCAGATTTAGCATTGTCTGTGAATTCTGCTTTAGCAGACTTTGGGTTACCCCAAGCGCCAGAAGAGTTAGTGTTAACTTGGATTGGTAATGGGGCACCTGTATTGATTGCACGAGCTTTAGAATGGGCAAAAGGGCAAACAGGTAAAGACTTTTCAGATGCAGAAATGGAGCAAGTGAAAGAGCGTTTTAACGTGTATTACGCGGAGAACCTTTGTAATGTGAGCCGTTTATATCCAAATGTAAAAGAAACATTGGAAACTTTGAAAGCTCGTGGTTATACCTTAGCTGTAGTAACGAACAAACCAACTCGTCACGTTCAGCCTGTATTGGCGGCATTTGGTATCGATCATTTATTCAGTGAAATGCTTGGTGGACAATCATTACCGGCGATTAAACCACATCCAGGCCCATTGTATTATTTGTGCGGTAAATTTGGCGTAGAACCTCGCCAAGTATTGTTTGTAGGTGACTCTCGAAATGACATTCTCGCGGCACATTCAGCAGGTTGTCCGGTTGTGGGGTTAACTTACGGATACAATTACAACATTCCGATTGCTGAATCAAACCCAGATTGGGTGTTTGATGACTTTGCGAAGTTATTAGAGATTCTTTAATCTATCTTAAAGCGTAAAATGCGGTCAAAAATGACCGCATTTTTTCTTAAACTTCCCACCAAATCAACGCCCATTTGCGTTGTCCGTGTTTTATCGGTTCATTGTTTATTTGTTTTTGTTGATAGAATTGAGCCAAATCTTGTTTTTCTTTTTCAGTGAGATTGCCGAGAGAAAATTCTACAGAATTTAATAAATGGATTTGTAGAAGCAATTCCAGAGGCATTGCCGAAGATTTTGGATTTCATACAGGGTATTGGAGATAAAATATCAGAAGCAGCTCCGGGTTTGATACAAAAAGGTTTCGAATTACTGCAAAAACTGGTTGAAGGTATCGTTACCGCGATTCCTATTCTGATTGCAAAGGTACCGCAGATCATAACTACATTTGCCAATGTAATAAATGATAATTTCCCGACCATCTTAGCAAAAGGTGTGCAGCTTCTTGGACAACTTGCTCTTGGAATCTTACAGGCAGTTCCAGACTTGATTTCCCATATCCCGGATATTGTACAAGCTATTGTCGCAGTGTTCACAGCATACAACTGGGCTGCACTCGGAAAAAATATTATTACATTTTTAAAAAATGGCATTACATCCATGATTTCCGCTGTTACATCAGCAGCGAAAAATGT
>ENA-ORSR01002154-ORSR01002154.1-human-gut-metagenome-genome-assembly--contig:-NODE-2154-length-11573-cov-3.216965_pt1 | contig 11573 bp, 9 predicted proteins | sample MGYA00241901_ERZ509166 | MGnify/ENA primary metagenome ERZ509166 (study PRJEB26280, sample SAMEA2338860) | human gut metagenome | biome: human gut; feature: human-associated habitat; material: faeces... | reverse complement strand
GCGGCTGTTCGAGCGGCCAGCCGGCGATGCCGCGAATGTGCGCGTCGAACTGGTCGAACGAGCAGGCCTCGATGGTGTAGTGGCCGGAATTGTGCGGACGTGGGGCCAGTTCGTTGACGATGACCTTGTTGTCTTTGGTGATGAACAGTTCGATGGCCAGAATGCCGGCGAGTTCGAAGCCTTTGGCCAGTCGCAACGCCAGCTCGTGCGCCTCCTTGGCCACGGTTTCGTCCACTTCGGCCGGCGCGATGGTCATGTGCAGGATGTTGTTGCGATGCTCGTGGCGCACGATCGGGAAGGTCACGTAATCCTTGCCGTTGCCGGCGACGAGGATGCTCGCTTCGAACGCGAAATCGACGAAGCCTTCCAGAATGCTTGGCGGGAAGCTGCCGTCATGGTCGGCGCGGGCGCGCACCTGCTCCAAGTCGGCTTCGGACTTGAGCACGGTCTGGCCGTGGCCGTCGTAACCGCCGGAACGGGTTTTGAGCACAGCCGGATAGTGGATCTCATCAAGTGCCGCTTCAAGTTCCTCGACGCTGTTGACAGCCTTCCACGGCGCGGTGGGCGTGCCATGGTCGTTGATGAACCGCTTCTCGTTGACACGGTCCTGCGTGACGCGCAGCAGATCGGTGCCTTGCGGGGCCGCCGCGAGGGAACGCACTTGATCGATGGCGTCGGCGTCCACGTTCTCAAACTCGTAGGTGAGCACGTCGGACTTTTCAGCCAGTTCGCGGATGGCGGCGATGTCGTCGTATTCGGCGGTCACTTGGAAATCCGCGACCTGAGCGGCCGGACAGTCGGGTGTCGGGTCGAGCACGCCGATGCGGAAGCCCATGTAGCGTGCGGACAGCGCCATCATGCGGCCGAGCTGGCCGCCACCGATGATGCCGATGGTCGCGCCGGGCATCAGTCGTTCGATACGGCCGTTGGTTTCCTCAGACAAGCTGGGCATTGGATTCAGCCACCTTTTCCTTCAGGGAGTCACGATAGTCCTGCAGCGCCTTGGCCAGTCGCTCGTCGGTGGTGCTCAGAATGCTCACCGCGAGCAGGCCGGCGTTGGTTGCGCCGGAGTTGCCGACGGCGGTGGTGGCCACCGGAATGCCGCCCGGCATCTGCACGATGGACAGCAGCGAATCCCAGCCGGACAGCGCGTGGGAGCGTACCGGCACGCCGATGACCGGCAGTGTGGTCTGCGCCGCGACCATGCCCGGCAGGTGGGCCGCGCCGCCCGCGCCGGCGATGATGATCTTCAGCCCGTTGGCACGGGCGTTGTGCGCGAACTCACCCATCAGTTCCGGGGTGCGGTGCGCGGAAATCACCTGCTTCATGTACGGCACCTCGAACTGGTCGAGCATCTCGCATGCGTGCTTCATGGTCTCCCAATCGCTTGCCGATCCCATGATCACCGCGACTTCAGGCTTGTTGTCTGCCATCAAAACCTCCGAAGGATTTACGTAGACTTACGTGTTCCAGAACACCGCCTACTTTACTTACTTGGCTCGATGTGCAGCACGACCTTTCCGAAAACGTCGCCGTCGACCACTTTGCGGAACGCCGCGGGCGCGTCGGCAAGCGCGTAGGTGGAGTCGATGACGGGGTGCAGGTCGGCGTGTTCCACGAATTTGAGCAGTCGTGCGAAATCGTCACGCGAACCCATGGTGTTGCCTTGCACGCGAATGTCCTGGAAGAAGATGCGGGTCAGTTCGGCTCCAGGCTGGTCTCCTGTGGTGGCTCCGCAGATGGCGATGGTGCCGCCGGGGCGTACGGATTTGACGGAATGGCTCCAGGTGGCCGCGCCGACCGATTCGATGACAGCGTCGACCTTATGCGGCAGTCGCGCGCCGGTTTCGAAGGCGGCGTCGGCTCCGATGGCGATCGCGCGGTCTCGTTTCTCTTCGCTGCGTGACGTGACGAACACTTCCAGTCCTGCCGCATGGGCGAGTTGGATGGCCGCTGTGGACACGCCGCCGCCCGCGCCTTGGACGAGCACGGTGTCTCCCGGTTTCACGTTGGCCGATGTGAACAGCAGTGAGTAGGCGGTCAGCCAGCTGGTGCCGAGCGCGGCAGCCTCATCGAGGGTCAGGTTGGCGGGTTTGGCGAACACGTTGGCGCTGGGCACTTGGGTGGTTTCGGCCATGGTGCCCGCGTATTTTTCGGATAGGATGGTGCGCCGCTCCCCCGGCATGACGCCGGCGCCGTCGGTGCCGACGAAGGTGTAGAGCACCACTTCGGCTCCGGCTTTCAGCCCTTTGCGAACAGGAATGTCCTCGTCGAGCACGCCTGACGCGTCGGTGCCGAGAATCATCGGCGTCTGTTCGGCGGAGAGTCCCACGCCCTGCAGGCTCCAGATGTCGTGGTGGTTCACGCTGGCTGCGGCCACGTGGATGGTACTCCAGAACGGCTTGGTTTCGGGCGTGTCCAGCTCCCCCACCTTGAGTTGCGACAGCGGATTGTCATAATCGGTTCCTGCTGCGTATACGGCTTTCATGGTCAGCGCTCCTTCGCGGTTTTTCGGTGGTTCGATTCATTTCATCGTTTCCATTGTGCCGCAGTTGAGAAGACTTTGCAGGTATTTCACAACCGACACCCCGGCAGAGGCATACAGTGGGATAGGATTTTCCGCGGTAAAGAAGACAGGTTCAGGGAAGGACAGTTGCGCATAATGACCGCTGGCATACTGGGTTCGATTCATTCTCCGGCGGATGTGCATGCCCTTTCTTCGCAACAGTTGCGTGATCTGTGTCTGGAGATTCGTTCCACGCTGTTGAATTACGGCCGGAAGCATGGTGGCCACATCGGTTCGAATCTTGGCGTGGTGGAGCTTACCGTGGCGTTGCACCGCGTGTTCGGTTCTCCACGTGACCGTTTCGTTTTCGATGTCTCCCACCAAAGCTACGTGCACAAGATGCTTACCGGGCGCGCCGAGGCGTATCTGGACGAGTCGCGGTTCGGCGAGGTGACAGGTTTCACCAATCCGTTGGAAAGCGAGCATGATTCCTTCGTGCTGGGCCATACCGGCACGTCCATCTCCCTTGCCTGCGGTCTTGCCAAAACACGTGATATGCAACATACCGCTGCGGGAGCAAGCGAAATCGGCAACGTCATCGCCATCATCGGCGACGGTTCGTTGAGCTCGGCGATCGCTTTCGAAGGACTGAACAACGCTGCCGAACAGGGCGGTAATCTCATCATCGTCGTCAACGACAATGAGATGTCGATCGCCGAAGATTTCGGTGGCATGTACGGCAATCTTGCCCGTCTGCGCGCGTCGAACGGAACCGCGGAGCTGAATCTGTTCAAGGCGTTCGGACTTGACTACCGTTATGTGGAGCAGGGCAACGATGTGGACACGCTGGTCGCGGCGCTTGAAGACTTGAAGGATATCGACCATCCCGTCGTGCTGCATATCCACACCACCAAGGGCTTGGGTTTCAGCGATGAGACCGAGGCGCAGGATGGTTCCGACGGATGCAACCAGACCAATCCGCAGCCGCATGCCGGCCAATGCGAGGCGAATCATTGGCAGGATCCGGACAGCGCGCTCGGCAAGCCGCTTGACGCGCGCAAATACTACGGTCAGATGGCCATGGCTTCGTTGGAGTCCCGTTTCGAAAACGAGCCGGGACTGGTGGTCATCTCCCCCGCCACCCCTGGTTCGAATGGCATCACCCGTGATTTCCGTGAACGTGCCGGATCGCATTATGTGGACACCGGCATTACCGAGGAGCATGCGGCCGCGTTCGCCGCAGGCATCGCGAAGGCTGGAGGCCGGCCGGTTCTGGCGACTTCCGCCACGTTCTTCCAGCGTATTTACGACCAGTTGCAGCAGGAGCTGGCGTTGAATCATGTTCCGGCGACGCTGCTGATTTTCGGAGCGGGCATTTCCGGCGCGGACAATACACATTCCGGCACGTTCGATATGACGATGTTCGCCAACACGCCTGATGTGACCTGTCTGGCACCGACCAGCGGAGAGCAGATGCTGGACATGCTTGCATGGGCCACGGGGCCGTCTGATCATGGTGTGACGGCTATCCGCATGCCCGGCGAGCAGATTCTTGCCATGGAACGTTCCGCCGATATGGCGTTCGACCCGGCCGAACGTGCCGACGCGCACGAGACGACGATCGATATTACCGGCGATTGCCCTTTCACGCGGTACCAGATCGTGCGTCCGGGACGTGAAGTGGCGATTCTCGGCTTGGGCAATACACTGCCGTTGGCGGCCGAGGTGGCGGCAACGCTCGAAAACGACGACGATATCAATGCGACGCTTATCGACGCGCAGCAGTATTCCGCGATGGATGGCGAGCTGCTGGACGTGCTTGCCGACGGCCATCGTGTGGTCGTCACCTTGGAGGATGGCCAGCTGGAAGGCGGCTGGGGTGAGAAGGTGACCGCGTTCTACGCGAATTCCACTAATCCGAAAGCAGCCACTGTGCATGCGCTCAATTTCGGCGCATCGAAAGAATTCACCGATCGTGTGCCCCTTGCCGAGCTTGATGAACGTTACGGGCTGACTGTGGAAGCGGTGGCTGATCGCATTCGCCGCGTCTTGGCCCGTTAATCACGCAACTAGCCGGCACCGTCAAAAATCGACAGGGAACGTCGAACAATCGCGAAATGCCGGCCCACGCTGAACAGCACATGGCCGACCATAGGCATTATTGTCAATCGCAATCGCTATTGCTCGTTCTTGATGGCGTCCAACGCAGGAATCTTCACAGCCTTATTAGCTGGCCCCAAACCGGCGAGTATGCCCACCAGAATTGAAAACAGCACGGCCACGACAAACAGCCACCATGGAATCACGGAGATTCGGCTCACGTCGTCACCGCCCATAATCGCTTTGCCTACGTTTTCCATACTGAATCCACCAAACGACAGCAGATTGATGCTCAGCGACCCCAAGGCGGAAATCAGACAGGCGATAAGTCCACCGACCAGACCGATGGCACCTGCTTCACATAGGAACATCGTGCGAATATCCTTCACATAGCAGCCGAGCGCCTTCATAATGCCGATTTCCCGAGTGCGTTCCGACACGGACATAATCATGGTGTTGGCGATGCCGATGGCCGCCACCAGGAATGACACCGCGCCAATGCCTCCCAATGCGAGCTGGATGCCACGACTCTGCTTTTCAATCTCCTTGCGGGTCTGTTCGAAGGACGTGGTTTGGTAGCCAGACATTTTGATCTGCGCTTCGATACCCGGCACATCCTTGATATTTTGAGCGTGCACCACCACTTGGTCGTAGTTTGTTTTGGTCCGGCTGGTGGTATTGGTTTTGCCGTCGATTTTGGCCTGCAATGTGTCCATATCCTCCAGCGACATGACTACACCGGAGCTGAATGCATCGTAATTATTGGTTGAAGCGTCCAACACACCGACCACGGTGAGAGGCATGGAAACCACAGGATTCTGCGAACTGGCAGTACCATCGCCGTCGCCTGAATCGGTGGAACTCATCGAAGTGCTGCCTATTTTGCGGTAATCGTCAGGGCTTTGATAATCGGCTCCGGTAATCAAATTGAGTTTCGTGGTCAGTACGTCGAAGAACGGCTTCTCCCCCTCGCTCTCCTTGCAACCGTTCTCATCGCACTCATAATCACCGGGAGCGATACGCCTGGAGTCATCATCGGAACGATACTTATCCATAAACTGGTATGCCGCGTATTTGCCGAGCAATACTTCTCCGGCACGCCTTGGCATACGCCCTTGAACGAGCTTGTATCCCGATGCTTCAAGCTGGGTCATATCCGTACCCATCACAGAAGCATATTGAGCCACGTATCGGGATCCGGCTCCCGCAGTGAGATCCACGGTGCTCTGCGCCGACCGCTGTGGCATCACGGCCGCGACGCCTGAAATGCCACGGAACGTCTGTACCGCAGCATCGTCAAGCTTGGCCTGCTGATCCGATGATGTCATGTCCGACGAAGACAAACTCGACATACCGACGCCAGAGCTGTCGTACGCGCCCGAGCCGCCGGCAGCTGTGACGGTAATGTCGTTGAGATTGCCCATGCTCTTGAGCATCTGCTCATTCTGCTCGCTGATACCTTGTCCAATCGAAATCATCAGGACGATGGAGCAGCAGCCGACGATCACGCCGAGCACCGTCAAAATCGTACGCGATTTGCGCCGCAGCAAATTCTGCGCGCAAGTATGTGCGATATCCGAAAATCGCATGCCTACTCCTTGACGGATGGAGTGGAAGATGACGTTGCGGATACGGAGGCAGCCGATGTGCCACCTGCCGTGGCGATTACCTGCGTCGGCGCATCGGCAGCTATGGCAGTAGATTTACCCTGCTTATCGGCTCCAAGATCGGCAGGCTCCCAATCCCAATCGTCATCATCGGCCACCTGCTTTGCCTTCTTACGGCGGTGACGGACCACCAATACGACCGTCAATACAACCACGACGAGTGCAACGGCCGCCGCCACTATCCACACCCAGACCGGCATGCTCTGATCCTGGACGTCAACATCCGTATCGGAATCATCCGGAACAGGAGCTTCAACGGCATTGATTTTCACCGGAAATTCCTTGGTCTGCGGCTGTCCATCGGAATTCTCATACGTCACCGTCAGTTTCGCCTCGGTTTCGCCGGGCTTGTCCGCAGTGAATGCGAATCCAATGGAGCCGGACGCGCCGGACGCCACATTGCCGACGTACTGCTTGGCCTGCGTGGCGGTGATACCGTCGCCTTCAACGCTCGCCTCGACATTGGAAACGTCGCCCTTGCCCTTGTTCACGTAATCCATGGTGATAGTAGTTTCCTCACCTGCGTTGACGATATTGGGCACCACTGGATCGTTCAATTCAAAACGATCAGGCTGCGAAACGGGTACGGAAATTTTGATGTCGGAAGTGTTGGAGCTGCGTGCGGCACCGTCCACGTACTCGTATTTGAAGCTGATGTCGATGCCCTGCGCGCCGTTTTTCGCACTGGCCAGTGTCTGCATCGGCACGGTCTGCGTCAACGCAGCTCCCGCATTCAGCGCATCGTAGTAGAACGTGTTCGTACCGCCGGAGATGGCAAAATTCTCACCGCCGTCCACGGTGACCACCATGTTGCTCACCGCCACTTTGCCCATGTTTTGGAAGGTGAAACCGAGGTTGAAGGTGCTGCCGACCGCCACCGACCCGTCGCCATAGGTGAAATTGGTGATAATGATGTTCGGCACCGGTCCAGCAATCTGCTCAACACTGTTGTCCGCTCCCGCACCCGGAGCATCGGAAGTATTGGCGCCATCTTCGGCGAACGCCGTCGGCACAATGCACACCAACGTGATGGCGACCACCGCCAATAGTGAGATTGCCCCGTTGAGCAGTGTTGCGATTCTTGTGTTGTTGCCCATGGAAGGCCCTTCTGTTGTCGTCATAGTTGTCGATATGCGTTGTCGTGAATGTTACGTAAGCCGGTCGCCGATGATGCGGCCGTCAAGAAGTGTGACGATGCGATCGGCGTATTGCGCCATATTGTCGTCATGTGTGACGAGCACGATGGTCTGGTTGAAATCGCGTGCGAACGAGCAAATCATATCCATCACTTCGGTTTTGGTTTTGGAATCGAGATTGCCGGTCGGCTCGTCGGCGAATACCACTTGCGGACGTGCCGCGAAAGCGCGGGCGATGCCGACGCGCTGCTGCTGACCGCCAGACATCTGGGCCGGATAATGGTTCATTCGTTTGCCAAGGCCGACCCGCTTGAGCATGGCACGCGCGATCGTCTCGCGTTTACGCTTCGGCACGCCTCGGAACATCAGTGGCATGGCCACATTCTCGATGGCATTGAGATTGGGCAGCAGATTGTACGACTGGAACACGAAGCCAAGGTGCTTCTGCCTGAATTCGGCCAGCTGCCGTTCGTCAAGCCTGCTGATGGGCACACCTGTGATACGTACACCACCTTTAGTTGGTTTTTCCATGCCGGCAAGCTGATTGAGCAGGGTGGATTTACCGGATCCGGACTCGCCATAGATACAGCAGATCTGCCCTTGCGGAATGGCGAGATTGACACGTTCCAGTGCTACGACGGTCTCATCGAGCACTGGATATTCCTTGCGTAGGTTTTTAACCTCGATAATGGGACCGCGACCGGTTTTCCCAGCGTTGGATGTGCTACCTACCGGCACATTCACCTCCTCGTTTTCTGGGAATATGTTGATAATTGCTCCTAAGTCTAAAGTGTTTCACCGCGCTTCGCCACCCTTAAGGGAACACCCTGAAGCCACGGTCCGCGCGTGCCTGAAACTCGAAAACCGTTCAAGAAACCCCGCTTGAACGATATGGAACATGTTGTTTCATGCCAGAATCCCTTGTTTCGTGCCAAATGGCAGTGAACCGTGAAACGACGAAAATACAATGAAGGCATCGCAACGAATCGAAAACGAAGCTGAACGGTTCCATACCATGAGGGGGACATCATGAAACGTCGTTTCACACAAGCGGAGGTCTACTACCTCAACACCCTGCCCGCGGTGGAGCGGGCATCGATGGACCGCATCACCTATTCGAGGGATTTCCAGGTGCGTTGCATGGCGCAATATCTGCGGGGCAACGGACCGACCAGCATCTTCGCCAGCGCGGGACTCAATCCGAAGATCGTGGGCAGCAAGCGCATCGAACGCGCCATCGCACGGTGGAAGGCCGATCCGCAGATCATGCTGGAGGCGCAGTCGTTCGCCAATGAAGCCGCGGCCGATCAACGCGACCTGCTCGTCATCTCCCAATCCATGACCATCGCATGGCTGGAGAAGAAAGTCATGGATCTGCAGAAACAGATCCAATCCGTGAAGCGGCATGAGGCGGAACGCCCGTCCATGCCGGCCCACGGGGCGCTCATCGGACTGGAATAGCGTCCAGAAGCGTTCCCATGACAAGATGTGCGTCGTGGTACGGCGACGCACCCATACGCGATCCCTCCTTCCATCGTTTCCGCATTCTCCGTCACATTCACGCGGCTCCCCGATGGAAGGAGGGATTCGTTTCGTCTTTGGCCGCATACCCCGCGATTGGCGCATGCGGCCAAAGACGCCATTCGATCAATATTCGTCAGATACGCGGCACCGATGGGGCGGCCGTATGGGACGGCTTCGGCGTGTACGCGCTCCGTTCCGCGGTTTCGTTGGCTGTCACCATCGCCTGCGTGATCTGGCTGTACATGTCCTGGTAGCCGCCAGGGGTGGATGCTGGAAGCACGACGGTCTTGGAGTTGTTGGATTCGCTCAAGGAGCGCAGCACGTCGAGGTACTGGTTAAACAGCACCACATTGTTCACATCGCCGATGTTCATGCCGACGGCCTGCAGGCTCTTGATCTGGTCGACGATGCCGCTGGCGATCTCACGACGGTAGTTGGCCTGGCCCTCGCCTTGAAGACGGGTCTTCTCCGCCTCGGCGGCGGCCTGGGTCTCGATCTGGATGCGCTGGGCCTCGGCGCGCTGCCGGGTGGCCTCCTTCTCACGCTGGGCTGCGTTGATGGAGTCCATGGCGTTCTTGACCTGCGGGCTCGGGTCGATGGCGGTGATCAGGGTCTTGACCACAGTGAAGCCGAAGCGGGACATCTCGTTGCCGACGGTCTTCTGCACGTCGAAAGCCACATCATCCTTACGGGCGAAAGCATCATCGAGGCTCAACGCAGGAATGGCGGAACGCAGGGCGTCTTCCATGTAGGAGCGCAGCTGCCCGGCCGGGTCGCGCAGCTCGTAGTAGGCGGTGGCCACGTTTTCCGGGTTCACACGGAACTGGGTGGAGGCGACGACCGTGACGAACACATTGTCGAGGGTTTTGGTCTCCAGCTGCACATTGAGCTGGTTGACGCGCATGTTGGTTTTCATGGCGATACGGTCCACGAACGGGATACGGATGTGGATGCCCGCGAACTGCACCTTGTTGAACTTGCCGAAACGTTCGATGATGTAGGCCTGCTGCTGCGGCACGATGAACAACGTGGACAGGAACAGGAACGCGATGATCAGCGCAATGACAAGGAGCGCTACGAGGAACGGCATGGCATTACTCCCTTCTTTGGTTTCTCTTTAAAGGTCTTGTCGCATGACCTTTCGTAGGTTCTGCAACCATTGCCGAACCCGAGTAAAAATTTACCAAAGAATGCAATCGTATGCAGACAATGTCCGCGAGCTGGGCAAGGGCCGTCCACGAGCCAACCATCGCCTGTCCAGGAGCTGACCCACATACGTCCACGAGCCGGACAGGGGGCGCTTTCCCCTGTCCGGTTCGTGAGATAGCGTGCCAGTTAATATTCAAATCCCTACCGATGGCAAAACTTTCAGGCATATACGTGTTGCGCGAAGGTGAACAGACTCTCGCCGGCATGACGGTTGAGATAGTGCTCATACGCGATGTCGAAAGCCTGGCCGAGATCCTCGATGAGGTCCTGCTTGTCTTCGATGCCGACTGCGAGACGCACCAGTTCGTCGGTGATGCCGACCTTCAGACGCTCCTCGCGCGGCAGTTCGAAATGCGTCATGCGGCACGGCAGTTCGGCAAGCGATTCCACCGCGCCCAGAGACACCGCCAAACGGAAGATATGCAGGTTGTCGAGCACGTCCGCAGGGTCGACGCCCGGCACCACTTCGAAGCTCAGTACGGCACCACCGCCCTTGAGACCGTTGGAGGCCAGCTCGTATTCGTGGCCGGGCAGTCCCGGATAATGCACGGACTTGACCAACGGGTGCAGCAGCAGATAGCTGGAAATCGCACGCGCGTTCTCCTGCTGACGGTCCATGCGCAAGGCGAGCGTCTGGATGCCGCGACGCACCGAATCGCATTCGTTCGGCGCGAGCACGCCGCCCAAACGGTTCTGCGCGAAGTAGACGCGCTTGCCCAGCTCATCGTCCTTGACCACCACGAGGCCGGCGTTGACTTCGGAATGGCCGGCCAGATACTTGGTGGCGGAGTGAATCACCACATCGGCACCCAAAGCAAGCGGCTTCTGCAGATACGGGGTCACGAACGTGTTATCCACAATCGAAAGCGCCCCGAAACGGTGGGCCACCGTGGAGATGGCGCGCACGTCGTTCACCTTGAGTAGAGGATTGGTCAGGGTTTCAAAGTAGACGGCTTGGGCAGGCACGATGCCGTTCGCGCGGTCGCCCTTGACGGCGGCCTCCAATGCTGCGATGTCCTGAGTGTCGACGGCCTCAACGATGATTCCCCAGCGAGTGAAGAACTCATTGAGCTGGGAATACGATCCGCCATAAATATTGTCACCGACCACGATGCGGTCGCCGGGCTTGAAAATGCTCAGCACCGCGTGGATCGCCGCGAGACCGGAGGCGAACGCAAAACCACGCGTTCCCTGCTCGAGCTGGGCGATCTGCTGTTCCAGGAAGTCACGTGTGGGATTGCCGCTGCGCGCATAGTCGTAACGGGGCATCGCGTCGACCCTCTCGAAAGCATATGTCGTTGAATTGTAGATCGGCGGGTTCACGGCTCCGGTGTTGTTGTCTCCAACCGGCAGTCCGTGGACGAGCTGAGTATTGAACCTGGTCATTGCGCACCCCCTTAAAGTGTTGCGTCATCTGCGCGAAGCCGTTCC
>ENA-ORSR01002147-ORSR01002147.1-human-gut-metagenome-genome-assembly--contig:-NODE-2147-length-11643-cov-11.111236_pt1 | contig 11643 bp, 9 predicted proteins | sample MGYA00241901_ERZ509166 | MGnify/ENA primary metagenome ERZ509166 (study PRJEB26280, sample SAMEA2338860) | human gut metagenome | biome: human gut; feature: human-associated habitat; material: faeces... | reverse complement strand
GAAAGGGTGGTTTATTATAGAGAAAACCTCTCAGGCGCTTTGCGCCAGCTCCCCTAGCAGGGGAGCCAAGCAAAGCGAGGACGAAAAAGTTAGCCTGGACTTCTATCAGAAAATATGATAGACTAACGAAACAATCACAAAATCCCATGGGGGAGTAGCAGGCGCTGTTTGCAGACGGCGCAGCAAGTCAACACAATGACAGCATAGCTGTCTGGCTTGCTTTCATTTGCGAGACTCATGTGTTTTGGTGCGGAGTACCACGCCCAACACATGGAGTTCATTTGTAAAAAATGACCCGAGACCGGACGTGCACGCGCGCCGATCTCGGGTTTTGTTTTTGCCGCACCGTAATTTTGGTCAGATTCAGGAGGCATTCAGTTATGGAATGGAGTTTTTTGTTTTTTCTCAACAGCGCACTGCTGGGCGTGGGCCTTGCCATGGACGCGTTTTCGGTCTCGATGGCAAACGGTCTGCATGACCCCGGCATGTCCCGAAAAAGAATGTGCATCATTGCGGGCACCTTTGGCGTGTTTCAGGCCGTGATGCCCATGACAGGCTGGGTCTGCGTCCATACCATCGTGGAGATGTTCTCTTCCTTTGAAACATTCATTCCCTGGATCGCCCTTGCCCTGCTGGGCTATATCGGCGGCAAGATGCTGATCGATGGCATCCGGGGCGAGGAAACCGAGGAAGCCGCCGCGCTGAGTGCCGGTGCCCTCTTCATGCAGGGCGTGGCCACCAGCATTGATGCCCTCTCGGTCGGCTTTACCATTGCGGAGTATGGCTGGCTGATGGCGCTGACGGCTTCCGGCATCATTGCCGTCGTCACCTTCTTCCTCTGCATGGCGGGCCTGCGCATCGGCAAAAAGTTCGGCACAAAGCTTTCCGGCAAGGCCTCTGTGCTGGGCGGTATCATCCTCATCGGCATTGGGCTGGAGATCTTCCTCTCCGGCGTGTTCTTCTGAAAAAGGGGTAAAGGAAACCGGCACAGCGCCAGGCAGGCGCTGTGCCGGTTTTGTTCCCCGTGGAACATTTTTAAGGGTGCATTATTTTTCCGGCTCAAAGTAGTCGGCATATTCCTCGGTGAGCTTAGAGCCCAGCCGCCGGATGCCGCCGTAGAGGTGGCGCTCCACCAGCGGCTCAAAGGCGGCAAGATCACACCGCTCAATGGCGGTAATGATGTTCTGGTGGTCGGCAATCACCTCGTCCAGCCCGCCGCTGGTCATGGTGTCCAGCATCCGGAAGCGGCTGTAATCGGCGTGGGCGTTCTGTAAGGTGCGCCACAGATACATTTTTCCCATGGCGGCAAACCATGTCTCGTGGAGCAGGCGGTCTGCCTCATAGAGCTTGTTGTAGTCGATCTCCTCGGCGCGGGCCAGCGCGGCGTAGGCATCGGTCCGCCGCCGGATGAGCGCCCGCTGTTCCGGCGTACACTTGGGCGAGAAGTCCCGCAGGACGCGGGCTTCCACGGCGGTGCGCTCGTAGATGAGCTCATCCACGATCTCCCGGTTCAGCCGGGTCACAGTGGTACCCTTGTAGGGCACGATCTTCACCAGCCCGTTCTCCTGCAGCCGCTGCAGCACCACCCGGATCATGGAGCGCGGTGCCCCGAAGCGGGCGCAGAGCGGGTTCTCACTCAGCGAACTGCCCGGCCGCAGGGTCAGGTCGATGATCTCCCGCTCCAGTACAGCGTAAATTTCAGCGTCGGTCTTGTACTCTTCCATAATACCACCCTTCCTAAACCCCACCGTCAATGCTTCGCATTGCCACCGCCCCTGGTAGGGGCGGCTCTGGCGTTTCGTAAAGTTTTACAAGTTACCCGTTATGCCAAGGGCTCCACTACTAGGGGAGCTGTCACCGCAGGTGACTGAGGGGTTTAAGTCCCACGGCTCTTTGATCGGTTTCTCCAATTGAAACGCCATCTTCTCCCCCGTCTCCGGGTGGACGAACTGCAGCCCTGCGCTCTGCAAGGCAATGTCCCCTTTGAACCGGCTGCCATATTTGCCGTCTCCGTAAAGCGGGTGCTTCCGGGAGGCAAACTGCACCCGGATCTGATGCGTCCGCCCGGTGTGGAGCGTGATCTCCGCAAGGCTCAAGGAACTGTCCGGTGCCGTCTCCACGATGCGGTATTCCAGCACGGCTTCCCGCACCCCCTTGCGGGGGCGCTTTACCGGAAAGACCCGGCCTTTCCGGCTGTCCTTGAACAGATAGTCCCGCAGGATGCCCTCGGGCGGCAGCTGTTCGTCCGGCCCGCCTGCGATCACGGCCCGATACATTTTAAGAAAGCAGGGCTGTGCCGGTGCACCGGGGCCAGCCTCTGCCCTGCCGTCCAGAATGGCATAAGCCTGCTGGCTCTCTGTCACCTGTTTTGTCAGAGCCGCTGCGGCTCCGGGTGTTCTGGCATAGACCATCAGCCCCGAAACGCCGGTGTCCAGCCGGTGGATGACCCCAACGTATGCATCCGGCCTGCCCCACCGCTGGCGCAGGGCGGCGGGCACACCCTCCTCGCTGGTCAGCCCGGCGGGCTTGTCCAGCACCACAAGGGCAGTATCTTCGTAGAGAATGTTCACAGCTTGCCCTCGTCCAGCAGGGCCTTGAGCTTGAGCACGCCTGCAATGGTCTTGCCGTCCTTGATCTCGCCGCGCATCACCATCTCATAGGCCTGGGTCAGCGGTACCCGGTCAGGGGTCAGGAACTCGTCCGCATCCAGATGCATCCGGGTCTCGTGCAGACCGGTGGCCACCCAGGTGTAGATGATCTCGGTATCATAGCCCACAGTGGGGTAGAACTCGCCCAGGGAGGTGTACTTGTCGGCGGTCAGACCGCACTCCTCCTCCAGCTCCCGCTTGGCGGCTTCAAAGGGGTCCTCCCCTTTTTCCAGCTTGCCGGCGGGCAGCTCCCACAGCTCCTGCTGCATGGCGTAGCGGAACTGGCGCACCATGCAGATGGTGCCGTCCTCAAAGTAGGGCACGATGCAGGCCCCGCCGTGGTGGTGGACCACCTCGCGGGTGGCGGTCTTTCCATTTTCCAAAAGGGCGGTATCCTTGGTCAGGGTGACCACCCGGCCCTCGAACAGCACCTCACTTGTGAGCGTCTTTTCAAAATGTGCAGCGTCCATCGTATTTGCGTCCTTTCCAGATGATAATGATGCTGGTTCAAGTTTACGGCAACAAAGCGCCGGTTGTCAATTCAAAATTGAGGATAAATTAAGAAAAATACAGCAAAAAAGCCGTATTCTTAATAATCTGTCAGGTTAGATGCAACAAAAGACACAAGCGTAAAAAAGCGCCAAAAAATTTCTTGAAATTTTGTTGCGTTTTGCCAGTGGGTTTGCATTTACTTTGAGGGCGGAATTTGCTAATATAATATATGAGCAATAGTGCCTTTTGGGGTTCTCCGGCCCCAGCGGGGCGCGATTGCCCCGCGCAAAAGGTACCAAATTCTGAACAATGGAGGAAGAAAAATGCCTAGAGCAAAGCAAACCATGGATGGCAATACCGCTGCCGCTCATGTAGCATACGCCTACACGGACGTGGCTGCTATCTACCCCATTACCCCGTCTTCTCCGATGGCTGACTCTGTGGACCAGTGGTCCGCAGCTGGTCAGAAGAACATCTTCGGCAACCAGGTCAAGGTCGTCGAGATGGAGTCTGAGGCCGGCGCTGCCGGCGCTGTGCACGGCTCTCTGGGTGCAGGTGCTGTTACCACCACCTTCACCGCTTCTCAGGGCCTGCTGCTGATGATCCCCAACATGTACAAGATCGCTGCTGAGCAGCTGCCCTGCGTGTTCGATGTTTCTGCACGTACCGTTGCTACCCAGTCCCTGAACATCTTCGGTGATCACAGCGACGTTATGGCATGCCGCCAGACCGGCTTCGCAATGCTGGTCGAGAGCAGCGTGCAGGAAGTTATGGATCTGTCCCCTGTTGCCCATCTGGCAGCAATCGAGGGCAAGGTTCCCTTCCTGAACTTCTTCGATGGCTTCCGTACTTCTCACGAGTACCAGAAGATCGAGAAGTGGGACTACGCTGATCTGAAGGAAATGTGCAACATGGAGGCTGTTGAGGAGTTCCGTGCCAAGGCTCTGAACCCCGAGCACCCCAAGATGCGCGGTTCCCACGAGAACGGCGACGTGTTCTTCCAGCACCGTGAGGCCTGCAACTCCGTTTACGACGCACTGCCCGCAGTGGTCGAGAAGTACATGGCCAAGATCAACGAGAAGCTGGGCACCAACTACGATCTGTTCAACTACTACGGCGCACCCGATGCTGACCGTGTCATGATCGCTATGGGCTCTGTCTGCGACGTTGCTGACGAAGTCATCGATTACCTGAACGCCAAGGGCGAGAAGGTCGGTATCGTCAAGGTCCGCCTGTACCGTCCCTGGGTGTCCTCCGCTCTGCTGAAGGTCCTGCCCAAGACTGCAAAGAAGGTTGCAGTTCTGGATCGTACCAAGGAGCCCGGCTCCCTGGGCGAGCCCCTGTACCTGGATGTTGCTGCTACCCTGCGTGAGGCCGGCATGAACGATGTCGTCCTGACCGGCGGCCGTTACGGCCTGGGCAGCAAGGACACTCCCCCGTCCTCCATCTTCGCTCTGTTCAAGGAGCTGGAGAAGGATCAGCCCAAGGAGCGCTTCACTCTGGGCATCACCGATGATGTCACCGGTCTGTCCCTGCCCGAGGTCAAGCCCGCTCCCATCACCGCAGCTGCTGGCACCAAGGAGTGCAAGTTCTGGGGTCTGGGCGGCGACGGTACTGTCGGCGCAAACAAGAACTCCGTCAAGATCATCGGCGACCACACTGATAAGTATGTTCAGGCATACTTCCAGTATGACTCCAAGAAGACCGGCGGCGTGACCATCAGCCACCTGCGTTTCGGCGACAAGCCCATCCGCAGCCCCTACTACATCAACCAGGCTGACTTCGTGGCCTGCCACAACCCCGCTTACATCCACATGGGCATGAAGATGGTCCAGGATGTCAAGCCCGGCGGCGTGTTCATGATCAACTGCCAGTGGACCGATGAGGAGCTGGGCCAGCACCTGAACGCTGAGGCCAAGAAGTACATTGCTGACAACAACATTCAGCTGTACACCATCAACGCCATCGATAAGGCAATCGAGATCGGTATGGGCAAGCGCACCAATACCATCCTGCAGTCCGCTTTCTTCAAGCTGGCTGACGTTATGCCCATCGAGGACGCTGTCAACTTCATGAAGCAGGCAGCTCAGAAGAGCTACGGCAAGAAGGGCCAGGACGTTGTTGAGATGAACTGGAAGGCCATCGATGCTGGTGTTGACGCGATCCACAAGGTCGACATTCCCGCTTCCTGGTCCAACCCCGAGGCTGATCCCGCTCCCAAGGCTCTCACCGGCCGTCCGGAGCTGGTCAAGCAGATCCGTGATGTCATGGAGCCCATCGCTCGTATGGACGGCGACAGCCTGCCCGTTTCCGCTTTCGTTGCAAATGCAAACGGCGAGTGGGAGCAGGGCGCATCCGCATACGAGAAGCGCGGCACCGCTGTGAACGTTCCCGAGTGGGATGCTTCCAAGTGCGTCGGCTGCAACCAGTGTGCATTCGTCTGCTCTCATGCTACCATCCGTCCCTTCCAGCTGACCGCTGACGAGCTGGCAGCTGCTCCTGCTCAGACCAAGAGCCGTGACAACCGCCCCGCAAACGAGTACAAGTTTGTGATGGCTGTTTCTCCTCTGGACTGCATGGGCTGCGGCGAGTGCGTCACCGTCTGCCCCACCAAGGCAATTGTTATGGTTCCTCAGGAGAGCCAGGCCGATCAGCAGGCAGTCTTCGACTACTGCGTCGCCAACATCTCCAAGAAGCCCAGCAAGTTTGCTGATGACACCGTCATTGGTTCTCAGTTCAACCAGCCCCTGCTGGAGTTCTCTGGCTCCTGCGCAGGCTGTGCCGAGACCTCTTACGCTCGCCTGGTCACTCAGCTGTTCGGCGAGAAGATGTACATCTCCAACGCTACCGGCTGCTCCTCTATCTGGGGCGGTACCGCTTCCATCTCTCCGTACACCGTCAACAAGGACAGCGGCCATGGTCCTGCATGGTGCAACTCCCTGTTCGAGGATAACGCTGAGCATGGTCTGGGCCTGTACCTCGGCCAGAAGACCGTTCGTGAGAACCTGATCAAGCGCATTGCTGAGGTTGCTGGTTCTGACAAGGCTTCCGCTGAGCTGAAGGCTGCCTTCGACAAGTTCATGGAGACCAAGAACAACACCAAGGCAAACGACGAACCCGCCAAGGCTCTGATCGCTGAGCTGGAGAAGGCTGCTGCCGCTGGCTGCACCGAGTCCGCTGAGATCCTGAAGAGCAAGGAGTTCATCGCCAAGAAGTCCGTCTGGATCTTCGGTGGTGACGGCTGGGCATACGACATCGGCTTCGGCGGCCTGGATCACGTCCTGGCTTCCGGCGAGGATGTCAACGTCATGGTCTTCGATACTGAGATGTACTCCAACACCGGTGGACAGGCATCCAAGGCTTCCAACATTGGTGAGGTCTGCCAGTTCGCTGCTGCTGGTAAGGAGATCAGCAAGAAGAGCCTGTCCGAGATCGCAATGACCTACGGTTACATCTATGTTGCTCAGATCGCTCTGGGCGCTAACATGAACCAGGCTGTCAAGGCGATCGCTGAGGCTGAGGCTTATCCCGGCCCCTCTCTGATCATCGGCTACGCTCCCTGCGAGCTGCACGGTGTGAAGGGCGGCATGACCAACTGCCAGAACGAGATGAAGAAGGCAGTTGAGGCTGGTTACTGGAACCTGTTCACCTTCAACCCCGCCAACAAGGCTCAGGGCAAGAACCCCTTCACCCTGACCTCCAAGGCTGTGGATGCCGAGAAGTATCAGGAACTGCTGGCAAACGAGACCCGTTACAGCCGCCTGACCCGTGCATTCCCCGAGCGTGCAAAGGCTCTGTTCGCACGCAACGAGCAGGTTGCAAACGATCGTTACGAGCACCTGACCCGTCTGGTCGAGCTGTACAAGTAATCCTGTTTTCTGAACAATGGCTGGCAATGGCCGCAGCGGCACCCTAGTCCGCAAGGCGGCTGCTCCGCACTGGCGATTACTGCGCAACGCAGCAGTGCGAAACTGCGGCCCCGCCGCCCTGAACAGAGCATGATGAACGTGCAAACGAGCATTTGCGCAAACTTCTGATTTCATTCTCTCGCCCGCCGCGAACCGCGCCGGGCAGGGTGTTTGAAATACCAAAGCGCCCGCGAGGGTCCTTGAAAGCACACCCCGTGTGTGTCAGGAGCATAAGGTCTGGCAACAGATACCTTGTTCCGCCTGCTGCATAAGACCTGCCCTGCAGGGATCTTGCCGCAGTTAAAAACGAATCCGTTTTTAGCGCCCCGCTCACTGTAAAGTGAACGGGGCGTATTTTTGTGTAAGGAAACAGAAACCGCTGTACGGAATGTTCCATACAGCGGTTCTCTCATCCATATACTATTTTGCGGGAGCAGGAACGAATTCAATTTTGACCTGCATTCCCATACCGGCGGCAAGGCGCTGCAGCGTCCGCAGAGAAGGATTTGCGTTGCCGTTTTCCAGCTTGCTGATGTCTGCCTGAGCAATGCCGGTACGCTCCGAGAGCTCCTTCTGGGTCAGGCCGCTTACCTTCCGGGCATCGATCATTGCCTGTACCAGCGAAAGCTCTGGCTGAAGTGCCTCCCACTCCGCTTTGAATTCAGGGTCTTCCAGTTGTTTGTTGAGAAAATTCCGAAAGTCACTCACGATATCTTCTCCTTTCGTTCAAGATAGTCTGCACGATATTTTTTGGCCAAGGCAATTTCCTCTGGTGGCGTTTTTTGCGTTTTCTTGATAAAGCCGTTGGTCAGAACAATGCGCTTTCCAATGTAAAAGAAATACAGAACACGTGTGATATTGCTGCTCTGCTTAGCACGGATCTCAAAAATTCCGTCCCCAATAAATTTGGAGTAGGGCTCCCGCAGCTGTGGTCCGTTGGCTTCCAGCAATGCGACAGCACCCAATACCTTTGCACGCATTTTGGTGTCAAGGGATTCCAGAAAATCATCTACCGGACAGTCGCCATTCTCCTTATGGTAGAAGTCTACATCGTAACATTCCAAGCGGCAGCCCTCCTCTATGGGATATATCCCATTTCTATAATATGTGATATATCCTATTTTGTCAAGAGTGCGATAAAAATATCTTCTCGCTATTTTACAATTTCTTCATAGGATTTTCATGCAAACCCGTGCTTTTGGTGCTATACTACTGACATAAGGAACCGGGGCCGCAACCGATTCCTTGTACATGATTCCTCCTCACACCAAGGCAATATCCAAACAGAAAGCCCCTTTCAGTGGTCCGCAAGCACTGGAAGGGGCTTTCTGCGTGTTTTGGTGGAAATTCCCGCCTGATTCGGTGCATTTAGGGTTGACCGGCCTTTTGGGCGGCGCTATAATAAAAAGTGGAAAAGATCTTTAGGAGGTGAACGCAGGACAATGGACCCGGATCATAGTCGAAGATGCGGTTTTGGTGCGATAGGACGGGACATGGAGCAGGCTGCGTTCGCCTTTTTTGCCCGGTAAGAGGTGCTGTTCGGGCACTTCTCAGCGGGGAGAAAGGGCGCGGCTTTGTGCGCGTGGAAGCCCTGGCAAGGGGTGGATGCGGGCCGTTGGCGGCGCTTTTTGTTTTGCCCTGTACCAACCGCCGGAATACGGTAGGAGGTACGCAAAATGGAAATGGAAGAAAAGAAAAACGAACTGACCGAGGCCGCCCTGCCTGTGCAGGAGCTGCCCGCTGATATCCCGGACGAGGTGCGCCAGAAGCTGGTCAGAGATCTGAACGAGGAAGCCACAGAGGATCTGAAGCAGGACATCCGGGAGGCCGAGAAAGAGGAGGCCCGGGACGATGAGGTCAAGGCTGACCCCGAGATGCTGACCAAGAGCCGCCTGCTCAAGATGCTGGTAAAAAAGCAGTACGTCAAGCTGCGCGAGGTCACCGAGGAGGAGCAGCCCGCCGACCTGGCAGAGCTGCTGGAGGAGCTGGACGAGAACAACCGTCTGGTGGTGTTCCGCCTGCTGAAAAAGGAAGTGGCCACTGAGGCCTTCGCCTATATGTCCGATGAAGCCCGGGATGACCTGGTCAACGCCTTCTCCGACGTGGAGCTGGTCAGCGCCATTGAGGAGATGAGCCTGGACGATGCTGCCGACCTGCTGGAGGATATGCCCGCAGGCGTGGTCAAGCGGGTGCTGGAGAAATCCTCCAAGCAGACCCGCGAGAGCCTGAACAAGCTGCTGAACTACCCCGAGAGCTCGGCCGGCAGCCTGATGACCCCTGAATATGTCCGGCTGAAAAAAGAGATGAATGTCCGGCAGGCGCTGGATGCCATCCGGCGGCAGGGCGAGAATGCCGAGACCATCTATATTAACTATGTTGTGGAGCGCAACCGCCTGAAGGGTGTTGTCTCTGCCCGTGACCTGCTGCTGGCAGACCCTGATACCCCGCTGGTCGATATTATGGACGACAACGTGGTCACCGTGAAGGTCACGGATGACCAGGAGTTCGTGGCCCGTGAGATGCAGCGCTACGACTTTACCGCAATGCCCGTTGTGGACAACGAGGGCATGTTTGTGGGCATTATCACCATCGACGATGCAATCGATGTTCTGACCGATGAGAGCACCGAGGATATGCAGAAGATGGCCGCCATTCTGCCTGCGGATGAGGCCACGACTTATTTTGGCACCAGTGTCTGGACCCACGCCAAGCAGCGCATCCCCTGGCTGCTGATCCTGATGCTGTCGGCCACCTTTACCGGCATGGTCACCACCCATTACGAGGAAGCCTTTGTGAGCCTGCCCCTGCTGGTCTCCTTCATGCCCATGCTGATGGATACCGCCGGCAACTGCGGCAACCAGATCAGCACCCTGATGGTGCGCGGTCTGGCGCTGGGCGAGGTGGAACCCGCCGATTTCCTCAAGGTGCTGGCCAAGGAGCTCCGCGTTTCCGCGATCGTGGGTGCGGTGCTGGGCGCGGTGAACGGTCTGCGCATCTACCTGATGTACACCTTCATCTTTGCCGGTCAGTATGACAATGTGATGGGCTACGCCATCGTCGTCAGCGTGTCGCTGTTCTTCAGCGTTATCCTGGCAAAGCTGGTGGGCGGTATGCTGCCCCTTGCCGCCAAGAAGCTGGGTGCGGACCCGGCCATCATGGCGACCCCCTTCATCACCACCATCGTGGATGCCTGCAGCTTGATCCTGTACTTCCAGATCGCGCAGGTCGTGTTCCGGAATATGATGTAACGTTTGATTTTATAGGAGCAGCCCTCTCAGTCAAAGCCTGACGGCTTTGCCTGAGAGGGCTGTTTCTTTTTGTTGAAAACTCAGGTTTTCCCGCTGTTTTCCACAGGTCGATTTTTGTAGAAAACGGGTGTGGAAAACTACCGTCTCCTTCATTCCAACGGGGAGAAATTCAACGAGCGGATTTTCTGCCTGCTGTATAAAGTAAATTTTCGGGGTTGACTTTCTTTCGGAAAAAAGGTGCAAAGGCCCGGAATTCCCTGATTTTTCGCAAAGATCCGCGCGGTACAATACACCATGTATAAACCGCCTCACAGGAAAATGTGGAAAACTCAGTGGAAAAAGTGGAAAACATCGTGGGAAAACCGGGCCTTTTTTCACAATTCCGGTGGAAAACCCAGTGGAAAGAGTGGATAAGTCCATCTGAACACACCAAAAGTGGATACAACCTGCTGTTTTAGCACTCGGGTGAACAGACAGCCAGATCCCTTTGTTCACACCCTTCGCCTTGAATGGCCCTGCCAATCATGGTACAATGAAAAAAGAGAGCGTTCCCGGCCAACGGGGCGCAAATTTTACGAATAACGGAGGCTTCTGCCTATGAACTGGATCACCAAGCTGGAACGGAAATACGGCCGGTTCTGTATTCCAAACCTCATCAACATCCTCATCGGCGGCCAGATCCTGGTCTACGCCATTGAACTGTTCGTCAACCAGTATATTTCCTTTTATCTCTCCCTGAGCCGCAGTGCCCTGTTCGCCGGGCAGATCTGGCGGCTGTTCACTTTTGTGCTGGTGCCTTTTTCGGGCGGCGGGCCGCTCAGCGTGGTGCTGGGCATCTATTTTACCTGGTTCGTTGGCAGCGCGCTGGAACGGGAGTGGGGCGATTTTCGCTTCAACCTTTATGTCCTGCTGGGGATGGCAGGCGCATGGCTGGCCTGCCTGCTGACAGGCTCTGCCGATACCTACTGCCTGTCCCTTTCCCTTCTGCTGGCCTTTGCCATGCTTTACCCGGAGCTGCAGGTGCTGCTCTTCTTCGTCATCCCCCTCAAGGTGAAGTATTTCGGCATCTTTGCCGCCGCTCTGTGGGTGTTCAGCTTCCTGAGCATGGGGATGCTGGGCAAGCTGAACTATCTGCTCTGTATGCTGGGCTTCCTTCTGTTTTTCGGGCCGCAGGCCTGGCATAACATCCGCGCCTGGGTGCGCCGGGAGCAGTGGAAGAGGAAAAATCGGCGTTAAACCTCTCAGTCTCGCTGACGCTCGCCAGGCCCGGGTTGCGGCACCCAGCATCCACTTCGTGTTGTAAACAACACTTATGTCTTGCTGGCCGCGGCCCCAACAGCAACGCCC
>ENA-ORSR01002146-ORSR01002146.1-human-gut-metagenome-genome-assembly--contig:-NODE-2146-length-11650-cov-2.055541_pt1 | contig 11650 bp, 8 predicted proteins | sample MGYA00241901_ERZ509166 | MGnify/ENA primary metagenome ERZ509166 (study PRJEB26280, sample SAMEA2338860) | human gut metagenome | biome: human gut; feature: human-associated habitat; material: faeces... | reverse complement strand
AGGATGGCAATCCAGAAATTATTGATGGACAACAGAGAATGACTTCTTTCATGCTATTACTGAGAGCATTTTATACAAAGCTAGAAACAATGGATGATAATAACCAAAATGTGAAAGGCTTAAGAGCCAGGTTAGAGCCTTGTATTTGGGAAATTCATCGTATCTCTGGTCTTGTTGAAGATAAAGCTAATACAAAAATAAAATCAGAAGTTGCAACTGAAGGGGAGAAAAATATTTTCCAAAATATTATCGAAACTGGACGGATTGATAGTAAAAATAACGATAATTATACTAATAACTACCGTTATTTTTTGGATATTTGTAGCGAATATGCAAAAAATAATCCTCTTGCTTGGGAAAATTTATGTGTAACAATTTTAGAGCAGTGTATTATTTTACCTATTAATTGTGATAGTCAAGATACTGCACTCACTATTTTTTCAACGTTAAATGATCGTGGGTTACCTTTGTCTGATTCAGATATCTTTAAAGCAAAAATTTATAAAGCAACTAGCGAAGAAAAAAGAAAAGAATTTGTTGAAAAATGGAAAGAGCTTTCTGAAATTTGTCTTGAGTCAGGATTTGAAATTGATGATATGTTTAGGTATTACTCTCATATTATTAGAGGTAAAAACAGTGATACAAGTAAAGAAATTGCACTAAGAAAATTTTATTTAAATAATGATTATATTAAAACTGAAAAAGACCTTATTAATGAACTAATTCAGTTGGCAAAATTTTGGGCTTGTGTTGAATACCCTAAATTTTCTGAAAGTTATGGGCTTGAACTTGGCTTGGAAAATAGAAAACTAATTCAATGTTTATGGTCCTATCCAAATGAATATTGGAGATATGTATTAAGTGTTTTTTATTTCAACAATAAAGATTCATCATGTTTTAATGATGATTTAAATAAATTACTTAAAAAATTAGTTTCTTATTTATTTGTAAAATTCATTGATAATCCAACTGTAAATGCTATTAAAACCGATGTTTTTAAATATTGTGTTTATTTATCAGGGAAGTCTGAAGATAATTTATTTATTAAAGATGTTGATAGTGTTAAAGATAAAATTTCAACTTTTGGTAAGTCTAAACTTTCCCGTTCTTTGATTTTATTGCATTCGTATCTCTATGCTGATGGGGAACAAAAAGAATTATTCGATAATGATATAGAAATTGAGCATATCTTTCCTAAAAAATGGCAAGATACTAATTATAACGGATGGTTGTATGCTGAGGCTGAATCATATCTAGAAAGATTAGGGAATAAAATACCTTTTGAGAAGAAACTGAATATTCAGGCTGGTAATGGTTACTTTGGAGCTAAAAAAGTTAAATATAGTGATTCTAGTGTTTATGAAGTTCAGCGTTTGGGTAAGTATCATAAAAATGATTGGATAAAAGATGATATTGAAGAACGTGAGAAAAGCATGATAGATAGATTGATTACCTTTTTCAAAGAAAATCTCTAACGACACAATCTGTCGTTCTACTTCTTAAACTATGCTCAAGCCTATTAGGTTTGAGCATTTTTTATTGGAGTGATGATTATGTCTAAATTCAAACTTAACCCCCCATCAGTTTCCCCTTATACCGAAAAATTAATGTTGCAACTTTTATTGGAATATCGAGGATTTGCAGAGGTTTTTCATGAAGATGTTTGGCACTATGACAATATTGCAGCGGCTTTAGGTTTACCGAGTGAAATGGAACGTTGCGATGATTTTCGTGCGAAAGTAAAAAAATTATTACAAGCACGAAATAAAACGTTGCCAAAATTGACCGCTCTTTGCGTAAACGAGAATCCAATTATTCAACAAAATATTGATACGCTGACCCAATTATTATCATTGAATGCAGCCGAGCAAACGCTTTTCTGTTTATCGGTTCAGCTACGCTTAGATGAGCCGTTGAAAAAATTAAGCGAGGTATTACCAAAATTTAATTTTGTAGGGGTAAGTGAGGTATTATCAAATTTATTTGGTTTGCCAAAATCGGACATTATTTCTGCCTTAAAAGATAAAGGAAAACTATTAGGCTATGGCTTGCTTGAACGAAACTATAATCCAGATAGCCTCCATGACTATTTGGATTGGGGCAAAATGTTAGATTTTGATGAATTCATCTCAGAACCATTAAATGAACAGGTGTTATTAAAAGTTTGTACAAAACCAGCTATTGAGCCTAGTTTGAGTTTAGACGATTTTGCTTATCTAGGAGAGATGAAAGCCATGATGCTGGATTATCTTCAGTCCTCATTCACAACTCGTAGAAAAGGTGTGAATATTTTAATTTATGGTGCACCAGGTACAGGAAAAACAGAGTTCGCAACGTTATTAGCAAAAGCAGTGAGTGTTTCGGCACATAATATTACTTATATGGATGAAAATGAAGAAGTGATCCGAGCGGAGGAGCGTTTGAATAAATGCCGTGTTGCACAAAAGATTTTAGAAGGGCAATCTTCATTATTGATTTTTGATGAAATTGAAGATGTTTTTGATGCTGGTTTTTTTGGGCATTCTGTGGCGCAGAAAAATAAAGCTTGGATGAATCAGTTATTGGAAAACAATAACGTGCCGATGATTTGGTTATCTAATTCTGTTTCGGGTATAGATCCTGCTTTTTTACGCCGCTTTGATTTTATTTTGGACATGCCTGATTTGCCGTTGAAAAATAAGTCGGCACTGATTACGCAACTGACCGATGGAAAATTAAGTCCGGCTTATGTGCAGCATTTTGCGAAAGTGCGGTCATTAACGCCGGCGATTTTAAGCCGCACAATTCGAGTGGCAAAGGAACTCAATACATCAAATTTTGCTGAGACTTTGCTCATGATGTTTAATCAAACATTAAAATCGCAAAATAAACCGAAAATTGAACCGCTTGTTTTAGGCAAAGCCGACTATAACTTGGATTATGTGGCTTGTAACGACAATATTCATCGTATTAGTGAGGGGTTAAAACGGTCGAAAAAAGGGCGGATTTGCTGCTATGGCCCGCCGGGAACAGGGAAAACAGCTTGGGCAGCGTGGCTTGCAGAGGAGTTAGATATGCCGCTGTTGTTAAGACAAGGCTCAGATTTGCTTAATTGTTATGTAGGCGGGACAGAACAAAATATTGCTCAAGCCTTTGAACAAGCGAAAGCTGATAATGCACTATTGGTGCTAGATGAAGTGGATACCTTCTTATTTTCTCGAGAAGGCGCAGACCGAAGCTGGGAACGTTCACAAGTAAATGAAATGTTGACACAGATTGAATGCTTTGAGGGTTTGATGGTGGTATCAACAAATTTAATTGAAGTTCTCGATCCTGCTGCTTTACGCCGTTTTGATTTGAAATTGAAGTTTGATTATTTAACGTTGCCACAACGTTTAGATTTTGCTAAACAACAAGCAGAAATTTTAGGGTTGCCGCTGTTATCGGAAGAGGATTTAGGTCAGATTGAATCGCTTAATCTGCTGACGCCTGGAGATTTTGCCGCAGTAGCTCGTCGTCACCAGTTTTCTCCTTTTCAAAAGGTGCAAGATTGGCTGAGCGCATTACAAGGTGAATGTGAAGTGAAACCAGCATTTTCTGCAACGACAAGGCGGATTGGGTTCTAATTAAAGTGCGGTCAAAATTCTCATTGTTTTTTGACCGCACTTTTTATTCTCCAGTTAGCCAACTTGCCAATAAGATAACGATAGTAAAAATAGCCAACCAAATAAGGTGAAGTTTAGTGCTTTTTCGATTAATTTCGGCATTTTTTTGGCGTCTTTGTTCGAGTTTTTGTTTGTAAATTTCAAGATCTTCTTTTTTAAAAGAGAACCCACAATTTGGACAAAATTGAGCAGATTCGCTGATTTTTTTACGACATTCAGGGCAGCGGGTGAGAGCCATTGATGATCCTTTATTAATTATTTTAATTTATATGCCTATTGTAAGTGAAAAAAACGGAATGATAAACGTGACATGGATCACAAAATTGAAACAATGTAAAAATTAAAATTTTGATTTTGATGATTTTCACTTAGAATACCGCCGACGAAGTCTAGTATATGACTAAATTTCGGTATTCATTTATTCCTGAGGAGTATTTTTTATGTTGTGGTTTTTCTTCTGCGTGGCGTTATTGCTAGCAGGTTATTTCATTTATAGTCGTGTAATTGAGCGCATTTTTGTGATCAATCCAAACCGTCAAACGCCAGCTTATACCATGAATGATGGCGTTGACTATATGCCAATGTCTAAAACTAAGATTTGGTTAATTCAATTATTAAACATTGCTGGTACAGGTCCAATCTTTGGTCCGATTCTTGGTGCGTTATACGGACCAGTTGCAATGCTTTGGATTGTAGTGGGTTGTATCTTTGCTGGTGCGGTACACGATTATTTCTGCGGAATGTTAAGTGTGCGTAATGGCGGTGCATCTATGCCTAACCTAGCAGGTAAATACTTAGGTCGTCCAGTTAAAGCATTTATTAACATCCTAGCAGTTGTACTTTTATTATTAGTGGGTGTGGTATTCGTTGCAAGTCCAGCTCAATTAATGGGTACGATTACAATGGATGTGTTCGGTGCCGCATCAGGTAGCATTTCTATTAGCAATGCGGAAGAAATCCATCAAGTAGCTGAAGCAGGTGGTATTACAGTTTGGGGTATGGATAAAGCGACAGTTATCAGTGTTTGGACTGGTATCATCGTTTTCCCGAACCTTTACCGTCCGGTTTTTGCGGATCTGATTCAGTTCATGCATATAACGCAGTGTAAAATCATCGGTCGTATCTACCCATTCTTCGGTGCATTATTACTCTTTATGTCTGTAGGTATGGTATATGGTTTAGTAAGTGCAGATCTTAGCTCAGCAGATCCAATTTCTTTCTATCGTTCTGTGGACGGTATGTCTTTTGAGAAATTCTTCCAAAACTTTGAAACTCGTGCAGATTTACCATTATGGCCACTCTTGTTCTTAACTATCTCTTGTGGTGCATTATCTGGTTTCCACGCAACACAAAGCCCGCTAATGGCGCGTTGTACTGAAAACGAAAAAGAAGGGCGTTTCATTTTCTACGGTGCCATGATCGGTGAAGGTGTGATTGCATTAGTATGGTGTGCAGTTGGTTTAAGTTTCTATGATTCTTTACCAGATTTGTTAGCTGCGATTAAAGCGGGTTCGCCTTCTAAAGTGGTTTATGATTCTTCAATCCACTTCTTAGGTCTTGTTGGTGGTATTTTTGCAGTATTAGGTGTGGTTGTTCTTCCAATTACATCAGGCGATACGGCATTCCGTGCAGCACGCCTTGTTATTGCAGAATTTTTCCATTTAGAACAAAAAACCTTAACTAAACGTTTAATTATTGCTGTGCCATTATTCGTGGTTGGTTATATCGTATCAAAAGTGGATTTCTCTATCTTATGGCGTTACTTCACTTGGGCGAACCAAACTACTGCGATGGTTATGTTATGGACTGCAGCAGCGTACTTATACCGTTATAATAAATTCCACTGGGTATGTACAATCCCTGCGGCATTTATCAGTACTGTATGTTTTACTTATCTTGCATACAACAAAATCGGTTTCGGTTTAGACTATCAATTATCTGTTTATATCGGCTTAGGCTTAACAGTTCTTTGTTTAGTTTTATTCTTCACACAGCTTAAACCATTAGGTGATCGTGACGAAGAAGCGTATGTCAATAACTAATTAAATCGAGTTAAAAATTGAAAAACCGTTTGAGGGAAATCTCAAACGGTTTTTTTTGTTTATTTTATTACCAAAATTTACCAATCTTTACGTTTTAATTGCTTGCAAGTTAAGGCTACAACCGATAAACTTACGCAAAGTGGTGAAAAGTGGAATTTTGTGGAAAATTCTGCCAAATTTTTCTAAAAATAAACGTTTATAGGTAGAGAAATGTTTCGTGGTGCAGCAGCGGTAAATTTAGATGCGAAGGGGCGTGTAGCGATTCCTACGCGTTATCGTGCTGAAATCATGGAAAAGAACCAAGGTCAAATGGTTTGTACCGTTGATATTCGTCAACCTTGTTTATTACTTTATCCTTTAGATGAATGGGAAAAAATCGAACAAAAACTACTTTCACTTTCCAACTTTGACCCAAATCAACGCCGCTTACAACGTGTAATGCTCGGTTATGCCACAGAATGTGAAATGGATACGCAAGGTCGTATCTTATTAAGTGGTCCATTACGTCAACACGCAAAATTAGAAAAAGGCTTAATGTTGGTAGGGCAGTTGAATAAATTTGAAATTTGGAGCGATACTGAGTGGTACGCACAAATTGATGAAGATATCGAAATTGGCTCAAGTGCTGAATTCGGTGCTTCTGAAGAACTAAAAATGCTGTCATTATAGAACAGCAGCACTAGCAGGATAAGCGGTGCTTGCGCCGCTCTATCTTCTCTTTATCGATTTTGATTTAACGTTTACTTTTTACTTATGACTACGCAAAATTCCTTTTCTGCACCTGAACATATCACGGTTTTGCTTCATGAAGCGGTGAATGGTTTGGCGTTGAAAGAAAACGGAATTTATATCGATGGTACCTTTGGTCGTGGTGGTCATTCTCGTCTAATTCTCTCTCAGCTTTCTGAAAATGGTCGTTTGATTGCAGTTGATCGTGATCCTCGTGCGATTGCTGAAGCTGAAAAAATTCAAGACCCTCGTTTTCATATTGAACATAATAGCTTTTCACACATTCCAGATATCTGTCAAAAACTCGATTTAGTTGGTAAAATTGACGGCATTTTGCTGGATTTAGGCGTATCATCTCCACAGCTTGATGAAGCTGAACGAGGTTTCAGTTTTATGAAAGATGGCCCATTAGATATGCGTATGGATACTACTCAAGGTTTATCTGCGGCAGAGTGGCTAAAACAAGTATCTGTTGATGATTTAACTTGGGTGTTAAAAACCTTCGGTGAAGAGCGTTTTGCAAAACGAATTGCGACTGCTATCGTTGAATTCAATAAAAGTGCGGTCAAAAATGGCACTAAATGTTTAAGTCGTACTTCTCAGCTCGCTGAATTGATTGCTCAAGCTGTACCGTTTAAAGATAAACATAAGCATCCAGCGACACGTAGTTTCCAAGCCATTCGAATTTATATTAATGCGGAATTAGATGAGTTAGAAAGTGTATTAAATTCTGCGTTGGATATGTTGGCACCAGAAGGACGTTTATCGATTATCAGTTTCCATTCACTTGAAGACAGAATGGTAAAACATTTCATGCGTAAACAAAGTAAAGGTGAGGATATTCCGAGAGGCTTACCATTACGTGAAGATCAAATCCAACGTAATCAAAAATTAAAAATCATTGGTAAAGCAATTCAGCCAAGTGAGGCAGAAATTTCAGTGAATCCACGTTCAAGAAGCGCGGTATTACGTATTGCGGAAAGGGTGAAATAAGATGTTAGAAAATAGCGAACGTTATCCTTTACAACATATTCTCGTTGAAGATATTTTTTCTTCTAATAAATTGATTGTCGTCCTACTTTTATTAATTTTAGCTTCTGCAATGGGCACAATTTGGATGACCCATCAAACACGAGGCTTGATTTCTGAAAACGGGCAGTTGGTATTACAACACCAAGCCCTTGAAAACGAATATCGCAATTTGCAATTACAAGAAGCAACCGAAAGTGATAATACAAGAGTTGAATCCATTGCAATCGGTACATTAAAAATGCAACGTGTTCAAAGTGAACAAGAAGTGGTTATTTTTGAATAGGGATTTTGAATAAAATGGTTAGATTTAATTCCTCTAAGAAACCAGGAAAGCCAAAGAAAACAATTAGAAAATTGGCTCAACCTGCGTCAGTAAAACCAAACAAACCGAAGATGGTGTTTGAGAAATGCTTCCTTCGTGGTCGTTATCTTATTGCGACAAGTTTTATTTTCTTAGGATTAGGCGCATTAGTGGCTCGTGCTGCTTATGTGCAATCAGTTAATTCTGAAACCCTTTCTGGTGAAGCGGACAAACGTTCATTACGGAAAGATGACGTCCTTTCTGTTCGTGGTTCAATTTTAGATCGTAACGGCCAATTGTTATCGGTGAGTGTACCGATGAGTGCAATTGTGGCTGAACCTCGTTTAATGTTAAAAGAAAATGCATTAGATGATAAAGAACGTATTAAAGCTCTCGCAAATGAATTAAATATGACGCCAGCAGAGTTGGTGAAAAAAGTTGAGAAAAATGCAAAATCAGGTTTCTTGTATTTAGCGCGCCAAGTAGAAGCGAGCAAAGCGAATTATATTCGTGATCTCAAAATTAAAGGTATTTCATTAGAAACTGAACCACGTCGTTTTTATCCTCGTGTAGAAGAGGCGGCCCAATTAATCGGTTTTACTAACATCGATGGTAAAGGGATTGAAGGGGTTGAGGCAAGCTTTAACTCAATGTTAGTGGGCAAAGACGGTGCTCGTGTTGTTCGTAAAGACAAACGTGGTAACGTGGTTGAACATATTGCCGATGAGAAAAAATACGATGCACAAGATGTCACCTTAAGTATTGATGAAAAATTACAATCCATGGTGTATCGTGAAATCAAAAAAGCGGTAACTGAGAACAAAGCAGAATCAGGCACAGCCGTATTGGTGGATGTTCGTACGGGGGAAGTGTTAGCAATGGCAACTGCACCTTCTTACAATCCAAATAATTTGGCTAATGTCAAAGATGAGTTAAAACGTAACCGTGCCATTACCGATACATTTGAACCGGGTTCAACCGTAAAACCTTTCGTTGTGTTGACCGCACTTCAACGTGGTGCAGTGAGACGTGATGAGGTAATTAATACCGGTTCATTTACCGTAAGTGGTAAAGAAATTGTGGACGTGGCACCTCGCCCACAACAAACCTTAGATGAAATTTTGATTAACTCAAGTAACCGTGGTGTGAGCCGCCTTGCGTTACGTATGCCACCTTCAGCATTAATGGAAACTTACCAAAATGCAGGATTGGGTAAAGATACAGAGTTAGGCTTAATTGGTGAGCAACGCGGTGTATTAAATGCAAACCGTAAACGTTGGGCAGATATCGAACGTGCAACTGTGGCTTATGGTTATGGTATTACTTCAACACCATTACAAATTGCGCGTGCCTATGCTACTTTAGGTAGCTTTGGGATTTATCGCCCACTTTCTATTACTAAAGTAGATCCGCCGGTTATTGGTCAACGTGTTTTCTCTGAAAAAATCACGAAAGACGTCGTGGGTATGTTGGAGAAAGTGGCAATCAAAAATAAACGTGCGATGGTTGAAGGTTATCGTGTTGGTGTGAAAACAGGTACAGCGCGTAAAATTGAAAATGGTCACTATGTTAATAAATATGTGGCATTTACAGCGGGTATTGCACCAATTAGCGATCCACGTTATGCATTAGTTATTTTGATTAACGATCCGAAAGCTGGACAGTACTATGGTGGTGCGGTATCTGCGCCAGTATTCTCAAGCATAATGGGCTATGCATTACGTGCGAATGGTATTGCGCCAGATGCAGAACCAACAGAAAAAACAGCAAGACGTACCGTTCGCTTAAGCGATCAAAAACTTGAAAAAATGAATTAAAAAAAGGCAAAACAATGAAAAAATTGACCGCACTTTTTGATCTTCCGGTGCTTTCAGACATTAATGTGAAGGCGATGGTGTTAGATAGCCGCAAAGTGACTCAAGGAGATCTATTTGTGGCAGTCAAAGGGCATCGTTTTGATGCGAGTCAATTTGTTCCTCAAGCTATTTCTTCTGGTGCAAGTGCGGTCGTTTTAGAGACAGATTTAGAAAACGAGCATTTAAACATCCAATGGCAAAATAATGTGCCAGTGATTCATTATTATCATTTATCTGCCAATCTTTCTGCATTGGCAGGTAAATTCTATGAACATCCTTCCGAAAAACTGACGTTAGTTGGTGTAACAGGAACAAACGGTAAAACTACGGTTTCTCAATTATTAGCTCAATGGGCAACCTTATTAGGTCATAAAGCCGCGGTCATGGGCACTATTGGCAATGGTTTATTAGGTCAAGTCAAGGAAGCAAAAAATACCACTGGTTCAGCCGTTGAAGTTCAAGAAAATCTCGCTGATTTTGTAAAGAAGGGCGCAGATTTTGCTTCTATCGAAGTGTCTTCACATGGGTTGGTTCAACATCGCGTTGAAGCACTCAAATTTAAAGTTGCTATTTTTACCAATTTAAGTCGCGATCATTTGGATTATCACGAGACAATGGAAAAGTATGCTGAAGCTAAAAAACGCTTTTTCGTTGATTTAGCACCGGAATTACAAATTCTTAATGCTGACGATCCAATTGGAGCTGCGTGGTTAAGCGAATTACCAAATGGTATTGCAGTTAGCTGCCGCTCAGATTTCCATCCAACTTCTAAACAATGGCTTTATGCTACGCAAATTCGTTTTACTCATGAAGGTGCAGTCATTGATGTTGCATCAAGTTGGGGAAATGGCACATTACATAGCCCATTAATTGGCGCTTTTAACGTGAGTAATCTGCTGTTAGCCACGGCCGTTTTATTGGCTTTAGGTTATTCTTTCGATGAACTTATCCGTACAGTTTCACAGCTAAAAGGGGTAAATGGAAGAATGGAATTAATTAAGAAAGCAAGTAAACCAACGGTTATCGTTGATTATGCCCATACTCCGGATGCATTAGAAAAGGCACTAAATGCTGCGCGTGAACATTGTAAAGGCAAGCTTTGGTGTATCTTTGGTTGTGGCGGTGATCGTGATGCAGGTAAACGTCCACTCATGGCAAAAGCGGCAGAGCAATTTGCTGATTTAGTCATTGTGACTCAAGATAATCCACGCACAGAAGATCCAAATAAAATTGAAGCGGATATTCTCACTGGTTTTAGCCGAATGGAAGATGTTGGTGTAATTCCAGATCGTGAAGAAGCCATTAAATTTACCATTGAGAACGCCGTTGAAGATGACGTGATCGTGATTGCCGGTAAAGGTCATGAAAACTATCAGATCATTGGGGATAAAACACTTCATTTCTCCGATCAAGAAGTGGCTGAAGCCTATTTAACGAAAAAATAAACATAATGATTAAACTTACTACCCAACAGCTTGCCCAAATTTTAAATGCCAATCTTATTGGTGATGGGCAGGTCGTTGTTGAAAATATCAATACAGATACGCGCAAAGCGGTATCTAACTCGCTTTTCTTTGCATTAAAAGGTGAGCATTTTGACGCGCATCAATACTTAGATAAAGCCGTTGAGCAAGGTGCGACAGCCTTAGTTGTGCAAAAAGCTAACACTAACATTTCAACACCACAATTAGTTGTTTCAGATACGCGTTTAGCCCTTGGTCAATTAGCAAAATGGTTACGTGAAAAAATTAATCCTCGTACCGTAGCGATGACGGGATCTTCAGGTAAAACCACAGTAAAAGAGATGACGGCATCGATTTTGCAACAAACAGCAGGCAACCCTGAAACCGTGTTATTCACTAATGGTAATTTCAACAACGATATTGGTGTACCACTCACATTATTACGTTTAACAGAGCAGCATAAATTTGCCGTTCTTGAATTAGGCGCAAATCATCAAGGCGAAATTGATTACACTACGCATCTTACACAGCCTGAAGCCGCATTAGTGAATAATGTAGCGGCTGCGCATTTAGAAGGTTTTGG
>ENA-ORSR01002144-ORSR01002144.1-human-gut-metagenome-genome-assembly--contig:-NODE-2144-length-11656-cov-2.580898_pt1 | contig 11656 bp, 9 predicted proteins | sample MGYA00241901_ERZ509166 | MGnify/ENA primary metagenome ERZ509166 (study PRJEB26280, sample SAMEA2338860) | human gut metagenome | biome: human gut; feature: human-associated habitat; material: faeces... | reverse complement strand
AAATAATTTTCAAAGCGCAGCCTTTATGTTCTTTTGTTCTTATGTCTAAAAATAACTACCATCTGTTCATTTGCCCAAAGAGACGTATAAAAAATAGAATGATTCAACTCTGTAAATTCTTTCTTTTTTACTTGCTTATTTCGATTGATTTCCATACTTTTAGCCTCCGTAATCCTTTAAAAATTGACCCTATGGACAACATTCTTTTCTGGCTCGTTCCAGTCGCTTCCGTGTTAGCCCTCTGCTTTGCTTATTACTTTCATAAGCAAATGATGAAAGAGAGCGAAGGTACACCCCAAATGATAAAGATAGCTGCTGCTGTGCGCAAAGGAGCTATGTCTTATCTGAAACAGCAATACAAAATAGTAGGCTGGGTATTCTTGGGATTGGTTATTTTGTTTTCAATTATGGCCTATGGCTTTCATGTACAGAACGCATGGGTTCCCGTTGCTTTTCTTACAGGCGGATTTTTCTCCGGGCTTTCCGGATTTTTAGGGATGAAGACGGCGACTTATGCGTCGGCTCGTACCGCTAATGCCGCCCGTAATTCTCTGAATGCAGGGTTGAGGATTGCTTTCCGAAGCGGCGCGGTGATGGGATTAGTTGTAGTTGGCCTGGGATTGCTCGATATATCTTTCTGGTATCTGTTGTTGAATGCAGTGATTCCTGCTGATGCGCTGACACCTACTCATAAACTCTGTGTGATTACTACTACCATGCTGACTTTCGGTATGGGGGCTTCTACCCAAGCCTTATTTGCCCGTGTCGGGGGCGGTATTTTTACTAAAGCGGCTGATGTCGGAGCCGATCTGGTCGGGAAAGTAGAAGCCGGAATCCCCGAAGACGATCCCCGTAATCCTGCAACTATTGCAGACAACGTCGGAGATAATGTGGGAGATGTCGCCGGTATGGGAGCCGATTTGTATGAGTCCTATTGTGGTTCGGTGTTGGCTACTGCTGCGCTGGGGGCTGCTGCTTTTATCACTGTGCCGGAATTACAATTCAATGCAATCCTGGCTCCGATGTTGATTGCCGCTTTCGGCGTGATCCTTTCGTTGTTGGGTATATTTATGGTAAAAACCAAGGAAGGGGCATCTCAGTTGCAATTGCTGAGGGCATTGGACCGGGGAATCAATACCAGTTCCGTGCTGATTGTGGCTGCCAGTTTTCTGGTGATTCATCTGCTGGGCCTGAGTTATTGGATTTGCGGCTCGGTGATTACAGGCTTGCTGACCGGTATCGTAATCGGAAAGGCGACGGAATATTACACTTCACATGCTTACAAACCGACTCAGGATATAGCTAAAAGTTCGGAGACGGGTCCTGCTACCGTGATTATCAAAGGGATCGGAACCGGAATGATTTCGACGGCAATACCCGTAATTACGATTGTGGTCGGTATCATATTGGCTTATTTATTTGCTGCACAATTCGATATGACCGATATGTCGATGGGATTGTATGGGGTAGGAATTGCTGCTGTGGGGATGCTTTCGACTTTGGGCATCACTTTAGCGACGGATGCTTACGGTCCTATAGCCGATAATGCCGGTGGAAATGCTGAAATGAGCGAACTGGGAGCCGAAGTCCGGCAGCGGACAGATGCATTGGATGCCTTGGGAAATACGACCGCAGCGACCGGAAAAGGGTTTGCTATCGGTTCGGCTGCATTGACGGGTTTGGCTTTACTGGCTTCGTATATTGAAGAAATCAAAATCGGTTTGATCCGTTTAGGGCATACGACACTCGAGGTCGGAGGGAAAGTGGTCGATACAGCTTCGGCAGGTTTGAAAGATATGATGACTTATTACGATGTGAATCTGATGAACCCGAAAGTGTTGGCCGGCGTATTTATCGGTTCGATGATGGCCTTTTTATTTTGTGGGCTGACGATGAATGCGGTAGGGCGTGCGGCACAGAAAATGGTCAACGAAGTAAGACGGCAATTCCGCGAAATTAAAGGGATTATGGAAGGAAAAGCCGAGCCCGATTATGCCCGTTGTGTAGAGATCTCTACCCGTGGAGCACAGCGTGAAATGATCTTTCCGTCTTTGCTGGCTATTATTATTCCGATTATTGTCGGATTGATTTTTGGTGTAGCCGGTGTAATGGGACTTTTAGCCGGAGGATTGGGTTCCGGATTCGTTTTGGCGGTTTTCATGGCTAATTCCGGGGGAGCTTGGGACAATGCCAAGAAATATGTCGAAGAAGGTCATCTGGGAGGTAAAGGTTCCGAATGTCATAAGGCAACGGTAATCGGGGATACGGTCGGAGATCCGTTCAAAGATACTTCCGGGCCGAGCCTGAATATATTGATAAAACTTATGAGCATGGTAGCTATCGTGATGGCTGGTGTGACTTGTATGTTCAGCTTGCTGTAAAGGTTGAATACGGAGTAAGCCGGACATGCGGCCCGATGTGATCCGGCATTCTGCTGAAGGATGGATCGGCGAACCTGAAATTCCTGATTTCTATTTATTTATCAGGACCGAAGGTTTGCCGATCGAAGTTTGGGACGTACTCATCCGGCAGGTTTGAAAAGCTGCAGGTCTCTTTTTGAAACCTTTTGTACCACTCTTCTTTTTCTTGTTTTTTGCCTTGAAAAGAGGTGTTTTAATAGTTAAAAACGAAGGTTATTCGCCGGAAAATTGCTATATTTGCATGTTTTGTGAAAAAATCAATTAAACTATAATATGAGCGAAGAGATTGAGAAAAACGAAAGAGAGTATTCCGCCGATAGTATTCAGGTACTGGAAGGTTTGGAGGCAGTGAGGATGCGTCCCTCCATGTATATCGGAGACGTTAATGTCAAAGGGTTGCACCATTTGGTTTACGAGGTCGTAGACAACTCTATAGACGAGGCTTTGGCTGGATTTTGTGATCATATTCAGGTAACTATAAACGAAGATAACTCGATCTCTGTGAGAGATAACGGTCGGGGTATTCCGACAGCACGCCATTCCAAAGAGAATAAATCGGCTCTGGAAGTGGTTATGACCGTATTGCATGCCGGAGGTAAATTCGATAAAGATTCTTATAAAGTGTCCGGTGGTTTGCACGGGGTAGGTGTTTCCTGCGTCAATGCGCTTTCTACTACTTTAATTGCAGAGATTCACCGGGAAGGAAAAATCTGGAGACAGGAATATCACAAAGGGATTCCTGCCGGAGATGTACAGGTGGTAGGAGATACCGATCGCACCGGGACTACGATTACTTTCTTGCCGGATGATACGATTTTTTATGTTACCGAGTATAAATACGATATCTTATCGGCCCGGTTGCGGGAGTTGGCTTATTTGAACAAAGGGATTCGTTTGTCGTTGACCGATAAACGGGAGATCGATCCGGAGACCAATGCTCCCCGGCATGAAGTGTTCTTTTCTCAACACGGTTTGAGTGAATTTGTCGAATACCTCGATAATACCCGGGAAAAACTGATCGAAGATACGATCGATATAGCGACAGAAAAGAATGGAATCCCTGTGGAGGTCGCTTTGCATTATAATACGGGTTTTTCAGAGAATGTATTTTCTTATGTCAATAATATCAATACGATAGAAGGAGGTACTCACCTGACCGGTTTCAAACGGGGCTTGACGACGACCCTGAAAGCTTATGCCGAGAGTCACGGAATGCTTTCAAAACTGAAATTCGATATCAATAGCGATGATTTCCGCGAAGGATTGACGGCTGTGATTTCGGTGAAAGTGGCAGAACCGCAGTTTGAAGGTCAGACTAAAACGAAATTGGGGAATACAGAAGTCGGTACGGCTGTTTCACAAGCTGTATCTACTGTTCTGGAAAACTATCTCGAAGAAAACCCGAGAGAAGCTAAGGCAATTGTGGATAAGGTCATTCTGGCAGCCACTGCGCGTCATGCAGCCCGTAAAGCCCGTGATCTTGTGCAGCGTAAAACTGTATTGAGTGGCTCCGGTTTGCCCGGTAAACTGGCCGACTGTTCGGATAATGATCCGGCAAAATGTGAAATCTTCCTGGTCGAGGGAGATTCAGCAGGGGGTACGGCAAAACAGGGACGTGACCGTCGTTACCAGGCTATTTTACCCTTGCGGGGAAAAATCCTGAATGTAGAGAAGGCTATGATGCACCGGGTATATGAAAGCGATGAAATAAAAATAATTTTCCAGGCTCTGGGGATTACGATCGGTACTCAGGAAGACTCCAAAGCCGTTAACCTGGAAAAATTGCGTTACCATAAGATTGTGATCATGGCCGATGCCGATGTCGATGGTGCACATATCGCTACTTTGATTATGACTTTGTTCTTCCGTTTTATGCGTCCGGTGATCGAGAACGGATATCTGTATATCGCAACGCCTCCTTTATATTCTGTGAAGAAAGGAAATAAAGAACAACGGTATTGCTGGACAGATAAAGAACTGGAACAGTTGGTAAATGAAATGAGTAACGGTAAAGGGGATGCCGGGTTGCATATCCAGCGTTACAAAGGTTTGGGTGAGATGAGTAAAGAGCAGTTGTGGGAAACGACCATGTCACCGGAGAACCGGATATTGCGTCAGGTATCTATCGAAAATGCTGCCGATGCCGACCGGATCTTCTCGATGTTGATGGGAGACGATGTGCCGCCCAGACGGCAATTTATCGAACAAAATGCAACCTATGCAACTATCGATGCTTAAAGCAGAAAGAAGTCAGAACGAATTGTTATTACTTCGATAGAGATGAGCGGACCTTCGGTACTGATGGAAAATGCAGTCAGCACCGAAGGTCCGCTAAGTTTAGTGTAAGATAAAATAGTTCCCAATAAATTAAAATGAGAGTAGCTGTATTTTGTGCTTCTGCCAATGAGGTGGAGCCATGTTATTTTAGAGAAGCCGGCCGATTAGGAAAAAGGATCGGAGAATTAGGGTGGCAATTGATTTATGGAGGCACGAACATCGGGTTGATGCGGGAAGTTGCCGATGCTACGATTCGGCAAGGAGGCGAAGTAACCGGGATTATACCGGAGTGTATCCGTGACCGTGGTGTCGCTGCCGGCGGATTGAAACAATTGATCGTCGCTCCCGATATGAAGGAACGTAAATACCTGCTGCGGGAACATGCGGATGCTTTTATCGCTCTGCCCGGTGGTTGGGGGACTTTAGAAGAAATAACCGAAGTCATTACCCTGAAACAATTGGGTCAGCACAATAAACCGATCGTTTTTTTAAATACCGCCGGATATTATAAGCTGTTTTTCGAATTTATCGAGCACAGCCGTAAAGCAAAATTTATTTCCTCTGCTTACGATCACCTTTATTATATAGCCGATGCTGTAGAGCCGGCCTTAGATTATATTCAAAAATACCAGCCTATCCCACAGGTAAAAAAATATTAGATGTTTAATAATTTGGAAAGAACTGATATTTTATATAATTTTAGTGCATTATAGTTGCGTGGGAATAAAAAGTTTTCAAAATAAACCATTGTAGGGATTACAACGGTATTTTAATTCGTTTAGTTTAGTTTAGTTTAGCTAAAAGGGGGATATACCCCCTTTTTTATCGGGCTTCTGTTTCGTCCAGTAATCCCCGTCCGGCTTTTACAATTTCATTCGTGTCTTTGAGTAAAGCCACTGCTTTGTCCAATACTCCGTTGATAAATGCTCCGCTCTTCGGCGAGCTATAGGTTTTAGAGATTTCGATATATTCATCCAAAGTCACTTTCACCGGAATGGAAGGAAAATGTTTTAATTCGGAAATCGCACATGACATGATCAGTTTGTCCATTTCCGAGATACGGTCCAACTCCCAATTATAGGTAAACTTATCGATGATCTCCATATTGGCGTTATATTCATAAAATGCTTTACGCATCAATGTCCTTGCATATTCGAAATCTTCGTCTTTTTTATAAATCGGGTATAAAATATCGTCTTCTTCTCTCATTTTTTCCTGAAGATGCCAGAGTGTTTTATATACAATGCTGAGTACCAGTTCAAAATCATCGTTCCAGAAGATACTCTTTTCTTCCATCGTTTGATAAAACATCTCGTCCTGTATGATCAATTCTGAAAATAAATCGAGTACGATCTGTTTGTGCTGCTCGAAAGAGGGCGATTTCTGGTGCATGTATTTCTGATATTTGGACCACTCGATCAGTTTATTGTAGAAATACAATACCGTTTCCTGATTATCGTTCCAACTAATCAGGTTGTTTGTAATATAGTACTGGAATTTTTTGTTATTTTCCAAGATATTGAAAACCGGATTATCGATGAAGCGGGTATTCGGATTCAGATCGACATTAGAAGCGAACCGGCGGTTACGTGCTGTATCTATTTTTTGAAAAGCTTTTCGGCGGACTTCAGTGATTAGTAACAAAGTTTCGTAGTACAAATCTGTACTTTTAGACATACTTTTCAGTAGATCGCGTTCAATCTCGGCGAGAGTAGCACTTTCTTTTTTGCTGTAAGCGTAGAGCAGTTGCAATACTTTTATTCGGATCAATCTTCTGCTTGTCATTTTTATGAAGAACTATAAATATTATGTCGATTTTGACGGCGCAAAAGTATGAAATAAAATGAAGAATGAAAAATCGGGAATGAAAAATTATTAGTATCGGGAGAAAACTTTATATTTGTACTATGATATCATTCTATTTATGTTAAAACAACGTCTCTTCTATTTATGTTTATTTATTCTTATGAGCTATTTTGTTACGGCTCAAGAGTTAAGATGTAATATTTCCGTTTCTTCGCAAAAAATACAAGGGACGAACCGGGAGCTTTTTACCAATATGCAGCGGGATATGTACGAATTCCTGAATAATAAACGTTGGTCGGAAAATATTTTTCAATACGATGAACGAATCGAATGCAGTATACAGATCACCCTGGATGAACAGATAGGGAGCGACCAGTTCCGGGGATCGATGCAAGTACGGGTGAGCCGGCCGGTGTACAACTCTTCCTATAGTACGGTGTTATTGAATTTCAGGGATAACGACATCGATTACATATACCGGGAATTCGAGCCACTGGAGTATAGTGAGACCGGACAAAATTCCAATCTGGTGAACCTGCTGGCTTTTTATGCCAATATCATTTTGGGGATTGACTATGATAGTTTTTCGCTGATGGGAGGAAACGACTTTTTTAACCGGGCAGAGACCATTGTCGCCCGCTGTCAGAATGCCAAGGAATCCGGCTGGAAGTCTTTTGAAAACCGTCGCAATCGCTATTGGTTGATCAATAATTTGCAGGACCGCAGTTATGCTTCTGTCCGGGAATGTATTTATAAGTATCATCGGTTGGGGCTGGATGTGATGTCGGATAACCTGACCGACGGACGTTTGGCTATTCTGGAAGCTCTGGGTTTGTTACAGAAGGCCCATCGGATAAAACCCAATTCCTACTTGATGCAGGTGTTTTTCGATGCCAAAGCCGATGAAATCGTGCATATTTTCAAGCCTGCTTTTACCGATGAGAGGAAAAGAATTTTTAATATTGTCTCAGAAGTAAATCCTGCAAATAGTTCGAAGTATAATGCTTTGATTCAGGAAAAAACGAATTGATAGTAAATAAAAAACGATGATTGAAAATATCAGTATAAATAATTATGCCCTGATCGATCACACGCATATCGAATTGGAAAAAGGATTTTCGGTGATCACCGGTGAGACTGGTGCCGGAAAGTCTATTCTATTGGGAGCAATCGGTCTGACCTTGGGGCAGAGGGCCGATTCGTCGGCTATCATGGATAAAACCAAAAAGTGTATTGTAGAGATAGAATACAATATCGCCGGATATGCTTTAAAAGAATGGTTCGACGAGAACGACCTCGACTATTCAGAACAGGTTATGGTCAGGAGGGAGTTGACTGCAGAAGGAAAATCACGTTGTTTTATCAACGATACCCCGGTAAATAATAAGTTGTTGAAAGATTTCGGTACTTATATGATAGATATCCATTCCCAATATCAGTCTTTGTTGTTGGGACATCCTGAATATCAGACCGATATATTGGATGCATTTTGTGGTAATCGTGAACTGTCGGAACTTTACCAGGCAGACTTCAGGGAGCGTCAACAATTGAAATCTGCTTTGAAGCAGTTGAAAGACAGGGCTGCCGATGCCGAAAAGGAAAGTGATTATCTGCAATTTCAGTTTAATCAGTTGGAGAGTGCACGCTTACAGCTAGGGGAGAAGGAAGCACTTGAAGAAGAGTTGGAATTATTGACTCATGCAGAAAATATCAAATCGGCCTTAAGTGGGTTATCCTGGAATCTGCGGGATACCGAGCAGTCTGTCATTCAAGTATTGAAAGGAAGCCGCAATGCCATCTCCGCACTAGAGAATGCTTTTAAGGAAGCCGGCGAATACCGGGAGCGGCTGGATTCTGTGATTATCGAGTTGAACGATCTGGCCGACGAGGCCGAACGCAGAGCAGAAAGTGTGGAATATAATGCCGGGCGTATCGAGAAAATCAACAAGCGTTTGAATACCATTTACGATTTGTTGTTCAAATATAAAGCCGAGTCGGTAGAAGAGCTCGTAACATTGAGGGAACAAATTCGGGAAAAATTGAAAAAGGTAGAAGGAGGGTCGGAAGAAATAGAGCGACAGGAAAAGAAACTACAGGAGACTGAAAAACGAATGTTGCAGCTGGCCGGTAAAATCCACGAAATGCGGGTGAGTATGGAGGGGAAGTTGTGTGCGACTATGAAAAAACTACTGGTCGGACTGGGAATCAAACATGCCGAGTTTCAGGTCGGGATCACGGCGGTAGATGAGTTTACCCGGACAGGCCGGGATGAAGTAAAGTTTTTGTTCTCGGCCAATAAGAACCAACAGCCGGGAGAAATTGCCCGGGTCGCTTCCGGAGGAGAAATTTCCAGGGTAATGCTGGCATTGAAATATGTGCTTTCCGGAGCAAAACAATTACCGGTGATTATTCTGGATGAAATAGATACCGGATTGTCCGGGGAAGTAGCCCACCGGATGTCGTTGATTATGCGCGAGATGGCCGGGCGGATGCAGGTGATCAGTATTTCCCATCTGCCTCAGATCGCGGCTGCCGGCAATTGTCATTTTAAAGTATATAAAGAAGATCGCGGTGAAACGACGATCTCTGGAATCAGGAAATTGACACCAGAGGAACGGGTACAGGAGATTGCCGGCATGATCAGCGGGCAGGAAATTACACCGGCAGCCATAGAAACAGCTAAAATTCTGCTCTCGGCAAAAGCAGGCAATTGAGCTTCGGAAATTTTTTGTATTTTTGCAGGTCGGTTCTGAACGTATTTTATATGTTCGGAGTTTACTATTTATGAAGAATATCGTAAATAGGAAGATTATTCATTAAAATAAAAAGAATGGCTTACAATTTATTAAAAGGAAAGAAGGGAATTATTTTCGGTGCCCTGAATGAGATGTCTATTGCCTGGCAAGTGGCGGAGGAATGTATAGAAGAAGGGGCTGAAATCGTATTGACGAATACTCCGCTATCGATTCGGATGGGAGATATACAGGATTTTGCGGCGAAACATCAGATCCCGCTCATTCCGGCGGATGCTACGAGCGTGGAGGATTTGACCCATCTTTTTCAGGAATCGATGACACATTTCGGTGGGAAGGTGGATTTTATCTTACATTCGATCGGTATGTCTTTGAATGTCAGAAAAAAACGTCCTTATGACGATCTGGATTACGATTTTTTGCAAAAGACGTTGGATATATCCGCAATTTCTTTCCATAAAGTGCTGCAAACGGCCAAAAAACTGGACGCCATCAATGAGTGGGGATCGGTGGTCGCTTTGTCTTATGTGGCAGCTCAGCGTACGATGTTCGAATACAACGACATGGCCGATGCAAAAGCTATGCTGGAATCGATAGCCCGTAGCTTCGGATATATTTATGGACGGGAAAAACGCATCCGGGTGAATACGATTTCCCAGTCACCGACAATGACTACAGCGGGGAGCGGAATCAAAGGTTTCGATTCGCTGGTAGACTTTGCCGACCGGATGTCGCCCCTTGGAAATGCTACTGCAGAAGAATGTGCCAATTATTGCGTTTGCCTGTTTTCCGACCTTACCCGGAAGATTACGATGCAGAATCTTTACCACGATGGAGGATTTTCGAGTATGGGTATGAGTTATAGGGCTATGCACCAGTATAATAAGAGTTTTGATAACGAAGATAAAAAATAGGGGAACTTTTTGCAGTTTGTCTTAAAAAAGGGTAATTTTCCGTCTTCAATTTAAAAATCCGGAATATGTATTTATTCTTTGACACAGAGACGACAGGATTACCTAAACGGTGGAATGCACCTGTAACAGACTTGGAAAATTGGCCCAGATTAGTACAATTGGCCTGGATCATGTACGATGACCGGGGAAACATGCTCGAGAGCCGGGATGTCATAGTAAAGCCCGAAGGATTTACTATTCCTCCGGAAGCTTCGCGGGTGCATGGGATCACGACTTTGGTGGCACGTGAAAAGGGGGAACCTTTACAAGAAGTGATGGAGCAATTTGCCCGAAAGATCGATGAAGCGACAGCTTTGGTTGGGCATAATATCAGCTTCGACGAATGTATTGTCGGGGCTGAATTCGAGCGTTTGCGAATGATGACGACCCTGTTCCTGAAGCCGAAATATTGTACGATGAAACTTTCTACAGATTATTGTAAGCTTCCCGGGAAAAAAGGATTCAAATCTCCCCGGTTGGCGGAATTACACCAAGTATTGTTCGGCAGTGGTTTTGACAATGCGCATAATGCATTGGCAGATGTGGAGGCTACAGCCCGTTGCTTTTGGGAACTGAAAAATAGAAAAGTCATCAAGTAGACAGAACCGGAAAAATGAAGCGGTCAGTAAAAGGGAGATAGAGGTTGAATTATTGATTATGGCAAAAAAATCGGATTTTAATACGAGTAGAAGCGTAAAAGATTTGCAGGCGGAATATGGGAAAATGCCCCCACAGGCCGTCGATTTGGAAGAAGCAGTATTGGGAGCCCTGATGTTGGAACGGGATGCTTTTTCTATCGTCGGGGATTTATTGGAACCGGATGCTTTTTATAAGGATGCGCATCAAAAGATATTCCGGGCCATTCATAAGTTGTTCCTGAACGATGACCCGGTGGATTTGCTCACGGTGAGCGAGGCATTGAAGCAAAGTGGGGAACTGGAACAGGTCGGGGGGTATTATTATTTGTCCCAGCTGACGACCCGGGTAGCTTCGGCCGCCCACATCGAATTCCATGCAAAGATCATTGTTCAGAAATATTTGCAGCGTAAACTGATCGGGGTCTGTACAGAATTGCAGGAGATGGCCTATGATGAAGCGACCGATGTTTCTGATTTGATGGATAAGGCTCAGAAAGCTGTATTCGATATTGCCGACGGTAATATTAAAAAAGATACGGCCGAGATAGCTCCGATCATCGACGAAGCGATAAAAGGTATTCAGGCTGCTGCCGAAAAGCCGGACGGGATCAGTGGACTTCCTTCGGGCTTTAATGCTTTGGATGCGGTGACTTCCGGTTGGCAGCCTTCGGATTTAGTGATCATTGCCGCCCGTCCTGCTATGGGTAAGACTGCTTTCGTTCTTTCAATGGCTAAGAATATTGCGGTGGATTACCGGAACCCGGTGGCGTTGTTCTCTCTTGAAATGAGTAACGTTCAGTTGGTGAATC
>ENA-ORSR01002140-ORSR01002140.1-human-gut-metagenome-genome-assembly--contig:-NODE-2140-length-11685-cov-1.993207_pt1 | contig 11685 bp, 10 predicted proteins | sample MGYA00241901_ERZ509166 | MGnify/ENA primary metagenome ERZ509166 (study PRJEB26280, sample SAMEA2338860) | human gut metagenome | biome: human gut; feature: human-associated habitat; material: faeces... | reverse complement strand
AGCTAATTGAACATTAAAATCACTTGTGCCCGTCATGGTTTGAGGAAAATTAAGTAACGCTAACAATTGTGTTAACGGAAAATTTTTACCAGAAAAATTGACCGCACTTTTTTGCAGATAGCTACTAAATTTGAGTACGGCAAGACAATTCGTGGTGCATGTTGGTCGAATGTAACCAATGGCAAGTTTCTGTGGTTTCGTTAAATCAGCATGAATTTCAATATAGCCTAATTTTTGCTGATTGAATTGCACGTCATCAAATTGAATAAGTGATTCACCTTCCTGACGAAGGGCGATATTTCCTTTGCTAAAAAGAAAATCAAAGGTTGCGGTGTTGCCATAAATAGGTTTTTCAAGGTTCACCCAAATATGGTTGCTACCATTAAAAGTAAGATCTTTTTTTAAAAATTGTTTGAGTGCAAAATCTGAAAATGCCATGCGGATATTGGCTGAATTCAATGCATTTTCAGTAAAGCGAGCTTGCTGAATTTGAATTTCGTCAATCGTTGGATTCCCAAAAACGAGTGAAATAAAAGGTAATTTTCCTTCAATTTTTTGTGCAGAAATAGCGTGATATTTAACCTTTTCTAAGGAAATAACAGGCTGTGGAAAGAGGCTAATACTTACCGTTTCAAGTTGAATATCTCGTTTCGTCAGTTGTTCGGTCAAAAGACTCTTAGCTTGTTGAAGTTGAACATAAAAAAAAGCAAAGATCGCAAACAGCACGATCAACAGGCTAATTGCGATCTTTTTCATGGATTAATCCTCATTAATTCGGCTCGCTACCGCATTTTGCTGATGTTTATATTTGGCATCTTTACGGCTGATGTAAGGACGAGCTGCTGGGCCACTTAATACTTCAAAACTTAAAGCACCAATTACCATATTAGGACGTAATGCTAAAGGTAATTTGCCAGAGTTGTAGAATTCCAACACAATTTTGCCTTCCCAACCTGGATCGATACGATGTGCGGTTACATGTACCATTAAACCTAAACGAGCAAGTGAAGAACGACCATCTAGCCAACCGATAATATTGGCAGGGAGTTTCACTGACTCCAATGTAGTTGCTAACGCCAACATACCTGGATGTAAGAAGAAGGCTTCATCATCACCGATAATAATTTCGTCACTCATCACTGATTCAAGTTGAGCAGAGACTTCTTCTTTCGGGCCACTTAAATCAATATAAGGCGCGGAATGTTCACGAAATACGCGAAATGAATTGCCTAAACGCACATCAATGGTTGCCCCATTGATTTTGTCATTTTCAGGACGAGGCGTTAAAGAAATAATGCCATCATCTAGATAGCGTTCGATATCGGTATCGCAAAGACGCATGATTTTTCCTATTTTTGGTTTAATAAATGAAGAATTTGAGCTTTCAACATATTAATCGCAATACGGTTTTTACCACCGCGCGGAATCACGATGTCTGCATATTGCTTTGATGGCTCAATAAATTGTAAGAACATAGGTCGAACGGTTGTACGATATTGGTCAATGACAGATTGTAATGAACGACCACGTTCTTCCATATCACGTTGTAAACGACGGATAAAACAAATGTCTAATGGCGTATCCACGAACACAGAAATATCGGCTAGTTGGCGAACTCGCTCATCAGTAAGCAACAAGATCCCTTCTAAAATCACAATTTTTTTCGGCGTGAAGTGTTTGGTTTCGCCTGTTCTGGTATGTTCAACATAACTGTAGACAGGAACATCCACCGCAGTTCCGTTTTTTAAGTCTTTTAAGTGTTGAATAAGTAAATCTCTGTCCATTGAATTCGGGTGGTCGTAGTTCATTTTCACACGTTCACTCATTTCCAAATGACTTTGATCTTTGTAGTAGCTGTCTTCTGCAATGATGCCAATTTCTTGGCAACCTAATTCATTACAAAGTTCTTTGTGAACGGTAGATGCAATGGAGCTTTTCCCTGAAGCGGATGCCCCCGTGATAGCAATGATGATACAAGATGAGTTTGACATAAAACGTCCTCAAAAAACGGAAGGTAAAAATTAGTGGGATTATAAAGAAAAATCAGTTTAAATTCACCTTTCTTTTTTATTTAAATTTTTTAAATTTGTGAAGTAGTTCACGGAATTTTTTTTCGTTTGCGCTTACGATGTGCTCGTTTTTATTATTTCATCAGTGTTATTTATGAGGAGTGTACGATGAAAATGAATAAAATTTCTCTCTCCATTTCAACCGCACTTTTAGCTGCAGGCTTCATGACATCATCAGCCGTTAATGCTCAAGGGCGTTTAGTGGTGTATTGTAGTGCGACCAATATTCTTTGTGAAACGACAACAAAAGCGTTTGGCGAAAAATATGACGTGAAAACCTCATTTATTCGCAACGGTTCAGGCAGTACTTTTGCAAAAGTTGAAGCAGAAAAAAATAATCCACAAGCAGACGTTTGGTTTGGTGGTACATTCGACCCTCAAGCACAAGCGGCAGAATTAGGTTTAATCGAACCTTATAAATCTAAACACATTGATGAAATTGTTGAACGTTTCCGTGATCCAGCGAAAACCAAAGGACATTATGTATCCGCTATTTACATGGGTATCTTAGGTTTTGGTGTGAATACCGAGCGTTTAGCGAAATTAGGTATTAAAGAAGTACCAAAATGCTGGAAAGATTTAACGGATCCTCGTTTAAAAGGCGAAGTGCAAATTGCTGACCCACAAAGTGCTGGTACAGCATACACTGCGTTGGCTACTTTCGTTCAACTTTGGGGCGAAGAAAAAGCCTTTGATTTCTTAAAAGCATTACATCCAAACGTATCTCAATACACCAAATCAGGTGTCACTCCGTCTCGTAATGCGGCACGTGGTGAAACTGCGGTAGGTATCGGTTTCTTACACGATTACGCACTTGAAAAACGTCAAGGTGCGCCGTTGGAATTAGTGGTGCCTTGTGAAGGTACTGGTTACGAGTTAGGTGGCGTAAGTATCTTAAAAGGTGCGCGTAACATTGATAACGCAAAATTATTCGTGGATTGGGCATTATCTAAAGAAGGTCAAGAGTTAGCGTGGAAACAAGGTGATTCTTTACAAATCTTAACCAACACCACAGCGGAACAATCGCCAACTGCGTTTGATCCAAATAAACTTAACCTGATCAATTATGACTTTGAAAAATACGGTGCAACTGAACAACGCAAAGCCTTAATTGAAAAATGGGTTCAAGACGTTAAATTAGCGAAATAATGTTTAAAGTGCGGTTGAAAAACATGAGATTTTTTGACCGCACTTTTACCATTTTAGCCCCACTAGATAGATTTTTACGTGGGTTTCTACGATGAGCGTATTAGCTCATCTTATTTTATAAACACAGGAGTGGACCAATGAAAATGTCTAACGTTGCTTTAGCACTTTCTGGTGTTGTATTTGGTGGCGTGTTGCTAAGCTCTCACGCATCTGCTGCAGAAGGTCGTTTAGTGGTTTATTGTAGTGCACAAAATACGATGTGCGAGCAAGAAACCATGGCTTTTGAGAAAAAATACGGAATCAAAACTAGTTTTATCCGTGGTGGTACAGGCACAATTTTAGCCAAAATTGATGCTGAGAAAGACAACCCTCAAGGGGATGTGTGGTATGGCGGTACGCTTGATCCGCATTCTCAAGCGGGTGAAATGGGCTTACTTGAAGCGTATAAGTCACCAAATCTTGCACAAATTCCTGAACAGTTTAGAGACCCAGCTAAAATTAAAGGCAACTATTCCTCCGCGATTTATCTCGGTGTATTAGGCTTCGGTATTAACCCAGAACGTTTGAAAAAACTCAATTTGCCGACACCAAAATGTTGGAAAGATCTAGCCGATCCTGCGTACCGTAATGAGATCCAAGCAGCTGATCCACAAAGTTCTGGAACAGGTTATACACAATTAGCCACCTATATCCAACTTTGGGGCGAGGATGAAGCATTCAAATATCTCAAAGAACTCAATAAAAACGTTTCCCAATATACCAAATCCGGTAACACCGCAACCCGTAATACAGCGCGTGGTGAAACCGCAATCGGAATTGGTTTTTTACATGAATATTCTTTAGAGAAAGCAAAAGGCGCACCAGTTGAATTAGTTGTTCCTTGCGAAGGTACAGGCTATGAAATTGGTGGCGTGAGCATTATTAAAGGTGCAAGAAACCTTGAAAATGCAAAATTATTTGTGGATTGGGCGTTATCAAAAGAAGCACAAGAGCTAACCTGGAAAAAAGGGGAAGCGTATTCTATTTTAACTAATAGCACCGCTGAGCAATCGCCTTATGCGCTCGATTTTAAATCCATCAATTTAATTAATTATGATTTTGACAAATACGGCTCAAGTGATTTACGTAAACGTTTGATCACAAAATGGGTTGATGATGTTAAATTAGCAAAATAATGATGTATACATAGCGAAATAATAGCTATTATATTATTTCGCTTTTTTCTTTTATGCGAGGTTGTATGAACGCAAATAAATTTCCTATTATCCAATCTGCTAACTTTTGGATAATTCTTGCAGTGATTGCATTTCTTCTTCTGCCTTCCCACGCTTTAGATTATGGCTTGTTTGAAAGCACAAGCGATGAATACCTAGGTGCAATGGGGTGGTCTTCATTAAATATTACGGCATTATGGTTTTTACCGGTTCTTTTATACGGATTGATGCCACTTCTTAAATTGCCTAAGGATACACAAGCGAAAGCAGAGCTATATCTTATTGCAGCAGCGACATTATTTATCTTTGTCAGTGCAACAATTTGTAAAGTCAGCATGGGTTATTCAGTGATTGTATTAATCGCCAGTTTAACCGCATTAGCAACATTTTCCTTCGCAAAATTAAAAGTGATGCAAGGGGATAAATTTATTATCGCCTCTTTACTTTGCATTATCTTATTAATTTTCTTCTTCATCGTTTACCCGACATTGGCCATCTTTGTTTCAATGTTCTATGACGGTGATACTTTTGCACCACAACAAGTGATGCGAATTTTGACTCAAAGCTACATTTTACGTGTGATTAGTAACTCGCTATTCTTATCAGGCTTTGTAGGTATCGTATCAACGATTTTCGGTTTAGCATTTGCACTTTATACCACCCGTATTGCACGTAGAACGGCATTCATTGGTAAAATTTTCTCTATTTTACCTATCGTAACTCCACCATTCGTTGTGGGTTTAGGGGTAACATTGATGCTTGGTCGTTCTGGTTATGTGACTGAGTTCTTAGCTTCAACATTTGGATTTGAGAACCACAACTGGTTATACGGTTTTAACGGGATTGCCATTGCGCAGATTCTTGCATTTGCACCGATTTCATTCATGATTTTAGATGGAGCATTAAAATCGGTTCATCCATCAATTGAAGAAGCCTCTTACACCTTGCGTGCAAATCGTTACCAAACTTTCTTCAATATCATCTTCCCATTATTACGTCCAGCATTGGCAAACTCATTTTTAATCGTGTTTATCCAATCCTTAGCGGACTTTAGTAACCCGTTAGTATTAGGCGGTAGCTTTGACGTCATCGCGACACAAATCTACTTCTATATCGCAGGCTCACAATTAGATTATGCTTCAGCAAGTACCTTAGGTTCGATGCTTTTAATCTTCTCATTAGCCGTATTTATCATCCAATATATTTGGATTGGTAACCGTTCTTATGTAACCGTTTCAGGTAAATCCTATCGCGGTGACGTACAAGATTTACCAACCGGCTTAAAATATACCATCATCGGTATGCTTGGTTTCTGGGTACTCTTTAACTTAGCGTTATACGGCAGTATTTTCTACGGTAGTTTCACCGTAAACTGGGGTGTGGATTACACCTTAACCTTGAGAAACTATGCGATGTTATTCGGCCAAGGTTTAAGCGATGGGGCATGGCCATCATTGATTAATACCTTAATCTATGCAGGAATTGCCGCACCATTGACCGCACTTTTCGGTTTATTAATTGCGTATATTGTGGTGCGTAAAGATTTCCAAGGTAAAAAATCTCTTGAGTTCTTAACTATGCTTTGTTTTGCGGTACCAGGAACCGTTGCAGGGGTATCTTATATTTTAGCCTTTAACAATGCGCCACTTTACATTACAGGTACCAGCATTATTGTGATCATCTCAATGGTCATGCGTGATTTACCAATCGGTATGCGTGCAGCGATTGCAGGTCTTGGACAATTAGATAAATCACTCGATGAAGCGTCTCTTTCTTTAAAAGGTAGCTCATGGAAAACATTATGGTTTATCGTTTTACCATTGTTAAAACCAGCTTTACTTTCTGCATTGGTCACCAGCTTCGTTCGTGCGATGACTACCGTAAGTGCGATTATCTTCTTAGTCACCGCTGATACACGTGTGGCAACAGCCTATATTTTAAACCGTGTAGAAGACGGTGAATATGGTGTTGCTATCGCATACGGTTCGATTTTAATCATCGTGATGATGGCCATTATTTTATTCTTTGACTGGATTGTGGGTGATACCCGAATTTCCCGTTCTAAAGCGAAAAAAATGAATTAACTCGTTAAGTTGTAGGTAAATATTATGAGTAATAATGATTTCTTAGTATTAAAAAATATCACCAAATCTTTTGGGAAATCCACAGTCATTGATAATTTAGATTTAACCATTAAGCGTGGCACTATGGTGACCTTATTAGGGCCATCTGGTTGTGGTAAAACCACCGTGTTACGTTTAGTGGCAGGTTTAGAAAACCCAACTTCAGGTCAAATTTTTATTGATGGTGAAGATGTAACCAAATCATCTATTCAAAATCGTGATATTTGTATCGTATTCCAATCTTATGCGTTATTCCCACACATGAGTATCGGTGATAACGTTGGCTACGGTTTACGTATGCAAGGCGTGGGTAAAGAAGAACGTGCTAAACGTGTAAAAGAAGCGTTAGAGTTGGTTGACTTAGCCGGTTTTGAAGATCGTTTTGTGGATCAAATTTCAGGTGGTCAACAACAACGTGTGGCATTAGCACGTGCGTTAGTATTAAAACCAAAAGTATTACTTTTTGATGAACCATTAAGTAACTTAGATGCAAACTTACGTCGTTCTATGCGTGAAAAAATCCGTGAATTACAACAAAGTTTAGGTATTACCTCACTTTATGTGACTCACGACCAGACCGAAGCATTTGCGGTATCCGATGAAGTTATTGTCATGAATAAAGGTAAAATCATGCAAAAAGCGCCAGCAAAAGAGCTTTATTTGCGTCCAAACTCTTTATTCCTTGCAAACTTCATGGGCGAGTCGAGCATCTTTGAAGGTAAATTGGAAAATAACACCATTGATGTGAATGGCTACAAATTACCATTAAGCAATGCGGCACAATTCAATTTACCAGATGGTGAATGCTTAGTAGGCGTACGTCCTGAAGCGATTTACTTAAAAGCAGAAGGCGAGGCAGCACAACAATGTGAAATTAAGAGTGCGGTTTATGGGTAACCACTGGGAAGTGGTGGCAATTTGGGCTGGCAAAGAATTGCTCATTAACACTAAACCTGAAGACTTCAATGCTGATCTCAAACAAGCTTATGTGAATTTCTCTGAACAAGGCATTTTCTTGCTGAAGAAAGAGAAATAATATCAATTTAAAGGCGTATGGAAGCATACGCCTTTTCTTTTAAAACTCTTTCAAAATTAACCGCACTTTTCCGCTCACTTTTACTTTATCCAACAGAGCTGTATAATGTCTCGCTTTTGAATATAAACGATATGGGGGGAAAGCATGATAAAACCGGATACTTTACCGCAATTTTTGCGTAATAAAGTCGAGGAAAATGATGCCTTTGGTCTTGTGGAAGGGCTGTGCCAATTATTACGTAATAGCCCCACAGAAAAAATTTCTCCAACCTTGCATTTGTTTAAGTTTATCTTAAAGAACGATAAAGAATTAGGCTGTTCTGTTTCGAAATTATTATGTGGTTGGTTATGTGGTTTACGTCTTTACCCGTTGTTTATTAGTAGCGGTATTCTTACGCGTGGCGGTTTTGGGCAAGAAATGAAAACGCGTATTTATGAGCGTTTTAACCCCTCGTTTAAAGATATTAATGATTTACGTGATATTTTTTATTTATTGTTTAGCGATAAAAATGATGCACGCTGGATTGATGCCGTTCCTTTAAAAACGTGGCGAGGCGTATTTGGCGTTTTGGCCCGTTATACTGAGCCCAAAGATCGTGAACGCTTAAAAAATCATATTGAAAGTGAAGGGTTATTTGCTATTGAAATGCTTTCAATTTGGATTGCGGCTGAAGATATGGATCCTGAGCTGATGCGAATGGAGCCCTCTTTGTTGAATGCAGATTCCCCTTTTGTGGCATTGCACCATGAAGTGGTGAATTGGTTACAGGCGCGTCGCCAATCAATAGATTTTGATGATAGCCATTTACAGGTAATGTTTGATCAATGTAAGGCATTGATTATTGGCTTACAGAAACGTGGGGCAGTAGTGGGGTCTTCCTTAAATACAGCGTATTTATTAGAACGTCTTTCCCAGACTTTAGAACGATTAGAAACGTTGATGGCAATTTTTGTTTCAAATCGCTATTTACCGCGTCGAATATTGTTATTAACGGGTTGTTTTGCCCGTGCAGCTGCAGAGCGACATAGTATTTCGAGACTATGGAAACAAAGCTCAGGATTGATGGCTCGTAGTGTTACGCAGAATGCAGGCGATCATGGTGAGCATTACATTACTCGAGATAAAAAAGAGTATTGGGCAATGTTTTATTCTGCCGCAGGTGGTGGTGTATTAATTGCATTGATGGCGCTATTTAAAACCTATCTAGGCAGTATCATTGATGACAAAGTCTGGAAAGGCATTGCCGAAGGCTTAAATTACGGCTTAGGTTTTATGGTGATCTTTATGTTGCATTTCACAGTTGCAACCAAACAGCCAGCCATGACAGCCGCTCGCTTTGCTGAAGCCGTTGAAAAAACGCCTCAAGGTAAAACCGTCAATATGAAATTAGCCCAATTATTAGTGGATGTATTTCGTTCTCAAAGTATTGCGGTGCTAGGTAATGTGCTCATTGCGATGGGCTTAGCGGCATTGATTGCGTTTGGTTACCAATATAAAACAGGTGAGCCGTTGATGAATGCTGATCAAATCGCTTATCAGTTGCATAGCATTGATCCTTTCGCGGGAACCTTATGGTTTGCAGCTATTGCGGGTGTATGGTTATTCTGTTCAGGGATTATTTCGGGCTATTTTGATAACCGCAGCAATTATTTGAATATGCGCATGCGTTTAGCCCAACATCCGTTATTGAAAAAACTAATGTCTGAAAAGACTCGCGTGAAATTTGCTAATTATATGCATGAGAATTATGGCTCGCTAATTGGTAACCTTTGTTTTGGTATGTTGCTTGGGATTACCGGTGTGGTGGGGTACTTAACGCATCTTCCGTTAGATATTCGTCATGTGGCATTTTCATCTGCAAATGTGGGCTATATTGCCGTGAGCGGACATTTTACTTATTCATTGCTTTTACAATGCATTGGTTTTGTATTGTTGATTGGTTTGGTGAATTTAATTGTCAGTTTTTCATTAACACTTTGGGTAGCGTTGCGTTCTTTGAATGCGGAAATTGATAGCTGGTGGCCAATTTGGCATGAAGTTTGTCAAATTGTGAAAAAACGTCCATTAAGTTTATTTCTTCCCGTTCAATTAGATAAATAATCATTTTAAGTGTGGTCAAAAATATCAACGTTTTTGACCGCACTTTCTTTTCGACAAATTTAATTTGCGTTATCATGTTGCTCATCTAATGCTATAACTTTATGAATTATTCTAATGAAACCCACATTTCTTGAACTTCGTCACCTAAGAACCTTGCTTGCTTTAAAGGAAACAGGCAGTGTTTCAATGGCGGCAAAACGTGTTTATTTAACACAATCGGCACTTTCTCATCAAATTAAGTTAATGGAAGAGCAATTTGGTTTACCTCTTTTTGAGCGTAAAAGTAATCCATTGCGTTTTACCGCAGCTGGCGATCGTTTGATTCGTCTTGCCAATGAAATTCTTCCGAAAGTGGTTGATGCTGAACGTGAACTTGCTCGTGTAAAACACGGTGATGCAGGGCAGTTAAGAATTGCGGTGGAGTGTCATACTTGCTTCGACTGGTTAATGCCGGCGATGGATGAATTTCGTCAGCATTGGAGCTTGGTAGAATTGGATATTGTGTCTGGTTTCCACACTGATCCAGTTGGATTGCTATTGTCTCATCGTGCAGATTGGGCGATTGTGTCTGAAGTTGAACAAAATGATGATGTTTTATTTAAGCCGTTATTTTCTTATGAAATGGTGGGGATCTGTTCTAAAGATCATCCATTAGCCAATAAAGAGGTTTGGCAGGCGGAAGATTTCGCTGAAGAAACTTGGGTAACCTATCCCGTTCCTGATGATATGTTAGATTTATATCGCCAAGTGTTGAAACCGAAAGGCATCAATCCACCGCGTCGTACAACGGAGCTGACGATCGCCTTGATCCAGTTAGTGGCGAGTCGTCGAGGCATTGCTACCGTACCTTATTGGGCGGCATTACCTTATTTAGAAAAAGGGTATGTGGTGGCGCGTAAAATTACAGAAGAAGGGCTGTACAGTAACCTTTATGCGGCAATTCGTAAAGAAGATGCTAATTTAGCTTATATCGAAGATTTTCATCAAACAGTAAAAGCACAAAGTTTTTCGACCTTACCTGGTTTGTCTGTTTTAGAGTTGTAGTAGGTCAATATGTCAGAAGTCGTGACAGAAAATCCCATCAAAGCCGCGGCAAAAGCGGCATTTCCTTACAGCATGCCAATGCTTGCCGGCTTTTTATTTTTAGGCGTGGCATACGGCATTTACATGAAAGCACTTGGATTCGGTGTTTGGTTTCCCGTTGCAATGGCAGCACTCATTTATGCAGGCTCCGTGGAATTTATTGCAGCCGCCGCCTTAGTTATGCCTTTTTCGCCTTTAAGTGTTGCGTTGGTTACGCTGATGGTCAGTGGTCGCCAAATTTTTTATGGCATTTCCATGTTAGAAAAATATGGTGCTCAACTCGGGAAAAAACGTTGGTATTTAATTAGTACCCTAGTCGATGAAAGTTTTTCCCTGAACTATATGGCGAAGATTCCCGATCATTTAGATAAAGGCTGGTATATGTTCTTTGTCAGTTTTTATCTCCATCTCTATTGGGTCATTGGAGCGGGATTAGGTAATCTATTTGGTTCAATCATTCCTTTTGATTTAAAAGGGGTAGAATTTGGGATGACCGCACTTTTCCTCGTAATCTTTGCTGAAAACTGGCTTAAAGAGAAATCTCATGAAAGTTCATTATTAGGTTTAGGTGTGGCTTTTGCATCGCTATTAATTGTTGGGAAAGAGCATTTTTTAGTGCCAACGCTCATTAGTATTTGGATTCTGTTAACAGTAAGACGACCTAAACTTTCATCTAAATTGGAGGCACTAAAATGACATTGATGGAACAAATTATCACCATTGCGATTTGTATTGTGTGCGTGCAATTTACTCGATTATTGCCATTCTGGATCTTTCCCGCCAATCGCCCTATTCCAGAGTATATCCGTTACCTTGGCAAAGTATTACCCGCAGCGATGTTTGGGATGCTAGTGGTGTATTGTTATAAAAATGTGGATGTGCTGAGCGGTTATCATGGATTGCCTGATTTT
>ENA-ORSR01002132-ORSR01002132.1-human-gut-metagenome-genome-assembly--contig:-NODE-2132-length-11718-cov-26.609792_pt1 | contig 11718 bp, 4 predicted proteins | sample MGYA00241901_ERZ509166 | MGnify/ENA primary metagenome ERZ509166 (study PRJEB26280, sample SAMEA2338860) | human gut metagenome | biome: human gut; feature: human-associated habitat; material: faeces... | reverse complement strand
TGCGCCTGACGCAGTTTGCGGCGTACATTGCCGGAGAGGTATTCATCAGCAGTCACATAATGGGGTGTGCCGTCTTTCTCCAGCTGTCCCGGTACACGGAAGATTACGCCTTGCAGCTCTCCGGCCAGTTCTTCTTTTGTTTTTCCGGTAAGCTGGCTCATATAGTCCATATCCACGCAGGCTTTTTCCGAGATGGACACCGCCAGTGCTTCACTTGCCGTATCCACCACAGCCACCGCCTGATGGGGCTTGATGGTCCGCTTGGTGAACATATCTGCCTTGCGTTCCAGCTTTCCGTCCTCGTCGATGACTTCCAGCGCACAGAGCAGGTAATAGGAAGAATCGTCTGCATAGGCCAGACGGTTTGCACGGTCATTGATGAGACCGTATTTGGAAGAAAAGCTGTCATAGAGGCTGTTCAGTTCCGTCTGCTTCTCCCGAATGGTGCTGTCCGGAACCGCTGCATCCATCTGAAGGTCGATCAGTTCCTGCACACAATCACGCAGTCCCACAAGACCTTTTACACGGGCTTCGGCGGTGGCGTTGAGGTCAGGACGCACCATACGGCTGTTTTCCCGGTAGTACACCTGCCCGTCTACAATGGCATAGGAATAGTTCTTCACATTGGGGTCGGCAGGAATGGAGGTGTCAATAGCTTCGCCTTCGCCCAGTTCCGGCAGCTCTGCCTCCTGATAAGTGCCATGAATGTACTTCCCAGCATCATGCAGCTGGTCGGAAAGCTTCAGTCCCTCGATGGGGTTCACGGTGTAGTCCATACCATGAGCAGTGCTTACCGGCTCCTGTCTGCCCAGCACCATTTCCGGATGGTCGATAAAATACCGGTTGATGGCAAACCCGTCCTCCGTCTGTCCGGTCTGGGTCCATTCCGGCACGATGTCCAACGGGCGGTCCCGCTTTTGGAGGAAGATGATGTCCGATACCACCTCGGCACCGGCATTCTTTTTGAACGCGTCATTAGGCAGACGGATAGCTCCCAGCAGCTCGGCACGCTGGGCAAGATAGCGGCGCACGGTGGAATCCTTGGCGTCCATGGTATATCGAGAGGTCACAAAAGCTACCACACCGCCGGGACGCACCTGATCCAGTGCTTTGGCAAAAAAATAGTTATGAATACTGAAATTCAGCTTGTTGTAGGCTTTGTCATTGACCTGATACTGACCGAAAGGTACATTGCCGATGGCAAGGTCAAAGAAGTCACGCCTATCGGTGGTCTCAAAGCCGCCTACTGTGATGTCCGCCTTGGGATAGAGCTGCTTTGCGATGCGCCCGGAAACAGGGTCCAGCTCCACGCCGTACAGACGGCTGTTTTGCATTTTCTCCGGCAGCATACCAAAGAAATTGCCCACACCCATAGACGGCTCCAGAATATTTCCGGTCTCAAATCCCATACGGTCCACCGCTTCATAGATGGCCTGAATGACCGTAGGGCTGGTGTAATGGGCGTTGAGGGTAGAGCTTCTGGCGGCGGCATATTCCTCCGGGGTCAGCAGTTCTTTTAGCTGGGCATACTCTAAAGCCCATGCCGGTTTCTCCGGGTCAAAAGCATCAGAGAGACCGCCCCAGCCCACATATCGAGAAAGAACCTCCTGCTGTTCGGGGCTTGCCTGCTGTCCGGCAGCTTCCAGCTCTTTCAGCAAACGAATCGCATTGACATTTGCCTGGAACTTGGCTTTCGGACCGCCTTCGCCCAAATGCTCATCGGTAATGCGGAAGTTTTTTGCATTGCGGCGCAGGTTAGCCTTGTATTCCTCATAAGATGCTTCCTCGGCGGCTCTGGCATTGGGAAAAGTCTGCCACTGGCCATTGACCTGAATGGAAACCGGGTGTTCATCCAACACTTCCTCAAAGGTTTTCTCCGGCTCAGTCACAGGGGCTGGTGGCTCCGGCTCCTCGATATGCAGTCGTTCCACCACCACATCATAAGGCAGATTGTTCTTATCGCCCGGATAGACGGCCATGGTCTCGGAATGGAAGGCCGGGGATTCGGTAGCCGATTGGGGCTGTTCCTGTCCAAAGCCATCCAGCTGACGGGCATACATCCCGCGCAGCAAAGGTGCAACCTCATCCCAGCGGAAATACAGCATAGCCAGACGCTTTTCCTCTGCATCCATGACTTCCAGTTCTATGCCCTGTGCCGTGGTACGGTAATCGGCAATATCGCCGGTCTCCAGATTCAGTGTCTCGATCTCACCGGAATAGGCTCTGCTCAGCCAGTAGGCAATCTCGCTGTTGCTCCTGCCGGATTGCAGCAGCGTGGAAATCTGCTTTTTATCCGCTTCATCCATCAGTCCATGAGCCAATACATCCCGCAAGTCCTGATCTGCCTTGTCCGGGTCAATAGGAAGAAATTCGGTATAGTAAGCATTGCGGCGGTCTGCCCGAAGCAGCTGCTCGAACTGTTCTTTGCGCTCTGCCCGGTAGATGGGATATACCATCCCGGTGGGCAGAAGCTGTACGGTGTCCTCCCGCAGCTCGGTGATCTGATAGGCGTCATCCTCGATATACACGGTATCGCCCACGGCATAGACCGGGGCGGCTGGGTCATAGGAGGTTCTTTGCGGAATTGGGCGGCGAACTGCGTCATATTCCTCATCGGAAATGGAAACTTTGGAAGTCTGCTCTGTCTCGGCATCTGCGATCTGCCCTACATCCGACACCACCTGTTGTATAAATGGGTCATTGTCCAGTTTTTCCGGGTCTGCCACCTGTCCGTTGACAATCCCTCTTTCCTCCAGGGCTTCCCGGATGGCGATGGGGTCGATGTTGTCAAAACGTTCCTGTTCTTCTTCGGTATAGAACCGGTCCTCCTGAATCAGCTGGGCAAGCCTGCGCTGTACCTTCGGCCAGGGCAGCTGCGTTTCCTCCGGGCTTCCGGCACGGACAACGAACGGGATGTTGCTGCCACTGTATTCCTGAGCCAGCCATGCAGCGGTATCTTTCTCTCTTGCATGGTCTTTCATATAACGGACGACAGCATGTTTACTCTCGATATTGCCGTTCCATGCACAAATGGCAGTATCAATATCTTCCTGAGAAAGAGGGCGCAGAAGCTCATGGAGCTTTGGATAGGTCTCGTCGATCACTTCCCGGTGCAGTCGCTGACGGAACTCCGGCACATCCGAATAGAGTCGGATCAGCTCCATATCCTTAGAACCAAGAACTGCACGGCGCACAGCGGCATTACCCTCGATGACAGCATTTTCACGGTCAGAATGCCCGCAGGCATTGCGGTATGCGGCATCCTCGGAAATGGCGGCAGTCACCACAGTCTTATACTGCTCAAACTGCTCCCGAAGGGTAGGCTTTGGCGTTTCTTCCTCCACCTCCGGCTGCTGGGCTTGGATGGCATCTTCTTCTGCCAATTCCTTTTCAGCCTGGATTTTGTCATACTGCGCCTGTTCCTGTTCGGTAAGATAGCGGCCTTTCTGGACAAGAGAGGTAATGCGCTTGGCAACCTTTTCCCAGTTCAAGTGAACATCCGGGCAGTCCTGCTTTTTATAGTGCAACCCTTTCCCGTCGTGATCTTCGCCGCTGTGTGTTGCGCCGGACAGGGCATGAGAGCGTCCGCCAATGCCATACTCGTCTTTGAGGAATCTCACTTTTCCCTTATCCGTATGGTTTTCCATGAAGAACGCATAGATACGGCCTTTTCCTCCGGCGAAACTGCTTCCGCCGGTCATGGCGGCGTCGATCTCATCCTCGGTAATAAAGTGCTGGACGGTTGGCACTTGGGAAAGCTCTGAAGAAAAGGTCCTGCGGGGCAGGTCAAGATCCTTCAGGTTCTCCCAGATCTCCCTCGGTCTATGATAGTGAAAACGCAACAGGTCACGGTCCTGCTGATAGGCAGTCCAGAAGGCGGCGTATTCTTCCTTGAGGGTCTGGCGGAAAGCCGGTTCACTCAGCTGCTCCATCAGGCGGCGGGTCTCCTCCGGGAAACCATTGCCTTTGATCTCTGACAGGCAGGACAAATATCCGCCTTTTCTGGCGTCCTCACTGAGATCGTGATACAGATGCCAGAGCTTTTCCGAGAGGAGGGAGCGTTCATAGCCTGCCGCTTCTGCAAGCTCCACATTGGAGGCAAACTGACCACTTTCCAAAAGCTCCCCGATACGCTCTGCGGCGCTCTCCCAGGAAATGACCTGGGCAGACCTGTCATAACGGACAGACTTCCCATGTGAAAGATGGATACCATCCTCGGCATACCATGCGCTCACACTGCCAAGGCCATTGCCGCCGTGGTACAGCGTTTTCAGTATCTCGGCAATCTCAGCGGTGGTTTTCTGCTTTTCAAAGGCTGCAACCACACGCTCCCTTTGACGGTCTGTATTGCCGCCCAAACGCAGCACATGGTCGATGTCATTTTGGGTAAAAGAAAAAGCAGAGGATGTATGCGCTACATTCTCTGCTTCATCTATGGATTGGATCTGTTCCGCTTCGGAGAGGAACAGGTTTAGAGTCAGCTGTTGATAAGCTCCGCCATCAGGATCTCCTCGGCTTGAGCTTTGCAGGTGTTCATCAGCCCCACCCACTTCATGGGATCGCTGGCTTTCAGGTCCTCGGTGGCTCCCGCTTCCTTCGCCAGCTGGGGCATCATCTGCTCCAGTCTGCTCTGGGCGGTCTCGTCGATCTCCAGAAGGTGCGGGTACAGCTTCTCGCTCAGCAGCATCTGGTTGTAGAGGATGGGACGGTGTTCCTTCAGGTAGGTTTTCCTCATCCTTCCGTACTTGCCCAAGGGTTTCTCCGGCTGCTGGCTCAGCTTCAGGTCGGGAATCAGATAGTCTCCGTTCTGGATATAGGTCATGGGATTGTTCATCTTGTTTGCTCCTTTCTTGGTTGGCTTCGCGCTCTGCATTTCGGACGGTAACGCCGATCTGCCGCAGCACCTGCTGGTTGATCTGGCTGACCGCTGTTCCCAGCGCTCCGATGGTTGCCGGAGTATTGAAATCAAAGATCGCCATGAAATCTTCGTGGTCGAAGTAGCGTTCCGGCTCCAGTCCACAGCGGGACATCAAAGCGTAAGTGATACTGACGGTGGCTGCTGCCTTGAACTGTACTCCGATGTTAAACTCATCATATTCCTCCAAAAAGGAACCGTCAACGATATAGAAGAAGTCCTGCTGATGCTCCGTCCAGTATTCCTCAGCCAGTTTTCCGGCTACCTCGGTGAGCTGTCCGGCAAGGTCATCACCGGAAACATCATAGGTGCGCTCAAGCATGGCCTGCACCGAATCCAAATGGCTCTCCTCCAGCTGCCACAGCCAGGGAGTGCGGGAATGTTCACGGGTTCCGGTGTCGGAAATATCAAAAACATAGCGCAGGCGGGGCCTGTCCCCGGAATCGTCCACCAGAGCAATTCCCTTGGAGCCGCGCCTTACATACCGGCCCATCTTTTCATTCCACAAATCGTACTCTGCACAGGCGGTGGCGTCCGGACGCTGGGCGTAGATCATCAACTGCTCATGGAACGGGTACTTGTAAAGGCGGGAAGCAGTAGTGAGAAACCCTGCCCATTCCTGCCAGCTCCCCGTGAGCTGCGTTGTTACCTTCTCCGCCATCTGTGCATATAGTTCAGCTTTGGTTGGCATAGTGTTCTGTCCTCCTTTCAGTTTTGGGGTAAAAAGGTGGGGTGGCATATTGCCACCCCATCCCTGCGATTATAGTGTTTACTGGTCAAAATCCGGGTACAACTCCAGCTCGGCAAACTCGGCATCACTCATGGTCTGGAGCTTGCCCAGTGCGCTGTCTGTCAACTCCCGCAGCTCGGTTTCCTCCGGGGCCAGCTCGCCGCGCATCTCACGCAGGCTGTCGATCAGTCCGGTGCGGCTGCCGGTATTGTAAATGCACATCAGGTTCATTTCCTCAAAAGTAAAGTTTCCCATATCAAATCTCCCTTTCCGCACTCTTTTTTGGCGCTATCTTTTTGTGTTCTGCCTTGGGCTGGCTTTTCAGCTGCTCCATGACGGACTTTTTCTTTTCCCGTTCCTCCCGATGGGCAGCGGCAGCCAAATCCATGAGGGAAATGGGCTGACCGCTGCGGGCCTGCTGTTCCAGCTCTGCTACCGTAGGTTCCTTTACGCCATTATTGATGATACCGTCGATCATGCCGTAATCGTCCTCCACGGCCATCTCCGCATTTTTCAGCGGATTTTCCGGCAGGAATCCGGGGATCTGGGTAAAGCCAACACTGTCACAGTAATGATAGGATACCTTACCATCCTGCTTGATTGCAACGATGTCACTGACACTCATAGAAGGGCTGTGAAAATCCGCCGGTTTTTGCAGATTAAACTGCTCATATAGTTTTTCCAGCTGCTCCGGTACCGTGCCAGACTCCCTCAGCGGAGCAGTGTAAATGAGATCATAATTGCTGCGCTCTATGGAAATATCATGGGACTTTAGCCAGTCCAGATTCATAAAGCGCACATTCTGCGGATCGTCACGACTTACCTGATAGATGGCAAAGCAATCTCTGTTCTGAGCGAGAAATGCTTGTTCCCGTTCCTGCTGATGTTCCTGGCGCTCCATGATCTTTTCGTGGAACTGAGGGCTTTTCTCCCATTCCTCACGGTCCACACCGAAAATGCCGCCATGATCCATGATTTCCTGCGAGTCAAATACCATACTCTCCGTATTGTCCTCATGCAGCACATAGACAGTCAAACCAGCGGCATCCAGTTCCAGCGCCCGTTCTCTGGTGACAGGGAGCATCCCATCATAGAAGTATCCGTATTCCTGCATATCCGGTGTGGATACCTGCTCATCAGGCATAGGGTATTCATCCAGCGCCTGCTCTTGTGCTTCCGGCAGCTGAGAAGAAGCAGCCATCTGACTGGCCTCTGCCTGCATCTGCTGGTAGGCAGCTTCCTGCAAGGTCTCAATCATGGACAACGGTGCGTATTTTACCGAATCTCTGCCCAAATCGTTGTCATCACAAATCTGGAGAACTGCCTTCATGCGGGAAATCTCCGGCATATCCAGCTGACCACCATCCAGCTCTTTCATGGACGCGGCATCGTAAAGGGTATAGTCCCAGCCGCTGTCACAGGATTGGATATGAAGATAGGTGGCATCGTCAATCAGAAACAAAGCCTCCTGCTGGTTGGCATCCGCCCCCAGCACTTCCATTTCTGGCATTGCCGTAGCCAGTTCCTTTACCGCTTTTTGCACCAGAGGATTATCACGGTAATAGTCGATTGCCTGGATGGTGTCCAGATCAATGGTATGGCCTGTCAAAATCGGAAAAGGTCCTTCATAGTCGCTTCCGTCTTTCAGCTCAAAACCAATTCCTTTAATCCCGTTCATTCGCTCTGCTGGAATCTCCTGATAAATGCGGACAGCTTCCTCCAAAGACAGGTTATCGTGGTATTCTCCGAGGTTTGGAAATTCCATGCACTCTGCTACATAGTAGGTCAGATCGCCGGTCTGCTGTCTATCAGATACCTTAGCGGCATCTTCTGGCTGCTCTATCGGGGCGGGTTCCGGCTCTACCTTTGCATGAGGGTCGATTCCGCGCTCTTTGCAGATTTCCTTATAGTGGCGCTCAATGTCGGAGATCAAAGTGCCGGAGGTTTTGTTGATGGTCTCCAAACTGGCTCTCAGCTCTTTCAGCTCTTTGCCCTGGCTCCAGCTTGCAATATAGCCGAAGCTGTTTTCTCCGGTCTCGATGCCAAAATACTTGCAGACCGCATAGGAGATGCTTTCAGCCTCCACTTCCTCCGTGTGGCGGTTTTTGATTGCCTGTTTTTCTGCGGTTGGATCTTCCTCAACTGCAAGACGCCATTCAAACTGATTTTCGTCCACATAACGCCAATCCATATCAGAAGCAAACTGTTCGGCTTCTTTTTCTGTGGCAAAATCCAACTTGAAATCATGTTTGGTTCCACCTTCACTCTCCTGCACAACCTTCCATGACGGTAGCATTTCATATTTTTTAGGGTCATGGAGCTTGCTGTGGGCAATCTCGTGTACTGTGGCTGAAACCGTCTGAACCTCACTCATGCCCTGACGAATGGCAATTTTCTGATGATCAGCAGAAAAATAGCCGTCCGTATCAGCGGCCATTGCTTCAAAAGTAATCGGCACCGGTGCGCTGCGGCGCAGGGCCTCCATGAATGCCTCATAATTTGGCACATCGCCGGAAAGGGAGGAAGCAAGCTCCGGCAAAGGTTTCCCGTCGGTCTGACTCACATCAAAGACCTTGACAGGGCGGAACATGGGAATCTCGATTTCTTTTTCCTCTGTAACGATCTTTCCGTCTTTATCCAGAATCGGAGCCTTGGTATCCGGGTCCAGCTTCTGCTCCTCGATTTTCTTCTTATACGGTGTGGGAGCGATGATGGTAATGCCATGCTCGCCCTTTTTTACATGACGCTCAAACTGGTCTTTCCACTTATTGTATCCGGCTACCAATGTGGCGTCCGGCTTCTGCATATAGATGAGCATGGTGTTGTTTACCGAATAGCGGTGGAAGCGGGACATGACGGACAGATAGCGCATATACTTTTCACTCTCAAACAGTTCTTTGATGCCCTGCTCGATGCCATCTGTGATTTCCCTTAGCCGTTCTCGGTTGGTGGGTTTGTTCTCAGCCATGATTTTCAATCTCCTTTCCAAGTGTGTGATTTCTGCTGTGTGTTCTGCAATCCATGCCTTTTGTTCTTCTTCACTTTCATAAAGAAAAAGGTCCAGCAGGTACTCTACATAGGCTTTCTTCTGGATTGCTTCCACAAAACGGGGGTGCGGTTCTTCCTCCGGTGTCCTGGGAGAACGGTCGGCTTCCCATTTTTTCAGCAGATAGTAGTAATCGGACAGTACGCGATAACAGCGCTGTCGATTCTCCCGAAACTTCTGTGCCTCGGTTTTTTGCCGGACATATCTCCTGCGGGGCGGGGCCTGACTGTCATAGATCAGGCCAAAGTCCTGTGCCAGTTTCTCCGCTGCTTCTTTTGGCGAGAGGTTAAAGAGCTTTGCGGTAAAGTCGATCACATCCCCATCTGCACCGCAACCAAAGCAGTGGAACCGCTGGTCTACCTTCATGCTGGGGTTCTTATCATCGTGAAAGGGACAGCAGGACATACCATTTCGTTTGACCTCGATCCCATAAAACGCTGCAGCTTCTCTGGTGCTGACCGACTGCTTGACCGCTTCAAATACATTCTCTGCCATGTGCCTTTAACTGCCGGACTTTTTCACAGGGGGCTGGTATCCGGCGGCTTTCGCACGCTCACTGGCAGCTTTGCGACGCTCGGCGCTGTATGGCTCCCGGACTGATACACACCGCTTGGGGACGGTAAAGTTATGGGCGTCCTTTCGGGTGATCTGGTCGGGGTGCTTTTTTGCCAGCAGTTCCAGCTTCTCCATCAGACGGGGATCGTGGGTATAGACCTCAGCCATTGGTTCTGCCTGGTTATAGAGGAGAATGGTTTCCCGTTCCACTAAAGAGAGCTTCATCGGCTGCCTCCTTTCCGCTGGTCAAATTCCAGCTTGAAGTTGGCATACTGTCCATCGTCCTCCAAAACCACAGTGGCATCGTAGGTCTTGCCGGTTTTCTCCGAATATAGCCCCGTCACACGGACACAGCCATCGTTCAGCAGCGCAGACACCACAGCTTTGGTCGGCTGTTTTTTCTTGGCAGCCCACCATTTGTTGTTTTTCCAGATTGCAAATTTGCAAGAATCATTCTGACAGAAGAAGCCTTTTTGCAGTTCTGCAACTTCACCGCCGCAGCGAGGGCATTTGCCCACCACCTCACGGGGCGGAGTGAACAGGTACTCAGTTCCCTTGATGACCTGATAAGTCCCCACCAGATCTTTCAGCATGGTGCTGATCCCGTCCAGAAACTCCTCTGGGGCAAGCTGCCCGCGCTCGATCTCTCCCAGGCGGTACTCCCACTCGGCAGTCAGAAGCGGCGATTGCAGTTGTTCCGGCAGCACCGTGATAAGGGATACTGCATCGTGGGAAGGAAGAAGCTGCACCGTTTTTCTGTTCTTTTTTCGCTCCAGAAAACCGGCAGATACCAGCTTTTCCAAAATACCGGCACGGGTGGCCGGTGTCCCCAGACCTTTTCTCTCAGCATCCTCTGGCATATCATCTTTCCCGGCAGTCTCCATTGCGGACAATAGGGTGTCCTCCGTAAAGTGCTGAGGCGGACTGCTTTTGCCTTCTTTGACGATTGCCGCAGAAACCGAAAGTGTCTGTCCTTCGGTCAGCTCCGGCAGGGCTTTCTCTACGCCCTCTTTTTTCGGCTCTGTATCCTTCATTTTGGCACGATAAGCGTCCTCCAGTGCTTTCCATCCGGGGTGCTTCACTGTTTTTCCTTTTGTGGTAAACTCCCCACCGGCACACGCTGCAATCACAACGGTTTCCGAATAGATATGGGGCTGGGCTACGGCGCACATCAGACGCAGGGCCACCAGCTCCAGCACCGCTTTTTCTCCCGCAGGAAGGGCAGAAAGGTCTGCATCCTTGAGATTTCTGGTAGGGATTACTGCGTGGTGGTCGGTTACTTTCTTATCGTTGATTACCGTCTGCGGATCACAGGTAATGGCGATTCCTTTGCGAAACGGCATAGCATTGGCAACCAGATTCACCAGCACCGGCAGGCTGTCTGCCATATCGCCAGTCAGATAGCGGCTGTCAGTACGGGGATAGGTGCAGAGCTTTTTTTCATACAGGCTTTGCAGATAGTCCAGGGTCTGCTGGGCTGTAAATCCAAGCAGGCGGTTGGCATCTCTTTGCAGAGTAGTCAGGTCATAGAGGGCAGGCGGCTTTTCGGACTTTTCCTTGCACTCCACCTTTTTGATTGTGACATTTACACCCTGACAGGCTTCTTTCAGCTGCTCAGCAGCAGCCTTATCCGCCATGCGCTCCCCGGATACGGTAAGACCGGGCAGCTCCAGCGCCACGGTATAAAAGGGAATCGGCTTAAAGGTGTCGATCTCAGCTTCTCGCTGAACAATAAGCGCCAGCGTCGGGGACATCACGCGCCCGATGTTGAGGGTTCGGTGATACAGCACGGAAAAAAGCCTTGTCGCATTGATCCCCACCAGCCAGTCGGCCTTGGCACGGCAGAGGGCAGCATCCCGAAGTCCGTCATAGTCCGCACCGGGGCGCAGGTTTGCAAAGCCTTCCCTTATGGCGGAGTCCTCCATCGAAGAAATCCAGAGCCTTTTCATCGGCTTCTTGCAACCTGCCAGCTCATAGACGCTACGGAAGATCATCTCGCCCTCGCGTCCGGCATCACAGGCATTTACCACTTCCGTCACATCCGGGGCATTCATCAGCTTTTTGAGAATATCAAACTGCTTTTTCTTATCTTTTCCCACCACCATCTGCCAATGTTCCGGCAGGATAGGCAGATCATCATATCGCCACTTGGCATACTTTGGGTCATAGCTGTCTGCATCCGCAAGACCGGCCAGGTGGCCCACGCACCAGCTGACACGCCAGCCGTTGCCCTCCAGATACCCGTCCTTACGGACGGTTGCGCCGATCACAGCCGCCAAATTCTGGGCAACTGATGGTTTTTCGGCAATTACCAATTTATGTTGAGCCATGATGGTTCCTCCTCTCTTTGAGCCATCGGGACATTTCCCGGTGACAGATACCTACGCAGGGTCTTCCATAATTCCCGCAACCATAGCAGGGGTGGCTGTGGGGTAAAGAAGGAGGACGGGAAGTTTCCTTCCCGCCCTCCGG
>ENA-ORSR01002121-ORSR01002121.1-human-gut-metagenome-genome-assembly--contig:-NODE-2121-length-11754-cov-7.541328_pt1 | contig 11754 bp, 13 predicted proteins | sample MGYA00241901_ERZ509166 | MGnify/ENA primary metagenome ERZ509166 (study PRJEB26280, sample SAMEA2338860) | human gut metagenome | biome: human gut; feature: human-associated habitat; material: faeces... | reverse complement strand
CTGGTTCAACAATTACGCTTGCCCGACTTGCCAAGGGTTCCCCTATTAGGCAACGACGACGACCGCCGCCAGTGGCGGATGAAGGGAGGAGTTGTTGGGGCCGCGGCCAGCAAGACACGAGCACAATACTTTGTGCGAAGTGGATGCTGGGAGCCGCAACCCGTACGCTGTCGAGCAACGCGAGACTGAAATGTGCTCCACGCCACCGGACAGGCTGTGGTGAGCTGCTGCGGCATCACCCTGCCTGCGCTGGACATCACCGAAGCCGAGGATGCCGACGAGCATCATCAGCTGACCGTGGAGCGGGTGGAGGACGAGCTCTTCGTCACCCTGCACCACCCCATGGAGAAAAACCATTACATCTCATTTCTGGCCTACCTCACCGGCGATAAGCTGCAGCTGGTCAAGCTCTACCCCGAGGGGGATGCCTCTGCCCGCTTCTCCCTGCAGGGCGCGGGTGTGCTTTACTTCTACTGCAACTGCCACGGCCTGATGAAAGCTCCGGATTTCCGCACCGCCACCCGGCGCACCTCACCCCAGAAGATCCACCTGCGGGAGCCGGATGAGGGCGACCGGGAACAGGTAATGGCCTACCGGGAAGAATTTCTGGCCATCAACTCCCGGATGGACGGCACCTCGGCTCTGGACAAATACGATGATTTCGATGCCTGGCTGGCCCAACTCCGCAAGCTGAAAGACCCGGCCACCACCCCCGCCGGTCTCGTGCCCGCCACGGAGTATCTGGCTCTGGATGAGCATGAGCATCTGGTGGGCATGACCAACCTGCGCCACCGGCTCAACGATTACCTGCTGACCTACGGCGGGCACATTGGGTACAGCGTCCGCCCCTCGGAGCGGCAGAACGGCTACGCCACCCAGATGCTTCGCCTGACGCTGGAAAAGGCAAAAGAACGAGGCATCGAAAAGGTGCGCATCTGCTGCGACCATTACAACGTAGCCTCAGCAAAGACCATCCGCGCCAACGGCGGCGTGCTTGAGGATGAGCAGTTCGATTCCTCCGATGGAACGCTGACACAGCGGTATTGGATACAGAACAAATAAGCTGTACGGGCTTTCCTTTTGTACGCGATTCTGCTATAATAATGTACAAAGAAGGAGGTGGCATTATGCCGCAAATCAGACCCATTACCGACTTACGCAACACAAACGAGATTTCGGATATCTGCCATTCCAAGCGGGAGCCCATTTTCATCACCAAAAATGGCTATGGTGATCTTGTCGTTATGAGTATGGAAACCTACGATACCCTGATGGAGACTGCCGCAGTGGATGCCGCTATCTCGCAGGCAGAATCCGACTACGCGCAAAATGGCCAGCTTTATGATGCACACGAAACACTTGCTGCATTAAGGAGAAAGCATTTTGGAACAGTACAGCGTTAAGTTGCTTCGCAGAGCAGTACAGGATATTGACGACATCTACACCTATATTGCTGAAACATTAGTGGAGCCTGAGACTGCGCTCAAACTGGTCGGACGGCTGGAAGAGGCGATTTTTTCACTGGACACTTTGCCGCACCGCTGTCCAGAACGCCGGAGCGGCGTGTACGCCAACCACGGCTATCGTCAATTGCTGATGGAAAACTATACCATCATTTTCCGTATTGATGAAGCGCATCAGCAGGTCATCGTTGTTACTGTCCGCTATGCACCAAGAAGTTAAAAGAAAAACTCCGGTATATACCGGAGTTTTTCTTTTAACCATCAGCCCAAATGGAACATATCGATCAGCACCACGGCGGCCAGGCCATAGTAGACCACCACAGCCACCAGATCATTGATGGTGGTGATGAGCGGGCCGGAAGCCACGGCGGGGTCGATGTGGATCTTATGAAACAGCATGGGGATGACCGTGCCCACCAGGCTGGAGATCACCATGGCCACGACCAGAGATACGCCCACACAGCCCGAGAGCAGAAAGGCTTCGCTCCAGGCGTATGCCTTGAAGAAGTGGATGTAGCAGCCCAGGAAGCCCAGCGCCAGCACGGCCAGCAGTGCACCGTTGGTCAGGCCCACCCGCATTTCCTTCCAGAGCAGCTGGAGTTTTTTGGCAGTGGTCAGGTTCTCGTCCACCAGCACACGGATGGTCACAGCCAGCGACTGGGTGCCCACATTGCCGGCCATATCCAGCACCATGGACTGGAAGCAGATGACGATGGGCAGCACCGCCACCACCGATTCAAACGCACCTACCACCGAGGACACCAGCATCCCGAGGAACAGCAGGGCGATCAGCCAAGGCAGGCGCTTTTTCACGCTCTGGAACACACCCTCGTTCAGGTCCTCCTCGCTGGTCAAGCCGCCGAGTTTTGCGTAATCATCGCCCATCTCGTCGTCCACCAGCTCGACCACATCCGCCGAGGTGATGATGCCCAGCAGCTTCCCGCTGTCGTTCAGGACAGGGAGCGAGCGCTCGGCGTAGTCCACGATGCGGTCGATGCAGTCGCTGATCTTCTCGTGGTCGGTGACGTAGGGGTAGGAGCAGGCGATCAGCTTTTCCAGGCTGTCCTCCGCACGGGCCACGATGAGGTCTTTCAGGTCAATGGCACCATAAAAGTGCTCGTTTTCATCCACCACATACAGGGTGGAGATGTTGTCGTTCTCGCCTGCCTGCTTCACCAGCTCACTCATGGCCTGCCGGATGGTCATATCCCTGCGGATGCAGATGTAGTTGGTGGTCATGCAGCTGCCGATCTCGTCCTCATTATAGGAGAGCAGCAGCTTCACATCATCGGCGGCATCCTTGTCCAGCTGGTGGACGATCTTTGCCTTATCGTCCTCTTCCAGGTCATCCAGAGCATCCACGGCATCGTCCGAATCCATGTGAGAGATGACCCGGGCGGCCCGCTCGGGGTCCAACTCCTTCAGGTAAGGCTCTGCATCGTCCAGATAGGAGAAGATCTCTGCCACCGTATCCACGCCCAGTGCGGTGTACACCTTCTGGCGCTCCTCCGGTGTCAGGGCCGTCAGGGCATCGGCCAGGTCGTTTTCATGGTAATCGGACAGCTTTTCAGCCAGCTCTGCCTGGGGCAGACCGCTGTGGATGATGTCCAGAATCTCCTGCACATAATTTTTCTTCTGCATGGTTTGGTCCCTCCGTTTCCCGTTTCCGGGCATAAAAAATACACCGCATCGGTCTGGTTACAACTCCTGCGGTGTACAAAGGGCATGCAGTTCAGGATGCGGCTAACACGTTTGCACGGCCCGCATCGCAGGAGAAGCGTTGTTTGGGGTGATCCGTATGGTCACTGGACATGGAAACAAACTCCTCCTTGGTTGAAGATTTGCCTTTTGGCTCTGTTATCATACTATGACTGGGCCGATTTTTCAACCCCTTTTACAAAATTTTTACCAGATTATTGCCATATTGCACAAAGAACAGCTCCCGTCGTCCGTGTTCCGGGAGCTTTCTCCTCGGACACGAAACGGGCCATTCCATCGCCCGCCCTACTGCCTACGGCAGCAGGGTCCCACCCCAGCGGACGGTCCTCGGAGAAACTCCCGGCCCGCGGCCTTACGTCTTATTTCCGATATTTCCCATACCATGCCACCGACACCCGCCACGACACGGCATACACGAGCACGGCGGTCACCAGAAAAACCGCTGCCAGCCAGGCGGGCGCATACCGGAGCCACTCTGCCGCGCTGTTCGTCTGTACTTCATCCATCAATGCGCCAAAGCCGCCCAGCAGGGCACCGAACCCGGCAAAGGACAGGATGTAGATCATCCGGGCTTTTTCGGCCCCGAAGCGGTACATCAGGGGCAGACTGATGCTGTTCATCAACAGGATGGTGCTGATGCTGTTTGCGATAATGAACAGCGCCGCACTGTCTATGGCCGTTCCCCTGCGCAGGGAGAGAACCGCCACAAATGATCCATCCACCACGACGGCTGCAGCGACACACAGCAGGCCGACGAGGTACTTTTCCGCCACCAGCGTCTTTTTGCTCACCGGAAGCGTCCAACCATACTCTATCCAGCCGCTGTTCTGGTCATAGGTGAGCAGGTTCACCGGCAGGATGCCCAGAAAAATTGCCGCATAGCTCACCGGAAACACATAGGAGCTCGACGTACTGAGTGCCCAGATGGCCAGCACCAATGCAACCGTCAGGTACATCGTTTTCATGCTTCCCTTGACCTGATACCAATCCTTCAACAGCAGACCTTTCATCGCACATTCTCCCCTTTCACCATCAAAACGAACAGTTCTTCGATGCTCACCGGTGTCAGGGTGCTGCCCGCCGGGACAAGTTCCCTCTTCACCAGCGCCTCGGCTCCGTAGGCTGTCACCCGACGGCTGACTATGGCGTTCTTATCCAGCTCCTCCAATTGACCGGCAGTGCCGTGCCAGAGGGCGTACTCGTCCCGCAGGGTGTCCTTGTCCTCACAGAGCAGGAGCTTTCCCTTGTGCAGAAAGGCAATGGTATCGCAGAGCTTTTCCAAATCGCTGACGATGTGGGACGAGATCAAAATTGCATGGTTCTCATCCCGCACAAAGTCCAGCAGCAGATCGATCAGCTCATCCCGCACCACCGGGTCCAGACCGCTGGTGGCTTCGTCCAACAGCAGCAGCTTGGGGTGATGAGAAAGTGCCACGGCAAGGCACTGCTTCATCTTCATGCCGGTGGAGTAGTCGCCGTACTTCTTGTTCTCCGGCAGGTCAAAGCGGCGGCACCAGTCGGCGTAGGCGGCGACATCCCAGTTGGGATAGATGCCCGCCATTACTTTCCCCACCTGCGGCGCGGTCAGGCAGGTGGGGATGCCCTCGCCGCCCAGCACCACGCCGATATCGGCTTTGGCAAGCGGGGTGATCCCCTCCTGCCCGAACAGCTTCACGGTACCTGCGTCCCGGTCGATCATGTCCAGGATCAGCTTAATGGTCGTGCTCTTGCCCGCGCCGTTCTCACCGATCAGCCCGCAGACTGTGCCGCCGGGCAGTTCCAGATCAATGGGCCCCAGCGCAAAATCCGGGTAGTGCTTTTCAAGGCCGTGCAGTTCCAATGCATTCATGGTTCATTCCTCCCACAGCAATTCCAACATTTCGGTCAGTTCCTGTTTGGTCAACCCGCAGGGTGCCGCCAGCCGGACGGCTTCCGTCAGGTGTGCTTCGATTTTTTTCAGGTTTTCTTCCCGGAGCAGCTCGGTGTTCTTCGCCGCCACGAAAAAGCCCTTGGCGGGCACGGCGTACAAAAAGCCCTCCTGTTCCAGCTCATCGTAGGCCCGCTTTGTAGTAATAACACTGATGCGCAGATCCCGCGCCAGCCCCCGGATGGACGGCATCGCTTCCTCCGGCTGCAGTTCCCCGCTCAAAATCTGGTTCTTGATCTGGGTGTAGAGCTGCTCGTAGATGGGTGCACCGCTCTTGTTATCGATGAAGAGATTCATGTCTGCCGCCTCCGTTGCATCTGTATATTTACAGTATATACAGTAGGCACACAGTTGTCAATAGGCAGATACAAAAAAGCAGCTCTCCCGTTTGGACGGGAAAGCTGCTTTTTCATCTGATCAGGCTCTGACTGTGGGGCGGCTTAGTAGGCCACGCCCCAGTAGACCATCTTGCTGGCGGGCTTGCCGCAGCAGGGGCAGACATCGCTGAGGTGCTCCTGCTCAAAGGGCATGCAGCGGCTGGACAGGCCAGCCTCTTCCTTCATCTTCATCTCGCAGGCCAGGTCGCCGCACCACATGGTCTTGATGTAACCGGTGTTGGCCTTGGCCAGCTCCTTGACCTCCTCCATGGTGGTGGCTGCCCAGGTGCGCTTCTCGCGGTTGGCGAGGGCACGCTGGTACAGATCCTTGCGCAGGGCCTCCAGCTGGGCCGGGATCGCGGTCTCCAGCTCATCCAGGCTCACGAAGATCTTTTCACGGGTGTCGCGGCGAACCAGCACGCACTGGTTCTTTTCCAGATCCTTGGGGCCGATCTCCAGGCGCAGGGGCACGCCCTTCATCTCCCACTGGGAGAACTTCCAGCCGGGGGCGTTGTCGCTGTCGTCCAGCTTGACGCGGGCATACTTGCTGATCTTCTCAGCCAGCTCGGCGGCCTTCTCGGAAACGCCGGGCTTGTGGGCGGCGATGGGCACGACCACGACCTGGATGGGGGCCACTGCCGGGGGCAGGATCAGGCCGTCGTCATCGCCGTGGGTCATAATGATGGCACCCACCAGACGGGTGGAAACGCCCCAGCTGGTCTGGAACGGGTGATGCAGCTGGTTGTCGCGGCCGGTAAAGGTCACGTCGTAGGCCTTGCTGAACTTATCGCCGAAGTAATGGCTGGTGCCGCTCTGCAGGGCCCTGCCGTCCTTCATCATGGCTTCGATGGTATAGGTAGCCTCGGCACCGGCAAACTTCTCCTTATCGGTCTTGCGGCCCTTGACAACAGGGATGGCCAGATCCTGCTCGCAGACATCCGCGTAGCAGTTCAGCTGCTGCTGGGTCTCAGCCTCGGCCTCGGCGGCAGTCTCGTGGATGGTGTGGCCTTCCTGCCACCAGAACTCACGGCTGCGCAGAAAGGGACGGGTGGTCTTTTCCCAGCGCACCACGCTGCACCACTGATTGTACTTCATGGGCAGCTCACGGTAGCTGTGCAGCACGCGGGACCAGTGGTCACAGAACATGGTCTCGCTGGTGGGACGCACCGCCAGGCGCTCTTCCAGCTTGTCAGAGCCACCCATCGTGACCCACGCCACCTCCGGCGCGAAGCCATTGACCAGCTCGCCTTCCTTCTGCAGCAGGCTCTCGGGGATCAGCACGGGCATGGCCACGTTCTCGTGACCGGTTGCCTTGAACCGGGCATCCATGTCCTTCTGGATCAGCTCCCAGATGGCCTGACCATAGGGGCGCAGGATGATGAAGCCCTTGACACTGGAGTACTCCACCAGCTCTGCCTTGACGCAGATGTCGGTGTACCACTGTGCAAAGTTTTCTTCCTGGCTGGTGATCGCCTGCACAAGCTTCTTGTTGTCTTTTGCCATTTTGTTATATCCTCCTAAGCCGTGCGCCAAACGCCTGTGTTCCAGCCGTTCCGCACGAGCTCATATTAAAAGCCCCGCTGCAGTGCCGCCGTGTGCAGCGCTGCGGGTGCGGGGCCTTTTTGCAAAACTGTTATCAGCCCTTGTGGCTGTCCACAAATTCCACCACGTCGCCCACGGTGCGCAGATTCTCGATGGCATCGTCCGGCACCTCAATGCCAAACTCATCCTCCAGCGTCATCACCATGTCCACGATATCCAGGCTGTCGGCCTCGAAATCACTCATAATGTCGCTCTCCATCGTGATCTTAGCAGGGTCAATATCCAGCTGCTCTGCCAGCAGTGCACGGATCTTTTCAAAAGTATCCATCGTCGCGGTCTCCTTTTGTCAATGATTCTTTCTTCTCTGCCCGCACGCCCTCTCCGGCGCGCAAAAGCACTCTCTTTTTTTATATCCCATGGGCCGTATCTTGTCAAGCCCTGTTTTGCATTCCGGCCCTTTACGGGCAGAAAAAACCGATGAAAATTGCACAAAGCCCTCTTTTTTGCTTGACAGAAGCCCGTTTGATTCTTATGATTATATGTGACGAACCAAACCTCTCAGCCATGCTGCATCAGCATGGCCGCAGAGGTCCCGCTTGTAAAGGAGAATGCTCCATGAAATTGTCATTTACCAAGATGCAGGGCTGTGCCAATGATTACATCTATCTGGACTGCCGTGCATCCGGTGTGCCCGCAGACATTGCCGCGCTTGCACAGCGGCTCTCTGCCCGGCATTTTTCCGTGGGCGCGGACGGCATCATCTGCATCTGCGCCCCTGTGACCCCCGGGGCCGATGGCCGGATGCGCATTTTCAACGCGGACGGCAGCGAGGCCCAGATGTGCGGCAACGGCGTGCGCTGTGTGGCCGAGTGGCTCTACACCCACGGGGTGGAAAAGCCTGTCCTGACCATCGACACCAACAGCGGTGTCAAACGCATCACCCGGCAGGGCGCACAGCTGTGGCAGGTGGAGATGGGCGCTTACAGCACCCTGCCGGCCGACCTGCCTGCCATCCACATGGGCGAAGGCCCGCTGGTGGATCAGCCGCTCACCGTAGAGGGCAAGGTGTGGAAGGTGACCTGCATCAGCATGGGCAACCCCCACTGCGTGACCGTGGTGGAGGATGTGGACAGCCTGAAGCTGGAAGCCATCGGCCCGGCGTTCGAGCATCACGCCAACTTCCCGGAGCGCATCAACACCGAGTTTGTGCAGGTGGTGGATGCCGCCCACCTGAAGATGCGGGTGTGGGAACGCGGCAGCGGCGAGACCTGGGCCTGCGGCACCGGCACCTGCGCCACCGTGGCGGCTCTGACCGAGCTGGGCATCTGCCCCGCCGGGCAGGATATCCATGTGCAGCTGCGCGGCGGTGAGCTGGTCATCCGGGTGCTGCCCGGCAGGCAGCTGCTGATGACCGGCAGCGCTGTCACGGTGTACGAGGGAGTTGCGGAAGTTTAACATAACCTCTCAGGCGCTTTGCGCCAGCTCCCCTGGCAGGGGAGCCAAGTTCACACGGGCGTTGGCTTGCCTCTCCTATTAGGAGAGGTGGCATCGCGTCAGCGATGACGGAGAGGTTCAATCTTATAAAGTGAGGGAACAACTTATGAAAATGAATCATCATTACGGCGAGCTGAAGGCAAGCTACCTGTTCGTGGACATTGCCCACAAGGTGGCCGCCTATCAGGAAGCACACCCCGAAAAGGAGATCATCCGCCTGGGCATCGGCGATGTGACCCAGCCTCTGGCAAGGTGCGTGGTCACCGCCATGCAGGATGCCGCCGCTGAGATGGGCACCAAGGAGGGCTTCCACGGCTACGGCCCCGAGCAGGGCTATCCGTTCCTGAAGCAGGCCATTCAGGGCTACTACGCAGGCCGCGGCACCCAGCTGGCTGAGGACGAGATCTTTATCTCCGACGGTGCCAAGAGCGACCTGGCCAACGTGCTGGGCCTGTTTGATGTGGACAACACCGTTCTGGTCCCGGACCCCGTTTACCCCACCTATGTGGACGACAACGTGACCGACGGCCGCAAGATCATTTACGGCCGCACCAGCCAGGAGAACGGCTTTCTGGGAATGCCCGATGACAGCGTGAAGGCTGACATCATCTACATCTGCAGCCCCAACAACCCCACCGGTGCCGCCTACACCCGCGAGCAGCTCAAGGCCTGGGTGGACTACGCCAAAAAGAACAACGCCGTTATCCTGTACGATGCCGCCTACGAGTGCTTCATCACCGATCCCGCTCTGGCACGCAGCATCTTTGAGGTAGAGGGTGCCCGCGAGTGCGCCATTGAGATCTGCTCCTTCTCCAAGATCGCAGGCTTCACCGGCACCCGCTGCGGCTACACCATCGTGCCCCACGAGCTGGAGCGCGAGGGCATGAACCTGAACAAGCTGTGGCTGCGCCGCCAGACCACCAAGTTCAACGGCGTGCCCTACATCGTTCAGCGCGCTGCTGCCGCCGTGTTCACCGAGAGCGGCATGGCTGAGATCCAGGCCAACCTCGATTACTACCGCCAGAACGCCAAGGTCATTGCCGACGCGCTGGACGAGTGCGGCGTGTGGTACTGCGGCGGCAAGAACAGTCCCTACATCTGGCTGCGCTGCCCCGGCGGCATGAAGAGCTGGGAGTTCTTCGACTGGCTGCTGGAGAACTGCGGCGTGGTCGGCACTCCGGGTGTCGGCTTCGGCGAGTGCGGCGAGGGCTACTTCCGCCTGACCGCCTTCGGCGATGCCGAAAAGACCAAGGTCGCCGCCCAGCGCATCAAGGCCGCCATCCAGACTCTGTAATCTTATACAAGCAAAAAGGCGATGCAGTTTTGAACAGCTGCATCGCCTTTTTCTTTTATTTCCGGCCTGTCAGCCGGTTGAGCAGCATCACTGCCAGAACAATGATGCCGATGACGAGGATGATGCCGACCATCCCGATCAGCATCATCGGCAGCGTGGTCATCCACGAAGAAAGATGAAGCATACGATCACCTCCGTTAAGCCATCAGGGTCAGAATCAGGCCGCCTGCAATGACGGACGCGATCTGTCCCGAAACGTTGACGCTGATGGAATACATCAGCAGGAAATTCTGGTTGTCCTCTTCCAGGCCCATCTTGTTGACCACACGGCCGCTCATGGGGAAGGCCGAGATGCCGGCCGCGCCGATCATGGGATTCAGCTTTTTGCCCTCCGGCCGGAAAAGGTTCAGCAGCTTTGCAAACAGCACGCCGCCGGCCGTATCAAAGACGAAGGCCACCAGACCCAGTGCAAGGATGAGCAGGGTGTCGGGCCGCACGAACTTGTCGGCGGTCATCTGCCCGGCAACGGTCAGGCCCAGCACGATGGTGATAAGGTTTGCCAGCACATTCTGGGCGGTCTCGCTCAGCACATTCAGCACCCCGCACTCCCGCAGCAGGTTGCCGAACATCAAAAAGCCCACCAGCGCCACACTGGCCGGAGCCACCATGCCTGCAATGATCGTGACCACGATGGGGAACAGGATCTTGGTCAGCTGGGAAACACTGCCCTTTTCATAGGACATCCGAATGCGGCGCTCCTTCTGCGTGGTCAGCAGCCGGATCACGGGCGGCTGCACGATGGGCACCAGCGCCATGTAAGAATACGCTGCCACAATGATGGCCCCCAGATAGTTGGATTCCAGAAAGTTCGCCACAAAGATGGAGGTCGGCCCGTCCGCCGCACCGATCACGGCAATGGAGGCGGCATCTTTGAGTTCAAAGCCCATCAAAGTCGCAGCCCCCAGCGTGAAAAAGATGCCAAACTGCGCCGCCGCCCCAAAAATCATCAGCTTGGGGTTGGAAAGCAGCGGTGTAAAATCAATCATTGCACCAATGCCCACAAACAGCAGCAACGGGAACAGTTCGTTGGCAATGCCAGCATCAAACAGCACATCCAGCGGGCCGACCTCGGTGCCGGTGGACAGCACCTGGGTAACAGCACCGGACAGCGGCAGGTTGACGAGAATGGCCCCAAAGCCCATTGGCAGCAGCAGGGATGGCTCCATCTCCTTTTTGATCGCCAGCCAGATCAACAGGCCGCCGATCCCCCACATAACCACCTGCTGCCATTGCAGGTTCCATAGATTTCCAAACAGTTCTTGCATCCATAGTCCTCCTTGTTTTAATGCAATCTTAATACAAACGGCAAAAAGAAAAAGACTTCCGCCGCGCAGGGGTACTACACCCATGCTCGGCAAAAGTCTTGCGTTATTTCATACAAATTACGGGCTGTCAGCCGTCTTGACGTAACTTGCAGGCGCTGCGCGTCCGCTACTCCCTTTTGCTGGTTTCATTATGCAATATCAATACCGGGATGTCAAGGTTTTTTTGCCGCCGCGCAAAATTCTTTTTCAGCAGCCTGACTTTTTACACATCCGGCCAACGATGGATCTGGCGCAGATGCAAAACCAGACCAAACTCACCGGAGATGGTTTCGGAAAGCGGAAACGCCCACTAGGTCCACCCCAGTCCCAGACGGGACAACAGCCAGAAAATGGGGATCAGGCAGTTGATTTCCCGCATAACAGAGATTGCCACGCTGGCCTTTGCCGCACCGATTGCCTGGAAAAATACCGGCGTGATAAGGGAAAACACCGCCGAGAAAAAGCTGAGTCCAATAATGCGGGGAATATCAAGGATGGATTTTGAGCGTATTTGAGGCGTAAGGCAACACCGCACAATTCCCGCCTTACGGCTTAAGCACCGCTCCGGCGGCTG
>ENA-ORSR01002112-ORSR01002112.1-human-gut-metagenome-genome-assembly--contig:-NODE-2112-length-11814-cov-4.276724_pt1 | contig 11814 bp, 5 predicted proteins | sample MGYA00241901_ERZ509166 | MGnify/ENA primary metagenome ERZ509166 (study PRJEB26280, sample SAMEA2338860) | human gut metagenome | biome: human gut; feature: human-associated habitat; material: faeces... | reverse complement strand
ATTTCCACGGAAACCAGCGTCGGAATGCCGATGGACACGTTGGCGAACGGGCCGCCGTGCACGTACACCGGAGAGCCGTTCACGGTCTCCGTCTTGGCTGGCTTCACGGCGTCGCCGAGGATGCCGGTGATACGCCACAGGTCCACGAATTCGCCGAAGGTCACGGCCTTGCCATCCTTCGTGCCGGCGACCATCTTGGCAACGCGCTCGGAGATCTCATCCATGGAACGCGACAGCACAACGATCTGCATGAGCTCGCAGGTCGGGGTGAGCACCACACGCTCAGCCACGTCGCCCTTTCCACGGTCCACTGCGATCTGGCGCAGGGAACGGGACGGCACTTCGGAGACGCGCGGTACGAGGATGGCGTCCAGCTTGCCGTCGTCAACAGCCTTCTCCGCAAAGGAGACCAACAGGTTCTGGGCGGCCTCGATGGCTCCCATTTCACCGCACAGACCCCAGTCGATCAGCTCCGGGTGGGTCAGGGAGGCCTTGCCGCCGCCCGACGCGCCACCCTTGGAACCGGCTGCGGTGATGCCCATGCTCGGCTGGCGCAGCACGGCTGCCGCGTCGATGCCACGTTCGCGCAACGCATCGATCAACGCAATCGTGGTGGTGGTCTTGCCCTCACCGCGGGACGCCTTCAACGGGGTGTCGGCGGTGACGAGGACGACCTTGCCATGCTTGCGCGGCGCATCCGGATTGCTCTTCAGGTAATCGAGATAGCCGAACGCATCAATCTTCTGCACCAAGCCGTACTGGCTGGTGAAATCCTCAATGCTGGTCACTGGAGTCCTTTCTTGAAGCCTTCCGCCAGGCGGCGTCGAGCGCCGAACATGGCCGGAACAACACAGATAAGCAACATTCTAGTGAACGAGCGTCAGCAATAGAAAACGGCTCCCATACAGCGGACGCCGTCCGGCCGTCATACGGAACGGACGGTGGCGAGCGCAGTGCGGGAGCCGTTGATCTTGGCGGTATTTCCGGCGTTATGCAACGATATGCAATCGCGGAAAAATACCGGCCATCCCATCAGGGAACGATCAGAAGTCGGACATGTGGAAGCCGTTCTTCATATTCATGCTGGTGGTGTAGAGCACGGAGTCGAGCAGCTTGTCGGTTTCCGCCTTAAGCTGCGCGGCCATGGTCTCGTTGGCGGTGGCGAGCACTTCGCGCGCCTCGCCGTTGCGGACGGCTTCGATGATTTCGTCCGGTTCCATCGGCTGCACATCGCCAGTCTCGTCGTCCGCGTCGAATTCGTCGATGACGTCTTCCACCAGACGGTCGATCTGCCCGTCGGTGGCGGCTACCATGCGGTGGCCCATCGCGCCGGTCTTCTCCTGGTAGCGTTCGACGGCATTGGCGGTGTCGGCGAAGCTGGCGTCGCACAGGGCCGCAATGATGCGGTTCTCCCAGTAGAAGTTCTCGGAGGTGACGCGCGTGGTGGTGTCCTCAAGATACTTCGGCGTGGAGTCGACGTTCGGGAAGAACGGCACGAGCGTGTTAAACGGGTTGGAGCCGTAGGCGATCCACTGCACGGCACGGTTGACCTGCGGGCGGTACGGGCGGATCTGCATGACGGACAGCTGGCTCTGACGGTTGATGCCGATCGGACGGAACATGTGGCGCGAATGCTGGTCGCCGAGCTTGCCGTACGGATCGTACGGGGTGCCCTGATAGTGGGAGCTCAACACGTACTTCACGTCCTCGATGGTGATCTTGCGATCGGGCTGGCGGGCCCACGGAATGTCGTCCGAAGTCGGCTGGTGGTCGGCGTCCCGACCGTCCCACTGCTCGTCGTACGGGTTGAGGAAGCGCTGCATGTACCAAGCGCGCGGGGTGTTGTAAACATGGTCGGAATCAGAGTGGGAGCCGAACGCGTCACGCGGATTGAACGGGGTGACGTTCTCCACGGCCAGGTCGAGGTGGTTGCGTTCGATGAATTCACCGAGGTCCGCGGAGCACATATGCTCCTCCTGGTCGCCGAGGGCATCGTCAAGGTCGAATTCGTCGATGCCGAGCTGGTTCGGCATGGTCACGTATGCTTCGTCCGGCACGCGCTTGGCAATCCAGTGGTGGCCGCCGACGGTTTCAAGCCACCAGATCTCATCCACATCGGAGAAGGCGACACCGTTCATCTCGTAGGTGCCGTACTGTTCGAGCAGCGCGCCGAGACGGGTTACACCTTCGCGGGCGGTCTTGACATACGGCAGCACGAGGGTAAGGAAGTCCTCTTCGCCGATACCGCCGGGCACTTCCGGCTCGTAGCCGTCTTCGCCTTTCTTGCCTTTGGCTGGGGTGAGTTCCACGAACGGGTCGGCGCCGAGCACGCGCTCGTTGGTGGTGAGGGTTTCGGTGGCGCTCATGGCCACGTTGCGTTCGTTGACGCCAGCTTCCGCAAGGATTCCACGATTTGGAAGCACGTTCGGTACGATGCTGTACCGGCATGGATTGTCGGGAAGGTCGATTTCAACGTGGCTCAGCACACTGCGGTAGTGCCGCGGCTGCTCCTGCGGTGCGACGACTACGAATTTCTTGGGATCGTAACGTCCCGAACCAGAGTCGTCATCTCGGGCGATGATGGTCGAACCGTCGTAACTTGCTTTTTTGCCTACAAGAATTGTGGTACATGACATGGTTTCGATTGTAGGCACACCAACACTCCGAAGGCCATTTCGACGCCCGTCCGACGCCCGTGGTGGCGATTGGTCCGAATATGCTGTATACTGTGTTGCTGTTGCCCCTCTAGCTCAACGGTTAGAGCAGCGTCCTTTTAAGTCGTGGGTTGTGGGTTCGAATCCCACGGGGGGCACAGGTTCGAAGTCCTGGAAGCCGATGGTTCTCAGGACTTTTTCATTTGTTTCGGGATGAGGTCTCAGCACTTCAATACGGAACGCACCATATCGCGCACCCTCTTTCGCTCACGAATCGCAATTTCGGTCGATTATTTCGCGACGTGCGCCGAAAAGTATGGAAAATAAGGCGATTTATACCCCCTACCGCACTATGCGGCACCACCTTTCGCTCACAATCGTAAGAAAACGAGCGAAATCGCAATATGTGTTCCGAAATGAATAGCGAACAGCCCGCGGGCGATTCGCGGACGGACCATACGCATGCAACCGGCGTGGCGCAATCGACGATAATGATAGACTCGAATATATCGAACATTTGTTCGCATAGATTCGGTATTACGGGAAATTCCCCACTATATACAGTGGGCGAACGCACGAAACGCCACTACGGGTAGTGTATACTGATGAACGGCCTGCTCAGCCGGGCAAAATCAAAAAACGTGGCCGACAAGATCTTCCGCACCAAAGGAAGCCGATTGCATAGGGAGGAAAAGTAATGACCGTGACCGTCTTCACCAATCCGAACAATCCTCAATGCGAGGCCACCGAACAAGAGCTTTCCAAACTGGGAGTGCGGTACGTGGCGGTCGATTTGACGCAGAATCCGTCCACATTCGAACAGATCAAGGACGCCGGCTTCAAGCAAATTCCGGTCGTCATCTCACCGAATTCCTCATGGAGCGGACATCGCCCCGACCTCATCCGCCAGCTGGCGCAAAGCATCGCGGCGTAGGCGCGGCAACAGCAGTCAAGCATCCAAACAGCCGGAAGGCACGAATCCCAAACGGCAATAATCCGGAAGAATCAAATCCCCCGCGGCAAAACCCGCAACAAAACCCCACTGCAATCGTCCGAAATCGTTCAAAATCAGCCACCCAAAGCAAAGCGGCCAGCCGGAACATCGCCCGACCAGCCGCTTAGCAAAACCCGCAAAACGCAAAAACCAGCCTACATACGACCGGCAGTGGACGGGTCGATCTTCATGGTCTGGAATCGGTGGGCCATGAAATCGTCATTGAAATACGTGGCGAAAAACTGCGAAACAGGAGAATTCTGCGCAACCCCAGCCATGCGGGAATACCAAGCGTCAAGCGCCATCAGCGTCATCACGCCATCGACGAAAATGAGTATGAAACAGACCAGCGTCAACGAATAGCGAATCTTCCACGGAATACGCTGGATCAATCGCAACAATCGCGGCAGAATCAACTTGACCCAAACCAAGCCGAGGACGCCCCAGAAGAACATGTATTTGCCGGATGTACGCCCGTCAATCGAAAGCCATTGCCCCGTGTAATCCCATGCGCGAATACCGAACGCGGCCTGCATGAACCAGCTGGTGAAATATTCGAACGCGCCACCGATCACCGCGCTTGAGCAGAAAATCAGCAACCAATTCGACTGCCACAAATGGTTGAGCAACACGGTGACGATCACCACGCCGAAACCATAGATGGGCGAGAACGGCCCCCATAGGAAGCCCGCACGGTCCTGGTATTCGCCAAACAGGATGAAATGGTAGATGGTTTCGATCACCAAACCGAACACACAACCGATGGCGAACAACCAGAACAAATTGAAGAAATCCAGCGAAATATAGCCCTTGCCGGTCAAATCGCGGCCAGCCATACCCTGGGAAGCGGCGTCTTCGTATGCGCTACGGGCATCCATACGTCGCAACGCGAACTGGAGACGACGTTCCTCACGCAGCGACGGATCGGCAGTGACATGCAGGGCTATGAGCACGACAAGCTGGATAGCCGGGCCGATCAAATTCACACCAAGTCCCTGCAATGCCAGCGACAGCAAGCCTTCGGCAAGGGTGAGCGGAATCATCAGATACGTCCATTGCGCGATATGCCGACGCTTGTTCATAATGAGCATCACGCCGAACACCGCCAGACACGCGGTGGCGACCAGCAGCACGGCCGCGTGAACCACCGACAGAATCGCGGTGAGGCTGAGCGCATCGAACGCCACTTTGCCGGAAAACACCGCGCGAATCGAGTACAGGCACGCCAACACAATGAACGGCAGCGTCACCACGCCTTCAATAAGCATGACGATGCCGTAAATGCGAACGATTAACGGCAGACGACGGTCAGCGGGATTGCCGACTTCGCCAGTGCCCTGCTTTCCGCCTTCTTCGATAGCCGCGATTTCGGTTTCGGCGGCAATCGCCTTGATTTCTCCATCCGTCTTGCCCGCGGCGGAATCCTCGGATCGTGATTCAGATTGTGCGGTTTCGCTCATATGTCGCTCCTTCCTTCAGCCCACGCTACCAAACGTAGGCAATATCCGCCGCAAGAAAAGCGGTTCAGGTGCGATTATTGGCGGACGCGAGCAAAAGAGGGGGACGTCAGCTGGCTGCAATCGCCATTCGCACACCACCTTTCGCTCACGTCCGCAAGAAATGGCGATGTATAGCGCATCGTGAGCGAATGGGGGTATAAATACGGACGGAAAATAGCGATTTATTACCACCTTTCGCTCACGGACATACAGAAATGGCGATTTGTCACGGACGTGAGCGGAAGGGGCTACGTCAGCCGGCGATGGTTTTGCCGAGGCTTTGCCGCAGTACTCGACCCGATTTCCGTCATCCATGAAACGCGATGGCGATTGTCCCGGAGCGCGTTATACGATACGTACCGCGTAGCGCTACGAAATACGTATCGCTATGAGAGGAATGATTCGCCAAACCGGAGAGACAATGCACAACGTACTGCAGATCCTGCGCCGTGACTTCAAACGATTGGTCACCGTACCCGCCGCGTGGGTGATTATGATCGGCCTGATTCTCATTCCCCCGCTATACGCATGGTTCAACATCTACGGGTTCTGGAATCCCTATGGCAACACGGACAGCATCAAAGTGGCCGTGGCCAACATGGACGAAGGCACAGACAACGCGCTGCTTGGCAAAGTCAATCTCGGCGATCAAATCGAAGGCACGCTGAAGAGCAACGACCAGCTCGGCTGGGAGTTCATGGGCAAAGCCAACGCGATGGAAGCGGTGGAGTCGGGCGACTGCTACGCCGCAATCGTCATCCCTTCCGACTTCAGCGAAGATCTGGCCAACGTCGTCACCAACAGCAAGCATCGCCCCACGCTCGAATATTACGTGAACGAGAAGGCGAGTCCGATTTCGCCGAAAATCACCGACCAAGGCGCGACCGTGGTCGACCGCACCGTCAACAACACCTTCGTCTCCACCGTCAGCGACGTGCTCGTCAAAGCCGTCAACTCAGCCAACGGCACCATCAGCGGCAACACCAACACCATCGCCAACGAAACCATCGGCGAACTCGACAACACCAAGCGGAACGTAGGCACGATCCGCTCCGCAATCGCGGATCTCGACACCCAGTTAGCCAATGTGCCACAGCAGACAAAAGCAGCACGCAATGCCCTGAACGACGTGCAGCTGGCCGCGGCGAGCGCAGGCAGAGGACTAGCAGGCGCATCCACCGCCATCGGCACAGCGCAAACCCAGCTCAACACGCTTTCGTCCAACGCCAACAGCGCGCTGGAAACCGGATCCGGACTTGTTTCCCAAGCGACGGCGCAATCCACAGCCAGCATCAACCAGATCTCGTCGGCGGTATCCGCGGCAAGTGGATCGGCACAGCAGGCGGTGACCGGCATGCAAAACATCACCGACAGCAATGCGAAACTGCTCGAGAAGCTCAAATCCGCCAGCGACAACGCGCAATACCAGCAAATCATCAGCAAACTGGAGAATACCAACAACACGGCAGCCGGAACACTCGCCGACCTCAAAACCCTGAGCGAGAACACACAGGCCACAGCCGGCAGCGTATCCAAACTGTCCACCGATTTCAACATAGGCACGCAGAACTCGCTCAAAAGCGCAGGCATGGCGCGCAACGCCATCAATTCAGGCGCACTGCCGCGACTGAATTCCGCGCTGGGCTCGCTGGCTGGGACGGCCGGAACACTTGCCGGCACCGTGACCAGCCAGGACAGCGTGGTCAGGCAAACCAACATCGTGCTCGACCAACTCGACCAAGTGGCGTCAGACGCCCGCATCGGCCTTGAGCAAACCGACCAGCAGCTGGCGAAGATGGAGACGAAGCTCACCACCGTCAGCACCGACCTGAAGGCGCTGGGCACTGCGGATCTGCTCGCATCGTTGACCGGCAGCGGTTCGCTTGACGCGGATAAGATCGCCTCGTTCATGGAGTCCCCGACCGTAATCGACACGAAGAACGTGTATCCCGTCAACTCCTACGGCTCCGGCATGGCTCCGCTGATGACCAATCTGGCACTGTGGGTGGGCGCGTTCGCCTTTGTGGTGATCTACAAAGTGGAGGTGGACGACGAGGGGCTTGAGGGTCTCGATCCGACCGCAACCGAAAAGTATCTGGCCCGATACCTGTTGCTCGGCACAATGGGCGTCATTCAAGGCGCGATCTGCACCGTTGGCGATCTGATACTCGGCGTGCAGACGGCTTGCGCGCCACTGTTCATACTGACCGGCATGATCACATCGCTGGTATATCTGAGCATCACGTACGCGCTGTCCACCACGTTCATGCACATCGGCAAGGGCCTGTGCGTGGCGTTGGTGATCGTGCAGATTCCAGGCGCTTCCGGCCTGTATCCGATCGAGATGATGCCGAAGTTCTTCCGCATGGTCTATCCGTTCGTGCCATTCAGCTATTCGATAGACGCATTCCGCGAGACCATCGCCGGCTTCTACGACGGCCATTGGACCAAGGCGATCGGCACGCTGCTGCTGTTTGCCGCCATGGCGTTCGTCATCGGTCTGGCGGTCCGTCCTCTGTTGGTCAACCTCAACCGACTGTTCGCCCGCGAAATCAAGGAAAGCGACATGATTATCGGCGAGGAAGTGGAGCTTCCGGAACGCGGATACAACATGTCCCAAGCCATTCAGGTGCTGGCCGACAAAGGCGGTTACCGCGAGGTGATCGAGGAACGCGCAAGTCGGTTCGCGGAACTGTACCCGAAACTCAAGCGCGGAGCTCTGGTGATCGGATTCGTAGTTCCGGTAACTCTGGCGGCGGTGTTCTCGTTCACCAACGGAGAGAAAGTGGTAGTACTGGCCACGTGGGTCGTCTGGATTCTGCTCATCATGGGCTTCCTCATGGTCATCGAATACATGCGCGACAATCTGAACCGTCAAGTGGAGCTCGGCCATTTGAGCGATGAATCGATCCGATCCATGCTGGTGGAGCGCCAAGCGGCACGCATCCGTCGCAAAAAGCGGGCGCAACAGGAACGGCGGAACAGACTGCTGCGCAAAACGCGGAGACGCACCAGCGGCAAACGCACGACATCCGATAATCGCAATACCAGCGTCATCAAAGAAACGACGGAAAACGTGACGGGCGTCAACCACAATGAAGATGACGGAATCGCCATACTGGTGCAGAAAATGCAGAAAATGCAGACGACCGGTCCAAGCGCCGCCGCGAACGATGCCGCCACGGACACCACCGAGACTACCGAGACAACCGAGACAACCGAAAACACCGAGGAAAGGAGCAACGCATGAAAACCATCTGGAAACTGTTCGTCGGCGACATCCGGCGAATCACCAGCAACGTCGTCTCCATCATCATCGTCATCGGACTCGTTGTGATCCCCGGCATCTTCACATGGTTCAACGTGGCCGCCAGCTGGGACCCGTTCGCCAATACCGGCAATCTGAAATTCGCCGTAGCCAATGAGGACGACGGATACCGGTCCGACCTCATTCCAGTGAAGATCAACATCGGCGACCAAGTGGTTAACACGCTGCGTTCCAACGATCAGCTCGACTGGACCTTCACCACCAAAAAAGAAGCCATCAACGGCACCAAATCCGGCAAATATTACGCAGCTGTGGTGATTCCAAAGAACTTCAGCACCCGTATGATGACGTTCTTCGCATCCGATGGCAACCACGCCGAAATCGCCTACTACAACAATGAAAAGAAGAACGCCTTGGCTCCGAAGATCACAGGCCAAGGCGCCGATACGGTCAGCGCGCAGGTCAACGAGACGTTCTCCGAAACACTGACCAGCACCGCGCTGAGTGTGGCATCGCAGCTCGCCAACCAACTCGACAAGCCAGCCGCGCAGGAACAACTCACGCAGTTCAACGGCAATATCAGCGACTTCGCGGAAACGCTCACCGACGCTTCCGGAACGCTCCGCACGTTCAGCACGCTGACCCAAAGCGCACGGCATCTGCTTGAGTCCTCCGACGGTCTGATCGCCAATGTCAGCGGCAATGCGAAAAGCGTAGGAACAACACTCAAGCAAGCCGGCAGCGGCGTGGAGGATCTGACGGGCGCGTTGAAGACCGGCACCACCGCGCTGGGCACGGCTCTGACTGATTCCGCCAACAGCTTCACAGCCATGGAAGCAGATGTGGACAGCCTATTCGGCAATGCGGGCACGCAGGCCGGCAACACCGCCAACGCATTACGCAACCAGGCCACGAACATCAGCAAGCAGGCGCAAAGCTACCAGCAGATCTATGATTCGCTCGACGCGCTCAGCGCAAACGAAAAGCTGCCGGAAGCGGTGAGGAACGCCATCGACCATCTCAAAACCAACGTCGGCACCACCATCACACAGCTCAACGACCTAGCATCGGCGCTGAATGGCAGCGCCGACAACATCGACGCCAAAGTAAGCGATACCACGGCCGAACGTGCGGAGATCAAGAAACTGGCGCAGCAGGCGGCAACGTCCGTCAGTGGCATCAAAACCGACTATGAGAGCCAACTGAAACCGCAACTTGACGATATCGCCACGTCCATTACCAGCACCACCACCGCGCTCAATGCCACAGCGGCCGATCTGAAAGGCGCGCTGGGCAATCTGAACGGCACCACCAAGACCGCGGATAAGAATCTGACCGCCATCAGCAGCGTGTTGGATTCCACCGCCGATAGTCTGGCCGGCGCGGGCAAAAAACTGGGCGCATTCACAGGAACATTGACCGATGCGCTGAACAGCGGCGATATGAGCGCCGTCAAAGATGTGCTCAGCGATAATACCGACTCGTTGGCCGCCGCGCTTGCAGCCCCTGTAAAAGTGAAACGCAACGCGGTGTTCCCAGTCAAGAATTTCGGTTCGCAGATGGCACCGTTCTACACGATCCTGCCACTGTGGGTCGGTTCGCTGCTCATGGCAGTGACGCTCAAGACCACCGTCTCGCGTAAGGTGCGCAAGGAACTCGGCGACCCGAAACCGCATCAGCTGTTTCTCGGACATTACGGTGTGTTCGGCGTGATCGGACTATTGCAGAGCACGTTCTCCTTGGGAGGCAGTCTGCTGTTCCTCCATGTCCAGGCGGTGCATCCGCTGCTGTTCATGCTGTCCGGCTGGGTGAGCAGCCTAGTGTTCTCGTTCTTCACCTACACGCTCGTGGCCAGCTTCGGCAACGTCGGCAAAGCCATCGGCGTGCTGTTTCTCGTCATGCAGATCTCCGGAGCGAACGGCGCATATCCGCTGGCCGTGCTGCCGAAAATCATCAGCGGCATCAGCCCGTTCCTGCCTGCGACGCATTCAATCACAGCAATGCGTGCGGCGATCGGCGGAATCTACAGTAACGATTACTGGTTTGCGATTGGCGCGCTACTGCTGTTCATTCCGCCGCTGCTGCTGATAGGCCTGTTACTGCGCATTCCACTGGTCAAGTTCAACCATTGGTACGTAAGCAAGCTGGAAAGCACGAAAGTGATCGCGGCATGATGGGCGGAACCACGCAAGAGGGCACGCGAAAGACGGTGCAAAAAACCACGCAGGAAGACGTCGGCACAGTACGTGGCCGACGTGAGCGATTACGGGAGCAAACCGACCGCAAAATCATGAAAGCCACATTGGGGATAGTGATTTCCGATGGTATCGGAGCGGTGACCATCGAAGAGGTCGCACGACGTTCAGGGGTAGCAAAGACCACAATCTACCGACGCTACCGAAACGCCGACGATTTATTGCAACGCATCCAACCGGAAGTTGCCGGACTACCGAATTTCAACGATTTGAAGCCGTCGCGGAGCGGACTGGCCACCATGCTGCGACGCATCCAGGACTGCTTCGACAGCGAACTCGGATTGAAAGCCGTGGGCGTGGTGCTGTCTTCCGACAACGCCACGCTGAAGGCGATCGCAGCACAAGTTCTAGCGCCGGCCGAAGAACGGTTCGTGGGGTTCATGGAACGTGGCATCGCCGACGGAGTGTTTCAAAACCGTTTGGACTACACGTTCCTGTTCAGCACGGTGCTGGGTTCCATGCTGGCTTGCAAAGCGTTGGCGGGACAGGAAGCCGGAGGGGAACGGCAATCCGGCAAGGAACGCAAGTCTGATTCCTGGGCCGAGAACATGGCCACGTTGCTCTGGCCGAACGTATGCGCCGAATCCGCACGGTAACCACAGGAAAACCGTCCGCACCGACGCAAGACGGGCATGCCGTGTCGGTTTCAGAAGGAATGGGCTATTGGATTGACGCTTCCTGACGCGCCACTTCCAACGCCTTGTTGAAGGCTTCGGAGGTCCAGCTGGCACCGGCGAGCTTGTCGACTTTAAGGTCCTTCAACGGCTTGCCGACCACCGCGTCCGGCACGGCTTTGGCAAAGTCGTTCTGATGCTTTTTGGAGATGGACGTGAACGGATGGCCGACGATCTTCACGGCCGTCACGTTCTGGTCCTTAACGGTCAGATGCACGTCGATGGTGTCCTCGCCGACCGGCCCGTACTGGCCGTTGATCGAATAGTCGCCATCCGCGTAGTTGCCGGTGTCCTGCTTGTCGGATGTTGCGGAATTCGCGTCGGCACGGTTTTTGGTGGCGTCGCCGTCGTCTGCCGTGTCGCCGGACGCCTTGCCGTCAGTTTTCGACTTCTCTTCCTGCGATTGCACGCTTTCGCCGGAATTGCCGGCGTATTCGTCGTCCATCGGCGTGGCTTTCGGCTCGCCGCCT
>ENA-ORSR01002100-ORSR01002100.1-human-gut-metagenome-genome-assembly--contig:-NODE-2100-length-11870-cov-19.386543_pt1 | contig 11870 bp, 10 predicted proteins | sample MGYA00241901_ERZ509166 | MGnify/ENA primary metagenome ERZ509166 (study PRJEB26280, sample SAMEA2338860) | human gut metagenome | biome: human gut; feature: human-associated habitat; material: faeces... | reverse complement strand
GCAGCGGATGCTGGGTGCCACAACCCGAACTCGTGTCCGAGGAGGAAACTCCCGGCTCACCACCCATCTTTCCGGCAGGGAAGATTTTAACGTTTCAATTCCCCGCCGGAGGCTGCTGCACTCCTGCGGGGAATTGTGTTATACAGACAAACCCAGTAAAGGAGTATGTAGTATGAATCGTGATACCATCTGTGTGCAGGGCGGTTATACCCCCGGCAATGGCGAACCCCGCCAGCTCCCCATTATCCAGTCCACCACCTTTAAGTACGCCACCAGCGAGGATATGGGCAAGCTGTTCGATCTGGAAGCCGACGGCTATTTCTATTCCCGTCTGCAGAACCCCACCTGCGACCTTGTGGCCAAAAAGATCTGTGAGCTGGAAGGCGGCACGGCCGCAATGCTGACCAGCAGCGGTCAGGCTGCAAACTTCTTTGCTCTGTTCAACCTCTGCGAAGCAGGCGACCATATCGTGGCAGCTAAGACCATCTACGGCGGAACGTATAATCTGCTGGCCCACACATTGCCTGCCTACGGGGTTACCACTACTTTTGTGGACCCGGGCAATCTGGACAATTTCGAGAAAGCGATTCAGGAGAATACCAAGGCAGTATTCATTGAAACGCTGGGAAATCCGAATTGCAACATCATTGACATTGATGCCGTTGCTGAAATAGCACACCGTCACCGGATTCCTCTGATTATAGATAACACCTTCGGTACTCCTTACTTGATTCGTCCCATAGAGCATGGGGCAGATATTGTAGTCCATTCGGCAACGAAGTTCATCGGAGGGCATGGTACGTCCTTGGGTGGTGTTATTGTAGATAGCGGCAAGTTCGACTGGGTGGCCTCGGGGAAGTTTCCCCAACTGACGGAACCGGACCCGAGTTATCATGGAGTACGTTTCGTCGACGCTGCCGGTCCTGCTGCCTATGCCATCCGTATCCGTGCCGTATTGTTGCGTGATACCGGTGCCACAATCAGTCCTTTCAATGCTTTCATTCTGTTGCAAGGATTGGAGACGTTGTCGCTTCGCGTGGAACGTCATGTGGAGAATGCCTTGAAAGTGGTTGAATTCTTGAAGAAGCATCCCAAAGTGGTTGCCGTGAACCACCCGTCCCTGCCCGAGTATCCTGACCACGCGCTTTACGGGAAATACTTTCCGAATGGAGGCGGTTCTATCTTTACGTTTGAGGTGCGGGGCGGTGTGAAGGAAGCGCAGGCGTTTATTGACAGTTTACAGATATTCTCGTTGCTTGCCAATGTGGCTGATGTGAAATCCCTGGTTATCCATCCTGCCACCACTACCCATTCCCAATTGAGTGCACGGGAATTGGAAGAACAAGGCATCAAACCGGGCACGGTCCGCCTCTCCATCGGGACAGAACATATCGATGATTTGCTGGACGACTTGTCCCAGGCATTTGACAGAATTTAAAAGAATAACAGTATACGATAGAATGAATATTGCTGTATTATTGTCGGGAGGTGTAGACAGCTCCGTGGTGGTACATCTCCTTTGCGAACAAGGTTACCGTCCTTCTCTATTTTATATCAAAATAGGGAGGGACGATGCCGATTATATGGACTGCTCTGCGGAAGAGGATATGGAGATGGCTTCTGCCATTGCCCGGCGTTATGGATTATCGTTGGAAGTAGTGGACCTGCACCGGGAGTATTGGGACCAGGTGGCGGCTTATGCCATTGATAAAATAAGACGTGGCTTGACTCCCAATCCGGATGTGATGTGCAACAAGCTGATAAAGTTCGGGTGCTTTGAGCAACGTGTGGGGAAGGATTTCGATATCACGGCAACCGGGCACTACGCCACTACGGTGTTGAGGGATGGAAAGACATGGCTCGGTACCGCTGCCGATTCCGTGAAAGACCAGACCGACTTTCTGGCACAGATAGATTATCTGCAAGTTTCCAAACTGATGTTTCCATTGGGCAGACTGATGAAGAATGAGGTTCGTGACATAGCCCTGCGTGCCGGATTGCCCAGCGCCAGACGTCGTGACAGTCAGGGCATCTGCTTTCTGGGAAAGATTGATTATAATGATTTTGTGCGCCGTTTCCTTGGCGAAAGGGAAGGGGATATTGTGGAGTTGGAAACGGGTAGAAAGTTGGGCAAGCATCGGGGCTATTGGTTTCATACCATCGGCCAGCGTAAAGGATTGGGGTTGGGTGGAGGACCGTGGTTTGTTGTCCGCAAGGATGTGGAGGAGAATGTGATTTACGTGTCCCGCGGATGTGATACGGCATTGCAATACGGCTATGAATTCCGTATGTACGATTTTCATTTCATTACGGATAATCCCTGGAAGGGAGCGCAGGAAGAGGTGGAGGTGACTTTCAAGATACGCCATACGCCGGAGTTTGTCAAAGGCAGGTTGCAAAAGGAGGCGGAGGGTTACCGCATTGTTTCGGAAGAAAAGCTGCAAGGCATTGCTCCGGGCCAGTTCGGAGTGGTGTATGATGCTGATGCCCGGCTGTGTGTCGGGAGCGGGGAGATTTATATATAATATTCCACCAAGTCTACGATGCCTGCCTTCATGGCATATTTGGTGGCTTCGTGCGCATTGTTTACACCCAGTTTCCGGAAGATATTCTTCCGGTGGCTGTTTACCGTATGGAAGCTGAGGTTTCGTTCGGCAGCTATTTCTTTGGTTGTTTTCCCCAGGGCTATCTCTTTTAGGATGCTCCGTTCGGCAGTAGTCAGTAAATCATCTTTGATGGTAGGATGAGTGGGGGAGGAGGAACCGTTGCCTGCGAGCAGCAGGTTACTGACGTGATTACAGATGAATCGCTCCTTGCGTGAGGCGCATTGTAGTGCGGTCAGTATCTCTTCTTTGGAATTATCCTTCAGCGCTACGCCGAATGCCATGCTGCTGAACAATACCTGGCGCAGGAACGGTAGGCTCAATTCGTCGGAAAAGAGTAGCCAATCGGCTTCCTTGAAGCGTTCGTGAAGTACCATTAGCTCTTCGGCTCCCGAAAAATCAAAAAGGGTATAGTCCAGAATGACAACGGCGGTGGGATGCAGGCGTAGTTGCTGTATCAGTTCTGCCTTGTTGTCGGCTTCCAGCAGCAGGGAGGTGTCTTTCTGTCTGCCCAATAGGAACATCATGCCTGCTTTGGTGATATCTTGATTGTCTGCAATGATAAATTCTCTCATGACATTGGTATATAAAAAACTCCGCTACAAATGTACACTTTTTAGTGTGATTTGTGGCGGAGTGGGAATATATATATTTATATAAGGGTTTTACCAGGAACGTCCCTTGAATATGTTGGATTGTTCCAGCGGAACCAGGTTCCCGCTCAAAGTCATGGTGTTGGAGTTGAAGTTCGGGCTGATGGTTACGGTTGCGTTGTTCCCGCCATCGGTCAGCGTAAGGAATATCTGGGCGGAAATGCCGATACCCTGGATGCTGAAGTTACAATTCACGTTGCCCCGTTTGTCGGTAGTCATTTGGATGTCCGATACGGTTCCGTCTACTGTTACACCGCCAATGCCGTTAGGACCTGGGTATACGGTGTTGAAGGCTACCTGCACGGTGCCACGTCCTTGGTTGACCAATACGAAGTTGGTGTTGGAGTTGACAAATGCGGTCTGTCCGTTGCGGAACATCACTTGGTCTGCCTCCATTACGAACTGGTGAGCTTTCAAGGCCGCCATTGCGTCATCGTACGAAATGGCATCCTGTGCTTGTTCTTCAGCTTTCAGGCGTGCACGTTCTGCGTCTCTTTGGGCTTTACGGTCTGCGCGCTTTTCAGCTCTACTCTCTTGTGCATACATGGTCGTTGTTGCCATGCTTACCAATACTACTGCTGCTAATGCAATAAACTTTTTCATAATCGAATCTTTTTTTGTTTAGGTTTAAATAAATTGTTCGTTATAAGTTTATTGCAAGAACAATGCCTATCCAGGATTGTTCACCGGTTTTTTAATTATTTTATATCCGATAGCAGCAATAAAGATACTCATTACCGGACTGATAAGGTTGAAGAAGCAATAGGGAAGGTAGGTCAGTGTGGGTACACTCAAAATGGTGGCTTGCGTCATGCCGCAGGTGTTCCATGGGATAAGCGGGGAGGTGACGGTAACGGCATCCTCCGTGGTACGGCTAAGTAGCCGGCTTTCGTAGCCTTTCTTTGCGTAAACGTTGCTGAACATGTTTCCGGTGAGGATAATGCTGATGTACTGGTCTGCCGTGGCAAGGTTCAGGAACAATCCGGAACATACGGTGGATGCTACCATGCTGGCTGTATTCTTCATGAAGCGGACGAATAGGGAAGTGATGCTTCCTAGCATGCCGCTTGCCGTCATGGCTCCACCGAAACACATGGCGCAGATGATGAGCCAGATGGTATTCATCATTCCTGCCATACCTCGTGTGGCAATCAGTTCTGTCAACATGTCACTGTCAGTTTGTAGACTGGTACTGCCATAGAATGTCATCATTATCCCTTTGAACATATTCCCACCTTCCGCTATCTCATTCAGTAGTCCCGGTTGGAAGATGAAGGCGAATATCCCTGCCAGCAGAGTGTGATGACGGAAGGCACTCTCCGGGCAATCAGTATTCCCGTAATCACGGGAACAGCCAGTAACCAGGGAGTAATGTTGAATTTGGCGTCCAATGCTGCCGTAAATTCCGCGATCTGTTGTGTATTGTTCGTTTCGTGTGTGAGTCCCATTACTGTAAAGATGACAAGGGTGATGAGGAGAGAGGGGACGGTGGTGATCATCATATAGCGGATATGGCTGAATAACGGTGTTTCCGTTACGGATGAGGCAAGGACCGTGGTATCCGATAACGGTGAAATTTTGTCTCCGAAATAGGCTCCCGAAATGATGGCACCGGCTATCCATCCCTCTTCAAAACCTTGTGCCTTACCTATGCCCAAAAGGGCGATACCGATGGTGGCGATAGTGGTCCATGAACTTCCCGTCATTACTGATACCAATGCACAAATAATGCAGGTAGAAGCAAGGAAAAAATTCGGATGGATAATCTGCATACCATAATATATAAGGGTAGGTACCACCCCACTTATCATCCATGTGCCGCTCAAAGCACCGATAATCAATAGAATAATGATAGCTGTGGCAACACCTGAAATGTTGTTGGTGATGGCAAGTTCATAATCTTTCCAAGGGATGCGGTAGAAAGTCATGCCGATAAAGACACACATACCAGTGGTGGCAAGCAGGGAAATCTGGCTTCCTCCACTCAAGGCGTCACTTCCGAAAGTATGGATGGTGGCGAACAGCATTCCTACGAGAAAAGCGATGGGAAATAGAGAAACGAGTGGAGAGGGTATTTTCTTTGCTGAATTCATAGGGTTGTTTTTGACTATGCTTGGTTGACGAATCTATTATCAATCTGTCGTTTATAGTTTGATGCGACAAAGGTATAACAATTCTGTTCAATATCTTCCTTATCCTTTGCATGACAAATAAAAATTATCAAATCTTTGCGTTTGCTTGGAAAAATGATAGTATCCTTGTTATTTCTTGCTGTAAAGGGTGATGGACAACGATATTATTGTTAAAATAACGCCGGTGCCGACCACGCCACTCCATCCCCAAGTCTGCCAACTGCTTCCTGCAAGGAAGGTACCCAAAGAGCCGCCGATGAAGTAAGTGGTCATGAAAATCGTATTTACCCGATTGGAGGCAGACGGGTAGATGTCGAAAATACTGGTCTGGTTGCTGAGTTGGATACATTGCATGCCTATGTCTATAAGAATGACACCGGTAATGATACCTGCATAGTTGTTTCCGCAGAAAAAGAGCGAGGCCCATGCAAGCAGAATCATTCCGCAACCGATAAAGTTGAAATTGCGTATGCCTACCTTTTTTACATATTTTCCTACAAAAGATGCGGTTAAGGCTCCGGCAATGCCGCAGAGCCCTAGTATGCCGATGACATCGCTGGATGCATGGAACGGGGCTTCTCCCATTTTGAATGCAAGGCAGGACCACATGGCAAGGAATGAGCCAAAGGCCAGTCCTGCACGTATCGAGTAGATTCGTAGAGAGGGGTATTCTCTTACTAATGAGAAAAGAGACTTCATCAGCCCGGAATATTTGCCTTGGAAAGTCGGTTGTATGTCCGGTAGTACCTTTAATACAACGATAGCGCATAGTAACATCATTCCAGCGGCGATGAAGTACATTTCACGCCAGCCAAGCACTTCACCCACAAATCCGCTGACAACACGTGATGCAAGTATTCCAGTCAGTAATCCTGAGATGACGACACCTACATTCCGTCCCTTGTTTTCGGGGCGTGAGAATTGCGAGGCAATCGGTACAAATATTTGGGGTATCATGGAGCAGATGCCGGTAATGAGTGATGCTGCCCAGATGATGTAGATGTTCGGTGCCATGGCAATGGCTAGAAGGGAAAATATGAGTAGGAAGAAATTCGTTAGGATGATATTCTTGCGTCGATAGAGGTCTCCTAATGGGACGATGAACAATAATCCCAGCGCATATCCGATTTGTGTAATCATGGCAATGAGGTTCGTTTTGAATTCAGAAACTTCCAATTCATGCCGCATGATATTAAGCAGGGGTTGATTGTAATACAAGTTGGCTACGGACACGCCAGCTACGATAGCAAGTGTCCAGAGTATATGTGCCGGTAATCCTCCGTTTTCTTTCAGTTCTTGTTTCATGCTGCAAAGATAATGTCTTTCTGTTTCATGCGCAAGATATGTGAGTATGATAAGAATATGTGTGAAGTGGTATCATCTTTTTAGCCTTTCCGTTTGTTATACTATTATTTTGTTTGAGAATAATTGATTGGAGCTATCTTGGATAAGCGGAATGTTGTATTGATATTTAAAGATACGTTGGGCATGGGAAATGAATGGTTTAGAGAGTTGCTGGGTATGAAATACAGGTGGACGAAATGCAGGCTCTTCTAGCAAACGAGGGTTGGTAAGGTGAATTCGATGACTCAAGGAACCTACCGTTCCCCCATTAGACCGCCTCCTGATGACATACTTGGGATTATCCTGCTATTGACTGAAAACTCGGGTATATATTAGTATGAATCATTATTACTTAAACTTATAATAGTATGAAACATTTATCGATAATAATAATAGTAGTGTCATTATGCGTTTTCCTGCTATCCATCGGCGTATATCATAAGGTTCCCTGGTCTGTTCTGCCAATAGTGGCTAGTGGAATCTGTATATTATGTTGGCTTTTGTTCCATTTACTCTGTATCAGTGAAGAAAGAGATTTACTGAAAGAGGGAAATCAGTATTTCATTGATACCTTTCAAAACATACGTAATCCCATTTCTTTGATTAAGACACCGTTAGGGGCAGTTTACGAAGGAGACTGTCCGGAAGACATAAAGAAGGAACTGGCTGTTGCACTTCATCATATAGGCGGGCTGGAGCAGCACTTGATAGCGTTGATGGAGTTGAAACGACTATTTGGCAATTCTGGTAGCCTGGTAGTTGCAGAACATGAAATCGGCGCATTTATGAGGAAGAAAGTGTCTTTTTTACAGTCTCATGTGGCCGGGTTACAGATGAAGCTGGATTTGGTTCCGGATTTTGACTATGCAAGCGCTTGGTTTGATCCGGGAAAGATATCTCCGGTTATCGACCGGTTTGTATTGAGTGCCATCGAGTGTTCTCTGCCGGAAACGCATCTCTCGATGCAGGTTTCGTTGAAGGGAGATTACTGGGCAATCAGGATTAAGGATACAGGCAACAAGCGATTTCTGAAATGTTGCAGATGGTACTCGTCGCGGCTTCCTATTCTGCGACCTCTGCATGGCAAGCAGTATGGCATGGGCGGTGTGTTTTTTGACAAGTTGATGAATATATGTGACGGGAAAATACTGACTTTGGAAAAGGAGGCTCTGCTTCGATTTCCCATAAGATGTTCGTGTGCGGTTTCGGGGGGGGATACATCCTTAAATATTCCGGACACTTTTCAGGTGAATGAGTCGGAAATAGCTTTCCATGGTTTCTCGAAGAAAAAAAATATGGATAGACCTTTAGTGATACTTGCGGATAATGACAAGGGATTCAAGGATTATCTTGAGAAACGTTTATCGGAATGTTTTGTAGTGAGGAGCTTTGATGACGGTCAGGAAGCATTGGAGGTAATATGTGAAGAGTATCCGGATTTGGTGATTTGTGATATCATGTTGAAAGGTATGAGCGGTGAGGAACTTTCTTCTAAACTGAAGACGTCGAGGGACACCTCCTTTATTCCGGTGATATTGATGGGGGCGCACATTGATGTGAAACGGCGGGAAAAGCGTTGTTCTTCTCAGGCTGATCTCTTTGTATGTAAGCCCTTTAATCTGGAGGACCTTAAAGTGGAAATATCCATATTGATAAATAATAGCCGTTTTCTTCGGAAGACATTTCTTCAGAAAGTTTTTGGAGAAGATTTTTTAACGAAACCTATGGAGCGGGCTCAGCAGGATGCCAATCTGGCATTTTTGAATGAAGTGAAGCTTTACATTATGGAGAATATGGATAAAGAGGATTTGACAGTAGATGATATTGCCTCCAGGATGTGCATGAGCCGGACAACCTTTTATAATAAGTGGAAGTTGTTGACGGGAGAAGCACCCAAATATTTGATTTCGAGAATCAGGATGGAGAAGGCACGGGAACTTTTGGAAAGCGGAAAATTTTCTGTGACTATGGTTGCTGAAATGGTGGGTATGCGAAATCTGAAAAACTTCAGAGGCAGGTATAAGGAGTATTTTGGAAAAACACCGAAGGAGTTTATGAAAAAAGTATGATATTTATCTGAAGAAAACTTTCATAGAAAGGCTGTCACATATTAGATAATGGACAGCCTTTGTTTTGAAATGGGAGATAGGAGAACTGAACATCCTAAGCTATCTATAAAGGAAAATCTCTCATCGTTTTCGTTTTGGGGATAACTGGGTATATATGATTAGCTTTACTTGCCGATGCAACATGTAGATATAATTGATAATCAAAAACTTATATTTTAAACGGTAGAAAAGTATTTTTTAGGCCATACTGGGTTGTTTTTGAACCAGAATTTACTGTTCCTACGTTTATTCTTCAACATAAAATTAGAACCGTGAAAAATCTAAATTTTCCAACTGAAGTTCACTAGTTTTCTATCTATTTACAAAGGTACAAATAATACGTGAGTTTTTCGCCAAGTATGTCAACTAAATGCAAGAGAATTTCGCGTATATCGTTTTGCTTAACAGAGGGAAGAAGGTGAACTATTTTCTCTTTTCCCTTTATTTGACTTTATTTTAATAGACGTATATATGAATACAGGAGTAAAGTAAACCTATGAAAAATAAAATTTCGATTTAAACACATTATAAATAAATCATGATTTATTTATAAAAACAGTATTTTGATATTATATTTTCTGTTTTTTTAAGGTATCTTTGTTACATAAAAAATATAATAGTTTAAAATGGATACTGACGGCAATAAACAAATTACATTTGAAGAGTTTTTATCTTTGCTAAAACAAGAAAAAGATTCTCTTGAAAGCCAAATGGCAGAAAGATTCGGTATGAAGATATACAAATCTGCAGACGGTTTTACCCAAGAGGAAATATACGATTATGCAGGTGCAAAGGATTGTGTCGCAACATTGACTTTAACTCAAGAATCTGCTAAGGAGTATGGAGAGTCATTGACAGTAACTTTCGTTTATTATCAAAAAGATAGGATCGCTCTTGAAAAAGATAAAACAGCTCTTAATGATATTCCCAATGTTAAAGCGAAAGAACTTTTGGGGGAATTAGACGATATTTTGCATGCTAAACTTCTTAAAGATGGGATTCCAACAAATGAAATTGTTGAAATGCTGGTGGGGCCACCGTCAGAGGAGAATAATACCTATGCTAGTTCTCTCTTGCGTAAGCCTAAAGTACTGGAAATTCCCATTGAGAGTGAAGGAAACGGTTTCGATATTTTTTTTATGTATGGGGCCTTATCTCATTTTATTTCTGATGGAATCGGATTGACTCCAGAAGAACATAATGAGTACCTTGCCTATAAGATTTTACTGGAACGCGAGAAATTGACAGAAAAAGAAAAAAAGGAAATATTTGACGAGAATGGAGTAATTATTAATCAGGAAGTTGGCTATTTTTGGTTATTATTTAAGAAAGCGGTTGGTAAACTGACAGAGAAGAATGAAGCAGATTTAAAGCTGTTAACTCAAAATAGAATTGCAGTTCGTTTAGAATTAGCGAATAAAGAACTTCAAAATATGGGGTTAAGTTTTGAAAAATTGGCAAAGAAATATCCGGAGAAGGCAGCTCTATTGTTTTCAAGGATTCTTAATTTTAGGGAGCATCGCTACAATATAGTAGGTAAGCATTTACTTTATATGAGCTTTGAATCGTTTCTCCACATTTACCTTCGTCATGTAAAAGAGTTAGCTGTTGACAATCAGTTCGGAGAAAGAAGTAAGTTTCAATTGGCGGAGAAAGATTTAAAAGCAACCATGGATCTTGTTCTTGGTGCTTTGAATGATGAGTATCAAGCATATAAAGATGAACATCCAAACAACAGATTTTTTCGTAAAGGAACCATGGCGTATTACTATAATGGAGATTATTATGATATTGACATTTTGCCAGATGGTCAAATTGGTAGCTTCTATAAACGTATTGACGAATAAAGTTTAATAATATAGCAGGTGTAATTGTGTGAAATCATCACTAAAGTGAGCCTGTAAATAAAAGACTTTCGGTGGTAATAGTGCTGTGGTTCCACCTCTTCCCTTTTCGAACAGAGAAGTTAAGCACAGTTACGCCAATGGTACTGAGAAATCGGGAGAGTAGGAAACTGCCAAATAAAGTCTTCGTCCAAAAAAGCGGATCAATGACGTTAAACTTAAGTGATGCTTATTAAAAATGATATTTATATGATAAAGGTTTTTAACATCAAAAAAACTGGAGTGTAGATTTGCCTTTTTAATAAGAAGGCAAGTTCTACCAAGACCATTCACCTTACGTGGAATGTTATTGTTAATGTAGTAATCCTAATTGTGGATGTTGCGTAGTTTCTTGCAGCTCCTACACCTTTTGGGGCAATTTCAGTAGTAACAGATATTATCGGTTTGATACCCGATATAAGGAACCTCATTAATCAATAAGGTCTTCAAAAAAATCCTTGGGAGCTTTGGTAAACTCCCAAGGTCTTTTTTATATGTATATCTTCTTTGATTATAAATTTAAAGATATTTGACATCCTATTTAAATTAGTACATATAACAATATGTTGCTGTGAGTTTATTGTGAACTTGATTAATAGACTATGAATAATAAAGGAATAATGTTTACGGCACTCCAAAGATTTTATGGGGCATTAAGTAATCTCGATAAGTTTGCATCTGCCAATAATCTAATAGATAATGTAGTTTGTTTAGATGATTTTTTCTCCAGCTTCAGATCAACATCTTTTGTTCTACAGTGTGCTTTAGCACATACTGAATATGAACCATTGTATGATAAGTTCCGACAGAAGTATTTAAAGGAGAATCGTGTTTGTAAATGGATGGTAGAGACAAGGAATGAAGTGGAAAAACAACATCCATTTGATTTGTTGAAACAAGTGTATGTTACTATATATACGCCTGTATCCGCAATGATTCTCAAAAGTGAGACCTTTACGGTAGAAAACGATGTTGAATATCAAACACTTGTCGAATCTTTAAAGGATGAACTGAAAAAGATAAACACAGTAGAAGTACATTTCTCACTTGATTTTCGATTTAGAAAAGCTGATGATAACGCGGATTTATATAACCTTAATTCCGCAACACTTTAGTTTAACATTATTTATAATATCCTGAGCAACAA
>ENA-ORSR01002098-ORSR01002098.1-human-gut-metagenome-genome-assembly--contig:-NODE-2098-length-11877-cov-3.043647_pt1 | contig 11877 bp, 14 predicted proteins | sample MGYA00241901_ERZ509166 | MGnify/ENA primary metagenome ERZ509166 (study PRJEB26280, sample SAMEA2338860) | human gut metagenome | biome: human gut; feature: human-associated habitat; material: faeces... | reverse complement strand
CATAGCCGGGAACAGGACGGTCCGCCCGGATAGGTCTTCCGGCGGGGTCTTTTCGCCTTTTTCCTTCTGGACAGTGATAAGCTCCAGCCCCTCCCGGAACGCAAAGCGGTACTGGTAGGCGATGCTCTGCATGACAAACAGAACAAACAGGCCCATCAGCAGGCCGGTACCGGTATAGCTCAGGGTGCCGTCCCGCACAAACAGGGCCACCACGCCGCAGGCCACCAGCAGCAGGGCGCATTTGCGCAGCAGCTCGCCGCGGTCCACCGTGACATTACAGCGCAGCAGGCAAAGCGCCAGTACCAGCCCCAGCTGGGTGACAGCGCCCGCCAGAGCCGTACCAACGGCCAGCGCAGTAACGGACATACCTGCCGCCAGAAACGCCAGCACCAGCTGCGGCAGCGCCGTACACCCCGCCACCAGCGTGCCGCCCACCATCCACATAGGCAGCCCGCACAGCGCCCCGCACCACGTTGCGCAACGCGAAGCCAGCCTGCTGCCGATACCAGTCAGCAGCAAGCCCAGAGCATAGAGCAGCAATGTAGGGAAAAGAAGCATAGTTTTTTAGTTAGAAGTTAGGGGGGTGGCGTCCTCGACGCCCCGAACTGGTATGAAAATTACCGGACATTTGCCATTTATTGCGCGGTAGGGTGGCCAGCCCTCTGGCCGCCGGAAAGCTGGAACATAGCATATATTTTAGGCTCTGCGCAGGGAATCACCCTTCAGTCCGCTGCGCGGACAGCGCGCAAACAGCACCCGGTCCCCTCTGTCGCTTCGCGACATCTCCCCGCCCCGCGGGGAGTCACCCTCAAGGCAAGCCAACGCATATCTTCGGATTGATACCAAAATCACAAAGACATCTCTCACAAAGTCCCGGAACGGTCACTGCGCCCGCAGGCGCGTTTCGGAGGCCAACCGGGATTTTAATCCCGGCTCTTAGGCCGGAGATAGACCGTTCCCTACGGACTATTTTGTAATGGGCAACAAAAACCAAAAATAGCCACACACCGATCGTGGCACAACAGCGGTGCCCTATATATACCCTGAGTTTCCCAAAAAGCACCCGTTTCCCCATACAAAAACCGGCAGTGCCGCATAAAACAGCACTGCCGGGATTGGCTTAGTATGCGATGCCCCAGACGACCATGCTCTTGGCGGGCTTGCCGCAGACCGGGCATACGTCGGACAGGTGTTCCTGCTCGAACGGCATGCAGCGGCTGGAAAGCCCTGCTTCGTTCTTCATGGCTTCCTCACAGGCCAGGTCACCGCACCACATGGTTTTGACAAAGCCGGTCTTTTCGGACACGATCTTTTTCACTTCGTCCATGGTGGTGGCGCTCCAGGTGCGGTTTTCGCGGTTCTGCAAAGCGCGGTCATACAGATCCTTGGCCAGAGCTTCCATTGCGGCGGGAATTGCGGTGGCCAGATCTTCAAACTTCACAAACTGCTTTTCGCGGGTATCGCGGCGGACCAGCACGCACTGGCCGTTCTCGATATCGCGGGGGCCGACTTCCAGGCGAACAGGCACGCCTTTCATTTCCCACTGGGCAAACTTCCAGCCGGGCTGTTTGTCGGAATCGTCCAGCTTCACGCGGGCATACTTACCGATTTCGGCAGCCAGTTCGCGGCATTTGTCCAGTACGCCGGGTTTGTGGGCGGCAACGGGAACGATGACCACCTGCACCGGGGCAATGGCCGGGGGCAGGATCAGACCGTCGTCATCGCCGTGGGTCATGATGATAGCGCCGATCAAACGAGTAGAAGCGCCCCAGCTGGTCTGGAAGGGGTACTGCAGGGTGTTGTCGCGGCCGGTAAAGGTAACGTCATAGGCGCGGCTGAACTTATCGCCAAAGTAGTGGCTGGTGCCGCTCTGCAGGGCCTTGCCGTCCTTCATCATGGCTTCGATGGTGTAGGTAGCCTCGGCACCGGCAAACTTTTCCTTATCGGTCTTGCGGCCTTTCAGCACGGGGATGCACAGGTCATGCTCGGCAAAGTCGGCATAACAGTTCAGCTGCTGCTCGGTCTCAGCCTTGGCCTCCTCGGCAGTCTCGTGGATGGTGTGGCCTTCCTGCCACCAGAACTCACGGGTGCGCAGGAACGGGCGGGTGGATTTTTCCCAGCGAACCACGCTGCACCACTGATTGTACAGCATAGGCAGGTCACGGTAAGAATGCAGCACATGGCTGAAATGGTCGCAGAACATCGTTTCGCTGGTGGGGCGCACAGCAAGGCGCTCTTCCAGCGGGTCAGAACCGCCTGCAGTGACCCAGGCAACTTCGGGGGCAAAGCCGTTTACCAGCTCGCCCTCCTTTTTCAGCAGGCTTTCGGGGATCAGCACAGGCATGGCCACGTTTTCGTGGCCGGTTGCCTTAAAGCGGCCATCCAGAATTTTCTGGATGTTCTCCCAGATTGCATAGCCATAGGGGCGCAGCACAACAAAGCCCTTGACGCTGGAATATTCAACCAGCTCTGCCTTGGTGCAGATATCCGTATACCACTGCGCGAAATCAACTTCCTGCGCGGTGATTGCTTCGACCATTTTTTTCTTATCGTTTGCCATTGGTTCCCCTCACACTTTCTTCCAAAACTGCATGCTGCCATGCCGCATTACTGCATATGCTCTTCCACATAGGCAACCACATCGCCCACGGTGTGGAAATTTTCGATCTCCTCGTCCGGGATCTCGACCCCGAACTCGTCAGACAAGGTAGTGATCATATCGATCACATCCAGGCTGTCTGCGCCAAAATCATTGATAATATCGCTTTCGGGGGTGATTTTTTCAGCCTCGATGTCAAGCTGGTCAGCCAGATAATCGCGGATGCGCTCAAAAACTTCGGATTCCATAGCTTTTACTCCTTACCCGTATCAATATCGTATTTCTGCCATGCCGGTATCAGCACGCAGGGCACACATATACAGAATGTCATAGTACTTTTATATCGTATCTGCACAGCCTTGTCAAGTTTCCCGGCAACTTTTTTATCCGCGAGCTTTCACATCCCTGTACGCCGGTGCAGCGGGATGCTATAATATAGGATTAGAAGTAATGAATAAAGAATCATGTTGGTGCACCGCCCGCGGCGCGAATAAAACAGGCGGGCTGCTCTGGCTAGAATGCTTTTGCCGGAGTGGTTGGCCTGATTAAAATGTGACGCCATGGGCATCACACAACCGTTATTCTTTTTTCTTTATTCTTTTATCTGATAGGCCACAAGAGCAATATTCCAATATCCCTGTTTGTTCAGCTCTCTTTCGAAATCCCGGATTTTTTCCAGGCAGTTTTCCGGAAGCTCTGCAGGAGCTGCAGTACAATGAGACATCGTGGTTTTGTTTTCAGTATCTGCTGTCATTACATTTCCCGCCTTTCCTGTCCGATCACTCCATATAAAGAAAGAAGATAAAGACCACAGAGACCGACAAGCCCATAAACGATCCTTGACAGCCAGCTCATGCTTCCGAAGATCAGAGCCACCAGATTCAGATTAAAGAAGCCGATCAGTCCCCAGTTGACTGCACCTATAATAGTAATGGTCAGAGCAAAATACTGCAAAAATTTATTATCCATAAGTCACCATCCTTTCATGCAGATAGTATTCCGAAAAAACAAAAAAATATTCGCAGCATTTTCAGCTGCGAATATCTTGAAAAAATTATTTGATTTTCAGTACCTGAGAGACAACGGTTCCTCCGCCGAAGCTGAATGCCTCACCTGCCTGAAGCGTTACGTCGGATTCATCCTGAAGTGTAAAGGCCTGACATACAGTAACTGCCTGTCCCGGCTGCACCTCAGTCATAAACTGATCAATGGCTTCGTCATCTGATTCCGGAATTGCAGGTTCCAGGAGATTGCCGTTCTGGTAAGCCTGGAGATTGACATCAACCATGGCGCTGGAAGCGGAAGAGCCGTTATTGCTGTAATCATAATATACAAGAAGACATGGAGCTCCGGCAAAATCAGTTGTCACCCGGTGCTGTTTATAGTGAATGGTAAATTTGTCATTGCTCATATCAATCTTGCCGTCTGCAGATGCCTGAGGCGCTTCCTGCTCAGGCTGTGTTTCGGAAGTTTCCATTTCTTCCAGAGACTGATTGATCTCGTCCTGTACATTCGTAAAGTTTGCGGACATTATGCGAACGGTTTCTGTATCCAGAGATACGATCTTCCACTGTCCTCCTGCTTTAATAAGAGGATAGGAAATTTCTGCTTCTGCAAACTTGTCTTTCACAGTTGCTGATTTTTCTTCCAGAAGAGCGGCAAGCTTCTGCTGGGTCTGTTCCTCTGTAAGCTCCTGACCGGAAAAGGCAGTGGAGACGATCTGCTTTAAAAATTCGGTAATGGTTTCCTTGTAAATATCAGAACCGTCAATGTATTTGATTTTTGCTGTGACAGTGGCAGTTCCATTGGCAAGGCTGAAATCTGTTTTTTTGATCTCATAGGTCATTTTCTGATTGACGCCCTGGAAAAATGCATGATAAGCTTCATTTGTAATATCTGCGTTGTCGAGAGCGGACATGTCATTACTCTGAAGCAGGGATTTCATTCCCTCAAAATTCATAGTGCGCACATGCTCCAGGAATGATTTGACTGTGGAGACAGGCTTCTGGCGTTCCATAAAGTAACAGCCTACGCCTGCGGCAGCGGCAATCAGCAGGACTACAAGAAAAATGATCAGCCCTTTTTTCTTCTTTTTCTTTTTGATGGGAGAGATGTTTTCGGAAGCAGTGACCTGCTCCTGGCTGCTCTCCTGAGTTTGTTGATCCATAGTTCCTCCTTGTTTTTATAAATAGTCTTTTGACAGTATCTGTGTAAGTGTTACATGATTTATTATACCAGAGCATACGGCTGGTTGACAAGGTTATCCTGTGTCTCAGGAATAAATGTTGCTTTTTGACTGCTACTGTTCAGGGGGCATTTTAACCAGGCCGGGCTGACCGGTGATCTTTTGTGTGACAGCGGTTACGTATAAATTACAGGAGGGAAAGAAAAAGAGGATAAAATAAAAAGATAATCAATAAAAAGATAACTGACAGAATGACAGGGCAGGAGGAAAATAGATATGGTAAAAAGATACAGACAGTTTTTCAGATCAGATGCGGACGGACTGAGAATCTCAGCTCTCAGTATCTGTCCGGAGGAAATGCCGTACAAAGGTGTAATACAGCTGGTACACGGAATGAGCGAACACAAGGAACGGTATGAGCCGTTTATGGAGTACATGGCTTCTCTTGGGTATGTGGCAGTGATCCACGACCACAGAGGACACGGGCAGAGCGTCCGCTCCGGGGATGACCTGGGCTACATGTACGGCGGAGGAGCAGATGCCATGCTGGCGGATATTGCCAGTGTCAACCGGCAGATCAGAGAGAAATTTCCGGATCTTCCTCTGATACTGATGGGGCACAGCATGGGTTCCCTGGCAGTGAGAGCTTTTGCGGCAGAGCATGATGACTGCATGGATATGCTGATCGTCTGCGGCTCACCCAGCAACCGGAGGGCGCGGATCGCAGGGAGCGTGATCGCGAAACTGGAAGGAAAACTCTTTGGAATGAGGCACAGAAGCCGTCTTCTGGAAATACTGTCCTTTGGGAATTATGCAGCTAGGTTCAGCGGGGAAAAAAACAGAAACGCATGGATCTGTTCGGATCCGGAGGTATATCAGGCTTATACGGACTCAGAACTTTGCGGATTTACGTTTACGGACGATGCTTATCTGGCTCTGTTTCAGCTGATGAAAAGAGCTTATGATGTGAAGCACTGGAACTGTACGAAGCCGGAGCTGCCTGTTCTTTTTATCAGCGGCGCAGACGATCCGTGCCTGGGCAATGTGCGGCAGTTTGCAGCGGCAGTTCAGAAAATGAGAGACGCAGGCTACAGGGATGTAAAAGGGAAACTTTATCCGGGAATGCGCCATGAAATTCTGAACGAAAAAGACCGGGAGCGGGTATTCAGAGATATTTCTGTATATATCAGGAAAAAAGGTTTCTGAGTATTATAAGCTTTCCGAATAGAAGATACTTTTCTGTCCATACTATGAATGAATATCTGTATGGATAAAGGAGAGAACCCGGTGAAAAGAACACGGAAAATAATTTTTATAGGTATTTTATGCGCTTTCTGTCTGGCAGACTGCGGAAGAACCGAAAAACAGGCAGAGGACAATGGAGAGCTTGTGTTAGTGTCCGCACAGCACTGTTTTGAAAGGCGGAGCTGATGCTCAGGGGATATACAGGGCAAAATGTGATCATCAAAGGTGATTTGGTATGTATTCTGACCAGGTTGCTGTGAAGGCGGTAAACAGTAACAAGGTGCGAAAGCCGGGGAGATGTCCCCGGCTTTTTCCTTGACCATAAGCATATGGATTGGTATAATGTTCTCCGGGTGACCGGCAAAAACTAAGACTTTATAATGTATGGACCTGAGAAGCCGGATTCATTTAGTGCGAAACACGAAGGAGAAGAATAAATGAGAGCAAGCGGTGTTTTAATGGCTGTTTCAAGCCTTCCGTCAGAATATGGGATCGGATGCTTTTCCAGAGAGGCATATGAGTTTGTAGATCAGCTGGAAAAAGCAGGCCAGCAGTACTGGCAGATTCTTCCTCTTGGTCCGACAGGATATGGAGATTCTCCGTATCAGTCCTGTTCTACCTTTGCGGGAAATCCATATTTTATTGATCTGGATGAACTGGTCCGGGAAGGGCTTCTTACAAAAGAAGAATGTACTTCCTGCAGCTGGGGAGATGACCCCGGCTATGTGGATTATGAAAAAATATATAACAGCAGATTTCCACTTCTGAAAAAAGCCTATGAAAGAGCGGATCTGGAAAATGACAGTGAATATCAGGCTTTTGTAAGGGAGTATCAGATCTGGCTGAAAGATTATGCTCTTTATATGGCAATCAAAAACAGCAGAAACGGAGAGAGCTGGCTGGACTGGCCGAAGGAACTGAAAGACCGCAGCTCCGGATATGTAAAAAGAGCGGAAAGCGAGCTGTCAGAGGAAGTGGGCTTTTATTGCTTCCAGCAGTATCTTTTTGAAAAACAGTGGAAAAAGCTGAAAGCCTATGCCAACAAAAAAGGAATTAAGATCATAGGTGATGTGCCGATTTACGTTGCCCTTGACAGTGCGGATGTGTGGGCGAATCCGGAACTGTTTCAGATTGATGAGGAATGCAGTCCAAAGGCTGTTGCAGGCTGTCCGCCGGATGCATTTTCTGCTACGGGCCAGCTGTGGGGAAATCCTCTTTATGACTGGAAAAAGCATAAGGCTACCGGCTATGCCTGGTGGATACAGAGAATGACCTATTGTATGGAGCGGTATGATGTGGCAAGAATCGATCACTTCAGAGGATTTGACGAATATTATTCCATACCTTACGGAGATGCTACTGCAGAAAACGGCCGCTGGGAAAAGGGACCGGGACTGGAATTATTTGAGGTGTTAAAAAAGAATGTACAAAAGCTTCAGGTGATCGCAGAAGATCTGGGATTTTTGACAGACAGCGTGGTGAAGCTTGTAAAGGACACCGGATTTCCGGGAATGAAAGTGTTGCAGTTTGCATTTGACGGAAGCGAGGACAGTGAATATCTTCCTCATAAATATGATAAAAACTGTGTGGTCTATACAGGAACTCATGATAATGAGACGACAAAAGGATGGCTGGAAGGTCTGCAGGGACATGACAATGAGTTTGTACGGGCATATATCAACTGTTATGACAGGCCTGTGAACGACTGCGTGTGGGGACTGATCCGCACAGCCCTGGCCAGTGTGGCAGATCTGGCTGTGATTCCTGTTCAGGACTATCTGTGCCTGGGAAACGAAGCAAGACTGAATGCGCCTGCAACCCTGGGGCTGAACTGGAGATGGAGAATGCGAAAGGGACAGCTTTCTGATATTACCATTTATACAATGGGAGAACTGAACCGGATCTACGGACGTCTGAAGAAGGAAGAACCGGTATCGGAAACAGAAGAGCAGTCAGCTGAAGAGAAGCTGTCAGAGGAAGAAGCGCAGGATACAAAATGCTGAACAGTACATCTCTGACAGATACACGGAAGCTTTAAGATCTGTAACGGAAAACATAAATGCAGGAAAATGAAAAAACATACGAAAGGGACATTTATATGGAAGAAAGAAATGAAGAACTGGAAATGTCTGCTGATACAGAGTTAAAAAAAGAAACTGAGATTCAGACATCTGAAAACAGCGAGAAGGCTTCAGCAGATTCAGAGCCTGAAAAAAAGGAAAGACCTGCGGCAAATTTCGGCCTTCTGCTTCTTGCCGGAGTATACCTTCTCTATACAGGTTATAAGCTCTGCGCAAACGTGCTGAAAGGCGGAGAGGGGGCAAGCTGGGGCTTCTTCATCGCGGGAGCCGCTTTTCTGATCATTGGCGCAGGAATGCTTTTTGTGGCAGCAAAGACTGCGAAACAGAGAAGCGATGCCAAAAAGGCCGCAGCGGCGGAAGAGGAAAAGGAACATCCGGTTGAGCCGGTTCAGGAGCCTAAGAGAATGACCATTGCAGAGCGTGCGAAACTGGCGGGAAATGTAGCGGAGAAAGAGGCGCAGGAAGCGCAGAATTCTGATACAGAAGAGGAGAAGGATAAGGACGAAGATCAGGAATAAGCTCCGGGAGAAATCAGAATATTGTAAAAAGGCCGGGGGAACATGAAAATCCATGTTCCCCCGGTCTGTGTGTTACCGCCTTTTACGGCGCTTTTTGTTTCCGGAAGAAGGCGCGTGGAGGGTGGACCAGCAAAAGAGCTGAACCAGAAGGATCCCGATCAGGCTGTCAAAGCCTACGTCCCGGATCCCGGGAGAACGGCCGGCCACAAAGGACTGATGATATTCATCCAGCCCGGCAAATCCCACGCAGATGATCCCGGCAAGAAGAAACAGCCGCAGTCCTCTGATGCGATATACATAAAATGGAAAAGAAACAGCAACGGCAAGCAGGCAGTATTCTGTCATGTGTGCGGCCTTGCGGACATAGTAATGAATCTGCTCTGCCTCGTATGCAAGCTCTTCATAGCTTTTTCCGGTATTGAGAAGTTCGTTTTTGGTTTCTACGATCTGGTAGCTGATTTTGTAGCTGAGATTCCCGGACACCTCCCCGGTCTGGGCAGAAAATGAAAAAATAATATACATCATCAGCAGCGCTGGCAGAAACGAAAGTGGTTTTAAAAGTGTTATGAGTATTTTTTTCATGAGTTTTAATATAGCACGGCGGCATTGGTTTGTAAAGCACTCTGGCAATCACGGCTCTGGTATGGTATAATAACAGGCAGAATCCGGCCTGCCGGGAAAACGACTTTTGAAGCAGCAGATTTTCCGGAAAGGCCCAGGAAACAAAAGCAAAAAGGAGGCGCGGACATGAGTGTTGCAGATACAATATTTATTAATATGTGCAGAGATGTGATTGAAAACGGCACCAGCACAGAGGGGGAAAAGGTACGTCCGGTATGGGAGGACGGAACGCCTGCTTATACAATAAAAAAATTCGGAGTGGTAAACCGGTATGATCTCAGAAAGGAATTTCCGGCTCTGACTCTTCGTAAGACTGCACTGAAAAGCGCGATGGATGAGATCCTCTGGATCTGGCAGAAAAAGTCAAATAACATTCATGACCTGAACAGTCATATCTGGGACAGCTGGGCGGATGAGACAGGCTCTATCGGTAAGGCCTACGGATATCAGATGCAGGTGAAGCATGAATATAAAGAAGGAATGATGGATCAGGTAGACCGTGTTCTCTATGACCTGAAACACAATCCTTACAGCCGCAGGATCATGACGAATATTTATGTGCATCAGGATCTTCATGAAATGAATCTTTATCCCTGCGCATATTCCATGACCTTTAATGTGACAAAGGAACCGGGAAAAGACAAGCTGACTTTAAATGCGATCCTGAATCAGAGATCTCAGGATATTCTGGCAGCAAACAACTGGAATGTGTGCCAGTATTCCATTCTTCTTATGATGTTTGCCCAGGTGTGCGACATGGAGGCAGGAGAGCTTGTTCATGTGATCTCAGACTGTCATATTTACGACAGGCACATTCCGGTAATAAAAGAGCTGATCAGCAGAACCCCGTATCCGGCGCCTTCTGTGAGACTGAATCCGGAGATTAAGAACTTTTATGATTTTACAGTGGATGATCTGATTGTGGAAAATTATCAGACCTGGCCACAGATTAAAAATATTCCTATTGCAATCTAAAAACAGAAAGGAAAAATACCATGAATATCATTGTAGCAGTTGACAAAAACTGGGCCATCGGAAAGGACAACAAGCTTCTTGTAGCCATTCCGGCAGATATGAAAATGTTTCGTCAGGAGACAACCGGAAAGGTGATCGTACTGGGAAGAAAAACACTGGAAACATTTCCAGGAGGACTTCCTCTGAAAAACAGAACCAACATTATCCTTACCACAAATAAAGACTTTAAGGTAAAGGATGCAACCGTGGTTCACAGTATCGAAGAGCTTCTGGAAGAAATAAAAAAATATCCGTCCGATCAGGTTTACTGTGTGGGTGGAGACAGCGTATACAAACAGCTTCTTCCTTATTGTGACACAGCTCATGTGACAAAGATCGACTTTGGATATGAGGCAGACCGCTATTTCCCAAATCTGGACGAGTCTCCGGAATGGGAGATTACAGCCAGGAGCGAAGAGCAGACTTATTTTGATCTGGAATATGAGTTTGTGAAATACGAAAGAGTAAAATAAAAATATGACACAGGAACAGACATGTTCCGGAAAAGAAAACGCTGCAGAGTTTATATTTTCTGCAGCGTTTGACTTTTTGGAAGGTATTATTCGATTACCTGAAGCCAGCCTTCCGGAGCTTCCAGACGTCCCATCTGGATACCGGTAAGAGCTTCATAAAGCTTTTTGGTTACAGGCCCCATCTCTGTCATGCCGGAGGGGAAGCAGATTTCTTTTCCGTGGTCCACAATTTTTCCTACAGGAGAAATAACTGCTGCAGTACCGCAAAGGCCGCACTCAGCAAAATCTTTTACCTCCTCCAGTGTAACCTCGCGTTCCTCTGCTTCCAGACCAAGGCAGTGCTGAGCTACATAGATAAGAGAACGGCGGGTAATGGAAGGCAGGATACTGTCGGATTTCGGAGTAACCACTTTTCCGTCTTTTGTAACAAAAAGGAAGTTGGCTCCGCCGGTCTCCTCTACCTTTGTTCTGGTAGCTGCATCCAGGTACATGTTTTCGTCGTAGCCCTGGCGGTGAGCGTCCATGATCGCATGCATACTCATAGCGTAATTCAGTCCGGCCTTGATATGACCTGTACCATGAGGAGCAGCCCGGTCAAAATCTGTGACACGGATAGTAAGAGGCTTCACGCCTCCCTTGAAGTACGGACCAACCGGGGTGGTAAATACCCGGAATTGATATTCGTCAGCAGGTTTTACACCGATGACCGGATTTGTCCCAAACATATAGGGACGGATATAAAGGGTAGCTCCGGAACCAAAAGGCGGAACGTAAGCGGCGTTGGCTTTTACGGTGTCCACAACGGCCTGGATGAACCGGTCTTTTGGAAATACCGGCATTTCCAGTCTTTTTGCAGAGTTTTCCATACGTTCTGCATTCAGATCAGGGCGGAAGGTTACGATCCGTCCGTCTTCTGTTGTGTATGCTTTCATTCCCTCAAAAACAGTCTGAGCATACTGAAGAACGCCGGCACATTCATTGATCACAACAGTTGCGTCTTCTGTCAGCTTTCCTTCGTCCCAGGAACCGTTTTTAAAGTCTGAGACAAAGCGATAATCAGTCTGGACATAGCCAAAACCCAGATTTCCCCAGTCAATGTTCTTTTTTTCCATAACAATTTCCTCCTAGCGTGGTTTTTGGG
>ENA-ORSR01002096-ORSR01002096.1-human-gut-metagenome-genome-assembly--contig:-NODE-2096-length-11884-cov-6.018767_pt1 | contig 11884 bp, 12 predicted proteins | sample MGYA00241901_ERZ509166 | MGnify/ENA primary metagenome ERZ509166 (study PRJEB26280, sample SAMEA2338860) | human gut metagenome | biome: human gut; feature: human-associated habitat; material: faeces... | reverse complement strand
CCAAAGCATCAAGGAATCGGCCTGCTTGCGCAAATCAGCCCTGAAATCAGGATGGGCGATCGCAATCAAGTTTTCTACCCGCTGACGGACTGTGCGGTCTTTCAGTTTGGCAATTCCATACTCCGTCACTACGTAGTCCACTAAATTGCGGGAGATAGAAATAATAGAACCGGGGGTAAGAGTCGGCTGGATTTTGGAGATCGTACCGGACTTGGCAGTGGAAGCCATTGCGATAATGCCCCGCCCCCTTTGGAATGGAAAGCGCCATAGGTAAAATCTGTAGCGCCCCGGTGCCGGAGAACTGGCGCGGACCAACGCTCTCTGAACAGACTTGTCCCGTCAAATCGATCTGTATGGTGGTATTAACAGAGACCGTGTTATCGTTTCGGGCGATGTTGAAAGGATCGTTGACCCATGCGGCTCTGCGTAGACACACGGAGGTATTTTCTGCCATATAGTCGTATAATTTCTGATCTCCCCAGGCAAAAGCCCCAATGGTTTTGCCTGTATTGAAATTCTTCCGGGAGTTGGTGATGACTCCTTCCCGTAATAGTTTCCCCATGGAGGAGGTAATCATTTCTGTATGAACCCCCAGAGCTTGCTTGTCTATCAGTGCTTCTCCCACTGCGTTTGGCATGCCACCGATTCCAAGCTGGATGCAGTCACCGTCATGGATCAGTGAAACCACATTTTGCGCAATTTGCTTTTCAATTTCAGAGGAAGGGGCTGTGGGAGCTTCCGGTAGAGGAGTTGCCGCCTCATAAATGTAGTCGGCACACTAAATAGGAAGAGCAGTTTCGCCAAAGACTCGGGGAATATAAGGGTTGATCTCAAAGATCACCGTATCCGCAGCCTGAACGCATTCCAGAGTGGCCTCCAGATCAAAAGAGAGGTACACATTGCCGTGGGAATCCATGGGAGAGACTGCGGCCACAAAGACGGTAGGCCGGCGGGGGGCAACCACAGTGCGTCCCACAGAATGAAGGTTCTGCGGTGTCAAGGTATATCGTCCGCTGGCATGTCCATTCCGGCAATTATTATTGTAGAAGAACGTAATGATGTCAATGTGTCCCTTGAGAGAGTCGTCTGTCATTGCAGGCTAATCCCCCATCATCAGCATGGTCCATAAAGAAATATCCGTGACTCGCGGGGCAATGGTATGGAGCTGCCTTAAAAATTGGGTGGGTTCATTCCTGTAGATGGGTGTTGCGATGGTGTCCCCGGACCGGATCAGCGCCAGCGCCCCCTCCAGGGACCCGGTTTTTCTTGATAGAATTCGGAATAGTTCATGAACTCATCTCCGTATACAGTGTCAGCGGTTTCCTAAAAACGGGATTCTTCGCTCACTGTATTCGAGTGCGCTGAGAACCCTTCTGCCGTTTCATAGCGGCGTTATGCGGGGGGGCGGTCCTGAGAGAAAAGGTAAAGATGATTTGCCTAAGGTCCGGTATCGATATTCCCCTGCACGAGAATGGTATCGCAAGGTTCCTGTAAATTGTTTCTGATATGGGCTGAAATGATATGGCGCGAAACTCTTATTCCTCTTTGAGCAGCCTCCATAAAGTTGTACGGCTGATCCCCAATTGCTTGGCTGTAGCGGACTGATTCCCGTTGCACTCTTGGAGAACTAGAAGGGCAATCTCCCGGTCAATCTCATGGAGAGGGCGGTTGAGGTCCAGAGGCTGAACCAAGCTGGTTTGACGCTGATGAAAGTCATAGCTGTGCATTTCTTTTGCCAAAATAGCCTTGACATGATCTCTTGTAATGGTAGAGCCATTTACTTGGGCGGTAATTTCGCGAATCACACGCTGGAACTGGCTGTAATTGTGCGGCCAATGATATTCTTGCAGTAGCTGAATGGCATCAGGAGTTGCGCCCAAAATCGGGACAGGCAAGCTGGTATTGAGCCGGCTGAGAATCAAATGCAGCAATGTGGGAATCAGATCTTTGATTTCGTGAAGTGCGGGGAGAGAAATGGTAGAGTAATTCAAGTTTTCCAGATGAGCCAAACAGGACCGCTCTTTGTTCAAACAGGAAAAAACGACTTGATTTCTGGAGCAGGTATCCAATTGCCGCATGATTTCCACCAGCTGGCACAGACGTTTGTCGGGGAGTTGGTCTACATTGGAAAGATACAACACTTGATGGGTTTCCAACAGAGGAGAGTCATAGTTCTCCAGCAGAAAAGACCAACCTTTTTCGGTGACGGTAGCACAATCAATCTGAATCAGGCAATCTCCGCATAGATGCTGCTGGCAAAAGAGCTGGGAAATCAGGATGTGCTTTCCGGTACCTCGTTCTCCGCAAAAAAGCAGGGGAGTGCAGGACCTTGCCTGTTCCACCAAAGAGTTCCATAGCATTGGATGAAGCGTAGAAAAACTGAACAGAGTCTGCGTGGCATATTCCTCTACATCCCGTGGAGAGCTGCAACGGATTCCCACTTGGTTGGAGCAAATAGGGAGCACCTGTTTCTTCAGATAAAATACCGTATAAGCGTGGCTGCCCCGAAGCAACGGGAATGCGGTAATATGAAAAAGACCTTCCTGAATCTGTCGCGTAAAGTGACCTGGGACCGGGCTTCCGGGATCCGGAACGGCATTTTGTAGCTGGTCTAACAGTCCGGAGGGGATATCCTCCATAGTACATAAAAAGATCTCTTTGGCTTCGTTTTCGATAATAACGGTATTGCGCTGTGTCTGCAGTGCGCTGAGGTAGAACCGATTGTCCTCCAAAAGTTTGCGGTGATACTGTAGCATACTTTCCGCCTGGTACAGAGCTTTCCGGATGCTTTCCATACCAGAAGTAATCAGGATGGAGTTGAGGCCCAGCTTTCTGGCAATGTTATAAGCGGTCATATCACAAAGAACTGTGGAATAGCCCTCGTGAAGCAGCTGCTGCAGCTTCGGGTCGAGATCATTTACAGATTCCAGCGTATATACATCGATGTTGTATTGCATCAACTCGCAGAGAATTCTTGCGTTGATGGTAATGTTGGCATACGCAACCAAGGCCACCTTGCCGATCAGACCATCACAAAGCTTGAGAGCACATAGCGTGTCATAGAGGGAAATATCCACGTCCACCACAGGAAAACCCGTGGACCTGAGTAGCTGGGCAGTGCCGCCTCGTGAAAGTACAATATCATATCCTGCAGGGAAGTGCTGATTGGCGATTTGTACCGCCTGTTCCATATTGCCTTCGAAAATGTCCACAGTGAGTTGGGGGAACTCTTCTGCGGCTCGCCGTAGGAGAGTTCCCATGCCCTCATAGGGAACAATGGCAAGAATGCGGATGAAATCTTCCAAATCAATCACCCCAATGTTATTAATTGAAACATATTTTATCATATGCACAAAAAATAATCAAGAATTTTATGACGTGTTTCATATATAGACGTTTTTTAAATGTGAAAAGAGTTGAATTTTGAAAAACTATCCCATAGAATAGAAGAAAATGAGCAATATATCTAAGCTGATTAAATATGAAACAAATTGAGCCGGAGGGAGGAAAAACATTTTATAGAAAAATGCACGAACACTTTGCGGATAGACAGCTCATTTGGCTAGGAACGAAAGGAGAAAGAACATGACTAGTACCATGCTTGTAGTAAATCTGGCCATTTCCATCGCTCTGATTATTGGCCTGATTCTGATTCCAAAGCTCAACCCTATGGTAAGCTTGATTATTGCCAGTGCCTATATGGGCATTGCTTGTGGTCTGGGAGTGGTGCCTACCCTGACTACCATTGCTACCGGTTTTGGCAACATGATGAAAGATATTGGTATTCCCATTGGCTTGGGCGTGTTGCTGGGACAGCTGATGAGTGATACTGGTATGGCGCAGAAAATTGCCACAACCTTGGTAAAGGCTGTTCCCGCCAAATATGTTATGTGGGCCTTGGCTGGTGCCGGTTTCCTGCTGGCCATTCCTGTATTCTTCGATATTACGTTTATCATTCTGATTCCCATTGGCATTGCGGTTGCAAAGCAGATCAATAAGCCCATGTCCTATGTTGCCACAGCTCTCATCATCGGTGATGTTATTGCGCAGACTTATATTCCTCCCACGCCCAATCCCCTGGCGGCACCTGGATTGCTGGGGTATGATCTGGGGGTGCAGCTGTTGGTTGGTTTGATTGTGGGTGCCATCGTGATGGTTCCCGCCATGCTGATTACCGGTAAGGCGCTGAAGGCCGGCCTTTTCAATGATGCAAAAGATATTAACCACGAGATCGATGTGCTGAAAAATCTGGAATCCCATGAGGCCAACCGGGCCGATCTGCCCCAGCCTCCTTTCCTGCTGTCCATGGTTCCGCTTCTGCTGCCTGTGGTGCTGATTCTCATCAGCTCGGTCATGCAGGCGCTTGGTGCATCTTCTGACTCTCTGCTGGTTAGCTTGTTGAGCAATAAGATCTTTACGCTGCTGATGGCTGTGCTGGTTGCTTATGTGGTGGCTTGGAAGTATCTTGGCCGCAATAAGGCTGAGACTTCCGCCAACAACGCCTTGAGCAATGCTGGTGTGGCTTTGGCCATTACCGGTGCCGGTGGTTCTTTTGGTACCGTAATCGCTGCTACCAATATTGGCGATGCTTTGATCGAGACCTTGAATATCGGCACTGGTTCTGTGATCAGCGTGCTGCTGTTCGCTTATTTTATCGGGTTTATTTTCCGCGTGGCTCAGGGTTCCGGTACGGTGGCTGGCATTACTTCTATGACGATTATGTCTACCATTGCCCCCTCGGTTCCTGTCCACCCCGTGTGGATTGCTATGTGCTGTCTGGCTGGCGGTATCTCCATCGGACACGTCAATGATTCCGGCTTCTGGGTTTGCACCAATCTGTCCGGTTTTACCGTTACCGGAGGTTTGAAAACTTATACTTGGCCCATTTTTGTCGTATCTGTCCTTACATTGGTGGCAGCGTTGATTGGCGCTACCATTCTGCCCATGGCTTAACAAACACAGTCTGACATACCGCTGTTCGGCCGTCTATGCGCGATGGCGGCCGAACAGCGTCTCTTTTGTAGGGACGTACTGAATGAGCGCGCAAGGAACCTTACGATCAGAAAGGAGTATAACTCATGGCCTTTGAAAGCAGCAGTACCAGTGTGGTAGAGACTTTATGCAAAGATGTAGCCCTGCCGAAAATGGTGCGGGTGCATCAGAAATTTGATACAACCCACTATGAGCCCCAGGAGTTGCCCGCAGTTGTTCGGGCTCAGATGGAGCGGGAGAATGTTCGTAAAAATATCCGCCCCGGCATGTCCGTTGCTATTACCTGCGGAAGCCGTGGTATTGCCAATATCGCAATCATTGTGCGAGCCATTGTCGATTTTGTAAAAGAGTGTGGGGCGGAGCCCTTTGTATTCCCTGCTATGGGAAGTCATGGTGGAGCCACTGCTGAAGGCCAGCTGGAAGTGCTGCGTAGTTATAACGTGACTGAAGAGACGATGGGCTGCCCGATCAGGGCTTCTATGGAAACCGTTTATCTGGGCAAAACCGTAGAGGGCAAGGATGTGTTTATCGATAAATATGCCCATGAGGCAGATGGTGTGATCCTCTGCGGCCGCATCAAACCTCATACTTCATTCCGGGGCCCCTATGAGAGCGGCTTGCTGAAGATGTCGGTGATCGGCATGGGCAAGCAGCATGGTGCAGAGTCTGTGCATGAGTCCGGCTTCACCAATATGGGGCGTATTCTGCCTCAGTTTGCGCGGGTGGTTTTTGACAACACCAACATCATCGCCGGCGTGGGTATTCTAGAGAATGCATACGATCAGACCTATAAAATTGTTGCCCTGGATGCTGCGGAAATCTGGGAGCAGGAGCCTGTACTGCTGCAGGAAGCACATAGAATGATGGGACGGCTGTGGGTCGAACGGGCTGATGTGCTGGTGGTAGACCGCCTAGGCAAGAATATATCGGGCGATGGGATGGATCCCAATGTCAGCGGGACCTTTGGCAGCCCGGGGCGTCAGCGCAATGATGAGCCCGGTCCTATTCGCGCCCAGAGAACGGTGGTACTGGACTTGACTGACGAAAGTCACGGCAATGCCAATGGCATCGGTGTAGCTGATGTGACCACGAAACGTTTGGTAGACAAGACCGATGTGGATATTACCTATCCCAATGCCCTCACATCCACCCTGGTCAATATGGTGAAGATGCCCATTTTCTCTCACAGTGACAAGGGTGCCATTCAGTTGGCCCTGCGTATTTGCAATGAGATTGACAAAGAGAATCCCCGCATCGTACGGATTAAAAACACCATGGATATCGGTCGTATTTGGGTGTCGGAAGCTCTGGTACAGGAAGTGCTGGACCACCCCAACATGGAGCTGGATGGTGAACTCGAAGCGTGGCCCTTTGATGAAAAGGGAAACCTGTGGTAAGGGAAATAAAGGAGAAAAGCAATGCGGAATGCAATGATAATCAGTCCGGAGGATAATGTGGCTGTAGCCATTGAGCCCATTCGGTGCGGAGAAACGGTTTGCTTCCTGATGGAAGGTTGTGAGCATACGCTGGTTGCCAAGCAGGATATCACCATCTACCACAAGGTTGCGGTACATGATCTGGCAAAGGGTGAACCTGTCAAGAAGTATGGAGAGCATATCGGAATTGCTTCCTGCCCCATTCGGGCAGGAGAGCACGTTCACGATCACAATGTGGAAAGCCACCGCGAGGATCTGACGGCTGAGGCTTAAACGGAGGAAAATAGTATGAATTTTTGGGGATATAAGCGCCCGGATGGCCGGGTGGGTGTTCGCAATAAGGTGCTGATCTTGCCTGCCAGTGTCTGTGCATCAGATACCACCAGGCTCATCGCACAGCAGGTGGAGGGCGCTGTTACTTTTCATAATCAGAACGGCTGTGCCCAGGTAGCCTCCGATCAGCAACTGACCATGGATGTCATGGCAGGCTATGCCGCCAACCCCAACATCTACGGTACCGTGGTGGTGTCTCTGGGCTGTGAGAATTGTCAGATGGATCTGGTTACCGAGGCCATCAGGGCCCGCACCAACAAGCCCCTTGAGCAGGTCATCATCCAGGAGGCCGGCGGTACTCTGAAGGCTATCGAACAGGCCGTTCGCTATGCCAAGAAGATGGTGGCGGAGGCCTCCATGCTCCGGAAGGAAGCGTTCCCCCTGTCTGAGCTGATCGTGGGTACGGAGTGCGGCGGCTCCGATCCCACCAGCGGCCTGGCGGCCAACGTACTTATAGGCCGGCTGTCGGACCTGATGGTGCAGGAGGGCGGCACTGCCATCCTGTCTGAGACCACTGAATTTATCGGTGCAGAGCATATCCTGGCCCGTCGCGCCGCTACCCCTGAGGTTCACGACCGCATTTTTGAGATCGTCCATCGCTATGAAAAAGCTCTGCAGTTGGTAGGTGAAGAGGTGCGGCAGGGAAATCCGTCTCCCGGCAATAAGGTTGGCGGTATCACCACGCTGGAGGAGAAATCTCTGGGCTGCATTCATAAAGGCGGTCATACTCCGATTCAAGCAGTTTATGATTATGCCAAGCAAGTGGCACCCAAAAGCGGTCTGGTCATTATGGACACCCCCGGCAACGATCCGTCTTCTGTGGCGGCCATGGTGGCGGGTGGAGCTCAGGTTATTGTGTTCTCTACTGGCCGGGGTACGCCCACTGGAAACCCCATTGCTCCGGTCATCAAGATTACGGGCAATCGCATTACCTTTACCAAAATGGAGGATAACATCGATGTGGATGCATCTCCTATCATCTATGGCGGCAGTCTGGAGGAGCAGGGAGATCAGCTGCTCCAGTTGGTGGCCGAGGTGGCCAGTGGAAAGCAGACCAAAGCAGAGACGCTGGGCTATATGGAAATGGCAATCGCCCGGGTTTGCAATTATGTGTGATCAGGTACCTGCATAGACTTGCGGTTCCTGTAGATCCGGAATTATAGACGGGAGATAATTTACCTGTTTATTAATCAGCTGAAGAAGGACTTATATGACGGAAAGACGTGCTTCGGCACCTTTATGTGCCTGAATTCCAGTGACGTTGTGGAAATTGGCGGATTGGCCGGATTTGACTTTGTGATCCTGGATTGTGAGCACGGGTATTTGTCTCCTGAGACCACCATGGGGTTGGTGCGAGCTGCTCAGGTGGGTCATAGGGTACCCATTACCCGAGTTACTTATAACGGAGAGACGGAGATCCTGCGGGCCCTGGATGTGGGCGCCTACGGTGTGCAGGTGCCTCAGATCAACACTGCGGAAAACGCGGAACTGGCTGTGCGCCGTGCCAAGTATCATCCCCGGGGGATTCGTGGTTCTGCGATGACGCGATCCTGCGACTATGGAAAGACTCCCTATATGGAGTACATCCAGCATGAGAACGACCAGACGCTGGTGACGGTTCACATTGAGAACGTCATCGGACTCAATAACATTGAGGAAATTGCTGCAGTAGACGGAGTGGATGTGCTGTTCCTTGGACCTTATGATATGTCCCGGTCTATGGGAATCCCCGGACAGACTAAGGATCCCAAGATTCAGGAGGCAGCTGACCGCGTTTTGGAAGTATGCAAAAAATACGGCAAGATTCCCGGTGTATATGCCGAATACCCCGAGGTTGCCAGACGGCGTGCCGAACAGGGCTTTCGCTATATTCCCATCGGTGTGGCAACGACTTTGATTACCCGCAGCTTTAATGGCATTCTCCAGACTGCACGAGGAGAATCCGTCAGTGACTGACAACAGATGATTTGCCCCGAGAGAGGAGTGAACATGTGCCAGCCAGTTGTTTTGAGTAAGCAGCAAGCCATGGAGATTTTGCCTCGCCGGGTGTCCATCCTTCTGTTAGATGATGTACCTGAGCTGATACCTGGACGTTACTGCCGGTTCTAGATTCCTTGTTCGCCTGCCCCGGAGAAGCTTCTGGGTCACTTTCCGGGCAGCATATCCTTGGAAGATGCGGTACAGGCCGCGGATCTGCTACCTATGACCATGCTGACATCTATATGAGCAGAACAGATGCAAGCCTAAACTCGCAGCTTTCCGGTGAGATCCACACCCCGGTGGGACCTCAGGTGTTCATGGGCCTCGTAGGGCACCGTCACCATCCCTGTACGAAGGAAACTTGTGTGAAGAGCTTCGCTTTTTGGCGCTGTGCCGGCAGCACGGGCGTGTGATGTTCCGTCGAAAGCGGAAAGGACACAACAGAACGACGCTGTCGTGATTATTTATAGTGGGCAGCAAGTATCAGTGCCAAAGGAGGTCGCAGACTTCCTGGAGCAGGATCGGAAACGGGAACAGGCGCAGGAAAAGCAGGACGAAAGGCATCTGAGTAAAAGTGAGTTTGAAACGGTGCTGTCCTGTATGGCCAGCTGTGTGTCTGTGGAGGGGACCGTGCTCCGAAGCCTCCAGCTTGAAAATCTGCGGGACGCTGTCAAGGCCCTGCGGGAGGAGGATCAAAAGCTCATCTCCCTCCGCTACGACAGCGAACTGACTATGGAGGAGATGGGGAAACTCCTCGGAGTCTCCAAAATGGCAGTCTCAAAGCGGCTGAAAAGACTTCATCAAACCCTGAAAAGCTCTGTCGTGTGACAGGGCTTTTCGCCCTTTTCGGGTATCTTTTCTAAATCCCGTGGAGACTGCAGGCAGTACAGGCCAGTAAAGAAACAGCAATCAGGCAACATCCAATAATTTTCCCAATTTTCCGCATAGCAATTTCCTCACTGAACGAAAGTAAGGAACATGGCAAGCGCAACAATTCCCACCATCAGCAGCAGACAAAAAACGCTGATTGCAGTTGATACAATATTGATTATGCTGCGGCTTTCCCTGCTCCGCACACATACCACCGAAAGGATCAGACCCAGCAGGACAAAAACGATATTGGCTCCGGCCCAAGCGGTTCGGACTCCATCCGACAGCGAAAGGTGCAGAAGCGATGGGGCAAGAGCCGCCAGCGGTAGGATGCTCACAATGAGCGCAGCGATACTAACTGATTGAAATTTTTTCTTTTCCATAGTTTTACCTCATTTCTTTTTTCCCAAATTGGGTGACAGCCAGCGCGAAAAACAGGCCAAACACTACAATCGCGCACGGCAGGAACGGAAACACCGAAAAAGCGGCGTCGGAAGTTTCTGCTGTAAAGTCATGAAGAGAGCAGGAAACGAGATAACCGCTGTAACAGTACGGGTAGGCGATCCACAGCGGCGTATTCGCAACCAATACACCGGGAATCACAAGCAGCAGATTTAATCCCACAGAAAGAAGCGGCTTTTCAAACAGCACAGTGATGGCCCACATAGCCGCAATGCACGGCAGCATAGTCAGAAACAGCCCCAAGCACCATTTCAGAAGATACAGGATCGGCAGGGTTTCTGTTACTTCCATTGTCTGTGTCGCAATCAACCCAGCGATTACAAATACGACAAGAAACACCACCATCTCCATAAACAGATAAAAGGTAAGCACACAGAATTTGGCAATGGATAATGCGCAGCGGCTGACTGGCAGCGCCAGCATTTTCAGAATCCCGTTATTTCCTGTTTCTCGTCCTGCGATCATCACGCAAACCACGATCATGCTGAATGGAAGCAGATAGTAGGCGTAAACAAGCGCACTTTGAATAAACATGGCAGGCCACGCATTGGTGTATTCCGGTGTAAAGTAGTTGCTCAAATTCGCAACCCCGGAAACCACCACCAATAAAGGTGCAATGAAAATCAGGGGTACGATTTTGGAGCGTTTTACTTTCATAAACTCGATTTTGAGTAAATCCAAAAAACTCATTTCTTATTATCCCTCCTTACTCGTAGCGTCTGTACTTCGCCAGCCACAAGCCCACAGCAAGGAACAACAGTGTTTCCACCAAAGCGACAAGGGCAACCGTCGAATCAGGCTGGGCGCTCATGGCTACTGCTGGTTTCAGAATAATCACAAAAGGATGCACCAGCAAAAGCGTCAGCCCCGAATTTGCAAGGGCCATACCACTCAGAAAACCGGCAACACCAATTCCAAGCGGCACCCACATATTTTCAAAGCGCGCGGAAATCAACAGCATAAACGACAGTACCGGCATGGATGTGAGAAAAGAGTATCCGGCAAAGCGTACCAGCGTACCCATCTCAAATGCTCCGTCCGGCAAGTCCGTCATTCCAATCTGTGCAAGTGCCAGGTTTTGCAGCACGATTGCAACCAAAAACATGACCGTCAGAATCAGAAATTTGCACAGATACATGGCCGGGACGCTGACGGGAAGCATATACATCTTCTTTACAGCACTTCCCTTAAATTCCATGTTGTAGATCATGCAGGCAGCAACCACGATACCGAACAGATTCAGCACCATAATCATGCCGTAGAGCTGGGTCAACAAGACATCCATCGGGGCCAGCGGCAAATTCAGGAGTGTGTCTTTCCGCACAATGAAATTGACAAATGCGTAGGCAGCTCCCAAGACACCAACGGCCAGCAGCACGGGAATCACGCCGGTTCGCTTTCCTTTCCGAAGTTCGATTGCCAGCGTTTTCATAATTTTGCCCTCTGCTTTCTGTCCATGTTATCTTTCTCAACCATAGAAAGAAACACATCTTCCAGATTGTCCGCAGCGAAGCCGGATTGCAGGGCGTATTGACGCAGATCATTCATGCTTCCCTCAAACAGCAGCCGCCCGTGGTTGAGAATCCCAATGTCATCTGCAATCAATTCGATTTCAGACAGCATATGGGACGAGATCAGCACCGTGCAGTCGTAAAGGCTGGGCAAGGATTTTACCAGATTGCGGATTTCGTGGATACCAGACGGGTCAAGACCGTTTGTGGGTTCGTCCAGAATCAGAATCGGCGGACGCCCCAAGAGCGCCCCGGCAAGGCCCAAGCGTTGCTTCATTCCCAGCGAATACTGTTTTGCCA
>ENA-ORSR01002095-ORSR01002095.1-human-gut-metagenome-genome-assembly--contig:-NODE-2095-length-11890-cov-3.332235_pt1 | contig 11890 bp, 12 predicted proteins | sample MGYA00241901_ERZ509166 | MGnify/ENA primary metagenome ERZ509166 (study PRJEB26280, sample SAMEA2338860) | human gut metagenome | biome: human gut; feature: human-associated habitat; material: faeces... | reverse complement strand
GCTACGAAATGGGAAAAAGAGAGAAAGGGCTTTTTCGGCTTACTGTGCCTACAGGCGGTGGAAAAACGATTGCATCTTTGGCCTTTGCTTTACAGCATGCGATGAAGCATCATATGGACAGAGTGATTTATGTAATACCATATACCAGTATTATAGAGCAAAATGCAAAAATATTCCGAACGATTTTGGGAACGGAGAATGTTTTGGAAAACCATTGCAATGTAGATTATGAGGCTTCGGAAGAATTAAAACCCATGCAGCTTGCAGCAGAGAACTGGGATAAGCCTGTGATTGTTACAACCAATGTTCAGTTTTTTGAGTCTTTGTTTGCTAATAAGTCATCTAAATGCAGGAAAATACATAATATTGCAAACAGTGTGATTATTTTTGACGAGGCCCAGATGCTTCCAATTAATTATTTGAAGCCCTGTGTGGCAATGATTGAGGAACTGGTAAGGCATTATCGAGTCAGTGCGCTACTCTGTACAGCAACGCAGCCTGCATTACAGTCATTTTTTGGACAGGATGTGAAAGCTGAGGAATTGTGTCCAAGAATGGAGGAGCAGTTTAAATTTTTTAAAAGAACAACTCTGAAAAATATAGGAAAGATTGAAGAGGACGAGCTTGTAGAAAAACTGTCTGGCGAACATCTGGCTCTTTGTATTGTAAATACCAGAAAACGAGCGCAGATATTATACAGTCGTCTGCAGGGAGAAGGAGTATATCATTTATCTACTTGTATGTATCCTATACACAGGAAGAGAATGTTGGATGAAGTCAGGGAAAGGCTGGAGAATAACAAACGCTGTATTTTGATTTCTACAAGTTTGGTAGAAGCGGGAGTAGATTTAGATTTTCGGTCAGTATATCGTCAGCTGACGGGTGTAGATTCTATTGTTCAGGCAGCTGGAAGATGTAATCGGGAAGGCAAGAATGCGGCAGAGGAAAGTTTTGTTTCGATTTTTCAGTTTGAGGAAAGAGATTATGTGCCAGGACAGCAAAATCAACTGGATGCAGCCGAAGAGCTGATAAAAAAGGATGCAGATTTTTTTGCCTTGGAAAGTATTAATGAGTATTTTCAAAATTTATATTACCTGAAAGGAAACAGTTTAGACGAGAAAAAAATTTTGGAGCAATTTGAAAATAGAAATTATAATTTTGCAAAGGTAGGAAAAGAGTTTCAATTGATTGAAAATAATACGATGACGGTTTTTGTCCATGGAGACAGTGACGCAGACAAGATTATGCAGCAAATAAAGGAACGGGGATTTACCAAAGCCGGAATGCGTAAAGCTGGGCAGTATTGTGTGAATGTTTATGAAGAGCAATTAAAAAGTCTGTATGATGCCGGAAAGGCACGGCTTGTATCAGAAGATATGCCTGATTTTTATGAACTAACGGATCAGGAGCAATATAATGAGGAATTTGGACTGAGTCTGGAAGTGGAAAAGGGTGCGGCATGTTTTATTTAAAAAGATAGGAGAGGCATTGATTATAAAAGATATACTTTGAACAAATAAAGTTTGGGGAATAAGAAGAAAAAGCGGTACAAATGAAAAAACATTTGTACCGCTTTTGGCATTAGATAATTAGCTAAGATGTTATAATTTCAATCCTCAGGTAATCCTGTCAGCATTTAGTATAGTATATTTAAGTGATAAATTCAATTATGATTTAATATAAGTTGTGTTATAAAAAAGTCAGATTTTTGAAATATATTTTTTGTAATAGATATATAGTTTCTTTTGTTTATATCGTGGCGAACATCATAAAGAAAATTATATCATTTGGGGAGGATTTTTCTTATATGAAAAAAATAACTATGTAACAATAAAATTAAAATTCTATAATATCTTTCTAACAAAATACTTGATATATACAAATGAAAGTGATATATTAAATTTATAATTATCAGTCTTAAAGAAAATTATTATTACAGTTTCTGTAAAATGGAGGGGTGTATATGATTTTATATCATGGGAGTACAGACATAGTAGAATACCCGGAAGTGCGAAAAGCGAAATATAACAAGGACTTTTATTACGGGTTCTACTGTACTCAGTATTTAAACCAGGCAGAACGCTGGGCGACTCGTTATGGAAAAAAGGGATATATTAATAAATATGAATATATTTCTAATCCTGATCTTAATTGTCTGGTTTTTGAAAAAATGACAGAAGAATGGTTGGATTTTATTGTCGCATGCCGTCAGGGAATTTCGCATCAGTATGATATTGTAGAGGGACCCATGGCTGATGATACAATTTATAATTATATACAGAATTTTATAGATGGAAAAATTTCACGGGCAGCATTTTGGGAACTGGTTAAATTTAAGTATCCGACCCATCAGATCAGTTTCCATTCAATATCTGCTCTTGACACGTTAAAATTTATAGGAAGTGAGGCTGTTTATGGGAACAAAAAATAACAATAGTCTGTTTTTTACCTGTAGTTTAATTGAATATATAGGAAGAAAGGTAAAAAGAACCCGGAAGGAGGTGACAGACTATCTGGGAAAGGATGAAATAAACAGAATTTATGATTATGCAGATGTATTTCACTGTGAGCCTATTGAAAAAGTAGCAGATGAATTTATACAAGAAAATGAAATTTCCAATGGAACATTTGATAATGTAAAAGAATGCAAGTATGCAGTGCCGGATTATTGGAGTGTGGGAGAGGTATATGAAAGGCTGATTGAGGATTGCTACTCAGATGGAAAAATATTGGACGGGATATGGGAGGTATATCATTCCTGGATAGATGCTCATATATCGGATTATAATACAGATTTTTATTACCAGCCGAGAGATTATATTGCAGTATGCTATGAGGAAGGCAGGGTGATCTAATGGAGAAGGAGGAATTTTATGGCAAGGGGAGTAAAAATTCGGGTATGGGGAGATTTTGCTCTTTTCACAAGACCGGAAATTAAGGTGGAAAGATATTCCTACGATGTGATGACGCCATCAGCGGCAAGAGGCATTCTGGAAGCAATTTACTGGCATCCCGGTATGCGGTGGATTATTGACAAAATCTATGTAAATAAACCTGTTCGTTTTACCAGTGTCCGCAGAAATGAAGTAAAGAGCAAGATATCTGCCAGTAATGTGCTGAAGGCATACAATGGAGGAGATAAGCCGCTTTATCTGTGCAGCAAACAGGAGATTGTTCAGAGAGCGTCTGCGATACTGACAGATGTAGAATATGTAATAGAAGCACATTTTGAGATGACGCAAAAGGCTAATGAATCAGATAATCCCGGAAAATTTAAGGATATTATTATGAGACGGCTGCGAAGAGGAGAATGTTTTCATATGCCGTACTTTGGATGCAGAGAGTTTCCCGCTCATTTTGCTTTATGTGAAGAGGATGATATAGCAACTGCCTATGATGATGTTCCGGAAAAGGATCTGGGGATTATGCTTTATGATATGGATTATACAGACCCCGGCAATATACAGCCTGTATTTTTTCGGGCAGTTATGAGACATGGTGTCCTGAATCTGGCAGACTGTGAGGTGATACGATGATTTTGCAGGCATTGGCTGCCTATTATGAAAAGCTTGCAGAAATGGGAAAGGCGACTCGTCCCGGGTGGTGCACAGCTAAAGTTTCTTATGCATTAAATTTAACAGAGAAAGGAGAACTCCAGGGCATCATTTACCGGAAAAAGAAAGAGGAGCGGGGGAAAAAGACAGTAGAGGTTGCAGTTCCCATAACAGTTCCGGAGATGACAACAAGATCTTCAGGAGTCTCAGCAAATTTCCTTTGCGATAATGCTAAATATATGTTGGGAATTGATAAAGAGAATGACGAAAAAAGCAGAAAAAGAGCACAGGAATGTTTTGAAGCTGCAAGAGAAAAACATCTGTCAATTCTGAAGAATGCACAGGGTAAGATGGCGATGGCAGTAAAAAGATTTTTTGAAAATTGGAATCCCGAGAAGGCTTTTGAAAATCCGATTATCAGAGACAGACTGGAGGAGCTTACAGATGGAGGAAATCTGATTTTCTGTATGGGTATTCAGGAAGAGGCACAAAAAGACGAGGAAATAAAGAGCATTTGGGAGAAATCTTACCTTGAAGCAGAGAGCGGAGACCAGGGGATCTGTCTTGTTACAGGAAAAAAGGGAGAAATTGCCAGAATACATAGAGTGATTAAAGGAGTGCCCGGCGCCCAGTCCAGCGGCGCAGCTCTGGTATCTTTTAATGCACCTGCTTTTGAGTCCTATGAAAAATCTCAGAGCTACAATGCTCCTGTCAGCAAGGAGGCAGAGTTTGCTTACACGACTGCTTTGAATTTTCTCCTGTCTGATAGAGAGTACTCTATGCAGATTGGAGATACTATGGTTGTATTTTGGGCTGAAAGCGGCAGAGATGAATGCAGAAAAGTGTTCTGGTTGTCCGCTAATCCTCCAAAAGATAATCAGAAAGAGATTGCATCATTATTTGAAGATATAAAAGAACATAAATATATTAATTGTGATGAGGAAATTTTAGATCCAAAACAGAAATTTTATATTTTGGGAATTGCACCAAATGCGGCCAGACTTTCTGTAAGATTTTTTTATCAGGATTCTTTTGGACATATACTAAATAATTTTTCTTTGCATTATCAGCGGATGAACATGGTAAAGCCTTCCTGGGAACAAAGAGAATTTCTGGGAATCTGGTCAATGCTGTATGAGACGGTAAATCAGAAATCAAAAGATAAAACGCCGGTTCCTAATATGGCTGCTATGGTACTTCGATCAATTGTATCCGGTGGACAATATCCTCAAAGTCTGTATTTAGATACACTGATGCGAATTCGGGCAGAACAGGGGGAAGTAAATTGGGGACGAGCTTCAATCATAAAAGCATTTCTGATACAAAATTATAAATGGAAGGAAGGAGAAGAATATATGGCATTAAATGAGGAAAGTAAAGATACGGCATATGTATTAGGACGTTTATTTTTTGCACTGGAGGCAGTACAGATGGAGGCCAATCCGGATATAAAAGCTACAATCAGGGATAGATATTTCAACTCAGCCTGTACAGCGCCTGCATCCGTATTTCCTGTTTTATTCAGACTGAAAAACAGTCATATGAAAAAGATTGAAAGAGATAAAGGAAGCTCTAAAAAATATTACGAATATCTTTTTACAGACATTACAGGTAAATTAGATGATATTGAATTTCCCGCACAGCTGACATTAAAGGAACAGGGAAAATTTATTCTGGGCTATTATCATCAGAAACAGAAAAAATATGAGAAAAGGGAGGAAAAATAAATGGGAGAGGCAATTAAAAACAGATATGAATTTGTGGTTTTGTTTGATGTAGAAAATGGAAATCCAAATGGAGATCCGGATGCGGGCAATATGCCGAGAATAGATCCGGAAAGCGGTCTTGGAATTGTTACAGATGTTTGTTTGAAAAGAAAAATCAGAAACTATATAGAAACAGTAAAAGAGGATGAGAAAGGGTATAAAATTTATATTAAAGAAGATGTTCCGCTAAACCGAAGCGACAGGGAAGCCTGCACCAGTGTGGGAGTTCAGGAAACAGATGATAAAAAAGTGACAGAAGCGCTGAAGAAGCTAAAGAAAAATGAACCGGGAACAGATGAGAAGCTACGGGATTATATGTGCAGTAATTTTTATGACATCAGAGCATTTGGTGCAGTCATGACTACTTTTGTAAAAGCTGCTTTAAACTGTGGACAGGTAAGAGGACCGGTACAGATTGGGTTTGCCAGAAGCATCGACCCGGTTATGAGTCAGGAGGTGACGATTACCAGAGTTGCTATTACAACAGAAAAGGATGCAGAAAATAAGAGCACAGAAATGGGGCGTAAGAGTATTGTTCCTTATGGTCTGTATCGGGTAGAAGGGTATATTTCCGCTAACCTTGCACGCAGAGTTACAGGTTTTTCTGAAGATGATCTGGAACTTTTGTGGGAGGCTATTATTAATATGTTCGAACATGATCATTCAGCTGCAAGAGGAAAGATGGCGGTTCGAGAATTGATAGTATTCAAACACAGTAAAGAGCTGGGAGATTGTCCGGCATATAAACTGTTTGACGCAGTGGAAGTAACAAAGAAGGAGAATGTTTTTTATCCAAGAAAGTATCAGGATTATGTTGTAAAGGTACATGAGGAGGAGATTCCGGATTCGGTAGAAGTAAAAAGGATGATATAATGGAATATGTAGAAGAAGATTATTTGATGATATCAGGAATCCAGCATTTTAAATTTTGCAGAAGACAATGGGCATTAATTCATGTAGAGCAGCAATGGGCAGAAAATGCACATACTGTAGTGGGTGAGTTGATGCACAGAAAAGTTCATGATCCATATTTAACAGAGAAACGAAAGGATGTAATAATAGCCAGAGCTCTTCCTGTAGTTTCCAGGGAAATGGGAGCCAGTGGAGAGTGTGATGCAGTAGAATTTTATCGTGCAGAGGATGGAATTAACTTACATGGACATCGTGGTCTGTTCAAAATATATCCTGTCGAATATAAGAAGGGAAGACCAAAGCTTACAGAGGAGGATGAGCTTCAGCTGACAGCTCAGGCTATGTGTCTGGAAGAAATGTTTTCCACTGAGATACCTGAGGGCGCGCTTTTTTACGGAGAAACGAGAAGACGGGAAAAAATAGAATTCACACAGGTTTTGCGAAAAGAGGTACGGGATATGTTTCTGGAAATGCATCAGTATTATGACCGAAAATATACACCAAAGGTAAAATATACCAAAGCTTGTAATTCCTGTTCACTAAAAGATCTTTGCCTTCCTCGAATTGGAAGGACAGTTTCAGTGAAAGCCTATATGGATGAGCGCCTGAGGGAGGAAAATGAATGAAGAAATTGCTGAATACGTTATATGTCACTTCTGAAAACAGTTATCTTTCTCTGGATGGTGAAAATATAGTGGTATTTGAAGACAAAAAAGAGGTTGGCAGGCTCCCTTTACATAATTTGGAAGGAATTGTTTCTTTTGGATACAGAGGAACAAGCCCGGCGCTTATGGGAGCCTGTGCTGACAGAAATATTTCTTTATGCTATGTCACTCCGCAGGGAAAATTTCTGGCAAGAGTGACAGGTAAGATAAAAGGGAATGTAATACTGAGGCAACAGCAATATGAAAGCAGCAGGGATAAGGAAATCAGTCTGTCTATAGCAAAGAACTGTATTACAGGAAAAATTTATAATGCTCGTTGGGTGTTGGAGCGTGCAGTACGTGATCATAGCCTTCAAATCAATACTGACCAGGTAAAAAAAGCATCGGTTCATCTGAAACAATCACTGGAACATATAAGAAACAGCCAATCAAAGGAACAGTTGAGAGGATATGAGGGAGAGGCTGCCAGTATTTATTTTGGAGTATTTAATGAACTGATACTACAGCAGAAAAAGGATTTTGTGTTTTGTGGAAGAAATAAAAGACCTCCTTTAGACAATATAAATGCGATGTTGTCTTTTGTATATACGCTTTTAACAAATCAGATTGCTTCTGCATTGGAATGTGTCGGTCTGGATCCCTATATAGGTTATTTACATACAGAAAGGCCCGGAAGAGTGTCTTTGGCTTTAGATTTGATAGAAGAATTAAGAGCCCCGCTGGCTGATCGCTTTGTTTTGTCACTTATTAATAAAAAAGTAATTACGAGAAAAAATTTTAAAACAAAAGAAAATGGTGCAGTAATTATGGATGACGAAGCCAGAAAGAGGCTGTTGACAGAATGGCAGAACAGAAAAAAAGAAACAATCACACATCCATTTTTGAAAGAAAAGATTGAGTGGGGAATGGTTCCTTATGTACAGGCAATGCTGCTTGCAAGGTATCTGAGAGGCGATTTAGACGGATATCCGGTTTTTCTGTGGAAATAAGAGGATAAAATTATGATGGTATTGATTACTTATGATGTAAATACAGAAACACCAGCAGGAAAAAAGCGCCTAAGAAAGGTGGCAAAGCAGTGCGTAAATTATGGGAGGCGTGTGCAGAATTCTGTGTTTGAATGTATTTTGGACAATGCTCAGTGTATTATGCTGAAGGCTGTATTATCCGATATTATTGATAAAGAATGTGACAGCTTAAGATTTTATTATCTGGGAAACAAATATCAAACTAAAATAGAGCACATCGGCATGGAAAAAGGGATTTCTGCAGATGACATTTTAATTATGTAAACTATGTATAGTGCGAAATATAAGTAAACATAAAATACCCAGGAGATTCGCACATGAAAAAAGCAGAAAATACAGGAAATTATATTGATATAAGTTTCTCAAATAAAAGAAACAATGTATTTTTGTTACTACTTTACAAAAGTTACTATTTAAATTTGGTGACTTTTGCTGTCGCTCCCCTCGCGGGAGCGTGGGTTGAAATGCTCAGTCATATATACGACAGCACGAAAGCATTAGTCGCTCCCCTCGCGGGAGCGTGGGTTGAAATTCCGGTGACGGAACTCCATCCTGGGTGGATTTGCGTCGCTCCCTCTCCCCGCGGGAGAAGGTGAATTGAAAAAGGTAAATCTTGAATTACTGGTTTCCAGTAACGCTTTAATGTGATATAATAGCTTGAATTATTTTTTAGGAGGGGAAATCAGTGAAAGAAAGAGAAACTTTTGGCTCACGGCTTGGGTTCATTCTGGTGTCTGCCGGATGTGCCATAGGTCTGGGCAATGTGTGGAAATTCCCATATATGACAGGAAAATACGGTGGAGCGGCGTTTGTTCTTATTTATCTTGTTTTTCTTGTAGTTCTGGGACTTCCTATTCTTGTCAGCGAGTTTGCAGTGGGACGCGCCAGCAGAAAAAGTACGGCGAAGGCCTTTCATGAACTGGAACCGGAAGGCTCCAACTTCCATAAGTACAGCTATATGGGTATGATCGGAAACTATGTGCTGATGATGTTCTATACCATGGTAGCAGGATGGACGCTGTATTACGGTTACGTAATGGCAACCGGAAAGCTTCAGGGTGCGGATTCTGCACAGATAACAGAATTTTTTGGGAACTTCCAGAAATCCACAGGAACCATGACCTTCTGGATGGTCCTTGCAGTGTTTCTGGCATTTGGAATCTGTTCTCTGGGACTTCAAAACGGAGTTGAGAGAATTACAAAGGTCATGATGCTGTGCCTGTTAGGTCTGATCGTTGTGCTTGCAGTTCATTCTGCTACTTTGGACGGAGCCGTGGAAGGTATTAAATTTTATCTGATTCCGAATTTTGAAAACATGAAAGAAGCCGGGATCGGAAATGTAATATTCGGAGCCATGTCTCAGGCATTTTTCACTCTGAGCATTGGAATCGGAGCCATGGAGATCTTTGGAAGCTATATGAAAAAAGATCTGACACTGGCAGGAGAAAGTCTCAGTATTCTTGTGCTGGATACCTTTGTTGCACTGATGGCAGGCATGATCATTATTCCTGCATGTTTTGCGTTTAACGTGGAGCCGGGGGCAGGTCCGGGGCTTGTATTTATCACACTTCCAAATGTATTTAACCAGATGATGGGCGGAAGACTCTGGGGCGCATTGTTCTTCCTTTTTATGGCATGTGCGGCTCTGTCTACAGTGGTTGCTGTATTTGAAAATATTCTGTCTTTTGCCATTGATCTGTGGGGATGGAGCCGTAAGAAAGCGGTAATGGTAAATATTGTTCTTGTTATCATTCTTTCTATGCCGGCAATCCTTGGTTTTGGACCGTGGTCCGGAATACAGATTTTAGGTGAAGGAACAAACATCATGGATCTGGAAGATTTTATTGTATCTAATAATATTCTGCCTCTTGGTTCTGTATTGTTTGTGCTTTTCTGCGCATCGAAAAGGGGCTGGGGTTGGAAAAACTTTTTAAAGGAAGCAAACACAGGAAAGGGAGTAAAGTTCCCGGCAGGTATCCGCATGTACATGCTGTGGGTAATTCCGGTAGTGGTTTCTGTAATTTACCTGAAAGGCTACTACGACATGTTTAAGCCAAAAGGAATGGAGTACCTTGTTCCGTGGATGATCATTGGTGTGGCAATGCTTGCCCTGGTTGTGTGGATTGCCTTTGGCCATAGCAAAAGTAAAAAAGACAGGAGCTGACGGATATGATAGCAGAAAAAATGATTCCTTTTGTTCAGAATAATTCTGCGATCCGTACTATGTTTGAGGAGGGGAATCGTCTGAAAAAACAGTACGGAGCAGATAAAGTATATGATTTCAGCCTGGGAAATCCCAGCGTTCCCGCGCCTGACTGTGTTCGGGAAGCCATTGTTGATCTGGCAAATAATGAGGATCCTGTAATTCTTCACGGGTATATGAATAACGCAGGATTTGAGGATGTGCGTGAAACCATTGCGCAGTCCCTGAACCGCCGTTTTGGGACAGATTTTTCTGCGAAAAACCTGATCATGACAGTGGGAGCTGCAAGCGGACTGAACGTGATTCTGAAAACAGTTTTGAATCCCGGTGAGGAAGTAATTGTTTTTGCACCATATTTTCTGGAATATGGTGCATATGTAAAAAATTATGACGGAAAGCTTGTGGAAATCTCTCCTGATACAGAAACCTTTCAGCCGGATCTGGAGGAACTGGAAAGAAAAATCACTGCAAACACAAGGGCAGTTATTGTAAACAGTCCCCATAATCCTACAGGTGTTATTTATTCGGAAGATACAATCAAGGCTCTGGCAGCCATTCTTGAGAAAAAGCAGAAGGAATATGGCAGTGTGATATATCTGATCTCTGATGAGCCTTATCGTGAGCTTGCCTATGACGGGGCAGAGGTTCCATACCTTACAAAATACTACAAAAACACTGTAGTAGGCTATTCTTACAGCAAATCTCTGTCTCTTCCAGGAGAAAGGATCGGATATCTGGTGATTCCCGATGACCTTGAGGACAGTGAAACAGTAATTGCAGCCGCAGGTATTGCCAATCGTATTCTGGGAAGTGTCAATGCGCCTTCCCTGATGCAGAAGGTGATTGCCCGCTGCGTGGACGCAGAAGTGGATGTGGCGGCCTATGATAAAAATCGTCTGGCTCTCTATAACGGGCTTACTGCCTGTGGTTTTCAGTGCATCAAACCGCAGGGGGCCTTTTATCTTTTTGTGAAATCACCGGTTGCTGATGAAAAGGAATTCTGTGAGGCAGGAAAAAAGTATAATATTCTTATGGTGCCGGGAAGCTCTTTTGCCTGTCCGGGATATGTGAGACTTGCCTACTGCGTTTCCTATGAGACGATTATCAATTCTCTTCCGGAATTTAAAAAGCTGGCAGCAGAGTTTTCCCTGACAGAGGCAAGCTAATGTCGGAAGGAGTAGTATACTCTTTTCACAGTCAGCTGTTTTTATGATGACAAAAAAGGAAATAATAACGTAAAAACGATAACAGGATTCTTTTTCCATAAAACAGGAAGAGAATCCTGTTTAAATTTTATCAATCTTTTTTCGGATAGTCAGCATTTTCTGATCCAGCGCACGGATGACGGCAGCAATGTCTCCGGAGCCCGCAGGGTACATATAGCTGCACCCCAGGCGGCCGCACACATGGGTCACCAGAAAATCGTCCACCCGGGCGATGCGCTGGTTATAGGCCCGGCTCCAGACGTAGAGATTGGTAAAGTTATAGTCGCACCCCCGGTAGTTGCCCCGGGCGAGCAGTTCATCCACCCAGGCCTTGTCCGCCGGGGTGGGCGCATGGAATTCGATCATGCAGGTTTCGTCTCCTTAAATTCCTAGTATGCCGAAATGATATCACGCCCGTCCGCAAATGGCAAGCAAAACCCGTCAGGCACCGTCCCACCGGCAGCCGCCCAGCTCCACCCGGCCGTCGGCGGTGAAGGGCACCCCCTCTGCCTCCAGCATCGCCCGCTGGACGCCGGGGCCAAATGCTGGGGTGGTGG
>ENA-ORSR01002092-ORSR01002092.1-human-gut-metagenome-genome-assembly--contig:-NODE-2092-length-11908-cov-21.253354_pt1 | contig 11908 bp, 10 predicted proteins | sample MGYA00241901_ERZ509166 | MGnify/ENA primary metagenome ERZ509166 (study PRJEB26280, sample SAMEA2338860) | human gut metagenome | biome: human gut; feature: human-associated habitat; material: faeces... | reverse complement strand
AGCATAAATTCTGTGCATCGCGAAGCGTGTTGCTGGGAACGGAGTGAACAGTAACCTATAGCTCTGCCAGTATTCCCAGTTCCCGCGCAAGGCGAAGCAGTTCCCTGTTTGCGGCATTCACTGTTCCGAACTCTTTCAGAGGACAGATCACTTTCTGACATTTTTTCATCAATTCTACAGCCTTATCATAAGATTCCTGTGAAATACTTTCGAAAGGTTTCTCTGTAATCACCTGGTCTGCAAGTGCACCGGCTACCTGACAGTCTACATCATTCGTGTGAAGCACTCCTGCCGCAAATGGAATTCCCTGTCTCTGCAGTTTTCGATAATACGGAATTCCGCTTCCATTACCGCCAATTACAAACACCTGAGGTTCACCTCTGGGCGGATCCATCTCCACACATCCAAAAGCAGCATTATAGCTTCCTCTGGTAATTCCATACAACTTCTGAATATACTCAGAAGTAAAGATTTCTTCCGGAGCACCATATTTTTCTATATATTCTCCATGTACACAGATAACTTTATCAGATATTTTCTGTGCAAGATCCAACTCATGCAGCGACATGATCACTGTAAGCTGATGATCCAGCACCATCTGTTTCAAAATGGTAAGAAGTTCCAGCTTATGACGGATATCCAGAAAAGAAGTCGGCTCATCCAGTACAATGATCTCCGGCTCCTGACAGATAGCCCTGGCAAGAAGGATTCGTTGTCTCTGACCATCGCTGATGGCTGTAAAATCCCTGTCTTTTAAATCCCATGCATGGACGGTTTCCATTGATTTCTTTACCTTTGTCTTATCCTCTGCGGAGAGTATTCCCAAAGTTCCTGTATAAGGATAACGCCCTGTGGCTACAATGTCTTCGCAAGTCATCAGTTCCGGACGCATACGCTCTGTGAGCACGACTGCCAGTTTCTGAGAGACCTCTTTATTGGTCATCTTTGCCATTTTCTCTTTATCCAGATAAACAGTACCGCTGATCGTGGCAAGCTGTCTGGTGATGCTTTTAAGAATAGTGGATTTTCCGGCACCGTTAGGACCGATGAGAGTGAGGATTTCTCCCTTTTTCAACTGAATATTGATTTCTCTGATAAGAGGTTTTCCGTCATATCCCACAGTCAGCTGATCCGTACGGAAAAAATACTGTTCCTGCCGGTCTGCTTTGTTATTTTCTGTTTCCTTTATTACATCTGCTATTTTCTCTGACATATTTTTTCCTGTTTTCCTTTTTTATGCTGCATCTTATAGTAATCTGCCCGGATAGCGTATTCTGCTCCTGCTTTTTATATCAATTTCTCTTCTGTCTGCGGATCATGATATAGATTACAACCGGTGCGCCAAACACTGCTGTTACGGAACTGATACTGAGTTCTGTAGGTGCAAATACGGTTCTGGCGATCAGATCACAGAAAAGACAGAATACTGCCCCTCCCAGAAAACAGGCCGGGATCACAAGGAGCGGTCTGGCTGTTTTCAGCAGGCTTTTTACAATGTGAGGCACTGCAATGCCAACAAAAGAAATTGGTCCTGCAAAAGCTGTCACACAGGCAGACAGAATACTGGATAAGAGAATCAGTCCTATGCGGAACAGCTTGATATTCACTCCCATATTCTGAGCATAAACTTCACCCAACTGATAGGCACCGATAGGTTTAGACATAAAGAACACGATCACCATTGTGAGCAGAACTACTGTTGCCATTACTTTCACATTACCCCAGGACATTCCTGAAAAACTTCCCAGTGACCAGTTGTGAAGATTGACAATATTGGAGTCATCCGCAAAGGTAACTACGAAATCTGTAACTGCAGAACAGATGTAACCGATCATGACGCCGCTGATAACCAGCATGGACATGTTGTGGACTTTTTTGGCAACCAGCAGGACAAATCCCATGGAAATCATAGAACCGATAAACGCTGCAATGATCATGGCTGCAGAACCCATGGAAATAGATCTGCTCAGAAAATAAATCATCAGAAGTGCAACTACCAGCTTGGCTCCTGAAGAAATTCCAAGTACAAAGGGACCTGCAATAGGGTTATTAAAAAATGTCTGAAGAAGAAATCCGGATACAGAAAGTGCTCCTCCAAGAATGATCACTGACAGAATCCTGGGAAGACGGATTTCCCATATTATATTGTAAGCAGTCGCATCTCCCTGATGTCTGAAAATAATATTCAAAATATCACCCACTGAAAGATGAATGCTTCCGGCATTTACATTCCAGACAAATAAAATCACCAGAAACACCGCCAGTATAAGAAATGCCATCCAGTATCTGGCTGTACGTTTTTTGTCATCCATATTTTTTGTTCCTTTTGTTTTTATATTTCCTGCTTTTGGCAGTTATGCAGAATCCCGCAAACATATTTCAGTGCCGTTCGTAAATAACTATACCAATCGCATAGGATGCGGATTCGAGTGTGCCGAAAAGTTATAAATATCATTTTAACTTATGCATATATGCAAGTTCATCCAGCGAATCATCATCTGTAGTAAGGATTGTATGAATATCTTCGATCATGGTTCCAAGTTCGGTGGTTTCCTGGAAAAGATTTTTACCCGTACACCACACATTTCCATCCTTCACTGCCTTAAAATCTGCCAGAAGATTACTTTTTGCCAACAGTTCATCAATAGTAGAAAGTTCACCGTCGATAGTACTGTTATAGATGATATAGTCCGCATCTTTTGCTTTGGCATAAAATTCTTCCATCTGCATATTCATGGTAGACAAAGCGTTATCACTTTCTCCTGTATCTTCAGGAACATATTTGCCGCCTGCAAGCTCGATCATGTTTGAAACATAATCACCATTCTTTCGCACATTGACAGCACCTGTGGAATTAATATAAAAGAATGCTACTGTTTTACCTGTATCTTTATCATCAGAGGTCAGAACTTTGTCAAGCTTGTCTGTCTGCTCCTTAAATGCCTTCTCAGCTACATCTTCCTTTCCGAGAAGCACAGCATAGAGTTTCATCCATTCAGTTCTTCCCAGAGGATGGCTCTCATAACTGGAACGTTCTACCATTACCGGGATACCAAACTGTTCCAGTTTCTCTTCCACCTCCGGATTATGATGGATCATAGTTGATTCAATGGCAAGACCACAGCCTTCATCCAGGATCAGTTCATAATCCGGTGCATTGTACTTGCCTGCATAAATCATTTTTCCGGATTCCATGGCATCTTTTGCTTCCTGGATATACCATCCATTCTCCTGAGTTCCTGAAAGACGAATGCTGTCAATACCGTCAATTGCGCGGAAAAGATCCATGGCAGAGGTTGCTACCAGATAGATGTTGTTCAGCGGTTGTTGAATAACTGTGATATCTTTTTCAAGCCCCTTTGGAGCCTTTTTTCCCTCTGGAACTACAAGAAACTGTCCTTCCTGATTGATAGTGATCAGAGCATAGCCATCATTGTAATAGTCTACGCTGAATTCTTCTGCGTAGGAAAGTTCCATACTGTGATCATAGGCAAGTCCCGGGATATCCACAGGAGTTTTTGCATTGTCTTTATCTGCTGCGTATGCTGTACAGACAGTGCATATACAGATAATAAATAATGCAACTGACATAAAACCGATAAATATTGTTTTTTGCTGTTTCTTTATTATGTTTTTCATCTTCATAATTGTTTCTTTGTTTGTATATGATTATTTTGCTGTTTTTTCTGCTTCTTTGGCAGTTGTGGAATCAAAATTTAAGGTGTAGTCAATCTCGTGAGGCTCACTCATTGCTACTGTATCTGCTGTTACCTCCATCTCTGCATCAAATACGCTGACAGGGATTTCAAAAGTGGAGTTTCCGTCTTTATTAACCGGCTCATATTTCTCACCATCCACAAGCATATAATCATAGTTCGGACTGCTCCATACGATAGTTGCTGTAGCTTTATCGCCTTCTACCTTAATGGCAGCAGGAGAATCAATGGTTGCTCTTCCTGAACCGCCTGTGAGAGTTACATCCATGGTATAATCGCCGTCTTCAAGATTCAGATCTGCCAGAGTCTTACCTTCACTTGTCTTACTGTCTTTCGCATCTTTGTCTGTGTCATCTGCTTTGGAATCTGCATCTTTATTTTCTTTATCATCTTTTTTTGCATCTGTATCATCGGATTTTACAGGATTTTTGACACTTACCTTATGGTCATACCATTTTCCTTTTGTTCCGATCAAAGCTACATCGAATTCTTCATCAATTGCGGGTACCGGGATATCAAATCCATATACTTCCTCACTCATTCCATCGCTGTATGTAACAGTATCTGTGGTTGGCTCAAGAACCTCTGCCCCGTCTTTCTGTGCATCTTCTGCCTTTCCGACGAAAAGGTTTACAATTTTCTTAGAAGCAAGGCTTACATGGATAGTCATCTTGCCATCCTTTACTGTAAGGGTTCCTTTTCCATCGTTTGCTTCATTTACATGGAACATTCCGCTGTCTGTATCAAATTCTGCTGTGTAGGTGCCATCCTCTAATGTATCACTCTTGGATGCATCTGTTTCTTTATTATCTGTGTTTTCTGAATCAGCATCTTTTGCAGTTGTTTCTTCTTTATCAGTGGTTTCTTCTGTTGCCGTATCAGTATCTGTCTTTGCAGCAACCGGGCTTGTACCGATCAGAGTAGCTGAAATAGTAAGTGCTGACATTAATAATGTAAATGAACGTTTCTTCATGATTATTTCTTCTCCCTTATCTTCATATTTTTTATAGTTTTTTCTATCGTGCTGTTCAACCCATCTGCTGCAGAGCAACAGGCTTTTGAACAGGTGATGGCAAATATATTATAGTAATTCCAGAAAATAATGCAATTAAGACAGTTCCTCTGGATCTTTCTCAGATGTGCGCACGTTACTGTGAACGGAATGAACAGAAACGTGCGAACTGTTTGCAGTATTTTATGGAATTGCTATGACTTCTTTTTTTCTTATCATATAATATATCTGCCCGGAAACTTTTGCAAGTTCTCCGGGCAGTTTATCTTGTTTGAACAATATTTTTTATTCAGCGTCAGCCTCTGCAGTATCAGCTGTTGTCTCAGCTGCGTCATCTGCCTGTGCATCGTCTGCCTGTGCATCGTCTGCACTGTCATCTGTTGCTTTGGCATCAGTATCTTCTGCTGCTGCATCGTCAGATGCTCCAAGAGAATCAATTGCTGCTTTTGTATGAGCCACATACAGATCTTCTACTGCTGCGATTCTTCCAAGACCTGCGATCTGACAGTCAACACTGTCGAAATCACCGGATGCCTCAAACTGAGATTTCCAGGAATCTGCATCATCACCAGCCATATCATTGTTAGCGTGGTCTCCGGCAACAACCATCAGAGGACGAAGGATTACATTCTTGAATCCTGCTTCTTTTACTTTCTCGATAACCTTGTCACATGCTGTGTCTTCCGGTTCTCCCTCTACAGTTCCGATGAAAGCGTTTGTGAATCCAAGATCATCCATCTGTGTCTGCATCTGGTCATAGGTTACGTTAGCTGTATGGGATGTACCATGTCCCATGAATACAAATGCTGTGCCTGCATCTGCTGCTGCTTTCATATCATCAAATCCAGCTTCCTTGCAAGCTTCATCTGTGATTGCCTGAGCAACTGCTTTCTTGTCATCATTGATCACTGTAGCGTCATCACCAACTTCACCGAGCATTGGCTCTGCAATTGCAACAGATTCAAATTTGTCTTTGTATCCATCAATTGCCTCTGTCATTTCATCATATTCTGCACCATGCATCAGATGTGTCGGCTGTACAACAAGATTCTTAACACCGTTAGCTACTGCACGGTCAAGAGCCTGCTGCATATTATCGATTACTTCATCATCTCTTGCCTGTACATGGTTGATGATGATCTGTGCTGTAAATGCACGTCTTACTGACCAGTCCGGATATGCTTTTGCAAGGGCATCCTCGATTCCTTTGATATCCTCTGCACGGCTGTCGTTGAAGGATGTACCAAAACTTACTACAAGAAGTTCATTCTCACCAATCTCATCCTGGTTACGAGGATCATCTTTGGAAGCATCACCTGTGTCACGTCCAAAGTATTCAGGGCTTGCTTCTTCGCCTGTTACCAGTTCTTTCTGAGCATCTGTAAGTTTGTCCCATGCTTCTTTTGCTGCTTTGCAGTCTTCGTCAGTTGTGTCTGTTCTTTCCTGAACATAAATCTTATCGATCAGGGCACCAACTTCGTCTGCGGCTTTCTGATCATCATCAGAAGCTTCTGTTGTATCATCAGATGCTTCCTCTGTATCTGCTGCATCTGCATCGTCTGCAGCTGCTTCTGTGTCATCTGCAGCCTCTTCTGTTGCTGCATCATCAGATGCAAAAGCAACTGTACCTGTTGCTGCTGTCATGGAACAGGTCATGGATACTGCCAGTAATAAGGCTAACATGGATTTTCTTTTCATTTCGTTTTTCCTCTTTTATTTCTCGTATTTCCGGACAATTGTATGCACAAAAAAGGCAACTGCATATTCTGCAGCTACCGCTTTCCCATAAATACATGGTTTATATGTACCAGATATATCTGTAATTTCGATTCTGTCTGATTCATTTAATAAAAGAGCTATGTATCGTTATGAGAATACAGGTTCTGTATACCGCAGACCTTAAATTCTACGCCAAGGCAGTTCTCCTGACTTCGATCATCGCTGTTTCTCCCTTCCCAGTTTCCCAGTGGTTTCTGAAAAGCAGCTCCCATACACAGTGACGGTATCGCTCCGGATTCTCACCGGATTCTCTTTTGCACATCAAGTACGATGCAACCTTTGCGTTATAACATTGCACATATTCAATTCGGATATTCTTTTTTTATCACATTTTAACAAAAATGTCAATACAATTCGTGTATATTTTCCTTTAATGTTTGGCATTAGTGTTACTGTTCACTCCGTTCACAGTAACGTAGCCAAAATTCATTCCAGATTGCCTGCGGCAATGGAATTTTGGCTTGTATGTATATTATCGCGTTATTCATTACACTTCTGTCAGGGCTTTGAAAAAACAGGTTCTGTTTCCGGTATGGCAGGCTGCACCGATCTGCTCTACTTTAGCAAGGATCGTATCATTGTCACAATCCAGTGTAAGGGATTTTACAAACTGGAGATGTCCGGATGTGAGTCCCTTCGTCCAGAGTTCATTGCGGCTTCTGCTCCAGTAAGTCATTTTACCTGTTTCAAGAGTGGTATTAAATGCTTCTTCATTCATATACGCCAGCATCAGCACTTCGTTTGTCTGATAATCCTGGGCTATAACAGGTACCATTCCATCACTGTTTAATTTAAAATCAGACCATGCGATGCTGCTTTTTAAATTCACTGTATTTTCCATTTTCTGTCTCCATCTAATTTATTGATTGCCATAAATCATTTCGTAAATTTTCAAATTTTACAAACTGCCCTTGGTAGACAGAACATCTGTGATCCTTGGATCATAGGATGTGGCTGCGTCCAGTGCTTTGGCAAAACTTTTGAACATTGCTTCTGCTACATGGTGATTATTCCCACCTGCCAGAACCCTGATATGAAGATTCATGCCACAGGCATAGGAAATGGCATAGAAGAACTCTTTTACCATTTCCGTGGACATGTCACCGATCCTGTCTGTGGTAAACTCTGCATCCCATACAAAGTAAGGTCTTCCGGACAGATCAATCGCACAGAGCACCAGGGATTCATCCATGGGAAGGATGCAGCTTCCATAGCGCTTAATCCCCTTTTTGTCACCAATTGCTTCTTTTAATGCAGTTCCCAGAACAATTCCTGTATCCTCGATGGTGTGATGGTCATCCACCTGAAGATCACCATGGACTCTGACACTGAGATCAAAGAGCCCATGACGGGTAAATCCATCCAGCATATGGTTAAAAAATCCCACACCTGTCTCAATATCAGAATATCCGGTTCCATCCAGATTTATTTTTAATTTGATTTCTGTTTCTTTTGTATTTCTTTCTGCTGAGGCTTCTCTTGCCATGGTTAAGTCCTCTCTGTCTTACTTATTTTCAAACACTCTGAATCCATTGTTTTAATGCGCAAACTACAGTTTACATTATAGCAGATTTCAGATTCAAAGCCTTACCATTATTCTTTATCTTCATCCTCAAAACGAACTGCAATAGAATTTGCATGTGCAGTAAGCTGCTCAGAAGTTGCAAACTGAATGATATCTTTGTGTATATTACGCAGTGCGGATTTTGAGTAATATACAATACTTGATTTCTTTATGAAATCATCTACGGAAAGGGCTGAGAAAAATTTGGCTGTTCCGTTTGTAGGAAGTACATGGTTCGGACCTGCAAAATAATCTCCCAGTGGCTCGGAACTGTACTCTCCGATAAAGATCGCACCTGCATTCTTCACTTTCATCATATCTTCAAAGGGATTGGCTGTCACGATCTCCATATGTTCCGGAGCGATTTCATTGGCTGCCTCAATCGCCTCGTCCATATCCTCTGCGATCAGAATGTATCCAAAGTTATCAAGAGACTTCTGAATGATTTCTTTTCTGGAAAGAACCTCCACGAAACCTTTTACTTCTTCATCTACTTTCTTCGCAAATTCCTCACTTGTAGTGATCAGGATAGCACATGCCAGTTCATCATGCTCTGCCTGGGAAAGAAGGTCAGCTGCCACAAAATGCGGATTAGCTGTCTCATCTGCAAGAACAAGGATCTCACTCGGTCCTGCAATGGAGTCAATGCTTACATAGCCATATACTGCTTTCTTTGCAAGAGCTACGAAAATGTTTCCGGGACCTACGATCTTGTCTACCTTCGGAATACTCTCTGTTCCGAAAGCAAGGGCACCGATCGCCTGTGCACCACCCACCTTATAAATCTCATCTGCTCCTGCTTCTTTGGCTGCTACCAGTGTGGAAGCGCATACTTTGCCATCCTTTCCGGGCGGTGTTGTCATAACAATATGCGGGACTCCTGCCACTTTCGCAGGTACAATATTCATCAGTACAGAAGACGGATAAACTGCTTTTCCACCGGGTACATAGACACCCACACGATTTAACGGTGTTACTTTCTGTCCAAGCATAGTTCCATCTGTTGTGCTTGTAAACCAGCTGTTCTGGATCTGTTTTTCATGATACTGACGGATATTGACCAGAGCTTTGCGGATCACTCCAAGAAGTGCAGGATCAATCTGCGCATAAGCCTCTTCAATTTCTGCATCTGTGACGCGGATAGTCTCTTTTGTCACATCAGCTTTGTCAAATTCTTTTGTATAGGCAAAAAGAGCTGCGTCCCCTTCATTTTTTACTTTATCAAGGATCTGAGCTACTGTGGATTCAAATTTCCCATAGTTATTCGGGCTTCTTTTCAGCAGATTCTCAAGAATATCCTTTGTTGATTCTTTTGTTAATTTTACTGTACGCATCTTTACATCTCCTCCTGAAGAACTCTTCTTAAGTCTTCAATAAGTTTACGGATTCTCTCATTTTCCATCTTCATGCTCACCTGATTGACTACCATTCTGGCAGACAGCGGGCAGACCTCTTCCAGCACCTTCAGTCCGTTTTCCTTCAGTGTACTTCCGGTCTCCACAATATCTACGATCACTTCAGACAGACCAACGATGGGTGCCAGTTCAATGGAACCGTTTAATTTGATCAAATCTACTGTCTGGTGTTTTCTGTTAAAGAAGTAATCCTTGGCAATATTTGGATATTTAGTCGCCACACGGATCAGCTGGTTGTTCTCCAGAACCTCTCTGGCACTCTCCGGTCCACAGACACACATCTTACATTTTCCAAATCCAAGATCCATCACTTCATAAAGCTTACGGCCTTCCTCCAGGATCGTATCCTTTCCCACAATTCCGATATCTGCCGCACCATACTCTACATAGGTAGGAACATCCGGCCCTTTTGCAAGGAAGAATTTCATCTTCAGTTCTTCATTGGTAAAGATCAGTTTACGGGAATCTTTATCTTTCATCTCTTCGCAGGTGATTCCTGCTTTCTCAAACATCTCCATTGTTTTGTTGGCAAGTCTGCCTTTTGTCAGGGCAACTGTCAGGTATCTCATGGCTTATCTGGCCTCCTTTTTCAAACGTAATGCCACACATCTGCCCTCTGCACGAAGTTTCTGTGCCTCTTTAATGGCTTCTGTACGGTTCTGTGGCTCGTATTCGATCACTTCCGGCTTCTCCTCTTTCTCAGAGATCAGTTTCTGGCTGGAAAGTGCAAGAAGAAGGTTATCTACTTCAAGGGCAAATCCGATAGATGCCGCAGGTTTGCCAAAGTGTTTCATCAGGCCATTGTAACGGCCTCCCTTGATCATAGGTTCACCGGTTCCGTAAGTATATGCCTGGAAAATGATACCTGTATAGTACTGATATTTACTAAGCATTCCAAAATCGAAAGAGATATACTTTTCATATCCGTAGTTTTTCATAATCTCATAGATTTCTTCCAGTCTGGAAACTGCCTCCAGTGCGCAGGCGTTGTTTGTCAGACTTCTGGCTTTCTTTAAGACTTCTTCTGAACCAAACATCTGTGGGATTTCAGTAAAGGCTTTCTGCATACTGTCTTTGAGTTTCTGTTCTTCTACAAACTCTTCTACTCCGAAAGAATTTTTCTGCGAGATCAAAACACGAAGACGTTCTTCTGCTTCCGGACCGAGTTCGGCTTCTTTTAATAAGGATTTGAAGTAATCTACCTGTCCGACACTGACCTGAAATTCTGTAAGACCTGCTGCCAGAAGGCATTCCACTGTCATGGCAAGAAGTTCTGCATCTGCATCTGCGGATTCATCACCGATCCGTTCTACTCCCATCTGTGTGGTTTCTTTGAGATGTCCTCTGTAGCTGGTGTTATTAATAAATGTGTTTCCTGTGTAGCAGAGGCTTACAGGTTCTTTGTCCGGGGAAAAGTAGGTTGCACAGGCTCTGGATACAGACGGGGTGAAGTCAGGTCTGAGTACCAGGGTATTGCCTTCTCTGTCAAAGAATTTATAAAGTTCTTTGGATGGGATGGTTCCTACTTCGCGGCTGAATACTTCAAAGTATTCGAATGTCGGGGTTTCTATGTCTTCATAGCCATACTGGTGGAAGACGCGATGGATTTTCTCCTGTACCTTTCTTTTCTGGCTGCATTCGCCGTTGTAGATGTCTCTTACACCTTCAGGGGTGTGGAAAATACGCTGCATGGGTGGTCCTCCTCTTGGTTATGTTGTAATTCTTTTTGTTATTATTTTATATTTTACTTTAGTATGGTAACGTGCTACCAAAGCAATGTGTAACTAGATAGAATTATAATAGGTTTTCAAATAAATGTCAAGTACAGTTAATGTTATTGTATTGTTGTTTTTGTCTATTCGTTATGTGTGTTTAGAGGGACGCTCAGAAACATATTGTATTTGATGTGCGGTTTCGGTGCCTAAGAGCTTCTAAGTCTTCAGAAAATCTGCTAAAACCATGAGAAGAAAAGCCCGGAATTACTCGCTGTCGCTCAGACAAGGGGCTTTTCTTCTCATAACGCAGATTTCCTGAAAACTAAGAATCTCTAAGACACCTGCAAATGCACCTCAAATACAATATGTTTCCGAGCTGATTCTCACAATATGGAAGATTATGATGGCTATAGCAAGTCTATTAACTAATGCATTTAAGACAGTTCAGCCGAGTGCGAAAGACAAGGAAGATACCTACAGGCGTGCTGACGCACGTCAAGGATATCTGACGCAGGATTTTACGCTCTGATGAACTGAATCAATATACATTATAAGAGGCTTGCTATAGTATGCCAGCAAGTTGATTTCTTCATAGTTACTGCCAATACACAGCGCAGAAATTTATTTTATTTCCGGTGCATTTGCAGGTATCTTAGAGCGTGTCTGAAAAAGGCTTTCTGCAAGATGTGCGTCACAATTTGTGGGAT
>ENA-ORSR01002088-ORSR01002088.1-human-gut-metagenome-genome-assembly--contig:-NODE-2088-length-11926-cov-5.676354_pt1 | contig 11926 bp, 9 predicted proteins | sample MGYA00241901_ERZ509166 | MGnify/ENA primary metagenome ERZ509166 (study PRJEB26280, sample SAMEA2338860) | human gut metagenome | biome: human gut; feature: human-associated habitat; material: faeces... | reverse complement strand
AGTTCCCATATTTTGGCGGAGATTCGTGAAGTGTGTGATTACATTATGATTATCTCAAAAGGAAAGCTGGTTGCAAGCGATACTCCGGAGCATTTGGAAGAATTGATGAATGGCTCCGATACGATTCATATTGAGACAAGAGCCGAAAAAGAGACGGTAAGAGAGATCCTAAGTGGACTGAAGGATATCGAAGATGTGACCTATACACAGGAAAATGAGATCTTGAAAGCAGAGGTTAAGACGAAAGAACGAAAAGATATCAGAGAAGTAATTTTCAGTGCATTTGCAGAGGCAAAATGTCCTCTTCTCACATTGCAGAAGACAACAGTTTCGTTGGAAGAAGTATTCTTAGAATTGACAGGAGGACAAAAATCAGATGAAAGCAATTTATAAAAGAGAGTTAAAATCTTATTTTCAATCTATGATTGGGTATGCGTTTATCGCGTTTTTACTGACATTTGTCGGTATTTATTTTATGGCATACAATCTGAATGCAGGATATCCGTATTTTTCTTACGCGCTATCCGGCGTGATGTTCATGTTCCTCGTTGCGGTGCCGATATTGACGATGAAGAGTTTTTCGGAAGAACGAAAGAGTAAGACAGACCAGCTTCTTTTGACATCTCCGGTCCGCCTGGTGGACGTTGTGCTTGGGAAATATCTTGCGATGGTAACAGTATTTCTGATTCCGAATCTAATTTTTTGCATCTATCCGCTGGTGATCAAAATGCAGGGGACTGCCTATTTGCGGGTGGACTATGCGGCGATTTTGATGTTTTTTATACTTGGCTGTGTCTACATAGCAATCGGAATGTTTTTATCTGCGTTGACAGAAAGCCAGATTATCGCAGCGGTAAGTACTTTTGCAGTGCTTCTCATTTTACATCTGTGGGGCGGATTGTTAGATTTTATCCCGAGTACGGCAATCAGTGGAGTGATTGGAATAATCGCAATTATCACGATTGTGGCGTTGATTATATACCAGTTGACAAAAAACTGGGTTATCAGCGCGGTGATAGAAGCAATTGGAGTGATTGCATGTGTCGTTACATACGTTGTGAAATCATCTTTGTTTGAGAATCTGCTTGTGAATCTTTTGGGCAAATTAGATATTTCCAGTAGTTTTTCAAATGTGTATATGAACAAACTATTGGATGTCAGTGATTTGATCTTATGTTTTTCACTCATTGCATTGTTTGTATTTCTGACAATTCAGACTATACAAAAAAGACGTTGGAGTTAGGAGGCTGTATCGGTGAAGAAAATAAAAGAAATGTTTCAAAGTCCTCAATCACGTTATGGGACATATAGTATGGTAATAACTGCGGTGGTAATCGTAATCGTGATCGTGATAAATATGATTGCAGGTCAGCTCCCTGACAGTATGAAAAGTGTAGATTTGAGTGGCAATTCACTCTATGAGATTACGAAGACGAGCAAGAAGCTTTTGAAAAATCTGGATAAAGAGGTACAAATTCATGTGTTGGCGGAGAAAAGCTCTACAGATGAGAGAATTCAGACATTCATAGAGAAATATGCAGCGCTCTCAAACAAGGTGAAGGTAGACTGGGTGGATCCGGTACTGCATCCTTCAGCGGTTACAGAATATGAGGCACAGGAGAACAGCGTTGTTGTAGAGTGTAAGGATACAGAAAAGAAGATGGTAATCCCGTTCACAGATATCATTGTGTACGATGAGATGTCTTATTATACGACAGGGTCAATGACAGAAAGTGAGTTTGATGCAGAAGGTCAGCTGACAGGTGCGATAAACTATGTGACAAGTGACACTTCAAAGACGATCTATCGCACAACAGGACACGGAGAAGCTACTTTCTCCACGACAATCACAGACCTGATGGGAAAATCCAATTTCACAATATCTGAGTTGAATCTGATGATGAATAATAAGATTCCGGATGACTGTGATCTGCTTGTTCTGTATGCGCCGACGTCGGATTTGACAGCGGACGAGAAGACATTGATCACAGATTATCTCACAAACGGCGGGAAGGTATTGTTCATTATGGGAGATACGCAGAATGAGACACCGAATTTAGATGCGCTGATGAAGACTTACGGAATGGAAAAGGTAGACGGCTATATTGCAGACACAACAAGAAGCTACCAAGGAAATCCATATTACATATTCCCGGAGATCACAGCAAGCGGAGAGATGGCGGACGGTCTTTCTTCAAAAATGGTGTTGCTGATCAATGCACTTGGATTTAACACGGTAGATCCGGAACGAGATACTATCACAGTTGACAGCTTTATGACAACTTCCAGCAACGGATATGCGGTGACAGAGGATAAGGAGACTCAGGGAACTTATACTCTTGGCGCTATGGCAACGGAGGATGAAAGCCGGTTTACAGTTATTTCTGCGGCAACTATGATCGATGCAAATGTGACGGATTCCTTCTCAACCTTGGAAAATACAACGCTATTTATGAATGCGGTTACAAGTAATTTTGACGATGTAGACAATCTTTCAATCGAAGCGAAGAGCTTGGAGACAACATTCAATACAATACAGCACACAGGATTATTAGGACTTGCAGCGATCATTGGTGTTCCGGTTCTCATTGTCATCTTTGGATTTGTAAGATGGCTGAAACGCCGTAAAGCGTAAGGAGGACATAGAATGAAGAAATATAAATCACTGATCATTCTTTTGGCAGTTTTGGTTGTGCTTGTAGTTGCGTATGTTGTGACAGGGCAGTTAAAAAAGAAATCTGCGGAGAAAGAAAACGAAGAGAAACAGATTGCAGTGCTTGATATGTCGGATATCACCTCAATTCAGTATACGAACGGAACAGATACGATGTCGTTTATAAAAGAAGATGGTACATGGTACAGTGAGTCTGATAAAGAATTTCCACTGCAGCAGAGCAGTCTTAAGACGATGGCGGAGACTTTTGGAACGCTTTCAGCTAATCGGGAGTTAACCGATGGAGATACACTTGCGGACTATGGACTGGAAGAGCCACAGTATACGATTACGCTCAAGAATGCTGATGGAGAAGAACAGAACATTTATATCGGCAATGCGGCAGGTGAAGACTATTATATGACTGTAGGAGATAAGGAAAAGATCTATACGGTAGATTACAGTGTGGTAAATGCAATGAATTTTGATTTGGATTCTATGCTTCAGAAAGAGACATTCCCAAGCATTGGATCAGATAATATCAAGAAGGTGACAATTACAAAAGCCGGCGAGACAACCGAGTATGATGCAGATAACAGTGATCAGTCAGATGATATCACAGCAATCGGCGGGGGACTTGGGGCAGCTTATTTTGTAGATTGCGTGGACTATTCTGTACAGGCGGACGAACTGGATCAATATGGATTAGGTGAGGCACAGCGTACAACAGTCACAGTCGTATATACAGACAGTAATGATAAAGAACAGACATTTACACTTTATGTAGGCGGAAGAGATGAGAGTGATGCCTATAATTATGTGCAGATGGATGGCTCGAAAATGGTCAATACGATGACAAAAGAGGTTGTAAATAATATATTGAATATCGAAGAAGAATAAACCGAAAGATGGGGCAAGGTGAGCAGAGAACGCACACCTTGCCCCATCTGTGTATGTGTGCCGAGCATGGCACTGGTGCTAGTAAAATTTTTGGTAAAAAACTAGACAAATTTTATAAAAAAGTATAAAATAGAATAAATGAGTTGTTACTATTTAATTAGGCAAGAACATGAAAATATGCTTTTATAGGTATGTTTGAAGGTGTGCCTTTTTTTGTGTAATGAAAACATTGGATCATTATATAAAGTATTAGGGTGTTTGAAATATTATATTGTTTCAGGAGGGAATATAATATTCAAAATAAAAAAAAGGAGCGATATTTATGAAGAAAGGAAAAATTTTATCAGTGTTACTTGCATTGGTTATGGTTGTATCTTTAATTACACCAGCTACAGCTAAAGCAGCAGAATCAAATAATCGAGTAACAAAAATGGTAAGCGAAATGTCACTTCGTGACAAGGTTACACAAATGATGATGGTTGATTTCCGTTACTGGGATGAAGACTTAAACGATGGTGTTGAAAAAGTCGGCTTTGAAGTAATGAACGACCAAATCAGAAAAGTAGTAGAAGACTACAATTTTGGTGCATTTATTTATTTTGCACAAAACTTAACAGGAACAGAACAAGCTTATAATTTAACAATGGAAATGCAGGCGGCAGCTACAAAAGATGGAGGTATTCCAATGCTCATCAGCTGTGACCAAGAAGGTGGAAACGTATATCGTTTAGGTACAGGTACTGCTCTTCCAGGAAATATGGCTTTAGGTGCTGCTGGTGATGTGAAGTATGCTGAAGCAGCTGGAAAAATTATCGGTAGCGAATTAGCTGCTTTAGGTATCAATACAACATTAGCACCAGTAGTAGACGTTAATAATAACGCGAACAACCCAGTTATCGGTTTAAGATCTTATGGTGATGATGCTACAGCAGTTGGTACATTAGCATCTGCTACAATCAAAGGCTTAGCTGCAAATAATGTAATCGGTTGTGCAAAACACTTCCCAGGACATGGAGATACAGCTACTGACTCTCACTATGGATTACCAATGGTAGATAAATCTTTAGATGTATTAAAAGAGTGTGAATTAAAACCATATGAAGTTGCTATTGAACAAGGTATCGAAATGATCATGACAGCACACATTCTTTATCCACAATTAGAAAGTGATAAGATCGTTTCTAATAAAACAGGTGAAGCAGAAAGTCTTCCAGCAACAATGTCTGATGATATCTTAACTGGATTATTAAAAGAAGATATGGGATTCAAAGGAATCATCATAACTGACGCTATGAATATGGCTGGTATCGCAGATAAGTGGGATCCAGTACAAGCAGCTGTTGTCTCTATTTCAGCAGGTGTTGATATGATCTGTATGCCATGTACATTATATGACTTAGAAGATTTAGCAGATTTAGATGCTATTATCAATGGTGTTATCGCAGCAGTTGAAGATGGAACAATTCCTATGGAAAGAATCGATGATGCTGTAACAAGAATCTTAACAGTAAAAGAAAACAGAGGAATCTTAGATTATAATGCAGCTGATTATACCTTAGAAAAAGCACTTGCAACAGTAGGATCTGATGAAAACAGAGAAACAGAAAGAGAAATTGCAGCAGCAGCAGTAACAGTTGTTAAGAATGAAAATAACGTGTTACCATTAGACATCAAAGCAAATAGTAAAGTACTTATGTTAGTACCATACAACAATGAAAGATCTCAAATGTTAATGGGATGGAATCGTGCGGAAGAAGCTGGCTTGATTCCAGAAGGAGCAGAGGTTGACTATTTCAGATTTAGTAAAGCTGCTATAGCAGATAATGCAGGTCTTCAAGAAAAATTAGAATGGGCTGACACAGTAATTATCAACTCTGAAATTTCTTCAACAGGAAGCGGCAGAATGAAATATGGTCACTGGTCATCAGCACTTCCAAAAGCAGTTACAGATTACTGTGCTGAAAATGGAAAAATTTCTGTAATTTCATCAGTAGACAAACCATACGATGTTCAATTATATCCAAACGCAGATGCTATCTTAGCAGCATACGGATGTAAAGGTTCTACAGTTGACCCAACAGAAGCTATTGTTGGTGGAACTACAGGATCAAAAGCAGCTTATGGTCCAAACATTATTGCTGCTGTTGAAGTTGCATTAGGTGTATTTGGTGCACAAGGTAAATTACCAGTTAATATTCAAAAATATTCTGCTGAAAGCAATTCATACACAGACGAAATCGTGTATGCACGTGGATATGGTATCACATATGATGCATTAGAAGCAAAATATACTCCAAGTGATAAAGTAACTGTAGATGTATATGAGGATATGGAAGCTATCGTATATGATGATGGACAAGGAAATACATTACCATATCGTTTATATGTACCAGAAAATTATGATTCAAATAAAGAATATCCTGTATTAGTATTCCTTCACGGAGCAGGTGAAAGAGGAAGTGACAATACAGCACAATTATTAAATGCGATCCAATTATTATTCTATGCACAAAAAGAAGTAAAAGATGCAATTGTAATTGCACCACAATGTCCTGCAGATAAGAGATGGGTTGAAACAGACTGGACTCTTGGATGTTATGACAGCGAAGCAATTCAAGAAGAACAATTAGCAAAAGTAATGGGAATTCTTGAAGATGTACAAGAAACATATTCTACAGATTCTGATAGAATTTATACACTTGGCCTTTCAATGGGTGGATTTGGAACATGGGATTTATTAACAAGACATAGTGATGTATTTGCAGCTGGTGTACCTATCTGTGGTAGTGGGGATCCTAACAAAGCTGAAATTTTGAAAGATGTTCCAATTTGGACATTCCATGGTGACGCTGACAAAGTAGTTCCATACACAGGAACACAAACAATGTATAATGCAATCGTTGCAGCAGGTGGAGAACAAATCACATTCACAACATATCCTGGTGCTGGACATGGTATCTGGAATGATGCTGTAATTACAGAAGGTCTTGGAGAATGGTTATTTGCACAAAAATTATCAGACAGACAAGAAGTAGACAAATCAGCTGCACAAGAATATTATGATGATTGTCTTGCTGGTTACAACAAAGATGAATACACAGAAGAAAGCTGGGCAGCATTCCAAGAAGCATTAGAAGGATTAAAAGCAGCATTAGAAGCAGAAGATATTACAGCTGAAGAATTACAGGCGGCAATGGATGCAGTAGCTAATAACTTACCTGTTAAGAAAACACCTGCTGAAGATACAAATAAACCAGGTGAAGATACAAATAAACCAGGTGAAGATGATAAAGAAGATACAAAAGCACCTCAGACAGGTGATTCTTCTATGATCATGGTATATGTTATGATGATGGCTGTTTGTGTATTTGTATTAGCATCTAAAAAGAAAAGAGTATAATACAAGTAATTACTTATGAAAATCTTTCCCTTCCTGAAGAATTTCGTAAGCGTATTTATAAAGGCGGAATCGCTTCATAGCAATTTCTGACCAAATGATAAGAAAATAAGAATACCCCGCGGAAATGAGAGCCATTTGGCAACAGCATTTCTGAAGGGGTATTTTTATTTTTCAATATCTTTTTGGAGAGCATGAAGGAAAATAAACATCCGGAGGTCTTTTTTGTTATTCAGAATTACTTTGCACAATCTTTTTTAAATAATAAGGGGCGTGGTTGACAGAGAAAATAAGAAATAATAAAATAAAATGAGAAAGGAAAAAGGTGGAAGGCATGAAAAAATTTTTGAGGAAGAAACCTATAAAATTGAATGATACTCGAAAATATACTGCCCGAATTTTGTTTATTTTTTTAGTACTGTTTTTGATTATATTAGTCTTATTTTTGAATATCTCTAAAATGAATAAAACATTAAATGAAAGTACAGAGCAATATGTGGCAGATGTAATCGAACAATTGTCGGCAGATGTTTCATTTCGTATGGATATTAATTTGATGTATGTTGAGCAGTTGGCGAATTCTATTGAGAGGATGCCGTCACACTTGATTACAGAAGAATTTTTGGAGAAAAGAGCTGCAAATATTAAATGCTAACTTCCCATAAAAATCCTACTCTTGCGCAATTGTGCCTAAAATTCCGTGAAGAAAATACTTTTCAAACCGCATAAATACAGACTTTTCCGCAGATTGTGTTTGCAATTCTGCGGAATTTTTGTTATAATAATTGAGTAGGATATTATACTCGTGGAGGTGTGAAATGTACTATAACTTTCTCGTAAAAATCCCAGAAAATACAGGTAAGATTTCTTATAACAAACGGGGTGCAACTACCTATGTGGAATACACCTATGAACGCGTTTATCATCCGGAAAAGAAATACAATACAGCGAAACGAACCACAATTGGCAAGGTATGCGAAAATGACCAGACAATGATGTATCCAAATCCAACCTTCGAAAAATATTTTCCTGAAGTAGCTCTTCCAGAAGAGAACACAGAAGTTTTTCGAAGTTCTTGTGTCAGAGTCGGTGCATTTCTTGTTCTCAAAAAGATTATTGAAGATTACAAGTTAGAGAGTCATCTTCAGAATTGGGATGCGCACGGAAGAGGTCTTTTACTGGATTTGGCTGTATATTCTGTAATCACAGAAAGTAACGCAGCTCAACATTATCCGGAATACGCCTACAATCATCCTCTGCTGACACCAGAACATAAGATTTACAGTGATTCAACTATTTCACGATTTCTTTCCGAGATAGGAGCAGATGAAAGATCGGAGTTTCTGAACAGATGGAGTTCCGACCGAAAGCATTCCGAGAAAATCTATATTTCTTATGACTCAACAAATAAGAATTGTGAAGCCGGTGATATCGAGATGGTTGAGTTTGGACACCCCAAAAACGATGTTGGCTCTCCTATTTTTAACTATGCGATTGCTTATGACATGAATAACCAGACTCCGCTATTATACGAGACTTATCCTGGAAGTATTATAGATGTCTCCCAATTACAATACCTAATCCAAAAATTTCAAGGATATGGATATAAAAATCTTGGATTCGTATTAGACAGAGGCTATTTCAGTAAGGACAATATCAGGTTTATGGAAGCTTGCAATTATGATTACGTAATTATGGTCAAAGGACGAGCAGAGTTTGTGAATAGTTTAATTCTTGAACATAAAGGCTCTTTTGAAACGAGAAGGTCGAATGCAATCAAGGAATACAGAACCTATGGAAAGACGATTCGCTCCAAACTATATGTGGATGATGAAAACGACAGCTATTTCCATCTGTATCACAAATCCGGTCGAGAAAATGCGGAACGAACACAGTTAGAAAACAAGCTCGCACGAATGGAAGAAGTCATGAACAAGGTTAAGGGAAAAGAAGTCACACTTCCTAAAATCTATGCCAACTACTACGACCTCACGTATCATGAGAATAAATTTTATGGGTACAAGGAACGAGAGGACGTTATCGAACAGGAACTCTCACTATGTGGCTATTACGCCATTGTAACCTCCAAGAAAATGACGGCTGGAGAGGCTCTTGCCCTTTACAAGAATAGAGATGCCTCTGAGAAATTGTTTTGTAGTGACAAATCCTTCCTTGGAAACCGATCTCTTAGGGGTATGACTACAGAAAGAATCGAATCAAAAATCTTTATTGAATTTATTGCGCTAATCATTAGAAATAGAATGTATACGTTATTGATGCGTCGAAAGGCAGAAATGGCGAAGAAACCAAACTTTATGACTGTTCCTGCAGCACTTCGAGAATTAGAAAAAATAGAACTCATTCGACAACCGGGAGGTTATTATAAGCTAGATCATGCAATAACTGCTACACAAAAAACAATTCTAGGAGCCTTTGGTCTAGATGAAGAAACGGCAAGGGCGAAGGCAATTGTAATTGGAAAAGAACTTGCGAATGGGGTTAGACCAAAAAAGGAGGATGACGAAGATGGCGAGAGTGAAAACCTCTAAATCAGTAGATATGCGAATAGCAGAAACAGAGGAAAAGCTTCGTAAACTGAAGGAGCGATGCGACAAGGTCTCAGAAGAATTAGATTCTTTGTACGAAGAAAAGAAGGAAATCGAAAACAAAGAATTATTGGATGCAATCAGAAACAGTTCAAGAACACGAGCAGAAATCATTGCATTTTTAGAATCGAAATAATTATAAAATTACAGGAACCCCTACGAAAAAACGGTCGCTTGGGTTCCTGTTTTTGATTTGAGTAGGAAAAACATGGGAAGTTAGCATTAAATTTGATCAGTTGATTTTAGTAGACACGCAAGGAAAGAAAAGCTCCGGTGATACAGTGTGTGAACCGCTTTTGGAATGGCTGAATCAATCCGAGAAAAATTATGAAAAAAGTCAGATTGCATACATCGGAACAGGAGAACTTTTATTTTTGGCACCAGTGCAAAAGCAAGGGGAAGAGAATAAGATTTTAATCGGAATGTATGAAAATAAGAAAATTCAAGAGTTTTTAAATTTGGCTGGATTTGGAGGAAAAGGAATCAGTTATATTGCAGACAAATCAGGTGAGATTGTTATATCTCCTGGAGATGTGAAACTTTTTAAAGAGACAAGAAAAATTTTGAAAGACCGCAGTGAACAGTTTGACAGAAATAATTTAGCAGACAAGGAAAACTATAGAGCGGTAGATCAGATAATTAAAGAGATTCATAAGGACAAATCAGGATTAATATATCTTGATTCTGCAGGGAATATGCTGATTATTATTTCTTACTATGTGTTAGGAATTAATGACTGGGTGTTGTTTAGTATGCTTCCGCAAAATATATTGATTGAAGAAAGTGAAACATATATGCAATGGACGACTAGGATTATCGTTGCAATTTCTATTATTATGATTTTTCTTTTGCTATATGCAATCACAAACTATAGAAAAAGTCAACAATATTTGGAACAGATTGCCTTTTATGACTCATTGACCGGAGGAAGAAATAACGCATCTTTCCAAATTCAGTGTAAGGAAGTGTTGGAAACAGCTCCCCCAAAAGGATATACGATTGTCTTTTTAAATATACGAGGATTTAAACATATTAATGAAAACTTTGGAGTAGAAGAGGGAAATAAAACATTAAAGTATATTTATCATATATTGATATCTTGTATGCAGGAGAAAGAATTTGTAACTAGAAGTGAATCAGATAGGTTCTTTTTATTCATGCATGAAGGGGAAGAAACAGCAGTTCGCAGACGTTTGGATGAAATATTGAAAAAAATTTATTCCTTTGCCGGAAAAGAAAATATACAGTATTCTTTAATTATTAATCAAGGTGCGTATATTATCGATAATCCGGATATGGATATTCGGATTATTCAAGATCGTGCAAGAACAGCAGCAGGGTATCAAAGAGAAGGAAATCAATGTGTTTTTTATGATAAAAATCTGACAGAAAAAGTAAATAGAGAAATAAAGTTAGATGCGTTGTTTGAGGAATCCATACAAAATGGGGACTTTCAGTTATATCTTCAGCCCAAAGTATCTTTGAAAAAAAATGAAATTTGTGGGGCGGAAGTTTTAGTAAGGTGGATTCATCCGGAATATGGAATGATTTATCCATCTGATTTTATTCCATTATTTGAGAAAAATGGGAAAATATGCAGATTAGATATCTATATGTTTGAAGAGGTATGTAAGTTAGTTCAACAATGGAAGAAAGAAAAAAGAAAATTGATTCCAATCAGTGTGAACTTGTCGAGACGAAATATTGGAATGGGAAATTTTCTGCAGAAATATGTTGAGATAAAAGAAAAATATGATATTCCGGATTCTATAGTGGCTCAGTTGTCAAGACAAAAATCTAAGATTTTTATAATGAACTGATATGATTGGTAGTTACCTAGAATCAGAGAAAAGGTCCCTGATCCATATATGCATTAAGCTACATAGGGCAGAAGCATTGCCGGATAGTAGCATTCAGCCGGTGTTTTATAATCAAGAGCAGAATGGCATCGCTCAAAGTTGTATGTGTGAACATACCGGCCGATGGCAGCTCTTGCTTCTTTTATGTTGTTGTATTGCGTCAGATACGCTTCCTCATACTTGAAGCTACGAAACCAACGCTCGATCACGATATTGTCAGCCCAGCGACTTTTTCCATCCATGCTTTGACGTATGCCGTTTTCTTTCACAAAGTCAATGTATTGCTGGCTTGTAAACTGACAGCCTTGATCTGAATTCAAAATCTTTGGTTTTGCTGTTTTAAATGCCTTTTTAAGAGCATTAATAACCATTCTGCTGTCTAGGGTATCATCAACTTCCCAACCAACGATACATCGACTGTACCAATCAATGACAGCAGTTAAATAAAGAAATCCATGCTTGATTGGAATGTAGGTAATATCAATGGACCATGCCTGATTTGGAGCATCAA
>ENA-ORSR01002081-ORSR01002081.1-human-gut-metagenome-genome-assembly--contig:-NODE-2081-length-11949-cov-2.712460_pt1 | contig 11949 bp, 8 predicted proteins | sample MGYA00241901_ERZ509166 | MGnify/ENA primary metagenome ERZ509166 (study PRJEB26280, sample SAMEA2338860) | human gut metagenome | biome: human gut; feature: human-associated habitat; material: faeces... | reverse complement strand
TTGATACGATTCTTCTCAATGGATGCGAATGTGAACCATATTTAACAGCAGACCACAAGGTTCTTCTTGAGTTCGCAGATGATATCATTTTTGGTCTGAAAGCAATCCTCAAGACGACAGGTGCCGAGAAGGGTATCATCGTTATCGAAGATAATAAACCAGATGCTATCGAATTAATGAAAGAAAAAGTTGCTGATATTGGAAATATGGAAGTCTTTGTTGCACGGACCAAATATCCACAGGGTGCTGAAAAAACTCTCATTAAACGTGTCATGGGCAGAAAGGTTCCAAGTGGCGGTCTCCCGGCTGATGTTGGAGTTATCGTAGATAATATCAGTACGGTAAAGGCAATTTCCGATGCAATCCAGAAAGGCATGCCTTTGATCGAGCGTGTTACAACAATAACAGGTGAAAAGATCAAGAATCCTGGCAACTTTATCATCAAGATTGGTACAAGTGTAAAAGATCTGATCGATTATTGCGGTGGATTTACAGATGATGATGTACTGGTTAAGATGGGCGGACCAATGATGGGATTCCCTCTGAACACGCTGGATGTTCCTATGATGAAGGGCTCCAATGGAATCATTGCCATTGATACTGACCAGACTCAGCCAATGGAGTGTATTAAATGCGGACGCTGCGTAGACGTCTGTCCAATGGAACTTTCACCGCTGTATTTTGCAAAATTTGCGGATGAGCAGAACTGGCAGGGTATGAAAGACATGAACGTAATGGATTGCGTGGAGTGCCGTTCCTGTGAATTTATCTGTTCCTCCAAGATTCCGTTGGTAAGCAAGATCAAAGCCGGAAAAAATGCGATAAGGGAGATGAAGTGATATGCTGATTACTGAACTGAAATCAAAAGAGACTATCGCATCACTGGTGGACGGAAAAAAAGTTTTTATGATCAACTGCCAGGGATGTAAGGAAGTACATTTCCCGGAAAAAGAATCCATGGAACTCCGCAAGGAGCTGGCTGCTGACGGGAAGTTGACAGGTTTTATTACAACCGACTATATCTGTAATCCGGAAAACATGAAGCTGCGTCTTGAAAAACATATGAGCGAAATTCAGGAGGCTGATGCTGTTCTGGTACTTTCCTGCGGAGTAGGAGTACAGACAGTTGCAGAATATCTTGAAGACAAGCCGGTATATGCAGCCTGTGATACATATCCGCTGCCGGGTTTTCAGGGTGTGACTCCTCTGGAATATAAATGCGACCAGTGCGGAGAATGTTATTTGAACTTAACCGGAGGAATCTGTCCTATCACTGCCTGCTCCAAGAGCCTTGTCAATGGACAGTGCGGTGGCTGCAAGGATGGAAAATGTGAAGTGGACAGCGAAATGGAATGCGGCTGGGAGCGCATTTACAGACGTCTGGCACAGATCGGACGCCTGGATGTGCTGAAATGCCCCACACAGATCCGTAATTTCGCAACGGATGATGAAGTGTCCAAATAAGACAACGGTTAAAATTTATAGAGTAGGAGCAATGTACGATGAAAATTACTGAAGCATTTGAACGTGGTGAATTTGCAGTAACAGCAGAAGTAGGACCGCCGAAAGGGATTCATATTGAGGGATTGCTGGAGGAAGCAAAAACATATTTAAGCGATATTACAGCGGTAAACGTAACAGATAATCAGTCTTCTGTTATGCGTCTTGGTTCTCTGGGCGTATGTAAGGCTCTGAAGGATGAAGGCCTTACCCCTATTTTCCAGCTTACCTGCCGTGACAGAAACCGTATTGCGCTGCAGTCTGATCTTTTAAGCGCAGCAATGCTGGGAATCGAAAACCTTCTGCTTCTCACAGGCGATCATACAAAAATGGGTGATCACCCGCAGGCAAAACCGGTATTTGACTTGGATTCCGTATCTCTGATCCATGCGGTAAAACAGCTGGAATCAGGTGTTGATCTGGGTGGAAACCAGCTGGTAGGCGAGCCGCCCAAATTTGCAAAAGGCGCTGTTGTATCTCCGTGCAGCGACTCTGTTGATGCGCAGCTTGCAAAAATGGAACGTAAAGTAGCTGCCGGAGCAGACTATTTTCAGACTCAGGCTGTTTTTGAGCCGGAAAAATTTATTAAATTTATGGAAAAAGCAAAACAGTTCGGAAAACCTGTTCAGATCGGTATCATCATTCCGAAATCAGTGGGAATGGCAAGATTCATGAATGCCAATGTTGCAGGCGTTCATGTTCCGGAAGATATGATCAATGAACTGAAAGCAGATAAAGAAAAAACAAAAGCCGGTATTACCGGAGTTGAGATCGCTGCCCGTATTATCAGAGAATGTAAGCCATACTGCCAGGGTGTACATATCATGGCATTAGGCTGGGAATCCAAAGTTCCGGAAGTTCTGAAACTGGCCGGAATCTGATCAGTCCCGGAGCTGCAAAAACAATAGATTTCCCAAATTGAAGGAGACTGTGGTTGTTTGAAAACCACAGTCTCTTTGTCTTATCATGAGAAAGAAACGGATAATTATTCGATTGGCTGTGTATCCTGAAGTGCCAGATATCCTTCTTCTCCGGTACGGATCTTGACAACATTTTCGATGTCATAGATAAATACCTTGCCGTCTCCGTACTGTCCGGTATGAAGCACTTCTTTGGCTGCTTTCAGAACTGTCTGAACCGGAACCAGACTGACAACAATTTCAATTTTAATTTTTGGAAGAAGATTCATATCCATTTCAATACCACGGTAATAGGTTCGAGCTCCTTTTTGTACCCCACATCCCATCACATTAGTGATAGTGATTCCGGTGACCCCGATTTCATTCATGGCATGCATGAAATCTTCCAGCTTATTCTGACGGGTGATAATAACAATTTTAGTCAGTTTGTGAACTCCCTCTGCGGGAATTTCCGGAATGGCTTCTGCAGGAGCAGAGGCGGCAGAATAATTCGGGACAGAAGCTTCTTTTGTTACGCCCATAGGTATAGGAACCGGTGACATGGTATCATGAACAACAAATCCATCATAAGCACTGGCAAGACCATGCTCTTTTCCGTCAAGACCTGCAATTTCCTCTTCCGGAGAAACACGAAGTCCCATAGTATGCTTCAGTGCCTGGAAGATGATAGTCATAGTAACTGCTACCCAGCCAATGGTGATGCACATACCAAGAAGCTGTATGCCGAAACCATGGAAGCCGCCTCCGGTAAGAAGTCCTTTCCAGCCTGTTCCTGTTCCGTCAGAAAACAGACCAACGGCAAGTGTACCAAAGGCTCCGTTTAAGGCATGGACACCAACTGCGCCTACCGGATCGTCAATTTTCAGAACCTTATCAATAAATTCAATACCAAATACAACTACAAAACCGGAAATGATGCCGATGATCGCTGCAGAAGCCGGAGAAACGGTATCACAGGCTGCTGTAATTGCCACAAGACCTGCAAGAGAGCCGTTCAGAGACATGGAAACATCAGGCTTTTTGTAACGAAACCAGGTGATAAACATAACAGCTACTGTGGCAACTGCCGCAGAAAGGTTGGTATTTACAAAGATTTTGCCGGCACTTACAATAGCATCGCCTTCCATACTGACAGTAGAAGCACCGTTAAAACCAAACCAGCAGAACCAGAGGATGAAAACACCAAGTGCGCCGACGGTCAGGTTGTGACCGGGAATGGCTTTGGATTTTCCGCTTTTTGAGTATTTTCCGATACGGGGTCCGAGAATGGCTGCACCGATCAGTGCTGCGATACCGCCTACCATGTGTACTGCACAGGAGCCGGCAAAATCATGGAAGCCCATCTGGCTGATAAATCCACCGCCCCAGATCCAGTGTCCTGATACCGGATATACAATAAGGCTGATCAGAAAACTGTAGACACAGTATGCGGAAAATTTGGTACGTTCTGCCATTGCGCCGGAAACTATCGTGGCGGAAGTGGCACAGAAAACAGTCTGAAAAATAAGAAATGCCCAGAAAGGTACACCATCCGGAAGCATTGCATTACCATAGTTCGCTTCAGATGCAATTCCGTGGATGGAACCAAAGAATCCGTTTCCTGTACCAAACATGATACCGAATCCGATAATCCAGAAAGTCGGTGTACCAATACAGAAATCCATCAGATTTTTCATAATGATATTTCCTGCATTTTTGGCACGGGTAAAACCTGTTTCTACCATTGCAAAACCAGCCTGCATAAAGAAGACAAGCGCGGCACCTATCAGCACCCAGATCGTGTTTACTGCTGAAAATTCCATAATAAATCTCCCCTTTTCCTTTTTATATCGAAAAAGCGCGGGAAAATCAGATTTTCTCGCGCCTTTACGAAGCTTTATAATATGTAAAACAGAGGATATCCGTTATGATGTATGACGAATGGATGAGGAAATCGATAATCAAATTGAGCAAGTCTGACTTGCAGGATATCCTCTGTATTTACCAAAGTATAAAATTAATAATGTTGATCGCTGTTTATACAGAAAACAGTAGTTTTCCATAGGTCGGATATGGAAGAACAGCTTCAGGAAGCAGTGTTTCCGCTTCATCCGCAAAGCTGCGGAGTTTATCCATATCTGCGAGGACTGTTTTCTGATACATTCTGGCACTTTCCAGAAGATCCGCTGTTTCCTGAGCCCGGGCGGTATCTGATTTCAGGGCGGAAAGTTCTGTCATCATATTTTCAGAAAGTGCCGTCAGTTTTTTCAGAAGTTCAGCTTCGCCGGAGACAGAGATATCCGGAACGACAGCCTTCTTCAGACTGGCTGTGTGAGCAATCTGTTCCATATAGGTGCAGACAGCCGGGATCAGATCCTTCTGAATGATCTCTGCCATAGTGCAGGATTCAATGTGAAGTGTTTTCACATAGTTTTCAAGCTTGATCTCATAGCGGGAATAAAGTTCGGGTTCTGTAAAAATTTTATGTGAGATCAGAAGCTCTTTATTTTTAGTATCTGTAAAATGAGGCAGAGCATCCGGTGTGGAAACCAGATTATAAAGTCCGCGGTCTGCGGCTTCCTTAAGCCATTCATCTGTATATCCGTTTCCGTTAAAGATAATTCTTTTGTGCTCAGTCACCGTTTCTTTCAGAAGATTGTGAACAGCTGTTTCCATTCTATCAGCAGGGACCTCCTTAAGCTGTTCTGAAAACTGATGAAGTGCTTCTGCAACTGCCGTATTCAGGATGATGTTGGGGTTTGCCACAGAGGATGAGGAACCCAGCATACGGAACTCAAATTTATTTCCTGTGAAAGCAAAAGGAGAAGTACGGTTTCGGTCAGTTGTATCTTTAATGAAATGCGGAAGTACCTTGGCACCGATATCCATCTGCACAGAATCATGACTGCTGAAATATTCATCATTTTCAATTGCCCTGAGAACGTCGGTCAGCTCATCCCCAAGAAAAATGGAAACTACAGCAGGCGGTGCCTCGTTGGCGCCAAGACGATGGTCATTTCCCGCGCTGGCAACTGAGATACGGAGGAGATCTGCATAGTCGTCCACGGCCTTGATAACAGCTACCAGAAATACCAGAAACTGTGTGTTTTCGGCAGGTGTTTTGCCGGGATCCAGAAGATTTACGCCGGTGTCGGTGATCATGGACCAGTTGTTGTGCTTACCGCTTCCGTTGATTCCCTCAAAAGGCTTTTCGTGAAGGAGACATACCAGATCGTGGCGGTCAGCAACCTTTTTCATGATTTCCATTGTAAGCTGATTGTGGTCTACGGCAACATTGGTGGTATCAAAAACCGGAGCAAGTTCATGCTGTGCCGGAGCAACTTCGTTATGTTTGGTTTTTGCAGGTATTCCCAGTTTCCACAGCTCTTCATCCAGATCGTGCATATAGGCAGATACACGGGGTTTCAGAGTTCCGAAGTAGTGATCCTCCATTTCCTGGCCTTTTGGCGCCGGAGCGCCGATCAGTGTACGGCCGCAGAAAATCAGGTCTTTTCGCTGATTGTAAAGATTCTTATCTACCAGAAAGTATTCCTGCTCCGGACCTACGGTGGTATTGATATGCTTTATCTCGTTATTTCCAAGAAGATGAAGAATCTTCACGGCTTCTCTGTTCAGCGTATCCATGGAACGGAGAAGAGGAGTTTTTTTGTCCAGAGCCTCTCCGCTGTAGGAACAGAAAGCCGTCGGAATATAAAGAGTACGATCTTTGATAAAAGCCGGAGAAGTCGGATCCCATGCAGTGTAGCCTCTGGCTTCAAAAGTTGCACGAAGTCCTCCGGATGGAAAGCTGGAGGCATCCGGCTCTCCTTTTACCAGTTCCTTTCCAGAAAAATCCATAATGATCTGTCCGTCTCCTGCAGGAGAAATAAAACTGTCATGTTTTTCGGCTGTAAAATTGGTCATTGGCTGGAACCAGTGAGTATAATGGGTTGCACCGTTTTCAATGGCCCATTCTTTCATTGCAACAGCTACAGAATTGGCAACATCCAGTTCCAGATGCGTGCCGTTCTGGATGGTTTTGCGCAGAGCCTTGTACATATCCTTAGGTAATTTGTTCCTCATGATCCTGTCGTTAAAAACAAGGCTTCCATACAGTTCGGGAATATTTTTTTCCATAAAGAGTTTCTCCTTTCAGGTATAGGTTTCAGAAAATAAAAAAGACGCCTCGGATCCTGATGGTCAAGATCCAAAGCGTCTTTGCTTATGTGAAGTAGTATACACAAAAAATTACGGTTGTCAATAACTTTTTACAAAAAACTTGACAAAAAATTTTATCACACTATAATGGCAGTGTGAAATAGAGAGGAGGACATAAGATGGCAGAATTAAAAGAAGCCTGTGGTGTGTTTGGAATTTATGACCTGGATGGAGGGAATGTGGTACCGGCTGTTTATTATGGTCTTACGGCACTGCAGCACAGAGGACAGGAGTCCTGCGGACTTGCAGTTTCCAATACAAAGGGAGAAGCTGGAAATATTCAGTTTCATAAGGATCTGGGGCTGGTAAGTGAGGTGCTCCGCCGGGAAACACTGGAAAAAATGTCAGGAGATCTGGGGATCGGACATGTGCGGTATTCTACTACCGGAGCTTCTGTGGCAGAAAACGCGCAGCCTCTTGTACTGTCTTATATTAAGGGAACACTTGCCCTTGCCCATAATGGAAATCTGATCAACACAAAAGAACTGAAATGGGAACTGATCCAGAATGGGGCCGTTTTTCATACGACAACAGATTCTGAGGTAATCGCTTTTCATATTGCAAGAGAAAGAGTTCATTCCGATTCCGTAGAGGAAGCAGTTTTAAAAACAGCGCGAAAATTAAAGGGGGCTTACGGTCTGGTGATCATGAGTCCAAGAAAGCTTATCGGTGTCCGCGATCCTTATGGACTGAAGCCTCTTTGTATTGGAAAAAGAGATCACACGTATGTGCTTGCTTCCGAAAGCTGCGCACTGAATTCTGTAGGTGCTGAGTTTGTCCGTGATGTGGAGCCGGGAGAGATGGTGATCATTTCCCGGGAGGGGATACGATCCAACCGTGAGCTTGCCGGAGAAAAAACTGCACATTGTGTATTTGAATATATTTACTTTGCCCGGCTTGACAGCGTTCTGGACGGAGTTGGAATTTATGATGCCCGTATCCGGGGTGGAAAATCTCTTGCAAGGTCCTATCCGGTGGAGGCGGATCTGGTTACCGGCGTTCCGGATTCCGGCATTCCGGCGGCAAAAGGCTACTCAGAGGAATCTGGAATTCCCTTTGGTCTTGCCTTTTATAAAAACAGCTATATAGGAAGAACCTTTATTACCTACGCAAAAGGAAAGAGAATCCAGTGTACATATGAAACTCAGCGTACTGGAATCAGCAGTAAAAGGGAAAAGGATCGTTCTGGTAGATGATTCCATAGTAAGAGGAACCACCATTGCCAATCTGATCCATATGCTGAAGAAGGCAGGAGCCAGAGAAGTTCATGTAAGGATCTCGTCTCCGCCTTTTCTTCATCCCTGTTATTTTGGGACGGACGTTCCTTCCAACGATCAGCTGATCGCATCCATCCACAGTACAGAGGAGATCTGCCGTATGATCGGCGCCGATTCTCTGGGCTATATGAAGCTGGAATATCTGGAAGGGATGGCAGGGGGACTGCCTTTATGCAGAGCCTGCTTTGACGGAAATTATCCCATGGAGATCCGATAAGAGCGAATCGGAGCTTTTGAAATTTGCTGACTTGAAATTTTGTTAAAAATATCTTTACAAACGAAAAAAAATAGGTTATAGTAGGGAACATATTTTAAACAGATCAGTAATATCTGACAAAGGCGTCAGAAGCTTTGGGGCTTACCCTCCCCTTTCAGGCTTCCGACGCTTTTTTTATGATCTGGAGGAGGAAATCGAAGATGGTAAAATATGTATTTGTTACCGGAGGAGTGGTATCCGGTCTTGGAAAGGGAATCACAGCAGCGTCCCTTGGAAGGCTTCTGAAAGCCAGAGGATATCAGGTGACCATGCAGAAATTTGATCCCTATATTAATATGGATCCGGGAACTATGAACCCTATCCAGCATGGAGAAGTATTTGTTACAGAAGACGGAACAGAAACAGATCTGGATCTTGGTCACTACGAACGTTTTATCGATGAAAATCTGGACAAAAATTCCAATGTGACAACCGGAAAAATATACTGGTCTGTTCTTCAGAAGGAAAGGCACGGAGATTTTGGAGGAGGAACCGTTCAGGTGATACCTCATATTACAAATGAGATTAAAAGCCGCTTTTACCGTGCAAAAAAACAGGATGAGGACCGAATCGCCATCATTGAGGTGGGAGGAACTGTAGGGGATATAGAAAGCCAGCCTTTTCTGGAGGCAATCCGCCAGTTTCAGCAGGAGACAGGACACGAAAATGCTGTCCTGCTCCATGTTACTCTGATCCCATATCTGAAAGCATCTGGAGAAATGAAAACAAAACCTACCCAGGCAAGTGTAAAGGAACTTCAGGGAATGGGGATCCAGCCGGATGTTCTCATATGCAGAAGCGAATATCCTCTTACCGAAGAAATCCGGCAGAAAATTGCCCTGTTCTGTAATGTTCCGGTCAGCCATGTACTGCAGAATCTGGATGTGGAATATCTTTATGAAGCGCCTCTGGCAATGGAAAGAGAGAAACTGGCAGATGTAGTGCTGGAAAGCCTTCGTATGGAAAACAGAAAGCCGGATCTTCGTGACTGGGAAGCGATGGTGGCAGATCTCCGGGCTCCGGAAACAACGGTGGACATTGCCATCGTTGGAAAATATACGCAGCTCCACGACGCATATTTAAGTGTAGTGGAGGCATTGAAGCACGGCGGGATATCCTGCAGGGCAAAGACAGAGCTTATATGGATTGATTCCGAGGAATTAAATGAAAAAAATATGGATCAGTTGCTCCATACAGCGGACGGGATCCTTGTTCCCGGCGGCTTCGGAAACCGGGGAACCGAGGGTATGATTCTGGCAGCACAGTATGCAAGGGTTCACAGGATCCCCTACCTGGGAATCTGTCTGGGAATGCAGATGGCTATTGTAGAATTTGTCCGTCATGTACTGGGCTATGAGGATGCAAACAGTATAGAACTGGCTCCTTCAACAGGTCATCCGGTAATCGCGCTTATGCCGGATCAGGAAAAAGTGGAGGATCTGGGAGGAACTCTGCGGCTGGGAAGTTATCCCTGTATTCTTGCAGAGGGCTCCAGAGCAGAGGCGCTTTTTGGAACAAGGGAGATCAGGGAACGCCACAGACACCGCTATGAGGTCAGCAATGCGTATCGGCAGGAACTGTCAGAGAACGGAATGGTGATCGCCGGAACATCTCCGGACGGAAGAATCGTGGAAATGATTGAACTGGAAGATCATCCGTTTTTTCAGGGAACGCAGGGACATCCTGAATTTAAGTCACGACCAAATCATGCGCATCCTCTTTTCCGGGGATTTGTGGAGGCGGCCAGTGCACACAGGAAGGAAATGAGGATATCTGATTAAAGATACAGGAGGATGAGGATTATGAAAGAAGTGAGAAAGGAAGAACAACAGGGGCTTTATCGCCGGGAGTTTGAACATGATAACTGCGGTATCGGTGCAGTAGTAAATATTAAAGGCAAAAAAACACATGAAACAGTTGCCAATGCCCTGAGGATTGTAGAGCATCTGGAACATCGTGCAGGAAAGGATGCAGAAGGCGAGACTGGTGACGGAGTAGGGATCCTTCTGCAGATTTCCCATAAATTTTTTAAAAAAGTATGCAAAAAAGAGGGATTTGATATTGGCGGAGAAAGGGAATATGGAATTGCCCAGCTGTTTTTTCCGCAGCATGAGATCCGCCGTGCACAGGCGAAAAAAATGTTTGAGATTATTCTTGAAAAGGAAGATCTGAAGCTTCTGGGCTGGAGGACGGTTCCGGTATTTCCGGAGGTTCTGGGAAGTAAGGCAAGAGAATGTATGCCCTGTATCATGCAGGCATTTATACGGAAACCCCAGGATGTGGAAGCCGGAATCAGTTTTGACCGGAGGCTTTATATTGCCCGTCGGGAATTTGAACAGAGCAATGATAATACCTATGTGGTGTCCATGAGCAGCAGGACCATTGTGTATAAAGGAATGTTTCTGGTGGGGCAGCTTCGGACTTTCTTTGCGGATCTTCAGAATAAGGATTATGAATCTGCCATTGCAATGGTCCATTCACGGTTCAGTACCAATACCAATCCCAGCTGGGAAAGAGCACATCCAAACCGCTTTATTGTTCATAACGGAGAGATTAATACCATCCGTGGAAATGCAGACAAGATGCTGGCAAGAGAGGAAAACATGGAATCTCCCTATCTGAAAGGAGAACTTCACAAGGTACTTCCGGTGGTGAACCGAAACGGTTCTGATTCCGCCATGCTTGACAACACACTGGAATTTCTTGTTATGAGCGGTATGGAGCTTCCTCTTGCGGTTATGATCACGATTCCGGAACCCTGGGCATACAATGATACAATTTCCCAGGAAAAAAGGGATTTCTATCAGTACTATGCGACAATGATGGAACCCTGGGACGGCCCGGCTTCTATTCTGTTTTCGGATGGAGATGTAATGGGCGCAGTTCTTGACAGAAACGGTCTTCGTCCTTCCAGATATTATATTACTTCTGACGGATATATGATCCTTTCTTCTGAGGTAGGTGTGCTTCCGGTACCGGAAGAAAATATTGTTCTGAAGGAGCGCCTCCATCCGGGAAAAATCCTTCTGGTAGATACGGTTCAGGGCAAGGTGATCGACGATAATGAGCTGAAAGAAAAATATGCCAAAGCGCAGCCGTACGGAGAGTGGCTGAACAGCAATCTGGTACGTCTGAAAGATATCAAAATCCCCAATGTCCGTGTGGAGGAATATACAGAGGAGCAGAGGGCGAGGCTTCAGAAGGCTTTCGGCTATACCTATGAGCAGTACCGGACTTCCATCAGAAATATGGCGTTAAATGGAGCGGAAAGCATCGGAGCCATGGGAGCTGATACCCCTCTTGCGGTTCTGTCCAGAGAACACCGCCCTTTGTTTGATTATTTTAAACAGCTTTTTGCACAGGTGACAAATCCTCCCATTGATGCTATCCGTGAGGAAATTGTTACATCTACCAGTGTTTATGCAGGAAAGGACGGAAATCTTCTGGTGCAGCAGCCGGAAAACTGTCGTGTCCTGAAAATCCTGCACCCGATCCTGACCAATACGGATATGCTGAAGATCAAACAGATGCACAAACCGGGATTCAAGGTGGCAGTTGTTCCGATTACCTATTATAAGAGTACGAAACTGGAACGCGCGATCGACCGTCTGTTTGTGGAAGTGGATAAAGCATACAAAGATGGTGCCAATATTCTGGTTCTTTCCGACCGAGGTGTGGATGAAAACCATGTGCCGATTCCGTCCCTGTTAGCGGTATCTGCCGTACATCAGCATCTGGTCAATACAAAGAAACAGACATCTCTGGCCCTGATCCTGGAGTCCGGGGAACCGAGAGAAGT
>ENA-ORSR01002077-ORSR01002077.1-human-gut-metagenome-genome-assembly--contig:-NODE-2077-length-11988-cov-2.559541_pt1 | contig 11988 bp, 10 predicted proteins | sample MGYA00241901_ERZ509166 | MGnify/ENA primary metagenome ERZ509166 (study PRJEB26280, sample SAMEA2338860) | human gut metagenome | biome: human gut; feature: human-associated habitat; material: faeces... | reverse complement strand
CGCCGATGAATACCTCTCCGGCAATGTGCGCCGCAAGCTCCGAATGGCCAAGGCGCTCTACGAGGTATTACCGGCTGAAAAGAAACCTCTGATCGCCAAAAACATTGAGGCGCTGGAAGCGGTGCAGCCGGTAGACCTGACCGCCGCTGAGATCGGCGTCCGTATCGGTGCCAACTGGATACCCATAGATGTCTACCAAAAATTCATGGTGGAGACTTTCGGCACAAGCTATTACGCAGGAAGCCGCATTAAAATCCTGCGCTCCGGTGCTACCGGTCAGTGGGCCATTACCGAAAAGAACGCTGACCGGGGCAATATCAAAACCCTGACCACCTACGGCACCAAGCGCATGAACGCCTATCAGATTCTGGAGCAGACCTTAAACCAGCGGGATGTGCGTGTGTTTGATTATGTGGAGGACGAAAACGGCAACAAAAAGCCGGTTCTCAACAAAAAGGAAACTGCCATTGCTCAGGATCGGCAGGAGCTGATCAAACAGAAATTCTCCGAATGGATCTGGAAGGACATTGACCGTAGAGAACAGCTGTGCCGCATCTACAACGAAACCTTTAACTCCATCCGGCCCCGTGAGTATGACGGCAGTCATATCCGCTTTTCAGGCATGAACCCAGAGATTACCCTGCGACCCCATCAGGTCAATGCCATCGCCCATATCATGTACGGTGGGAATACCCTGCTTGCACATGAAGTAGGTGCAGGCAAGACCTTTGAAATGGTCGCTGCCGCACAGGAGAGCAAGCGTCTGGGGCTGTGCAATAAGTCTATGTTTGTTGTGCCAAACCACTTAGTCGGACAATGGGCGTCTGAGTATTTAAGGCTGTATCCCTCTGCCAATATCCTTGTGACAACGAAACAGGACTTTGAAACAGCGAACCGAAAAAAGTTTTGTTCCCGTATTGCCACAGGCGACTATGATGCGGTCATCATCGGACATTCCCAGTTTGAAAAAATCCAGATGAGCGTGGAACGCCAAAGGGAGCAGCTTCAGAAACAGCTTGACGATATTGAGCGTGGGATTGAAGATGTGCAGAAATCAAATGGCGAGCAGTTCACAGTCAAGCAGCTCATGAAAACAAGGAAAGCCATTGAGGCAAAGTTAAAAAAACTCAACGATACCAAACGAAAGGACAATGTGATTGATTTTGAACAGTTAGGCGTTGACAGGCTTTTTATTGACGAGAGCCATTTTTACAAAAACCTCTACCTCTATACCAAGATGCGAAATGTGGGCGGTATCGCCCAGACCGAAGCCCAGAAAAGCTCTGACCTCTTTATGAAGTGCCGCTATCTGGATGAAATCACAGGCAACCGTGGCACGATTTTCGCTACGGGAACGCCGATCAGCAATTCAATGGTGGAGATGTATTCTGTACAGAGATACTTGCAGTATGATACACTTGTAAGGAACGGTTTGCAGCATTTTGACAGTTGGGCGTCCACTTTTGGCGAAACCATCACAGCATTAGAGCTTGCCCCTGAAGGGACAAGCTACCGAGCAAAGACAAGGTTTGCAAAATTCTATAACCTGCCAGAGCTGATGCTGATGTTTCGGGAGGTGGCAGACATTCAGACTGCCGATATGTTAAAGCTCCCTGTGCCAAAGGTCAACTATCACAATATCAAGACCAAGCCAAGTGAGATACAGACAGAAATGGTAGCTTCTCTTGCTAAGCGGGCAGAAAAGATAAGGGCAAGGCTTGTTGAGCCACAGGTCGATAATATGCTGAAAGTGACCAATGACGGACGCAAACTTGCCCTTGACCAGAGGATGATTGACCCGATGCTGCCCGATGACCCAGAAAGCAAAGTCAACACCTGTATTGACAATGTGCATCGCATTTGGGAGGAACACGCTGATACAAAGGCGGCACAGCTTATATTTTGTGACCTTTCCACGCCGAAGAACGATGGCTCATTTAATGTTTATGATGATATACGGGAGAAGCTGATCCGCCGTGGTGTTCCTGCTGAGCAGATACGCTTTATCCATGAAGCGACCACCGATGTTCAGAAAAAGGAGTTATTTGCGAAAGTCAGAAGCGGCGAGGTGCGTATTTTGTTAGGCTCTACCCAGAAGATGGGGGCAGGTACGAATGTGCAGGACAGGCTTGTGGCACTCCATAATTTAGATTGCCCGTGGCGACCAAGCGATTTGGAACAGCGGCAGGGGCGTATTGAACGACAAGGCAATATGTTCCCAGAGGTGGAGGTTTACCGTTATGTAACGGAGCAGACCTTTGATGCCTATCTCTATCAGTTGGTGGAAAGCAAGCAGAAATTTATCAGCCAGATCATGACGAGCAAAAGCCCTGTCCGTTCCGCAGAAGATGTGGATGAGGTTGCCCTTTCCTTTGCGGAGGTCAAGATGCTTGCCACAGGGGACGAGCGTTTCAAAGAAAAGATGGACTTGGATATGCAGGTGTCGAAGCTCAAGGTGTTAAAACAGAGTTATCTTAGTCAGCATTACGAGCTTGAGGACAGAGTTTTGCAGCACTTTCCGAAAGAAATCAAAGAGCTTGAGCAGCTTATTTCTGCCTATGGGTGTGATGTTCCCCTGCTTGAACAGCATAGACCAAAGGGCGAGGATCGGTTTTGCCCAATGACTTTGCAGGGTGTGACTTACACAGAAAAAGCCGATGCAGGCAAGATGCTTCTTGCCATCTGTAAGGAATATCCGCTGACACAGCCAAAAGAAATCGGCAGCTATAGAGGTTTTCAGATGGAGATTTACTATGATACGGTCAATACCCATTATTGCCTGAACTTGTGCAGCAAGACAAAACACAAGGTCAACTTGGGCGAGGACGCTCTGGGAAATCTGACCCGAATAGAAAATGAGCTTGCCAGAATCCCCGATAAGTTGGAAGCGGCAAAGACCAGACGGACGGAAATTTTATCGCAGATTGAAAATGCAAAGGAAGAACTGGCGAAGCCTTTTGATTTTGAGGACGAGCTGAAAGAGAAAACAGAAAGGCTCAATGCTTTAAATATTGAGCTGAATCTGGATCAGAAAGACCCTGCCGTACTTGACGCAGAGCCAGAGGAAACGAGCGAACTACCCGAAAGAAAAGCGGCTGACCGTGAGCGATAATCGTCTTTTGCACATTTGAAAAGCAGTTATTGAGGCGGTATAATGGGAAAAGATTGAACAGTCGGAGGTGGAAAAAAGTCTTTGGAATTTCAGTTTGAAACATTTGCAGATGTGTACCACAGCATCTTTTCCGAATATCTAAGCTCTGTTATTGCTAAGCTGCCGAAAGAAAATGAGAAGTACCGTGCCATGAAAGAGGAACTCTCAAGCCTGTATGACAAATATCCGAAAATCTTGGACATCTTTGATATGGATAAGGCAGAGGGGCTTTCTGCTGAAGAATGTGCAGGGCTTGTAAAAGCCTTGCAGCTTCGGAACGAGCTTACCGATATGGAACTGCAATCGGTTTATTTTCGGGGCTGCTATGATGGTGTGGGGTATCTGAAAAAAGCAGGGATTTTGTAATGAAATGATTGAAAAAAGGCGGCGTTGGTGTGAAGCTGATGTTGCCTTTTTACATATACGAATACTATATATAGTCTGTATAGAAAAACAAGATACAAAATATGGTTGACAAATATTTTTTTGAGATTTAAAATTATTGTATTTGTTGGAGTTTAACAGATATGTATCAAAGTAGTAAAAGGGAGAAGGTTTATGGTGGGTATTGAAATAAGTGAGAAGGAATATAACGGTATTTATAGATGTTATAAAGGAAAAGAAGTCAAAACAGATATTGCCTTATATAATTCAGCTTTAATTTCAACAGTAGAACAAATGTCAGATATTAAATTTATAGTATATTCTAATGACAATGATTTACAGAAAGATAAAGAATACTGGATAGTTGGAGTTGGAAATAAGAATAGTTTTTGGGGACTAAGGGGTAACACTAATTTTGTGTATTTGGTTGAGATAATAGATGATGAGATATATTATCAAAATAGTGGAAGTGGGAATATAAAAGGAAAGGTATTTAAAAAACGTAAGTTTAAAATGAATTTTGATATAAATGATGTTGCAAAGAAAAAGAACACATTTTTTAATTTTGTTGAAGAAGTTGGATATACCGTAGATAATACATACTTGGAGCAATATGCACTTGGCTGTTTGAATTTTAAATTATTAGAGAATATTTTTAGATATAAAAATACATATTATGATGATTATACAGAAGAACAATTTCAATGTTTTAAGCAAATAGTTATTAAGAAAGTTACAATTAGGAATCCAAATAAAGAGCAGATTTTGAAAGAGTTAAGAGAGATTGATACGTTTAAAAATCTTGCTTATTATATAAAAAGAAATAAAGAAAAATTATTAGATAATAGAGATTTGTTATACAATAGAAATGATAATATCCAAAATAAGTATCCTATAAATATGGTAGGAACTAATATAAAAATGAATTTGTATGATGGTTATAAGTTTAATTCTGCTCTTCCCTTTTATTTTCAATATAGGAATTATAGACAAAGTACAGAAATTTTGTTGAAAATATTTATTGAAGAAATTGGAACTATGGAGAATAAGAGAATTGAAAATTCTTTGAAGGTAGGACATTGGATATATGGAAAAGAAAAGCCGACAAAAGATAATAAGCCAGAATTAGCACAAACGAATACTATTAGTTATGGATTATATTTCCCATTATTTATGAACTTTAGGCATAGTGTTGAGTTAGCATTAAAACTAATTTTTGTGAATGAAGATTTAAAAAAACAGAAGTTTAGTTCGAAAAAGGAATTAAGTGAATATGCAGATGTAATTAAAACACATCAATTACCAAGACTTTTATTTTTAATAAAACAATATTTAGAAACAGATGTGTATGAATTCTTATTAAATTTATCTTCGTTTATATACTATAATGAAGGAACAGATGACTCCTTTTCACGCTATCTTGTTGACAAAGAATTAGAGTTTGATAAATTAAAACCTGTGACGTTATATTATGTTGATTTGAAAAACTATATAGATGAGTTTTATCAAATAATGGATGAAGTATTTAAAAATATGAATTTCGGTTTTGATATAAATAAGGTGTTTGTATGAATAAAAAATGAATTTAGTATTTTACATAGCCGAGAGGTTTATCCCACGATAAGCCCATCGGCTATTTCTATTTCTGGAGGTGATGATGATTGAATGAGAAGTAACAAGCCTTATGTTCCTCTTGATCCGGCGGTCATTGAGCAGGCAAGACAGATTGACCTTTTAACTTATCTGCGGGACTGCGAGCCGAGCAATCTTGTAAAAGTGAAAGGCACAACAAATGTGTATTGTACCGCTGAACACGACAGTCTAAAGATTTCTAACGGGAAATGGTATTGGTGGTCGAGGGGCTTTGGCGGCGTATCTGCCCTTGATTATCTGATGAAAGTCAGAGGTTTCGGCTTTGTGGAGAGCATTGAAATTTTGACAGGCAGGGAGTTTTCGTATGTGCCGCCGCCCCTTGTTCCAAAGGAACAGAAAGAAAAAGTGCTGCTTTTACCCGACAGACATTCCAACAATGAGCAGGTCATTCACTATCTATTTGGGCGTGGAATTGACTTGCAGATCATTCAGGAGTGCATTGATGAGGGTATCCTGTTTGAAAGTGCAGGACGATACCACAATGCTGTTTTTGTCGGTAAGGATGAAAAAGGCGTACCCAGATACGCCGCCTACCGAGGACTTGGCGGTAACTTCCGTCTGGATGCTTCGGGAAGTGACAAGCGGTATTCATTCCGACTTTTGGCAGATAAGCCTTCAAGTTCGGTGCATTTATTTGAAGCCGCCATTGATTTACTGTCCTATGCCACTTATCTGAAATGTGAGGGAAAGGACTACAAAGGAGAAAATCTACTCTCTTTGTCGGGGGTATATCAGCCAAAAAAAGAGCTGAAAGACAGCACCATCCCCATTGCCCTATCCACATTTTTGAAAGCAAACCCGCAAATAAAAACGCTCTATCTGCATTTAGACAATGACAATACAGGCAGACGGTGTACCGCCGCCTTAAAAGTATTGTTGCAAAAAGACTATGAGATCGTTGACGCACCGCCGCCTGTCGGTAAGGATGTCAACGATTTTTTGTTGTCCTATCTGGGTATCGGACAGCAGAAAACCCATCGTGAAAGGGGGGATGCCCGTTGATTGTCGGATGATGATTTCCAGAAAGATACTAAAAACAACATCAAATTTAAGAATGAAAGCGAGGAATTATCCAATGAAAAAATATGCAGTTACTCTTACAGGACACTATGAAAAGACCATTTCTGTTTATGCAGATACTCCCGAACAGGCGGCGGAGAAAGTCAAAATCATTCTCTTTGACACCGACCTTATTTCTTTTTCCGAGGAAGATTTTGTCTGCGGAGAAGCCAAGATTGAGGACGCAAATAAGGAAGATGGAAAGGAAAAAGATATGCCCGATGAAGATGAGGACGAGTGTATGAACCACGAGGATTGTTCGGGATGTCCGTATCTTTGCCCTGCGTGTGGAGAATGCCTGTGTGAGTACGAGGACTAAGACAGGTCTTACTAAGACAGGTCTTACCAAGCACTGAATTTGATTATCCATCTTACGACGGATACCAAATTCGCTTGTTAGGGGAAGTCCCCTAATACCCCCAATCAAAAGAAATACCGCAAGGGTATCCCATTATGCCGTAAAGCACGGCAGGAATAAGGAAAGGAAGTGTTAAGAATGAGTGAGTGTATCTCTTTTATCATCGGCACAATGGTCGGCGGTCTGACAGGTGTTGTGCTGATGTGCTGTTTGCAGATAGGAAGGCTCTCCGACAGAAAGGGTGTGACCGATGCGTAAACGAAATGTGCAGGTACTCTTTCGGCTGACGGAGGAGGAAGCCGATGGGCTTAACGAGCTTGTGCGAAAGTCGGGGCGTTCCAAAGAAGCGTTTTTAAGGGCGATGGTGAAAGGTTACCGTCTGTGTGAAAAGCCTGCCCCAGAGTTTTACCAGATGATGCGTGAGCTGTCTGCTATTGGCAACCGTATCAATCAGCTTGCGGCAAAAGCCAATGCCCTGAACTTTGTGGACGCACCGATGCTTACGGAAGAAGCAGTTAAGTGGCGGCAGTTCCAGATGGACATTCGCAAGAAGTATCTGCTTCCGAAAAAGGGATCGGGGTAATGGCTGTCTGTGAGATATGGGATGTGAAAGGCAGGCTTGACCATCCTATCGACTACGCCAAAAACTCAGAAAAGACCGTCAATCCCAAATACACGGAAGCAGACTTGCAGGCATTAGGTGATGTGATGAAATACGCTACTAACGGAGAAAAAACGGAGAAGCAGTTTTTTGTCACAGGCGTCAACTGTGACCCTGCCACCGCAAGGGATGAAATGATGATAACGAAAGGGCAATGGCAGGATGAAAGTGAGATTGTCTGCTATCACGGCTACCAGAGCTTTAAGCAGGGCGAGGTCACGCCAGAGCAGGCTCACGAGGTCGGGGTGAAACTTGCCGAGCGTATGTGGGGCGACCGATTTCAAGTGATTGTCGCTACCCATTTGAATACGGACTGCCTGCATAACCATTTTGTGTTAAATTCCGTATCCTTTGCGGACGGGAAGCATTACCACGACAATAAGAAAAATCTGCGTCTGCTCCGCAAGCGGTCGGATGAGCTGTGCCGTGAGTATGCCCTGTCCGTGATTGAACAGCCAAGCGGCAGGAAGAAGCCTTACGCTCTTTATCAGGCGGAGAAGCAGGGACTTCCTACCAGAGATACGGTGGCAAGGCAGGCAGTGGACGAAGCCATCAGCAAGTCGTTTACGCTGAAAGACTTTGACCGTGAGCTGTTAAAAATGGGCTACCGCATTAACTTTGACCCGAACCGTAAGTATTGGACGATCATTGGGAAAGGATGGCAAAGACCCAAACGGCTTTACAAGCTGGGCGAGGATTATACCAATGACCGCATTGTGGAGCGTATTAAGGAAAATTCCTATGCCGTCAGATTTTCACAGTTTGCCAAGTCCACAAAAGAGGTTAAGGTTTTCCGTGTCCGAGGGACAATGAAAAATGCCCGAAAGATAGGCGGACTGCGGGGGCTGTATCTTCATTACTGCTATAAGCTCGGCATCCTGCCAAAAGGCAAAAAACAAGATTATGCGAAGATCCATTATCTTTTGAAGGACGACCTTATGAAGATGGAGATGATCGCAAAGGAAACAAGGCTGCTTTGCCGCTGTCATATTGACACCGCAGAGCAGCTTTTGTCATATAAGGCTTCTCTGACAACGGAGATGGCAGAGCTGACCGCAAAGCGTAAGGGACTTTATTCCCTCTCCCGCAAAGCAAGCGGCGAAGAAAAAGAGGCGGTCAAGGCTCAGATTTCCGAGATTACAGGGCGGCTTAACACGATACGAAAGGAGGTCAGACTGTGTGAGGGCATCGAAGTCCGAAGCGGTGTCTTAAAAGAGAAGTTGCAAACCATTCGGACAGAAGAACAGGAAACCAAACGAGAGGAGCTGATGAAGAATGAACACAGGCGGCGAAGCGGCAGAACAGATCGTCCGAATGAGCTTGGAGGGCTTTGAGGTCGCTGCCAAAATTACAGGGGCAGGGGCGAAGAATATCGCCATCCTGCTCTATACCATTCTCAAGGAAGAAAAGAAAACGAAAGGAAAATCAAGGCTTACCAATATGCTCCGTTCTGGCAAGGAGCTGAAAGTCTTTACGGTCAGGCGTGGCGACCTGAAAAAATTTACGCAGGAAGCCAAACGGTACGGGGTTCTTTACTGTGTATTGGCTGACCGAAAAAATAAAGATCCGAATGCGGTTGTGGATGTGATCGCCAGAGCAGAGGACGCATCGAAGATCAGCCGAATTGTGGAACGCTTCAGCTTGGCGTCTGTGGATACCGCTACCATCGTACAGGAAGCGGAAAAGACAAAGGACGGTAAGTCGGCAAAGACAGGGCAGCCAGAGCCAGACATCGGGGTACAAGAAAAAGCACAGAAGGATCAATTATTAGACGCTCTGATGGGGAAGCCTGTCCAGAAAGAGGACAATGCCCCAAACCCCTCGGTGGCAAAGACAGAAAAGTCCCCTCTGTCCGAGCCTACCTTAGAGAAGCGAAGCAAGTCCGCAGAGGGGGCTACTTTGAATAAGGAGAAACCATCCGTCAAGGAAGAACTGCGGAAAATCAAAGAGAGCCGCAAGGAACAGGAAACAGAAACTTCCCCGACTCTCAATCAGGAAAAATCTTCCAATCAGGCAAAGCAGCCTGTGAAAAAGACAGAGCATAAGCAGCCTGCCAGACGGAAGAAACCGAAAAAATCGAAAGGAGCAAGATAATGAGTATTTACGATGTATTTGGCGGCAGTAAGCCGTTTAATAAGGAGGAATGGGCAGCACAAAAACAGGCACAGCGTAAGGAAGCCTATGAAATGATTGACAACACCTGTACCGAGATGCTTGCGGACGGCGATGCTTTTCAGCAATATCTTGAGGTACAGGGGCGTTTTGACCGTTACTCTGTCAACAATGCGATTTTAGTATCTGCCCAGATGCCTGAAGCGACTTCTTTGAAGGATAAAAATGCTTGGAAGCAGAGCCGTGTCTATGTAAATAAGGACGCCCAGAAGGTTATCATTCTTGAGCCAGGAAAAGAGTACACCCGTGAGGACGGGACAAAGGCAGTCGGTTACAATGCAAAAGAAGTTTATGATATTTCCGATACTTCCGCAGCAAACCGACAGCCGCCGCAGGAAAAGAAGGGAATGCGTGAGCTTGTATCAGCAATGATTGACGCAAGCCCTGTTGGTTTTCAGCCTGTGGACGATCTGGAACTGCCTGCCTTTTATGACAGCGGACAGCAGACCATTTTTATTAAGACAGGGCTTAATGAGGAACAGCTCTTTGTGAGTATGGCAAAGGAAGTGTCGGCGGCAGTCTTTGATTTTAAGTATAACGAGAGCCGAGATGCGTCTGATTTTAAATCGTTCTGCGTTGCCTATATGGTAAGCTCCCGTTACGGTGTGGATACAAGGGCGTTCCGTTTCGATAAGCTCCCCAAAGAGTATGAGGGAATGGACGCACAGGCACTCAAAGGCGAGCTTGGTTCTATGCGTGATGTTCTGGGAGAAATTCAAAGCGAGATGTATAAGAGCCTTGAAAAGAATAAACCTGCAAAAAGCAAAGAGCAGGAACGCTAAGGCGAGGTGCTGCTTATGAAAGAAGAACGCTACCATCTGGCATTGGACGCTTATGATAAAAATATTGTTATCCGTGCCTTAAACACCTTACGGACACAGCAGTTACAGGAGGAACGCCCCACCGACCCTGTGGATGAACTGATTATCAAGGTGTCCGAAGCACCGAGCAGAAAGGTCAGGGTGCTGCCCTGCAAGTGCCGTGAGGAACGATAACGATCAGAAAACGAGCCTGATCCTTGCCGTCTGCGGTATTCTTCCCATCGTGTGGTTTGCCCTCTTGACCGCCCCGTATGTAGATGGCGGTCTGGTGGAAATTATTGAAAACCTACCCATAGCAATGAACAACCCGTTTCACATAACGGTGTGTGAGGACAGCGTAAAAACTGTCCTTCTTTTTTTGCTTGCTTATGGAATGGGGATCGGTATCTATCTTTCCACACGAAAGAATTACCGCAGGCGTGAGGAACACGGTTCTGCAAAATGGGGCAACGCAAGTGCTATCAACAAGAAATATCAAGACAAGAACCCGTCTGCGAATAAGCTGCTGACCCAGAATGTCCGTATCGGTCTGGATGGGAAAAAGCACCGCCGAAACTTGAACATTCTTTGCTGCGGAGGTTCTGGGGCGGGAAAAACCCGCTTCTTTTGCAAGCCCAACGCTATGCAATGCAACACATCTATGGTGGTTTTAGACCCAAAGGGAGAAATCGTCCGAGATGTGGGCGGTTTGCTTGAAAAGAAAGGGTATGAGGTGCGAGTCCTTGACCTTATCAATATGCACCGCAGCCATTGTTACAATCCCTTTGTTTATCTGCGGAATGACAATGATGTGCAAAGGCTTGTAACCAATCTGTTCAAGGCGACCACTCCGAAAGGCTCACAGTCGCAAGACCCATTCTGGGATACGGCGGCAAGTATGCTTCTGTTGGCGTTGGTGTTCTATCTGAAATATGAAGCACCGCCCGATGAGCAAAACTTCCCGATGGTAATGGAGCTGCTTCGTGCGGGTGAAGTCCGTGAGGACGATGACAGCTATGTAAGTCCTCTGGACGAACTGTTTGACCGTCTGGAATTGGTAAACCCAGAGCATATTGCCCTGAAGTATTACAGGGACTATCACTCAGGCTCGGCTAAGACCTTAAAGAGTATCCAGATTACCCTTGCCGCAAGGCTTGAAAAGTTCAACCTTGAAAGCCTTGCGGGGCTTACCGCCACCGATGAGCTTGACCTGCCCTCTTTGGGCGAAAAGAAAGTTGCTCTGTTCGCTCTCATTCCCGATAACGACACGAGCTTTAATTTTCTGGTGAGTATCCTTTATACGCAGTTATTTCAGCAGCTTTTCTATCTGGCAGACCACAAATACGGAGGAAGCCTGCCTGTGCATTGCCATTTCATAATGGACGAATTTGCCAATGTGAGCCTGCCTGATGACTTCGATAAGATTTTGAGCGTTATGCGTTCCAGAGGCGTGTCGGTCAGTATTATCCTGCAAAATCTGGCGCAGCTCAAAGCTCTTTTTGAAAAGCAATGGGAAAGCATTGTCGGCAACTGCGATACTTTTCTGTATTTGGGCGGCAACGAACAAAGCACCCACAAATATGTGTCGGAGCTTTTAGGCAAGGAAACGATTGATACAAACACTTACGGAAAGAGCGAGGGTCGAAGCGGCAGCTACTCAACCAACTATCAAATATCTGGGCGTGAACTGATGACGCCCGATGAAGTGCGTATGCTTGATAACCGCTACGCACTTCTTTTTGTTCGTGGG
>ENA-ORSR01002066-ORSR01002066.1-human-gut-metagenome-genome-assembly--contig:-NODE-2066-length-12055-cov-5.693167_pt1 | contig 12055 bp, 10 predicted proteins | sample MGYA00241901_ERZ509166 | MGnify/ENA primary metagenome ERZ509166 (study PRJEB26280, sample SAMEA2338860) | human gut metagenome | biome: human gut; feature: human-associated habitat; material: faeces... | reverse complement strand
AGAGTTTCCTTACACCAAAAAGCGGGACACACGACCCGCATCAGGAGCAAGGAAGAAATCCTCCAAACTGAATGCGCTATGATTAGCGCATTCATTCATAAACAGGCGGTCCACGACCGCCTTTAGATTTTTAGAAAATGCCTATACCTATTACCGCCCGCGGGGCAAAGATGTTGAAAGACGAGCTTCAGCGTTTGAAGACGCAGGACAGACCTGCCGTTGTTCAGGCGATTGCCGAAGCACGTGAAAAGGGAGACCTTTCTGAAAATGCCGAATATGATGCAGCCAGAGAGTCTCAGGCCTTTATTGAAGGTCGAATTTTAGAGCTCGAGAGCAAAATTGCTCAGTTCCAGGTGATTGATCCGACAACCCTGCCGGACAACGGGAAGGTTGTGTTCAGCGCGACCGTGACGATTGAAGACGTCGAAACCGGTAATCGCCAGACCGTTCAGATCGTGGGCAATGACGAAAGCGACACCAAGCTCGGCCGTATTTCCGTTGCCAGCCCGATGGCTCGTGCCTTAATCGGCAAGTCTGAAGGGGATGAGGTAGAAGTACAGGCCCCGGGGGGCCTGTCTGAATACGAAATTATTTCGGTTCAATACATCTAATTTGATGCACTGATAAAGGCTTTACTCTTCGGAGAGGCCTTTATTTTTGCTCGCTAAGCGGGAGCCCAGGGTCTTGCCTTTGGCTCCCACTGCTTTTACTTGGCCCTTCGGTGTCTTGCCTTTCTTCACGGTTTTAGCCCAGGGAAGGCTCTTAGCTTCCTTGTTCTTGTTCTGAATCATTTCCGTGAGGCGTTTGCGATTATTGCGGGCCTTGGCGCCGGTCTTACGAGCGGCAGCCGGAGCAGCTTTCTTAACCTTCGGAGCTTCTTCGGTTTCTTCCTTTTCAGGAATCGGACGGAACAAGACCAAAAGCTTGCCGATCTGGGTAATCTTGGCGGCGCCGAGTTTGTCGGCCAGTTCTTCAAAAATGGCCGTGCGTTCTTCTCTGTCGTCGCTCGGGACTTTGACTTTGATCAGGCCGTGAGCGGTTAAGGCGCGGTCCACTTCCTTAATCACGGCTTCTGTAAGACCGTTACCGCCGAGCAGAACCACCGGATCGAGGTGATGTGCTTTTGCCTGAAGTAAGAGGCGAGCGTTACGATCGAGCACTAATTGTGACATCATTAACTCCTTATTTGATTTTTTTGAAAGTGTAAGCCTATGCCGGTATCTGAAAAGAAACTTCGCTCTAATCCTGCTTGGATTAAGCGTCACCTGACCGATCCTTTTGTTAAGAAAAGTGTTCAGGAAGGTTACCGAGCCCGTTCGGTTTACAAGCTCATGGAGATTGATGATAAAGATAAAATCATCAAACCCGGTATGAGTGTTGTCGATTTAGGCGCTGCGCCCGGATCCTGGACCCAAATTGTTAAAGAGCGTCTGACCGATAAGGACGGGAAAATCGACGGCAAAGTTATCGCCATGGATATCCTGCCGATGGAGCCGATTGAAGGTGTCCATTTCCTGCAGGGCGACTTCCGAGAGCAGGAAGTCGCAGACAAGCTAACCGATCTCTTGGAAGGGGAGAAGGTCGACGTCGTTCTCTCCGATATGGCCCCGAACTTGTCCGGTGTTGCCGCGGCCGACGCTGCCCGCTGCCTGCTCTTGAATGAACTGGCCTTGGATTTCGCTAAAGAGAACCTCAAGAAGAACGGTTCTTTTGTTTGCAAGGTGTTTCAGGGGAGCGGCTATTCTCAGTACGTTGAAGCTTGCAAAAAAACTTTTAGAAAGGTTTCCGTGCGAAAGCCCGAGGCCTCCAGAAGTTCTTCGGCAGAAGTGTATATTGTTGCGCGTGATTTGAAATAACCGGCTGCAAGAGAAACAGCAGGTTTTCCTTCTGAGAGAAACCCTGCTGAGATTTTTTAACCCCTTGGGAGAGGCTACTTGTCAAAAGGTTATCGTCCTATTTGCGGTAACCGCACTTCGGGCATACGCCGTTCTCATCTAACGCGATACCGCAGAGAGGACAGCGGTCCACAGTTCCTTGAGGTTTATATTCCTGAGAAGCTGCATTTACACCGCTCGTGAAAGTGATTTTGGCAATGTTGAGTTTGTCTTTCAGCAGATCGTAAGCGATCTTGATCATTCCTTCCGTGGTGAGCGTTTCCTTTGTAACGACAAGACGGCAATCGGGATAACAGGTAATGAGGTCTGTCTTAACTGGAGCACCCTTCATTCTGTTGGAGGGAGCTCCGTTTCGAATGCCTTGTGCATCGTAGACGGCAAGGATAGCGGGAAGCAAAGGATCATCCTCTCTAAGAATCAGAGCGTGGTCGAAGTTCTTCAAAACTTCCCAAGCAGTCTTTCGAATTTCGTTGCAAGGAAAGACCATATTGACCCCAGGTTCGATCGTGTCTTCAACTTCGATGGTTAAAACACCGGTATGTCCGTGTAAATACTGGGCTTCTCCTTGAAAATTAAGAAAACGATGTGCGTACTGCAAATCAAAAGACGTGATGCTTCTCATACTTTTCTCCTTAGTGAGGACGGTATCAATTTCAATTCGGTTTAATGTTTTTTCTTGGCGCATTCGGGACAGAGCCCGACAAATGTGAGGTCATGACTCTTTATCAGATATTCATTTCTTTTTCTGACTTTCTCATCTAGAAATGCCATGTAAGGCATTTCTACATCCATTACCTTGCCGCATTGCTCGCACCTCAGGTGATAGTGATTGCTGCAAATATGGTCGTAACGTTCAGGAGAACCTGAGATGTTGCGAAGTCGAATTTCTCCTTCTTCTGCTAACAGTTTTAAGTTTCTGTAAACAGTTGCACGGCTGATGGTCGGGCAGTTTTTTTGAACTTCCTGATAAACCTCGTCAGCAGTCGGATGGTTCTGCAGCTGCCTTACTGCGCTTAATACCAGTTGTCTCTGAATCGTGTTACGAGAATTAGTCATTGCCTTTAATAACATTAAATCTTGATTAATATACTATCCTAATTAGGACAAAGTATCGATAAAAGACTTTTGCGTATTGTAATAATTTATTTCTAATAAAAACAGAAGGGCGGCCGATAGGCCGCCCTCGAAAGGCGAATCAAGAAGCGTTTGTTTTAAGAAAAACTCTTTTTGTAAAACGCAACGATTTCCCTCATAGGAATATATTTCATGTTGTCGTAGAGATCCGTGTGATTGGCTGCCGGAATAATCATGAGTGTTTTGTTGTCGCCGGTGAGCTTCTTGAAAGCGTCTTTGCTGAAATACAGAGAGTGGGCTTTTTCTCCGTGGATCATCAGCACCGGACTTCTAATTTCGTCAGCGAAAGTCAGCAGCGGTGTATTGATGAAGGAGAGCGCCGAAGTCTTGTTCCAGTGTCCGTTGGAGTTGATGGACCTCGGATGGAAGCCTCTCGGTGTCTTGTAATACTCCCAGTAATCTTTTACGAACTGAGGTTCATCGCCGGTAAGTTTATCAGGCAGACCTGCGCCGGGTGCGTAGGTTCCGTCTTTGGTGTCTTCGGTACGCTGGGCATTCAATTCCTGCTTCAATGCATAGCGAGCATTTTTATCCATCTTGTCGAAATAGCCATAGGTGTTCACACGGCTCATGTCGTACATAGTGGAGGTGACGGTAGCTTTGATGCGGGTGTCGATTGCAGCGGCGTTCAATGCAAAACCGCCGAATCCGCAGATGCCGAGCACCCCGATCTTGTTGTGGTCGACGCCCTTGAGGTTCGACAGATAATCGACAGCTGAGGAGAAATCTTCCGTACTGATGTCAGGAGAAGCTAGATTGCGGGGGAAGCCGGAGCTTTCACCGGTAAAGGACGGATCAAAAGCAAAGTCACGAAGCCGTTTGCGGCCAATGTCTGCGCATAAAGTCCCGAAGCCTGTTCCTTGACTGCTCCGAACGGGCCGCAAACAGCGATAGCCGGCAGGTCGCCCGACACGCCTTTGGGGCAATATAGGTTACCGATTAATCTCGTGCCGAAGCGGGTATAAAAAGATACTTTTTTATGTTCGACCCTGTCGTCCTGCGGGAACGTTTTGTCCCATTTCTCTAAATTGTTCATCTTTGTTTTTCCCTCCAAGGAGCGTACAGGTCCCGCAACGGTTAAAGCGGTAAGTGTTGCAGCTCCGATAATGAAAGATCTTCTTTGCATGATTTTCGACTGACGTTGAAAACGAGTAGGGACAGAATAGAAGCTTTGTTTTAACATATCAAATACTTATTTAACAACTAAGATATGCTTTTTTAGTATATGAATTTGAGAAGTCTTCGTTTCTTCCTTGCTGTCGCAGAAAACAACGGCGTTCAAAAGGCCGCGGAATCCCTGCATCTGACTCAGCCGAACATCTCTCGGGCGCTTAAGGCCTTGGAAGAAGAGTTGAACGCGCAGTTGTTTGTTCGCACGGCCCGCGGAGTGGAAATCACTGAGGAAGGCGAACTTCTCAGAATGCGGGCGGAAGAAATCTTGTCTTTGGTGGACAAGACCAAGGCCGAATTTGTAGATTCAAAGGGTAGTGAGCTGAGCGGGGAAGTGCGGATCGCTGCCGGTGAGTCTGAAGGCATGCGCAATGTCATTCGGGCGATGTCGCTTTTTAAAGCTATACATCCGAAGGTTGAGTTCTCAGTGACGAGCGGCAACAGCGCTAATGTGGCCTATCAGTTGAATGTCGGGCTCTCCGACCTCGGAATTGTGTTTGATCCTTTTGACGTCTCGAAATACGAATACACCCGCTTGCCCTGGAAAGAAGATTGGTGCGTCTATCTGCGCAAAGACGATCCGCTCGCAGAAGAGCCATTCGTTACACCTCAGATGCTTCGAGATCGTCCGCTGATATTGTCAGCACAAACCCGAGGTGCCGGCTTTTTGAAGTCTTGGCTTGGGCGCAGTCTTGAAGAGCTAAATGTGGTGGCGTATTTCACGCTGATCAACACGCCGAAACTCATGGTTGAAGAGGGCCTCGGTCTGATGATCTCTTTTGATAACTTAATCGACCTGGATCCAAACGGCCCCTTAATGGTTAAGCCCTTATCCCCTAAACTTCATTCTGCTACCTATCTCATCAGAAAGAAGGAAAAAGTGCTCTCCCGCGCGGCGCAAGCCTTCCATGAATATTTGAAAGACTACGCATTGAGCGCAGAAGCAGCTCAAAACAATTAAGCCGAAGAACGGGTCGAGGATGTTTGGCAGCTGCGCTAAACTTTCCTGCACGCTTTGAGCTCCGTTTTAAAACAGCATCTTTTTATTTTGGAAAATATGACTCAAGATTTCGTCCATCTTCGTATGCATACCGAGTTCTCAATCAAAGACGGTATGCTCAACCCGAAGAAAGTAGTACATAAGGCGATTGCCTCCGGGATGAAGGCGCTGGCGATTACAGACGCCACGGCGATGTTCGGTGATGTCATTTTCTATAAAGCCGCATCAGCCGCCGGTATCAAGCCGATTCTCGGCGCGGACTGCTCGATTACGAATCACTACAACCGTGATGATTATCTGCGCCTCTTATTTTTAGCGAGAAATCATCAGGGCTACCTGACGCTTTGCGACCTGCTGAGCCGTGCGTGGCTCACCAATCAATATAAAGACAGAGGCGAAGTCGACCTCGACTGGATTACGCCGGAAATGGCCGACGGCTTGATTGTGCTCTCCGGCTTCAATACCGGGGCGATCGGTAAGGCTATCCTGAACGGAAGTTTATCTGCTGCCGAACAGGAAGCCCGCAGATTGTCCCAGAAATTCCCGCACTTCTTTATGGAGCTGCAGAGAGTGGGGCGCCCGAATGACGAAATGCTCGTCGCCGAATCCGTCAAGCTCGCCAAGAAACTCGGGCTGCCGGTTGTTGCTACTCAGCCGATTCAGTTTGAGAACTCGGAAGATTTTGAATTCCATGAAGCTCGCGTGGCGATTGCCGACGGCTTCACGCTGGCAAATAAGGCTCGTCCTCGTATTTACACGCCTCAGCAGTATTTCCGTACGAAAGAAGAAATGTGCGAGCTCTTCAAAGACATTCCTTCTGCGATTGAAAACAGCGTTGAAATTGCAAAACGCTGCAATGTCACGATCAAACTCGGGAAACCGCAGCTGCCGATTTTCCCGACGCCCGACGGTATGTCTCTCAAAGACTACATGGCACAGCTCGCGCGCGAGGGCCTAGACCGCCGCCTGAAAGTCTTATATCCGGATGAGAAAAAACGCGAAGTAGAGTTCCCGCGCTACAAGGAACGCCTGGAGCGTGAGATCAAGATCATTCAGGACATGGACTTCCCGGGTTACTTCCTCATCGTGCAAGACTTTATTAACTGGGCCAAGACCCACGGCTGTCCTGTGGGTCCGGGCCGCGGTTCGGGTGCCGGTTCCTTGGTGGCTTACAGCTTGGGTATTACCGACTTGGATCCGCTTGCGTACGACTTGCTGTTCGAACGCTTTCTGAATCCGGAACGTGTGTCCATGCCTGACTTTGACGTGGACTTCTGCCAGAACAACCGCGGACGCGTGATTGAGTACGTGAAATCCAAGTACGGCGAAGAGTCCGTGAGCCAGATTGCGACCTTCGGTACGATGGGTGCCAAGGGCGTCATTAAGGATGTCGGCCGTGTTCTCGATATGTCGTATTCCGAGGCTGATCGCCTTTCCCGCATGATTCCGACGCGCCCCGGTCACAACACGACCCTTGAAGAAGCGCTCAGCGAAGAGCCGCAGTTCCGCGCTGAAGTTCGCAACAATCCTCAGGCCCGCAAACTCATTGAGTACGCCTTGAAATTGGAAGGCACCACCCGAAGCTTGGGCATTCACGCGGGCGGCGTGCTGATTGCACCGGGCAAACTGATTGATTTCTGTCCGCTCTACGCAGCAGGCATGCTGCCGGAAAACGTCATCAGTATGTATGACAAAAAGGACGTGGAAGCCGTAGGTCTGGTGAAGTTCGACTTCCTTGGTCTGACCACGCTGACGATTATTGAACGTGCGCTCGACTACATCGAAAAGAACACCGGCGTTCGTCCGGACATTGAGCACATGGAGTGCGATGATGAGGACACGTACAAGAAGATTTTCCAGACCGGAGATACGGTTGCCGTGTTCCAGTTTGAATCTCCGGGTATGCACAAGCTTCTGATTGACGCGAAGCCGACTCAGCTTTCCGACTTGATCGCTTTGAACGCTCTGTATCGTCCGGGCCCGATGGACCTTATTCCGGACTTCCTGGATATTCGTGCCGGACGCAAAAAAGCTGAATACGCCGATCCGCGTTTGATTCCGATTTTGGAAGATACGGCCGGCATTATGGTGTATCAGGAACAGGTGATGCTGGTGGCACAGAAGATCGGCGGCTACTCACTCGGCGGCGCTGACATTCTTCGACGCGCCATGGGTAAGAAAGACGTCGCCGAAATGGAGCGCCAGAGCAAAGTGTTCATCGAAGGCGCGGCAAAGAACGGCGTTTCCGAAGAAGTGGCCACTCACTTATTCGAGTTGATGCGTAAGTTCGCGGGCTACGGTTTTAATAAGTCTCACGCTGCCGCGTACTCTTATGTTGCCTATAAAACCGGATGGCTGAAGAATTACTATCCGGCGGAATTTCTGGCCTCTTCTTTGAGTGAAGTGATGACGGATCCGGAGAAGTCTCTGAAGATTTTGATGGATGCCAAACGCCACGGCGTCAAACTTCTCGGCCCCGATATCAACGAGAGCGAATTTAACTACACGAGTCCCAAGACGATGGAGATTCGTATGGGCTTAGGCGCCTTAAAAGGTGTAGGTTCTGCTCCTGCAGAAGCCATCAAGGCCGAAAGAGACAAGAACGGTCCGTTCAAGGATCCCTTTGATCTCGTCAAACGGGTGGGCTCTCAGCTCATCACGAAGAAGATTATTCAGGTCTTTGCGATGGCCGGTGTCTTTGATTCCATTGAGCCTAATCGCCGTAAGTGGTTTGAAAATGCTGACGTTGTCGTGCAGTCTGCTCAGGAAAATGAAAAGGCAGCCGACCAGTTCAGCCTCTTCGGAGAAGAGCCGTCCAACGAAGTGCCGATTAAGGAAGTTGCGTCTTGGAGCGAACGGACTCGAATGGAAAAAGAACAGTACGTTTTGGGCTTCTACTTCTCTGGTCACCCGCTGGAAGCCTACCATTCCGAACTCAAACGTAATTTCGGTGCTGTCGTTGCAGGAACGGAATCCGAGAACCCGGGCGAGTATCTCGTTGCCGGTATGTACATCGGGTGCGAGCAGCGCCGCGGCAAGGATGGTTCTCCCTTTGTCACACTGCATTTGGCGACACCGGACGGTCCAGTGGATTACAGCGTTAAGAACCAGTACTTCGAACAGGAAAGAGCCCGAATCAAGGAGATACCGAAGGGCGAAATAGTAGTAGTTGAGCTTAAAAAATCTCACAGCAAAAAGAGCGGTAAGACTTGGGCGAGCCCCGGAGCCTTCTATCCGCTTTACGAACTGCGTCACCGCCAGAAAGCGCATATCGTCATTCGGCCGGCTGAAGAAGCAGATCCGAAAGAGCTCGAACGTCTGATCTTGGACGTGCAGATGACGCATCCGGAGGAAGCAATTCGCGTGGACTTTGAGTTCTCTGACGACCGCAGTTTCCGGGTACGCCTGCCGTGCCCCTATAAGGCTGCGGCGGATTGGACACTGGTCCGAGATTTAGAGGATTCCCCTTCGATTCAGCAGGTTGAAGTGGCTTACGGTTTGTAACTTCGGCCTCCCGAACTGAGAGAAATTCAGGTTTTTAGGCTAAGTACAATTCATAATTCAAAGAAATCGCAAGAAAAGGTAAGAAAGCCCTTTCTTGTTACTCGGTTTTTGGTATTGTTTGATAACTAGGGCGAAATCCGCCCTTATAAATCGACAACCGACGGCCGCATAGGCCGTGCATTTGAGGTGAAATTTTGAACAAAAATAATTTATTCGCCAAAGTTGCCGTATGGATCGTGATCGCATTAGTTCTGTTTACTGTATTCAAGCAGTTTGACGGCGCTAAGAAGATGGTTTCGAATGAGCCGTCCACGAGCTACACGCAATTTATGGACCAGGCCAAGGAAGGCAAAATTAAGCGAGTCGATGTTCAAGGTCGTACGCTTACCGTGACTCCCACGGAAGGAGCTACCTATAAGATCACAGCTCCGGGAGACCTTTGGATGGTGGAGGATCTCCGTAAGGCCGGCGTTCAGGTCTACGGTCAGCCCGACGAAGAACAGAGCTTCTTAGCTTCTATCTTTATTTCTTGGTTCCCGATGCTGATCCTCATCGGCGTGTGGATTTTCTTCATGCGCCAAATGCAGGGCGGCGGAAAGGGCGGTGCTTTCAGCTTCGGCAAATCGAAAGCCAGAATGCTCGACAGCTCGAATAACAATGTCACTTTTGCCGATGTTGCAGGCTGCGATGAAGCCAAAGAAGAAGTGACCGAAATTGTGGACTACCTCAAGGATCCGAGCCGCTATCAGCGATTGGGCGGTCGTATTCCTCGCGGTGTGCTGCTCGTCGGCTCTCCGGGTACCGGTAAGACTCTTTTGGCCAAAGCCATCGCCGGCGAAGCCAAGGTTCCCTTCTTTACGATTTCCGGTTCCGACTTCGTTGAAATGTTCGTCGGTGTCGGTGCCGCTCGTGTTCGCGACATGTTCGAGAATGCTAAGAAGAATTCTCCCTGCATCATCTTCATCGACGAAATTGATGCGGTCGGTCGTCAGCGCGGCGCCGGTCTCGGCGGCGGCAATGATGAACGCGAACAGACCTTGAACCAGATGCTCGTTGAGATGGACGGTTTCGACACCAACAGCAGCGTCATCGTGATTGCTGCTACGAACCGCCCAGACGTGCTTGACCCTGCATTGCTGCGTCCGGGCCGCTTTGACCGTCAGGTCGTGGTTCCGCTGCCCGATATCCGCGGCCGTGAGCAGATTCTGAAAGTTCATATGCGCAAGATTCCGGTCGGCGCCGACGTGGATGAATCGGTCCTCGCTCGCGGTACCCCGGGCTTCTCCGGTGCCGATCTGGCGAACCTCGTCAACGAAGCTGCTTTGTTTGCTGCCCGCCGCAATGGCCGTGTAGTTGCTATGGAAGACTTCGAACGCGCTAAAGACAAGATCATGATGGGTGCCGAACGCAAGGCCATGGTCATGTCCGAAGACGAAAAACGCAACACGGCTTATCACGAATCCGGCCACGCTCTGGTTGCTCGTCTGATGCCGAAGAGCGATCCGGTGCACAAAGTCACGATTATTCCTCGCGGACGTGCTTTGGGTCTGACGATGCAGCTGCCTGCCGAAGACCACTATTCTTATGACAAGCAGTATCTGCTGTCTCGTATCGCCATCCTGTTCGGCGGACGTATTGCCGAAGAAGTCTTCATGCATCAGATGACAACCGGTGCTTCCAACGACTTTGAACGCGCCACTCAGATGGCCCGCGACATGGTTGTCCGCTACGGTATGAGCGATGTGATGGGTCCGATGGTCTACGGCGAAAACGAGAACGAAGTGTTCCTCGGCCGCTCCGTGACTCAGTCCAAGCATATCTCCGAGAGCACGATGGAAAAGGTCGATGCAGAAGTTCGCCGAATTATTGACGAGCAGTATGCAATTGCCCGCAAGCTCATCGAGACTCATCAGGAAGAAATGCACAAGATGGCTCACGCGCTGCTCGAATGGGAAACCATTGACGCCGAGCAGATCGACGACATCATGAACGGCAAGGATCCGCGTCCTCCCAAGCAGCTGAGCAAGGTTCGCAGAAAGAACGAAGAAGCGGCCCAGCCGGCTGAAGGAGAGCAGACCGCTCAGGCAGCTCCTGCAGAAGATAAGCCGGAGCAGGCTCCGAAGCAGAACGAATCTTCCGAATCTGAAGCGGCTCCTAAACCGGCGGAAACTCCTTCCGAGGAAGTGAAGCCGGAAGATAGGCCGAAGGATTCCGACGATCGTCCTAAAGCCTAAAATAACGTTTGCAATAGAAGAGGCCGCTTCCGCGGTCTCTCTATTTTTAGTGCGGAAGGACAGCGGCAGCTAACCGAAGAAGTGGAAGGAAAACATCGGGAAAGCTGTCCGGTTCAAACGCGGGATGTAAACCATTTCATAAGTTCATCGAGCTCTTAAAAATGAACGAAGATCTTGAATTCAAAGATATCGACGAAGACGACGAAGAGGAAGTCAAAATTCCCGAGATCCACGGGACAAAGAACTACATGACGCGCGCCTGCTACAACCGACTTCTGGATGAACGCAAGAACCTGGTTTTAGTCGAGCGTCCGAATGTCGTGAATGTCGTCGCTTGGGCGGCTTCTAACGGCGACCGCAGTGAAAACGCCGACTACCAGTACGGTAAACAGCGTCTTCGTGAAATCGACCGCCGCATCCGCTTCCTGAATAAGCGAATCGAGGCGAGCGAAGTCATCGACATTGATAAAAGACCGCCGACGGATCAAATCTTCTTCGGAGCCACCATCGTTTATGCCAATGAGCAGGGCGATGAATCCAAGATTCGTATTGTCGGGATCGACGAGGCCGACGCCTCGGTAGGAGATGTTTCCTGGATCTCTCCGATCGCCCGAGTTTTTCTCAAGCACTTTGAGGGAGACACGGTGCTTCTGCCGACCCCGAAAGGCGTAAAGAAACTTGAGATTTTGGAAGTGACTTACGTCAACGATCCTCCCGGGAAACCTCACATTATTTAACTTTTCAATTTTTGTAATTGGCCGGTCAAGCCATGGAAACGAAAGAACAACATTTATCAGATTTTGATTTTGAACTGTCCGAATCTTTGATCGCGCAGTATCCGCTGAAAGATCGCGCAGCTTCGCGTCTTCTGCACGTCAAACCTGACGGCTCCGTAGAAGACCTGCATTTCAGAGATATTCTGAATTTGCTGCAGCCCGGCGATCTTCTTGTCTTTAACAACACAAAGGTCATCAAGGCCCGTTTGAACGGTAAGAAAGAAACCGGCGGGGTCTTCGAAGCGATGACCGAACGCGTCACCGGAACTTATGAAGCCATTTCGATGATGCGTGCCAGCAAAGCGGCAAAACCGGGAACGATCCTGTACTTTGATCATCCGG
>ENA-ORSR01002064-ORSR01002064.1-human-gut-metagenome-genome-assembly--contig:-NODE-2064-length-12058-cov-6.557111_pt1 | contig 12058 bp, 11 predicted proteins | sample MGYA00241901_ERZ509166 | MGnify/ENA primary metagenome ERZ509166 (study PRJEB26280, sample SAMEA2338860) | human gut metagenome | biome: human gut; feature: human-associated habitat; material: faeces... | reverse complement strand
CCGCTTCGGCGGCACCAAGGCGGCCTTCGACACCTTTGCCCCCGGCACCCAGCGGGTGCTGCTGGAAGCGGAAGGCGTTCCTTTCCGCTCCGACGGCACGGTGGATCTGGATCAATGCCTGTGGGACGGCAGCGCATCCACATGAGGGAGTGCTCCATCACATTGCCGCCGAAAGCAAAAAGAGCACCGGGGATGAAAAGTCCCCGACGCTCTTTTTTGTTTTTCAGCATTCGTAATCCACAGATGCCCGGTCGGTGCGGATGGATTTGCACAAAGCGGACACCGCCTTGTGCCGGGGGTCCTCCCGGTAGGCCCGGAGATCTTCCAGGTCCCGGAACTCACTGACCAGGACCGCGTCATAATTGCCGTCTCCGGTGTTGACGGACACCTCACTGCGCAAAAGCTGCGGGATCACACCCTGCAGGTTCCGCAGGCCGTCCAGAAACTGCGCCTGCTCCGCCTCTGTGCCCGGGCGGAACTTCCACATGACGATGTGCCGGATCACGCCTGCTCCTTCCGGGCGTTGTAAGCCTGGATGCCCAGGCCCAGCAGCTCCTTGATGGCGGGGCGGTCGATCGCCCCCATGATGCAGCTACCCACACCGTGCGCCCAGGCGGCGTCCGTCATGTTGGCAAGGGCAAGTCCGGTATCGGTATCATTGCAGCCGGGCAGGCTTTCATCCTGGCAGACAGCCACAAACAGTACCGGGGTCTCATCCGGTTTGGGCTGGCCCTGCTCCGGCGGCAGGTAAGCAGCCCAGTGCACCAGTGGCTGCATTTTGGCAACCATCTCTGGGCTTTGCACCAGCACATATTTCATCGTCTGGCGGTTGGCACCGCAGCTGGCAATGCGGGCGGCCTCCACAATTTCCCGGGCAATGGCAGGTTCCACCGGCTTTTGTTCAAAGCGGCGGTAGGTGCGGCGGGTTTTCAAAAATTCCATTATATCCATGGGGGTTCACACTCCTCTTTTTGCTGTTTCGGGTCCAGGCCGCGGCGGTGCCTATTTCGCGCACCGCCACCTGTCTTTGCTTTTATTATAGTCCATTCCGCTTTTTTCGCCTAGGCTTTTTTACAAAATTCTGCGGCGGAATTTCAGTCAATCACGGTTTTCGTGCGGCCGATGCCCACCACGGCGGAGGTCAGCTTTTTCCAGGTGTTGCAGCCGCACACCCCGTCTGCCGTCAGTCTGAAGCTGCGCTGGGCGGCGCGCAGGGCATCATACGTGTTCTGGCCAAAAGCGCCGTCCAGCGTTTTGGTGCTGTAGCCCAGGGCGTTCAGAGCGTCCTGCAGAATCAGCACATAGGTGTTTTTATCGCCGCGGCGGCAGGTGGGGTATCCGGATGTGGTGCCGGAGCAGGCCGGGGTGCCGTAACGGCGGTCAAAGTGCACCCAGGTGGGGGTCTGGCTCAGGGGCTCCACATAGCCCCAGGCTCCGGTGGACCGAGCGGCCCTATAGATGGCTGTGCGCTGGCTCTGGGTCAGGCTCTGGCCCACATCAAAGGCCACGCCGGCGTAATGCTGGCTGCGGGTGCCGTGGCCCCCCTCCCAGATGCGCCGGAAGGCATACCCCACCGGGATGCCCTTGCCGTACTTGCGGCGGGTCAGGTTCCAGGCCTCCATGGCGGCGATGGTCGTCCAGAGCACCGGGCTCCCCGATTTGCCCCGGAACTCCCGCAGTGTCAGGGTGCGCTCGGTGCTGTAAGGCATCGGGTCGTTTTCGTTCAGGCTGTTGTAGGTGTACACCTTGTTCTCATAGGCATCGTAGATCAGCAGCCGTGCCATCCGTCATCCCTCCTCGCATTCGCAGCTCTGGGCACGGAGCGCGGCCCAGGTCTCCTCGTTCACCGTGCCTGTTACCAGCAGGTCCGCCCGCTCCTGTGCGGCCCGGACCCCTTCTGTTTCCTTCGGGCCGAAGCGGAAGTTCTCGGTCACATAGTCCTCGCCGCAGTTCCGCATATAGCGCCCATTGAGCCACTGTTCGATCTGCCCCACATCCGGGCCAACGCTCCCCTCTTTCATGGCGCGGCCCGGGTAAGCATCGGCCTGCCCGGCATCCCGGTCAGGGTTGGGGGAAACGGCGGCCAGCTGCAGGCTCAGGGCCTCCACCGCCGTCCAGGTCTCTGCATCCGCGACCCCGGTCTCAGGCAGATCCAGCAGGGCCTGCGCACTGCGGGTAGAGGCCGCCGTCTCGTCGGTATACTGTTCAGACAGGGGCGGGCTTTCCACACTGTCGAAATAGTAGGCAATGCGCTGCAAAAGGAGGTTGTAGTAGAGCACCGCGTCCCCCGTGGCCCCCACTGCCAGCGGTGTGCCCGGGTAAGGCAGGCGCTTCAGCGTGACCACCGGGCCGGACACCCGCAGGATGCTTGCTTTGCCGTAGAGCGAATTCCAGGTCGCCCGCCCTACTACACCGTCCACCGTCAGCTTCGCAAAGCGCTGATAGGCCCGCACGGCGTTCTCGGTCGCCGCACCGAAGCTGCCGTCGATGGAAACAGTGGGGATGCTGCTCTCGTAAGCGCTCATCAGGTAGAGGTAGAACTGCAGCTCCCGCACTGCCCTTCCGGTGCTGCCCCGGCGCAGAACGCCCGGATACTCACCGGGGCGCAGGCTGGCCGTGAGCAGCCGGTTGGCGATGTCGTTGTAGACCTCATACAGCTTGTTCCAGGTCGTGCGGCCCACCACGCCGTCACTGGTCAGGCCGAAGTAGCTCTGGAATCTCCGCACTGCCGCCGCCGTGCCTGCGCCGAATTTTCCGTCCACGGTCAGGGTGTTCAGGCTGGGATACACCGTACGGGCGATTTTGAGCCAGAACTGCACCAGCCGGACGTTCTGCCCGCTGCTGCCCTGCCGCAGGGCTGTGCCCGGGTAAGCGTTGGGCCTGCCATTGTCGGACTGGATGCTGCGGAACTGATTGTAGAGTTCTGTCCAGGTGGCGCGGCCCACCACACCGTCCACAGACAGGCCGTATCTTCGCTGGAAGGCCCGGACCGCACCGGCGGTGCCGCTGCCATACACGCCATCCACTGCCACGGAGGGGATGCTGCTCTCGTACTGGGCCAGGGTGTTCAGCCAGAACTGCAGCTGCTCCACAGCGCTGCCGGAAGAGCCAACGCGCAGGACGGTGCCGCCCCAAGTGCCGTCCGAGAGGGTACCTGCGGCCGTTTCTCCCTCGCTGGTCAGCTCTGCAAGGTCTTTCACCGAGACATAGATATAGCTGATCTTATACCAGGTCTGCCGCCCCACCACGCCGTCAGCGGTCAGGTTGAACTGCTTCTGGAATCTCTTCACGGTCTCGGTCATCCTGCTGCCAAAGATCCCGTCCACGGTCAGCAGGCCAAGGAAGGGGTAATCCTTGGTGATGCGGTTCAGCTGCCGCTGCAGGGTGAACACCGCCGTGCCTCGGTCTCCCTGCCGGAGGGGGGAACCCGGATAGCTTCTGGGGATGGACTGGATGTTGCTGGTGCGGACGATCTCGATATCGCTGCCGTAGTAATATTTGAGGATGCTCAGGGCATTGCGGCCCTGATTTGCCAGCGTGACCGTGCCCCACTGCTTGAGCCCCGGGCAGGTAACGGACTTTCCGTCACAGTATTCGGAGTAGTAGGGATTCACGGTGCCGGTCTTGCGGATGTAGGTGTTGAAGATGTCATCCGTCAGCTTTACCATCACATCGAACACAGTGCGGCCATGGACGTAATACTGGTCGTAGCTGGTGGAATTGGTGATATTGAAGGTGTAGCCCTTGCTGGGATACCACTCGGTGTAAATACGGTTGAGCGCCAGCGAGATCTGGCAGTGGATGTTCGCTTTCAACGCTTCAATGGGCCAGGTGGGGTAGACCTCGCTGGAAGCCACATTGGCGATATAATCCCGGAAGGACACCGTTACGTTCCGGGCCGAGGCGGCGGGCCTGCCCAGATGGACCGTAATATTTTTGGGCACGATGACCCGGTCCAGCACCCGGCTGCCGGTGCATTGATCGGTGGGAGCCGGGCCGCTGCCGCCGTTCCCCGCAAACAGAGCGTGGGTGGGGATGACCACAGGCGGGTCGGCAATGTATCTTGCCTCCTCGGTGTCCGGGATCATCTCAGGCCGGGCCAGCGTGACCTGCCCGGCAAAGATCTGGATGCCCTGGATGCGGACGGTGCGGTAGCCCGGCTTGCTGGCCGTCAGGCTGCACACGGCATAGGGCAGGGTCGTGGTATTGCTCTCGTCCAGCGAGAGGGCGCAGGCCGGGGCACAGATGGCCAGGTCCTCGGCATTGCCCTCGGCATCGGTGATGCGGTGAGCCGTGAAACCGTTGCCGGTGATCACAACAGTCACCCCCTCCACCGGAGCCGACTGCCGGGGCCGATAGGTCTGGATACGCAGGATGCCATTCATCATATAAAAAACTCCTTTGCCGATAAGCTGATTCTCTTACAGCTTATTCCGCAAAGGAGCAGAAGGTGCATTTTCAGTTGATGTAGCAGCGGTCCTGACCCACCAGCCAGTCCTCGCACAGGCGCTCGGCCTCTTCCACGCTGCGGCTCACACAGCGGAACAGCGCCCCGTTCAGCGAACAATAGGAGTAGCGGACTTTGGGCACACCGTTCGCATCCTTAAACTGTTCACAGCGTTCCTGCCCGGGCATCAGATAAAATGGTTCCATTTTCCACGCGCTCTCCTTATTTTTTTCATATTATGACATTCTGCGGCACCGCCGCGCAAGACCTTGCCTATTGTATCACCATCCGGCGGCAAAGGCTATTCGCCGATTGGACAAAAAGAACCGTGATTCTTCGGCCATGATTGCCATTGACAAGGTGCTTTTCGCATTTTGCCGCGGGCCTGCCGCCTTTCTTACAGCAAAAAACCGCTGCTTTTCCGGCAGCGGTCTTTTGCTTGCTTTGCGCAGCGCTCAGCTTATGCAAGGCCCGTGAGCTGGGGCAGGAACATCGAAACAGCGGGGATATAGGTCACCAGCAGCAGACCGCCGATGATGGCCGCATAGTACATGAGCATGTAGGGCATGATCTTCTCAAGGGAGGTGCGGCCCACCTTGACACCCACGAACAGCGCGTTGCCGACAGGGGGCGTGATGTTGCCGATGCACAGGTTGTACACCAGGATCATACCAAAGTGGATGGTGCTCATGCCAAAGCTCTGGCAGATGGGCAGGAACAGCGGGGTGAAGATCAGGATGGCGGGGGTAACATCCATAAAGGTGCCGGACACCAGCAGGATCACGTTCATAATGAGCAGGATGACATACTTGTTGCTGGTAACGCTGAGCAGAGCGGCGGCAACCGCGTCGGGGATCTGCAGGAACGCCATGACCCAGCCCAGAATGTTGGAAACACCCACCAGGAACACGACCATACCGGACATCTTGGCGGAATCCACAATGATCTTCCACAGGCCCTTGAGGTCGATGGCGCGGTAGCAGAAGGCCAGGATCAGGGCATACACAACAGCGATGGCAGAACCCTCGGTGGCGGAGAAGATGCCGCCCACGATGCCGCCGATGACCACGATGATCAAAGTCAGGCTGGGCAGGGCGCGCAGGGTGCAGACACCGAGGTTCTTCCAATCGAACTTGCCAGGGGTGCCCTTATACCCCAGCTTGACAGCCAGCAGCACGCCCACCACGGCACAGGCCAGCGCCCAGATGATGCCGGGGATGTAACCGGCCATGAACAGGGCGGCCACAGAGGTGCCGCCGGAGGCCAGAGAGTAGGTGATCAGGGCGTTGGACGGGGGGATCAGCAGGCCGGAGCAGGAGGAAGCCGCATTGGTGGCAGCGGTCACGGCGGGGTCATAACCCTGCTCGTCGGCACCGTCGCGGATCATGGAGCCAACAGCGGCGGCGGCGGCGGAAGCGGAACCGGAGATGGCACCGAACAGGGCGTTGGTGCCGATGTTGGTGATGAGCAGCGCGCCGGGCAGCTTGCCCAGAATGGCCATGACAAAATCCACCAGACGCTTTGCAATGCCGCCCTGATTCATAATGTTGCCGGCCAGGATGAAGAACGGGATGGCGGTCAGGCTGAATTTGCTCATGCCCACAAAGGTGCGCTGGGCGGCGGTCAGCACGGCCACGTTCAGGTCAATGGTGGAAAGGATGGCGGTCAGGGAAGAGATCGCGATCGAGTAAGAAATGGGCACACCCAGGAACAGCAGCGCCAACAGCACCACCAGGATGAGCAATAACGATTGAATGGCCACGGCTTAGTCCTCCTTCTTTGCGTTTGCGGCAGCTTCTTCGGCTTCCACCTTGGCGATGGCTTCTGAGCCCTCGTCCACAGCCTCCAGCGAGATGCTGCCGTTGGCAATGCCGATGATGTTCATCACGGAATACAGCAGGATGACCACGCCGCACAGGGGCATTGCCCAGTAGAACACACCCACGGCCACCCCCAGAGAGGAGGTCTGCTGGCCCATGGCCAGCCGGGAGACCTGAATGCCGCCGAACACCAGGATCGTGGCAGAGAACAGGAAGGCGATGACCTCGGCAAAGATGTGGAAGGCTTTGCGCAGGGTGGGGCTGAAGCGGTCGATGATGATGGGGATGTTCATGTGGCCGCGCTCGCCGGAAACAATGGTGGCACCAAACAGGGTGCTCCAGCCAAACAGGTAGCCCACCAGCTCCTCAGACCAGGTGGAGGGAGCCTTGAACACATAGCGGGTGATGACCTGATAGGTGGTCAGGATGACCATAACGGCCATGCTGCCGCCTGCCAGAACATCCAGGATCTTATTTAAGACATTGCGTACTTTCTGCATGACGGCTCCTCCTCAGGCGGTGTATTCCGCGTTATATTCCTGGATCTTATCATAGACCGGCTGCAGCTCGGGGTTGGCGGCCAGCACCTCGCCGTGCAGCGGGGCCATGGCCTCCTGGAACGGGGCGGTGTCCGGGTACAGGAAATTGACGTGCTGCTCATTCTCGGCCTTATCCTTGGCAGCGGCAACGGCATCCTCCCAGGCGGCACGCTCGGTATCCTTGACGATCTGGAAGCCCTCGTCAAAGATGGCGCGCTCCTCGGCGCTCAGGCCCTGCAGGAACTCGTAGTTGGCCACCAGCAGGTCAGGCACCATCTGGTGCATATCGTAGGAGTAGTATTTGCAGATATCGCCGTGGCCGTTGTCGGTCAGGGCCAGCTCATTGTTCTCGGCTCCATCCAGGATACCGGCCTGCAGGGCGGTGTACACATCGCCAAAGCCCATGGGGGTGGCGGTGCCGCCCAGCAGGCGCATCATCTCCACGTTGGTGGGCGACTGCTGCACCCGGATCTTCAGACCCTTCAGGTCGCTGGGCTGGTTGATGGGGGTCTTGACGGTGTAGAAGTTGCGGGTACCCGCATCCAGCCAGGCAACGGTCTCCAGACCAGCCTTGGAGGTGGTCAGGAAGATGGGGTCGGTCACCTCATGGTCCTCCATGGCGGCGTGGTAAGCATCCACACTGGAGAACAGGTAGGGCAGGTTGAAGATCTGGTACTGGCGGCTGAAGGTCTCCATAATGGCGGTAGAAGCCACCACAAAGTCGATGGCACCGGTCTGGGTCAGCTGGACCATCTCGGTCTGGCTGCCCAGCAGCTCGCTGGGGTAGACCTCAACACGGTACTTGTCGCCCAGCTTCTCATTGATGTGTGCCGCAAAAGCTTCAAGGCCCAGATGATCGGGGTGGGTGGCAGACTGGACATGGCCGATGCGGATGATCTTGCGGTCATCGCTGTCCGCGCTCCTGCCGCAGCCCGTGAGCATCAGGCTGCCGCTCACGGCAGCCGCACCCATCAGGGACAGGAAGGTTCTTCTCTTCATGGATCGCATCCTCGCTTTCTCTCTTTTCCTTTTTGTGCAAAATTATTGTAACAAATCGTTCATTTTTCTGAAACGGGAATTTTTTGCGAAGTGCAGGACGATTTTGTCATTGTTGTATCCAAGTACAATTTTTGCATTCAGGAGACGAAAGAAACTGGCACAAACTGAGAAAAGCGCCCCCGAAGGAGCGCTTTTCTCAGTGCATCAACGTATTGCGGTATTCGCTGGGGGTCTGCCCGGTCAACCGCTTGAACACCCGGGTAAAATAGTTCGCATCGGCATAGCCGCAGGCCGTGGCGACCTCCCGCAGACTCAGGCGGGGGTCCTGCATCAGCTGGCAGGCCTTGTCCACCCGGTACTGGTTCAGGTAGGCTGAAAAGTTCACCTTGAAGCACTGCTTGAACAGCTTGCAGAAGTAGGCATCGGAGTAGCGCAGGGCCGCGGCGGCATCCTGCATCGAGATATCCTGCTGGTAGTGCGCCTCCACAAAGGCGTACATCTCTGCCCGGATCAGGGTGGTGCGGGCATCCTCATCCTCCTCCCGCAGCAGGGGCGGGGCCGTTTGCACCGGGGCTGGCCGGGGCAGCGGCTGGGCCGTGGTCTGCCGGATGGCATCCTCCACCGCCGAGACCAGCTCCTGCTCATTGTAGGGCTTGAGCAGATAGTCCAGCGCCCGCACCGAGATGGCCTGCTTCGCATAGGAAAATTTATCATAGCCGGTCAGGAACAGGATACCGCAGGGCTTGCCGCTCTCCCGGATCTTTTTGGCCACCTCAAGGCCGGTATAGCCCGGCATCTCGATGTCCAGCACTGCCACTTGCGGACTTTCGCGCGCAAAGATCTCCAGTGCTTCCCTGCCGCTGCGGGCCTCATATAAAAGGATCAGGTCGCCCAGATATTTCTGCAGGGTCTTGCACAGCACCTTGCGCTCGATCATCTCATCCTCAGCGACCAAGAGCTTACACTTCATCGGGGTGTTCCTCCTTCTCCTCAGGTTTCTGCGGGGGTGTCTGGGGCAGATCGAACCGGACCGTTGTTCCCTGCCCGGGCCGGCTCTCGATCTTCATGGCTCCGTCAGGGTAAAGCATGGCAACGCGGCGGGAAATGTTGCCCAGCCCAATGCTCCGGCCTGTCTGTTCGCTCTGCGCGATCTTTTCCTGCAGGGCGGCCAGCTCCTCTTCCGTCATGCCTTTGCCGTTATCGGATACCGTAAGATGGAGCACATCTCCCTCCTGCCAGACATGCAACGTGACCTCACCGCCCTCCTCACAGCTTTTCAGGCCGTGGGAAAAGGCGTTTTCCACAATGGGCTGCAGGGTAAAGGAGGGCAGGCGCACTGCTGCCGGATCCACCTCGATCTGCTTTTTCACCGTGATGCTGCCATCGAACCGCAGCTGCTGCAGATAGAGATAATCGTCCAGCCCTTCCAGCTCCTCTTCCAGCGTGATCTCCTGCTGCTTGGTGCGCAGGTTGTGCCGGAACAGGCTGCCCAGCCGCACGATCATCCGGTCGGTGTCGGCAGCATCCTCCAGCCGGGCCATGCAGGAGATCATGTTCAGGGTGTTGAACAGAAAATGCGGGTTCACCTGGCTTTTCAGCACCTCCAGCCGGGTGTGCTCCAGATCCCTTTCCAGCGCAAGGTTTCGCACCTCTTCCCGGTGCAGCGCCTCCCTTGCGGCCTGCGAAGCCGCCATGGCGTGCTTCATCTGGTTGAAGGTCCCGGTCAGCTGACCCACCTCGTCGGTGCTCCGCACCGGCAGGTCCGGAACATCCAGCTGCCCCTGTGCAATGCTGCGGGAGGTGCGGACCAGCTCCAGCAGGGGCCGCACCGCCGTGGTCAGCAGCTGCCGCAGGATGGCAAACACGCCCGCCGCCGTAACCGCCAGAATGACCAGATAGAGCCAGGGCAGGCGGCCCAGCCAATTGGCCTTCTGGTGGTAGAGGACACTTTCCTGCTCCAGTGTGGCCTGCGTCAGCCGCAGGGCGTACTGGGAGAGATAATCCTGCCACTCCATCACCTGATACATCCGGGTCACATAGCCGGGGTCTGTCTGTGCCATCTGCCAGAAGGCATCCCGCGCCTCGGCATAGCCTGCGTAGCCCTGCAGCAGGTTCCAGGTGCGGGCGTAGCGGTCAGCCCCCAGCTGGGCATAATCAAAGGGCAGTGCGGCCAGGCTGGCCCGGGTGGCTGCGCAGGCGGCAGCGTAGTCCTCCCTGCTCTCCTGGCTGCCTTCCCGCACACAGCGGGCAAAGGCGTAGGTCTCGGCCTTCAGGGCATCCTGTACCGTGTAGCAGGCGGCATTGTCGGCCAGCAGGGTGTCAAAGGCGTTGCTCGTCCACTGCCCCACAGCCGCCGCAATGCCCAGGCTGAGCACCACCACGCCCAGGATCCCGGCCAGCCAGCTCCTCATTTTTGCCTGCAAAGAGAGCGGCCGGGTGTGCTGCTTCGTCCCCATCCCTTACACGACCATGCACCACAGCGGTGTGGTGATGAGGGAGAGCACCGTGGAGACCGCCACGCACTTGCTGGCAAAGGCGGAATCCCCGCCGTACTTTTCCGCCAGAACCGCGGTCACACCGCCCATGGGCATGGCAGCCAGCACCACGGAAACACCGGTCACAAGGCTGTCCGCACCGCAGAGCCTGCAGCCCAGCAGCACCGCCGCCGGGATAAGCCCCAGCCGGATGAGGCAGTAGAGAAAGCAGTCCTTATCCCAGAGTTTGCCCATCCGGTTGCTGCCGATGATGGCACCGATCAGGATCATGGAAACACCCATGTTGCAGTTGCTCAGGCTCTTGACAGTCCGGCTCAAAAAACCGGGCAGCGGCAGCTGAGAGGCCATCAGCACCATGCCCACCACCACCGCCAGGATGCAGGGGTGGGTGAATGTTTTCCGCAGCACGGCCCTGCGGTCTGCCCGCATCTCCTCTTTGGAAGCGGGCTTTTCGTCCTGCAGAAAGTAGCTCACGCCCACCGACCACATCGCCACGCGCTGAGGGATGAGGTAGATGGAGCTGAGCAGCAGGCCGCTGCTGCCCCAGATGCCGTCCACCAGCGCACTGCCCAGAAACGCGCCGTTGGAGCAGACCGTACCATACTGGTAAACGCTCCGCCTTGCAAAGGGCAGCCAGTTATAGCCTAGGGCACACAGCACCACACAGCCGATCTGCAGCGCCAGCGAGATCACAAGGATCGACGCGCTGCTCTTCAGCACATCCCAGCTGAATTCCACCAGAAACGACTGGATGATGTTCGCGGGCAGGATGACATTGATGAGCAGATCAGTCAGGCACTTGCGTCCCTGCGCATTGATGATGCCCTTGCGGGCCAGAAAAAAGCCGATGAGGGTCAGCAGCGCAAGCTGGCCCTGCAATGTCAGCAGACTTGAAATCTCAGCCATGATTCCTCCTGTGTTTTGCACCAAAAAAAGACTTCTTTGTTCAAAGTATAAGAAATCCGGCCGGGAAAAGCAAGGATTCCGATAAATTTTCAGCCCAGCGGCAGACACACTACCGCTTTGGCACCGTGGGGGGTGTTCTGCCCGAACACTGCCCTGCCGCCATGGGCGGCGGCGATCTGCTGCACTACATACAGGCCAAGGATATGGGGTGCGTTTTCGGCAGGCTCCGCAGCGTTCAGCGCCGCCAGAACGGCAGGGGGATAGCCGATGCCGTCATCCGCTACGGTCAGGCAGAAGCGCTCCCCTGCCCGCCGGGTGTGCACGGTAATGTTCACCGGCTTTGGGTTATGCCGGACGCTGTTGTTCAGCAGGTTTTCCAGCAGCCGTGCCAGCAGCGCCTCATCCACCGAAAGCACCGTCTGTTCTGCCGGGTCTTCCTGTTCCAGCGTGATCCCGCAGCGCTCTGCCAGTGGGCTTTCGCAAAACTGCGCCACCAGCTGCCGGAACAGCGGCCCTGCCCGGAGGTCTTTCCGGCGCAGGGGTTGGGCACCGTATTCCAACTTACTGGTCAGGTTCAGGTCATCAATGAGGGTGCGCAGCTTTTCGCACTGGGTGCGGATGCCGGCCGCTTTCTGCCGGGAGCTGTCCGGCAAAAGTGCATCCTGTTCCAGCTGCTCCGCCCAGCCTAAGATCAGCGCCAGCGGGGTGCGCACGTCATGGCTGACCCCTGCGATCCACTGGGTGCGGGCGTTGTCCCGCCGGGAAAGCATCTCGTTTTTGGCTTGCAGCTGCGCCCCGGTCTGGTTCAGCTTTCCTGCCAGTTCCCCGGCAAAACCGTTGGTAGGCAGCCGG
>ENA-ORSR01002055-ORSR01002055.1-human-gut-metagenome-genome-assembly--contig:-NODE-2055-length-12102-cov-2.121441_pt1 | contig 12102 bp, 8 predicted proteins | sample MGYA00241901_ERZ509166 | MGnify/ENA primary metagenome ERZ509166 (study PRJEB26280, sample SAMEA2338860) | human gut metagenome | biome: human gut; feature: human-associated habitat; material: faeces... | reverse complement strand
AAAAGAGCGGTCAAAATTGACCGCTCTTTTTTTTGAACTAACTTTCTTAAGTTATTATGCATAAATCTTATTTGATTTATTTCCTTAGAGATAGTAAGGAAATATATTTTGTTATTTTGATTATGTATTAGAGATGATTTTTAACTTTTATTATTCTTATTAACCATTGTTTTATTGAGGGTATTTTGTTTTTTCTTTTGCTTTCTTGATTTTATTTCTATTTTGTCTCTATATTTTCTTTTTATGTTGATAAAGTCTGACTGATTTGCTAAAGTATTGTGTGAGATATTTTTAGTGATTGTCTTGTTTATTATTCGTTTTTTAATTCTAGTGAATGTAGTACTCAATGACTGGCTTTATATAACGGTATTTTATTAACTTCATATTTAAGGTGAACTATGCATATTCAAAACAAAAACACCTCTTTTGGTGGTGGGGCATTAAAGGTTAAATTAACCACTCTAACTTGTATCCTTATGGGGGTATTTTCCACATCAGCTCAAGCCGAAGATCTCTACGGTTGTCACAACACTTCTCTTATTAAGGTTGAAAACGCAAATGGTTGTTCAGCTTCAGTTGGTTTAAATCAAAAAATGACGGTGATGTTTTTGGTGGATATGCAAATGGTACAGCAAATAAGAACCGTGTAAATATAGCGCATGGTGCGAATGTTACATCAAGCGTTTATGGTGGTTTTACGAGCGAAAAAGAAGCAAATCATAATGAAGTGGTAATTGGGAATAATGTTCAAATCGGTACGGGAAGAAATGGAGGTGGTGTTCGGGGCGGTACATCAATCGAATCTCATTCAGATTTTAATGCTGTTCGTATTGGCACAAATACCACTGTGATTGGTAGTGTGATTGGCGGCTCAGGGGGGGCTGACAATAAAGCGGTTGCGAATAACGTGAGTGCATCGAGTAATAGTGTACATATTGGTGACCTTTCTAATATCACTTCTACGGTAAGTGGTGGTAATGGAGGAAAAACTTCTTCTTTTAATGAGGTGGTTATTGGTAATGGCGTTAAAGTTGGTCGTGAAGTTTCACTCACTAATGCAGGTATTGTTGTGGGGGGAGGAGCTTCAGTAAAGTCTGATTTTATGAGCCAAGAGGCGAATTCAAATATTGTACATATTGGTGATGATGCCCAAATAGGAATGGTTTATGGTGGTGTTGCTCATGCGGTCTTTAGTAAAAATAATGTGGCAAATGATAACCGAGTAACCATAGGCAATCGTAGCCATACCGTATTTGTAACTGGTGCTGAAGGGTGGGAAAGTTCAACTGTTACCAATAATACTGTAACGATTGGAACAGACGCAGTAACTAACCAGATTTATGGTGCGCGTTCTGCATCTGGTAATGTATCAAATAACACGGTTCAAGTTGGCAAAAATTTAGTGGCTGACTTGGTAAAAGGTGGTAATGCTTATTCTGCAATTGTAGGAGAGGGAAATGCTCATAATAACACCGTAGTGCTTGGTGAGAATGCAAAAGTAGCTGGGATTGTTATTGGTGGTGATGCATTAACAAATGCAAACAATAATACTGTGGTATTGCATAAAGGTTTCCATGTTGGTGGCGTTGGTGGCGGTGGAGCTCTAAACGAAGCGAATAATAACAGCGTGACACTTTTTGCTGGAACAGTAGATAAAAATATTGTAGGTGGTGCATCTTCTAACTCGAAAGGTAATGTGCTTAATTTAGGTACAGCCAAAGAAGGTATTGAAATGAATAAACTGACAGCAGAGGAAGTGTTAAATTTCGATACCATTAATTTCTATTTACCTGAAAATGTTCGTCATAATGATACGGCTCTAAATCTTTCTACATTGTATCTTGATCTAGGTAATACAACAATGAATGCTTATGTGCCAGGCAATGCGAATTTACATTCTGGCGATGTAGTTCATTTGATTAAAGCTAAGGACGGATTATACTGGAGTGGTAAAGGAAATGTGTATCAAGGCATTACTTTAACACATGATTTAGCGAGTATTGCGCTGACGGAAGACAATAAAAATCTAGATCTTACCTTTAAACGTAGTAATCAACAAAATACTAAGCCAGTTACAGATACAACAACTAAACCGGTTGTAAATACTAATACAACGGCAACAACTAAACCGGTTGTAAATACCAATACAACGGCAACAACTAAACCAGTTGTGAATACCAATACAACGGTAAATCCAAAAACTAAATCATTAGTACAAGGTCGTTTAGTTGCACCTGCGTTAGTTAATAATGGAGCAAGTTATCTTGCTGGCGGTTTGAACTCGCTGTATCAAGACGCTAATTTAAACCAAACTGGTGCAAATGAAAGCGGGTTTGTTCAGGCTGGTGCAACCGATCGTGATATTACGACTGGAAGTTATGTTAACTTGAAAGGGGTTACATTGGATGCTGGTTATGCTTGGAATAAACCGAGTGTTTCTGGCAATTGGCTATACGGTGTAGCAGCTGAATATGGTTATAGTCATTATACAACTCATTTAGATGATGGCACAAAAGGTAAAGGTAAAGCGTGGAATCTTGGTGCAAATGTATTTAGCAATTACTTATGGAATAATGGCTTATATGCACAAGTAAGTTTACGTGCAGGACGCGTATGGAATGATTATCGTAGTGATGACTTCGTTCACGCAAATGGTACAGGTGTAAGATATAAGAGCAATGCAAATTACCTTGCTAGCCATGTCGGTTTTGGTAAAGTGTGGCAGTTAGGTGAGAATAACACCTTAGACACCTATGTGAAATATTTCTATTCACATACTTCAGGTGATGAAGCGAAGTTAAGTTCTGGGGAAACCTACCATTTCTCATCAGTTCGCTCTAAACGTGGTCGCGTGGGTGTGCAGTATAACCATAATTTAAATAATTTAGGTATGCACTTTGGTGTGGCTTATGAACGTGAGTGGAATGGTGATGTGCGTGCACAATACCAAGGTTATGCATTACCAACGCCAACAATGAAAGGTGGTACAACTATTGCTGAAGCTGGGGTAGATTATAAACTAGCAGGTAAACAATTTAATACAACCTTACAAGGCTATGCTGGTCGTCAAAAAGGTTTGGGCATTCGTTTTGGAATGACATTCTAATTTTGAAATGCTTGAAAAAAGAGCGGTCAATTTGACCGCTCTTTTGTTTTTTATACTTGCTATTTTTCATACCAAATTCGGTTCACATAGAGCACGACTTTACCAGATGGTGTTTCCACATGGATTTCATCATCAACGCCTTTCCCGATTAAAGCGCGTGCGACGGGAGAATCAATGGAGATCCAGTTTTTAGCGGGATCGAATTCATCGCAGCCGACAAGGCGATATTGCTTCACTTCACCCTCTTCATCTTCTAGCTCAACCCATGCACCGAAAAATACTTTGCCTTCTTGTTTTGGGCTGTAATCCACGATTTGTAGTACTTCTAATCGCTTGGAAAGAAAACGCACACGGCGATCAATTTCACGTAAGCGACGTTTGCCGTAAATATATTCCGCATTTTCACTGCGGTCACCAAGCGCGGCGGCATCTGAAACCGCTTGGGTAACTTTTGGGCGTTCTTCTTTCCACAAAAATTTCAGTTCTTGGCCAAGCGCAAGCCAGCCTTGACGGGTAATGTAATTTGATTTTGCCATAATAAAAATAAAAGAAATTTTTTTGAATTATATTTGAGCCTGTTGTCTAAAACCAGTATTCTATCCCCGTTTTTATCGAATCCTTTAATAACAAAGAAGTATGACAATGTTAAATCAACAAATTAGCCAAATTATTGCGGCAGAATTAACCGTTCAACCCCAACAAATCCTCGCGGCCATTCAATTATTAGATGATGGCAACACCATTCCATTTATCGCCCGTTATCGTAAAGAAGCCACTGGTGGCCTGGATGACACCCAACTTCGTCATTTTGAAACCCGTTTAATTTATTTACGAGAATTAGAAGATCGTCGTCAAACCATTTTGAAATCTATTGAAGAGCAAGGGAAATTGACCGATGAATTGCGTGACAAAATCCATGCGACACAAAGCAAAACCGAATTAGAAGATTTATATTTGCCATACAAACCAAAACGTCGTACAAAAGGGCAAATTGCGATTGAAGCTGGTCTTGAGCCATTGGCTGATTTACTTTGGAATGAGCCGAAAAATGATCCTGAAACGGCTGCCGCGGAATTTGTGAATGCAGATAAAGGCGTAACAGATACTAAGGTAGCGCTTGATGGTGCACGCTATATTTTAATGGAACGGTTTGCTGAAGATGCAGGTTTATTAGCGAAAGTCCGTGATTATTTAGCAAAAAATGCCGTTATCGTATCAAAAGTAATCGAAGGTAAAGAAACGGAAGGGGCAAAATTCCAAGATTATTTCGACCATCAAGAATTATTGAAAAATGTGCCTTCTCACCGTGCATTGGCCATGTTCCGCGGACGTAATGAGGGCATTTTACAATTAAGCTTAAATGCTGATCCTGATGCGGAAGAGGGAAGTCGCCAAAGCTATTGTGAAGAGATTATTCGTGATTATTTAGATGTACGTTTTACTGGTCAGCCTGCGGATAAATGGCGTGAGCAAGTGATTGCGTGGACATGGAAAATCAAAGTGTCGTTGCATTTAGAAACGGAATTAATGGCAAGTTTACGTGAAAAAGCGGAAGAAGAAGCCATTGATGTTTTCGCTCGAAATCTGACCGCACTTTTAATGGCGGCACCCGCTGGCGCGAAAAGCACTATGGGCTTGGACCCGGGCTTACGTACGGGGGTTAAAGTCGCGGTGGTGGATAACACAGGTAAATTATTAGACACTACCACCATTTATCCACATACGGGGCGTGAAGCTGAAGCACAAGTGGCGATTTTCAGCTTAATCCGCAAACATAACGTGGAATTAATTGCCATTGGTAACGGTACCGCTTCTCGTGAAACAGAACGTTTTGCGAAAGAAGTGATTAAAGAAATTAAAGAAAATAAACCGGAAACCGTTGTGGTGAGCGAAGCGGGCGCATCCGTTTATTCAGCTTCTGAATTTGCGGCAAATGAATTCCCGAATTTAGATGTCTCTTTACGTGGTGCGGTATCTATCGCCCGTCGTTTACAAGATCCATTGGCAGAATTAGTGAAAATCGAACCGAAAGCCATTGGTGTAGGGCAATATCAGCACGATGTAAACCAAACCCAACTTGCACGTAAACTCGATGCGGTGGTGGAAGACTGTGTAAACGCGGTAGGCGTAGATTTAAATACCGCATCCGCGCCATTATTAGCTCGTGTGGCTGGAATGACGAAAACTTTAGCGCAAAACATTGTGGAATATCGTGATGAAAATGGTCGTTTTGAAAGCCGCAGCGAATTGAAAAAAGTGCCTCGTTTAGGGCCAAAAGCCTTTGAGCAATGTGCAGGCTTTATGCGTATTGCAGACGGGAAAAATCCACTTGATGCTTCAGGTGTTCACCCAGAAGCTTATCCTGTGGTCGAAAAAATCTTGCAAGCCACAGCTCAATCTATCCAAGATTTAATGGGCAACGCTGGTGTAGTACGTCAGCTTGATGCGAAACAATTCATTGATGAGCAATTTGGTTTACCAACCGTTCAAGATATTTTCAAAGAGTTGGAAAAACCGGGGCGCGATCCGCGTGGTGAATTTAAAACTGCGGTATTCGCAGAAGGCGTGGAAGAAATCACCGATTTAAAACCAGGTATGATTTTAGAAGGTACCGTCACCAATGTGACTAACTTCGGTGCATTTGTGGATATTGGTGTTCACCAAGATGGTTTAGTACATATTTCATCATTAAGCGATAAATTCGTAGAAGATCCACATCAAGTAGTGAAAACCGGCGATATCGTGAAAGTGAAAGTGTTGGAAGTGGATGTGCCGCGTAAACGTATTGCGTTAACGATGCGATTAGATGAAAGTGCGGTCAAAAATGACGGAAAATCTGACCGCACTTTAAGTGCAAAACCAAGAAGTAATGCACCTCGCCAAGATCGCAATCCAAGAGGAAATAGTGCGATGGGTAATGCCTTTGCTGATGCGTTGAAAAATTGGAAAAAATAATTTCGTCATTTAGATGAACATTGTGGCCAAATAGGCGTACAATAAAGGGGATCTGGTCAATCATCCAATCCCCTTTTTTATTTCAACGAAAGGAATATTCTTATGGAAAAAGGTATTCTTGGGCCGCATGAAGGCAAGGAGCTGGAATTAATGTTAAGGGGCGAAAAGCAAGTGGCATTATTCAATCAGGAGCTCGGTATTCCTGACGCCTTTCTCCCTTATCTTGAGCTAGGAATGCTTCATTCAAAAACAGTGCAACGTCATATTAATGATGTTTGCTTAACTGATTTTATTGTCTATTTACCTCAATCTCTTGCACTCGCTGAACAAATGGAAGTGCTACTTCCCGCAAGTACTGTGAATGGTTTTGATCCAAAAGTTGAACGTGAAATCGGCCGAATTCTTGGTTACCGAGAAAAAGATATCGAATACTATATTCAGCATTTTCAAGATAATTTAGAGAAGTATCGGCAGCAGTATAGCTAATTGATAAAATAAAAGTGCGGTTGATATTTAAGCAAGATCGGCGTATACAGATTTGAAAATCCACACATGTTTTTATATTTTTATTTATGCGTGTGGACCTGTTGTTCCTTATGCATTAGCTATAAAAATTAAGTAGGTTTTGATGGAAAAATATAAAGTGTTTTTAGGTAGTGAGATTGCTAAAACCTATGATGAAGCTAAGAATTTTACTCTGGCTAGAGTAGATGAATATACTGAATTTAATCATAAAGAATTGTTTTCAACGTTAGCTCCTATAGATAATTTTACAGGTAATGTTTTTTCTTTAATTCATTATTTAAATGATTTCCATCGTGCATTAGCCTCTAAGTATTTATTAGAAAATAATATTTCAGGATTTAAAGAAAATGCTTCTATTGCTGGTTTCTTGGGGATTCTGTCTAAATATGATTTTCAATGGGCGTACAACGGAATTAATACAAATTTCTTTTTTATGAGTTTGCTCTCAGATAATCAAAAGTTAATTGATTATCTGATTAAACATCGTGATGAAATTGTCGATATTTCAGTTCCCTATAAACGAACTGATACCAGACCTTTTTTTAATGCGAACACTTTATTGGCGTTAAATGGCGATTGGCAATTATTAAAAGAGCGCGCACTCACGTTCTTAAATGATGAGAAAAAAGCCCGTAGCGATTTAAAGCGCATTCCCGATCATGAATTTTATGTGGCACTAGCAGATAAAAATATAAAAGGAATGCAAAAGGCTTTAGATAAATTACTCGAGCTTAAGTTTGCTAAACGAGCAGCAAAAGATACACTTTTACATTTTGATTTTTACTTGCAACCGCAAGTTTTAATGTATGCCAAAATCGCAGCAATCCACGGTTTTGATTTGGGTATTGATAGTCCTATAGCGCCAAAAGAATTGATTGATATAAATCCACTAGCAGAATATAAAATTCCTTATGATTTTATGAAATCATTTGATTTTGATACGCCCCATCAAGTTTGGGTAAATTATGTCAAACAAAGAATGGAAGAAGAGAAGCAAAAGAAAGTTGAAAATAAAAAAGGATTTTGGGCTTCGCTGTTTGGTAGATAAGTTGGGAATGATAATAAAAGTGCGGTCAAAAACACAAGCGATTTTGACCGCACTTTATTATTGGCTAGAAGGGATTATTCTGCGTCTTCTTTTGCCCATTCTAATGAGCGTTTAACGGCTTTTTTCCAACCTTTATAACGACGTTCACGTTTTTCTTCATCGTTATCTGGGGTGAAGGTACGTTCTACACGCGCTTTGTCGTGAAGCTCGTCTAAATCTTTCCAGAAACCAACCGCAAGACCAGCAAGATAAGCTGCACCAAGTGCAGTCACTTCTTTCACAACTGGACGTTCTACATTCACATCTAAAATATCTGCTTGGAATTGCATTAAGAAGTTATTGTTGGTTGCGCCGCCATCGACACGTAAATATTGTAAGCGTTGACCTGAGTCAGATTGCATTGCTTCTAACACATCACGGGTTTGATAAGCGATAGATTCAAGGGTTGCTCGTACAATATGGTTACGGTTAGAACCACGAGAAAGACCGAAAATTGCACCGCGTGCATACGGATCCCAATATGGTGCACCTAAACCAGTGAAGGCTGGAACAACATATACCCCGTTGCTATCAGGGACTTTTTGTGCGAAGTATTCGGAGTCGTGGCTGTCATGAACGATTTTGAGTTCATCACGTAACCATTGGATTGAAGCGCCAGCAATAAATACAGAACCTTCAAGTGCGTATTCAGGTTCGCCTTTAGCGTTACAAGCGATAGTGGTTAATAGACCATTTTTAGAGGTAATAGCTTTATCACCGGTGTGTAGCAACATAAAGCAGCCAGTACCATAGGTGTTTTTCGCTTGGCCTGCGCGTGTGCATAGATGGCCGTAAAGTGCCGCTTGTTGATCACCCGCAATACCCGCAACAGGAATACGCACGCCGCCTTTACCCCCGATGTTGGTTTGGCCATACACTTCGGAAGAATTACGCACTTCAGGCAACATTGATCGTGGAATATTTAATAATTCCAACATTTTGTCATCCCATTTTTTCGTATGGATGTTAAATAACATGGTACGGGATGCGTTGGTGTAATCCGTTACGTGAACACGGCCTTGGGTTAATTTCCACACAAGCCAGGTATCCACGGTACCGAATAGAAGTTCGCCACGTTCAGCTTTTTCACGAGCACCTTCTACATTGTCTAAAATCCATTTCACTTTTGTACCAGAGAAATAGGGATCCACCACTAAGCCCGTGGTATTGCGGATATAGTCTTCGTGACCATCCGCTTTAAGTTTGTCTGTAATATCTGCAGTACGACGACATTGCCACACAATCGCATTATAAATCGGTGTGCCGGTTGCTTTTTCCCACACAATGGTGGTTTCACGTTGGTTAGTAATACCAATTGCCGCGATTTCGTCAGAGGTAATGCCTGCTTTTGCAACTACTTCGTTTAATGTTGAACTTTGTGTTGCCCAAATTTCCATTGGATTATGTTCCACCCAGCCTGCGCGTGGATAAATTTGTGTAAATTCACGTTGGGCGATTTCGACAACATTCGCATTGTGATCTAATAATACTGCACGAGAGCTTGTGGTACCTTGGTCCAAAGCGATGATGTATTTTTTGTCTGTCATGGTTCTATTCCTTAGAGTGCTCGGCACTCTCATTAAATGAATGAAGAAATTTTGAGCTTAAACGAACAAATTGCGAACCTAACTTAATTGAATTCGAATCTAATTGGAACAAGCAATGTTGGGTTTTGTGATTAGCATCACAGATTTTTCTCTGAAGATATGCAATCGATTGCGTTAACGTACAAAATAATGTGATCCCTCTCTCATTTTTAGAAAATAGATCGGTTTATCTATTGAATTAATTGGTTAAAACTAGATAATGAAGCCACTCACTTTGAGTATCTCAATATTTGATCAAACAACGAAACGAATTGCAAAGCAAGATTTCTTTAATGAAATCATTAAGTTAATCATTATTTGGAGATTCTCTTATGAATGCCTATTTTGCAGAATTTTTTGGCACAGCACTTCTCATCCTGTTAGGTAACGGTGTCGTGGCCAACGTATGTTTAAATAAAACGAAAGGGCAAAGTTCTGGTTGGATTGTGATTACTACCGCGTGGGCATTTGCAGTGTATGTGGCCGTCGTTGTAACAGGTCCTTACAGTGGGGCACACTTAAATCCTGCGGTAACACTTGGCGTGGCAATGAAAGGCGCATTTGCTTGGGAATTGGTACCAGGCTACATCGCGGCACAAGTAGTGGGCGGCATGGTTGGTGCGTTGTTGGTTTACATTATGTATAAAGATCACTTTGCAGCGACCGAAGAAGAGGGCTTAAAACGCGCTTGTTTCTGTACTGAACCAGCAATTCGTAACTATCCAATCAACTTAGTAAACGAAATCGTTGGTACCTTCGTGCTTGTTTTCGTGATTTTCTATCTTGCGGGAGCAAATATCACTTTACCTGGCACAGCAGAAAGCACACCAATTGGTTTAGGTTCAATTGGGGCATTACCAGTAGCCATTCTAGTTTGGGCAATTGGTTTGAGCTTAGGTGGAACAACCGGTTCTGCGAACAATCCAGCTCGAGATCTTGGTCCGCGTTTAACCTTAGGTCTTTTCCTGGGGGGGACATTAAAAACTAAAGCTGACTGGGGATACAGTTGGGTTCCAGTTGTAGGTCCATTTATCGGTGCGGCTTTAGCAACAGTATTCTATAATGCCATTATGTAATTTATTCAAATAGAAAGAGCGGTCAAAATTCATGATGTTTTTTGACCGCTCTTTTTATATTTAGGGGGTTGATTAAATACAATAATCTTCGAATTCCATTGGCATTTTAGCTTGCAATAAGAATTGTTTGGTGCGTTCTTGCTGTGGATGACTGAAGAATTCAGCCGCGGTATTTTGTTCAACTACCTGACCATTTTCCATGAGAATCACGCGATCTGCCACATCTTTGGCAAAATTCAATTCATGGGTGACGATAATCATTGTCCAACCTTCTTGTGCGAGCATTTTGAGTGCTTGTAACACTTCACCGACGAGTTCAGGGTCAAGAGCAGAAGTAGGCTCATCTAACAAGATTATATCGGGTTTAACGGCTAAAGCACGGGCGATCCCGACACGTTGCTGTTGACCACCAGAAAGTTGAGAGGGATATAAATCCGCTTTTGCTTTTAAACCAACTTTTTCCAACAATGCCAAGGCTTTTTCACGTGCAATCTCTTTAGGTTGTTTTTGCACAACCACCATCCCTTCCATCACATTTTCAAGTGCCGTGCGGTGGGGAAATAGATTGTATTGTTGGAACACCATTGAGGAACGACGACGCAATTTTAGTTCATCGGCTTTGCTGATCTTCTTGCTGAAATCAATAGTTAAGTTTCCATCGGTAAATGCTAATACTCCTTTTTCTGGGCGTTCGAGCAAATTTAAACAGCGTAAAAAAGTCGTTTTGCCTGAACCTGATGGACCCAGAATGGCAACCACTTCGCCTTTATTAATTTCAAAATCAATGCCTTTTAATACATGGTGGCCATTAAAACTTTTCTGAATATTCGTGACTTTTAACATAACCAGTCCTTATAAATGGCGAGAAAGGCGTTTTTCTAAGCGGGTTTGCCCCATTGACAGCACAAAACAGAATACCCAATAAATGAGAGCCGCTTCGCTGTAAATTAAAATAAACTCATAGTTTTCAGCCGTGATGTTTTGTGCCACACGAAATAATTCCGCAATCCAAACGAGCGAAGCGAGAGACGTATCTTTCACTGTGCTAATGAATGTGTTTGATAGCGAAGGGACGGAAATACGTAAAGCTTGCGGCATAATGGTACGCACGAAAGCTTGAGTGTAATTCATGCCTATCGCATAAGAGGCTTCCCATTGACCTTTAGGAATTGCAAGAATGGAGGCCCTCACCGTTTCTGCTGCATAAGCACCAATGTTAATGGAGAACGCAATAATTGCGGTTGGAAAAGGTTCTAGCTTGATACCAACTTCAGGTAAACCGTAGAAGATAATGAAGATCTGCACCAGCATTGGCGTGCCACGAATAATTGAAATATAAGTGCGACAAATGCGGCTGGGAGCCGGCAGACCCCGCTCACCCGCCCAAGTTCTGCCCAGAGTGCGGCGACCCCTTTGACGACAGCGACCAGACCTGATCTGACAAATACAGAGCAATGAAAGGAGCATACCATGATGGGATTCTTTTCCAACCTGTTCGCAAAACAGAACTGCGCCGTCTGCGGCAAGGAGTGCGGCACCCTGCACCGCTCCAAGCTGCGGGACGGACAGTTCCTCTGCGATGACTGCGGCAACAAGTGCTCCAAATATATCCGGCTCAGCGAGCTGACGCTGGACGAGGCCAAGGAGCACATGGCGTACATGGCCCGGATGAAGCGGGTGTTCGACGAGGTGTTCAACAAGACCGAGTTCCGGGTCAACGCATACCCCTCCACCCCGTCGCAGATGGGGCTGGTGTTCTGCGATGAG
>ENA-ORSR01002046-ORSR01002046.1-human-gut-metagenome-genome-assembly--contig:-NODE-2046-length-12140-cov-2.713860_pt1 | contig 12140 bp, 10 predicted proteins | sample MGYA00241901_ERZ509166 | MGnify/ENA primary metagenome ERZ509166 (study PRJEB26280, sample SAMEA2338860) | human gut metagenome | biome: human gut; feature: human-associated habitat; material: faeces... | reverse complement strand
TCATCGGAAAAACCGGCATGAAATGCATCATTTCCGATCAGATGTCTCGCCACCTGTCCGGTAAAACAGACCAGCGGAACACTGTCATAATTGGCAGTCGCAAGTCCTGTCACCAGATTGGTCGCTCCCGGTCCGCTGGTCACCAGACAGACGCCGACTTTCCCCGTTGTCCTCGCATACGCATCTGCTTCATGCACCAGTGCCTGCTCGTGTCTCGGAAGGATCACATCAATCCCGCTCTGCTTATACAGCTCATCGCTGATGTCGATCGTACACGCGCCCGGATATCCGAACAATACTTCTACACCTTCTTCTTTTAACGCTTTTACAAATAATTTGTTTCCTGAAATCTGCCTCACCTTTCACACCCTCCTTATGCAAAACGCCCCAAGCTGTCAAAAAGCTCAGGGCGAATAAAATTCCTCATACACTGAATTTCAGAGGCTTTCGCTGCTGAAATTTATCCTCATTATACGGTGTATTTTTATCTTTGTCAATTTCCTTTTCTTGATCTCTTTTAATCCAATTCGCATTTACTTCCCGTTGTTTCTGTTTTTCAGGGCTCCGATCACACTGTAGATAGCCAGCATTGCCATATTAATCACAACTACACTCGCACCTGCCGGTGTTGCATACACATAGGAAATCGTCACTCCCAGAATCAGGCATACAACCGATAGGATCGCTGAATTCAGAATCACACCCTTAAAGGTCTTAAACACCCGCATGGAAGTCAGCGCCGGAAAAATGATCAGACTGGAGATCAGAAGCGCTCCCATCATCCGCATTCCCAACACGATCGTAACTGCCGTCAGCACCGCAATCAGAGTATTATACAGATTTGCACGGACTCCTGTTGCCCGGGCGAAAGTCTCATCAAAGGTGATCGCAAAAATCTTATTATAGAAAAACAGATATAAAATCAGCACCGCAACCGACAGAAGAATACTGAACTGCACATCCTCACCGCTCATGGCAAGGATACTTCCGAACATATAGTTATAAACATCGGTGTTCATTCCTGTCGTCATGGAAATCACCATAATCCCGATTGCCAGTGCTCCCGTAGAGATCAGTGCGATTGCCGCATCTCCTTTGATCTTGCTGCTGCCGCTGATGCGAAGAAGCAGAACCGCGGCCGCCACGACCACCGGAATTGCAACTGCCAAAGGCGCCATGTTCAGCGCAGCCGCGATCGCCAGCGCCCCGAATCCAACATGAGAAAGCCCGTCTCCGATCATCGAATAGCGTTTCAGCACCAGACTGACTCCCAGAAGCGCCGAACACAATGCCACCAGGGAACCCACCAGAAACGCCCGCACCATAAATGGATATGACATCATTTCTATAAATGTATCAAGCATTTCCCTCACCTCCCAGAAATCGCTTGCCGACTGCACTGTTTTGATATTCCTGCGCAGTTCCGTAAAACAAGGCGCTCTCCTGCAGATGCAGGATATGGCTTGCATACTGTATCGTACTTTCGATATCATGAGACACCATGACAACTGCAATTTTAGCCTCCTTATTGATTTTTTCAATCAACTGGTAAAACTCTGCAGTCACCAGCGGATCCAGTCCTGTCACAGGCTCGTCTAACAACAGGAGCTTCTTTGTGGCGCACAGCGCTCTCGCGAGCAGTACCCTCTGTTTCTGTCCGCCGGAAAGATCCCGGAAGCACTGGTGCTCCATTTCCCGGATTCCTAAAAGCTCCATATTCTCTCTGGCTGCCTTCTTATCCGCTGCACTGTAAAACGGCCGCCAGCCTCTGCTGTTGAGTCTGCCGGAAAGTACCACCTCATAGACGCTTGCCGGAAAATCTTTCTGCACGACTGTCTGCTGGGGAAGATACCCGATCTCGTCTTGCTTCAATCCGTCTCCCAGCAGAATCTGCCCTTTAAAGGGAGGCTTTAATCCAAGAAGGCTTTTTACCAGCGTACTTTTTCCGGAACCATTCTCTCCCACAATGCAGAGATAATCTCCCTGCTCGATCTGAAAGGATAGATCCCGAACAACTGTCTGTCCCTCATATGCGATTGAAATTTCATCACACTGTATCAATGCCATCAGTTCAAAGCCTCCTTTAATGTCTCCACATTCTTTTTCATCATGCTCAGATAAGTCTCCCCGTCTGCAAACTCTTTTGCAGTCAGATTATGACAACTGTAAAACGTCTTCACTTTCGCATGTATCGTCTCGGCAATGGCATTTGCAATATTCTCATTGCTCAGCTCCATCTTTAAGATTGCCGGAATCTGTTCTTCCTTTGCTTTGTTGATCAGAAATGCCATTGTTGCCGCACTTGGCTCCGTATCGGATGCGCAGCCCGGGAATGCCGCATAGTATTCCAGACCGTATTCATCTGCAAAATACCGGAACGGAAAACGGTCTCCAAAAAGCAGCACATCGCGTTTGGCCGAACTTACCACCTCACGAAACTCATCATCCAGCTCTTCTAAAAGACTCACATACGCTTTTTCGTTCTCTTCATAAACTGCCGTCTGCTCCGGATCCAGCTCACCCAGAACATCTGCAATCTGCTCCACAATTGCAATGGCATTCTCTGGAGACGTCCATACATGTTCATCCGGGGTCAGCGTCTCATGTGTTTCGTGCTCCTCTTCCCCGTGCTCATGCTCGTGCTCTTCCTCTTCTTCATGTTCATGACCACGTTCTTCTTTCATCCCTTCTACGTGTTCTTCATTTACCGTATCCACGCAGTCGATCAGGCGAAGCAGTCTGATATGCTCTGTATCGATGGAGTCCAGAATATCCTCCACCCATTCATCGTTCTCACCACCCACATAAATAAACAGATCACAATTCTGGATCTTCAGAATGTCCTGCGGTGTCGGCTCATAGGAGTGTGTCTCTTCTCCCGGCTTTAAAAGCATCGATACTTCTACATTATCCCCTGCGATCTGACGTACAAAATCATACTGTGGAAAAATGGTTGTCACGACATTTACTTCCTCTTCGCCGGTCTCTTTCACAGCCCCCACTCTCTGACATCCGGCCACACTTGTCACCAAAAGAAACACACTCAGCAGCACTGCCGCCTGTTTTCTCTTGTATGTTTTTCTAAATTTCATGATATGCCTGCCTTCACTGTCGGCGCTCGTAAGTCGAAAATACATACTCCAGATCAAAACAAGTATGCTCTTCACTGACTTCTGTCATTTCCCAGTCTTCCAGCTGATCCAGATTCGGGAAATACGTATCTGCCTGATATGCATGGTCGATCTTTGTTACATATACTTTGCTGCAATAAGGAAGCATCATACGGTAAACACTTTCCCCGCCGATCACAAAGATTTCTTCCTCATCATATTTTTTCAGTTCTTCCAGCAATTCTTCTGTTGTATGCACGATCACCGCATCTTTCACATGATAATTGGGATTCCCTGTCAGCACAATATTGGTGCGGTTCTTCAGCGGCAGACCGTTCGGAAAGCTTTCCAGCGTCTTTCTTCCCATCACAACTACCTTTCCACCTGTCATCTGACGGAAAAACTTCATATCTGCCGGAATACTGACCAGCAGTTTGTTTTTATATCCGATTGCCCAGTTTTTATCGGCTGCTACAATTGCATTCATATTCATTTCCTCCTTTTTTTACACAACACCTATACCGCGATTGGAATATTCTTAATCTGAGGATGTGTCTCATATCCATCCAGCCGTACATCATCCGGTGTAAATTCATAAAAGTCTTTTACCTCCGGATTCAGCCAGAATTTCGGTGCCGGAAGCGGTTCTCTTTTGATCAGTTCCTCGATCATCGGGATATGTCTGTCATAAATATGCGCATCTGCGATCACATGAACAAACTCTCCGACCTTCATATCACACACCTGTGCCAGCATATGAAGCAGCACCGCATACTGACACACATTCCAGTTATTTGCTGCCAGTACATCCTGAGAACGTTGATTCAGGATTCCATTTAATGTCAGTTTGTCGCTGTCCTTTTCTTTTGTCACATTAAATGTCATGCTGTATGCACATGGATACAGATTCATCTCATGAAGATCCTGATGCACATAGATATTCGTCATGATCCGTCGGCTGTAAGGATTGTTCTTCAGATCATAGATCACACGATCCACCTGATCCATCATTCCCTCTTTATACTGATGCTTTACCTGCATCTGATAGCCGTAGGCTTTTCCGATGGAACCGTCCTCATCTGCCCAGCTGTCCCAGATGTGACTGTTTAAATCATGAATGTTGTTGGACTTTTTCTGCCAGATCCACAGCATCTCATCCACACAGCTCTTGATTCCTGTCCTTCGCAGAGTCAGTGCCGGAAACTCTTTTGAGAGGTCATAACGGTTCACAACACCAAATTTTTTGATGGTGTACGCAGAGGTTCCATCCTCCCATACCGGGCGTACCTTTTCTCCCTCTGTACTCGTTCCGTTGTCAATAATGTCTCTGCACATCTCTATAAATACTTTATCTGCGTAACTCAATCTTATCTTCCCCTTCTAATATTCTCTGATCATACTGCTGATCTCAGAAATGCTGTCCATTTTCTGCAGCTCTCTCAGCGCATCCTTGATATGATACTCTTTCACTTTTTCTGTACTGATGACCAGTTCAGCCGCTTCTTCCTGTACATGCTTCTGCACAACTCTGCGGATACTTACCTTGTGACCGCCAAATACACTTGCCACTTTCGCCAGAACTCCCGGTTCGTTTTTCACCTGCATTCTGAGGAAAAATTTATTTTTCACTTCATCAAACGGCTTCACCGGCAGATCCTGATAGCAGGTACAGCTGATTCTTCCGTTGCATCCAAACTGCAGGTTTCTGGCAACATCAATCACATCACCGACAACAGCACTTGCCGTCGGCATCTCCCCGGCACCTCTTCCGTAAAACATCGCATCATCCACAGCATCTCCGTGCACAAAAACAGCATTGAACGAATCCCGCACGGACGACAGGGGATGCTCTTTTCCAAGCAGCACCGGATACACTCCTACTTCAATCCCTTTGTCCGTATTGTGCGCAACTGCAAGCAGCTTGATCACACAGTCAAATTCTTTTGCATAGGCAATATCTTCTGCTGTGATCTTTGTGATTCCTTCTGTATAAACATCTTTAAACTGTACTCTGGAATGAAAGGCAATGGAGGAAAGGATCGCGGCCTTTCTTCCGGCATCCAGCCCTTCTACATCCGCTGTCGGATCTGCCTCTGCATATCCCAGCTCTGTTGCTTTTGCAAGTGCAGTCTTAAAATCCATATTTTCTTCAAACATCTTGGTTAAAATATAGTTTGTCGTTCCGTTCACGATCCCCATCACTTCTGAGATCTCATTTCCGGCAAGACACTGTTTGAGCGGACGGATGATCGGAATGGCGCCTGCCACCGATGCCTCAAACAGCAGATCACAGCCATGTGCCGCCGCAAGGTCCAAAAGCTCTCCTCCGTGTTCTGCCATCAGATCTTTATTCGCTGTCACCACATGCTTTCCGGCTCCAAGTGCTTCCTCGATCATGGACTTTGCCGGTTCGATCCCGCCCATCACTTCAATCACAATCTGAATCTCCGGATCGTTTACAATCGATTTCCAGTCCGTTGTGAGAAGCTCTGTATCCACACCTTCTCTTTTTTTATGCAGACTGTGTACCAGGATCTTTTCCACTTCCAGCTCGGCGCCGACTGTGTGTATCATACTTTCTGATCTCCTCTGGATCAATTTGTACACTCCGCCTCCAACTGTTCCAAGTCCCAGCAATGCCACTTTGATCTTTTTATTTTCCATACTCTTCACCTCTGTTTTTGAATCCACTGTTTTTCTTTGCTCCGTCTACAGACTTCTGTTTCTATAGAGTAACAAAATCTTTTCGAAAAGTAAAGCGGACATTCTTCTATCCATAGCTGACCTTATTGAAAGGCAATACCATATAATTCACAGGCCTGTGTAAACAATCGCTCTGTGTTTTCTGTTGCCTGAGAAGTATTCAAAGATACACTGCTCACCAGAATTTCCCGGTCCTCCATCAACTGAACCTGTATGATCTCAGTGCACGGATAAGCTACTCCATCTGCCCCGATCTGATTGCAGATCAGCTGCTGCATCACGAATCCGTCTTCTGCTACCATCTCACCTGCAGTAATATCCGTATAGATTCCCGCCTGACTTTCCAATGTCTTTCGGATATTTTCCACTTCTGCCGAAATTCTCTGCTCGATCGTTTCATCCGCAGCCAGAAGTGTAAAACCTGCTTTGAGCTCAATTCCATCTTTTGCGGAAGTTGCTGTGGACTCCGTAACTGTATTCTCCCCGTCCTTGAACAATGTGACATCCGTAACCCATTGATAACCATCCAGGGATACTGTCTCAAAATCCTCATATCCTTCAATCGGAGTGCCCTCATATTCTCTCTGAACGTCCTCCTCTTCTTTCACATCTGGTTCTTCCTGTGTTTCCTCCGGAACTTCTTGTGAAATCACCGCATCCTGTGTCTGTTGTACTGTCAGATCTGAAACTGCAAACAGGCCCAGTGCGACAACTGCTATCACTTCAAGTACCAACAGAATGATACCGATTCCGCCAGTGATCGCACTGGCTATGATCGCTCCTGTACTTTTCTCCGGATCCGGACCTGTATACTCTGCCTTTCCAAACGCAAGGATTGGAAGAAAGACAATACTTAAGAAAATCAGCCCACAGGCAAATCCACCTTTCTTTCCAAACACTTTTGCCAGTTTTATCATTGTAAAAATTGCAAATATCAGATTCCCCAGCGGCAGGAATCCAAAAATAAACAGCCATCCTCTCCCCCAGGTTATCCTGGTCATTACATACAAATTATAAAACGGGATCAATGACGCCCATCCGGGTTCTCCTGCTTTACAAAATACTTTCCACATTACCGCAACACAAAAAATCATAAGCGCCAATGCTACAATTATCATTCCTATCGCTGCTGCCATCATACCTTTTCCTCCTGTTCCTTAGCTCCCTTATCCCTTTTGACCTCTATTTCATTCTCCTCTTTTGGACTGAAGAATGATTCTTTTCGATTTTAACACATCAGAGCAAAAAAGTCGATGAGAATAATTCTCTTTATATTATAATATACAGGCAGGGATTAGTGTAAACAGTAGGATTTGAACATACAATTAGAAATTTCAAAAAAATTAATTTTTTTCAAAAAAGTTGTTGACAGATCAGAACTCCTGTAGTATAGTATATATTGTTCCGAGGGGAACACAAAACAAACGCGATAGTGGCTCAGCTGGTAGAGTACGACCTTGCCAAGGTCGGGGTCGCGGGTTCGAACCCCGTCTATCGCTCTTATAGGACTGTGAATCGAAAGATTTACAGTCCTTTTTTCTTATTCAAATTCTGTTTTTCCCGATATTTCTGTTATTTCCGTAAAATAAGAGAAGCTGCGATCTACTCACAGCCCCTCATTTTCTGCTGCCCTTTTCGGACAAGTTTCTCTTTTATTCTTCTGTTTCTTCCTGAATATCCAGTTTCAGCCCCAGTTCTTCCAACTGCTTGTTGTCTGCCATACTTGGAGCCTGTGTCATCAGACAGGACGCATCTTTGATCTTCGGGAATGCCATCACATCACGGATACTGTCTTCTTTTGCCATCAGCATGACCATTCTGTCCAGACCATATGCCAGTCCTGCGTGAGGCGGTACTCCGTATTTGAATGCATCCAGAAGGAAGCCAAACTGCTCATATGCCTGCTCTTTTGTAAATCCAAGCACCTCAAACATCTTCTCCTGTACGTCGTTCTGGAAGATTCTTACACTTCCTCCACCGATCTCATTTCCATTTAAGACGATATCGTACGCTTTTGCACGGACTCTGCCCGGCTCGGAATCAATATACTGCAGATCTTCTTCCATCGGCATCGTGAATGGGTGATGCATTGCCAGATAACGATTCTGCTCATCGCTCCACTCAAGCAGCGGGAATTCTGTAACCCACAGGAAATTGTACTGATTCTTGTCCAGAAGTTCCATCTGTTTCGCCAGTTCCAGACGCAGATTTCCAAGAACATCCCATACAACTTTGTTCTTATCTGCCGCAAAGAGCAGTAAATCTCCTGCTTCTCCGTTCATTGCTGCAATCAGATTGTTCATCTCTTCTTCTGTCATAAATTTAGAGAAAGAGGATTTCACGGTACCATCTTCCTGAATTGCAATATAAGCAAGTCCCTTGGCACCGAAATCTTTTGCAAATGCCACCAGCTTGTCAATCTTCTTACGCGGCATTGCCCCCTGTCCTTTGGCGTTGATACCACGGACAGTTCCGCCGTTTTCAATGGCGCCTTTGAATACCACAAACTCGCTGTCTTTGACAACGTCTGTCACATTCACTAGTTCCATACCGAAACGGGTATCCGGTTTGTCAGAACCGTAGCGGTCCATCGCTTCCTGCCATGTCATTCTCTGGATCGGAAGCTGTACATCCACATCCAGAACTTCCTTGAACAGTTTTGCAAGGAAACGCTCGTTGACTTCGATCACGTCATCTACATCCACAAAGGAAAGCTCCATATCGATCTGGGTAAACTCCGGCTGTCTGTCTGCACGAAGGTCCTCGTCACGGAAACATTTTGCGATCTGGATATAGCGGTCACATCCGGAACACATCAGAAGCTGTTTGTAAAGCTGTGGTGACTGTGGAAGTCCGTAAAAACTTCCCGGATGTACACGGCTAGGCACCAGATAATCTCTTGCCCCTTCCGGTGTTGTCTTTCCGAGGATCGGAGTCTCGATCTCAAGGAAGCCTTCTTCTGCGAAAAACTGACGTGCCAGTGTTGTGACCTGACTTCTCATACGCAGGTTTCTCTGAAGATCCGGTCTTCTTAAATCCAGATAACGATATTTCAGACGAACCTCATCTCTTGTTTTGCTGTTTTCTTCGATTGGGAACGGAGGTGTTTCTGCCTCGGATAAAATACGCAGTTCTATTGCTCTTACCTCGATTTCACCGGTAGGAAGATTTGGATTTACCGCACCGGAACGTGCCTCCACACGACCTTTAACAGCAATTACAAATTCACTTCTTAAACGTCCTGCTTTTTCAAAGCCCTGCTCGTCAATATCCCCATTTTCAAAAATAATCTGCATAATACCGGAACGGTCACGTAAATCCACGAATACAATTCCGCCTTTATTACGGCTTTTCTGTACCCAACCCATTAACGTTACGGTACTTCCAATCTCTGCCTTTGTCACTTCTGTACATCTGTGGCTTCTCTTAAGCCCCTTCATTGATTCTGCCATGATATAAATTCTCCTTCTTATAAAACAGTGTCATTATAAACTTCCGTAATGACAGCATATCCTTCTTTTTCCAACTGTTCTTTTTGGAATTTTTTATTTTTCTTTGCGTAAGCAATGTTAATGCTCTGTCCTGCTTTTCGTTCTTCTGCTGCTTTTTTCATTACTTCCAGAAGTTTTTCATTGGAAAGCTTCTTATCCAGAAGGTATACCTTCTTTTCTTTTGCTCCCGGAACTTTAAATCCTCTTTCCATAAGCAGCATGACAATACGTTCAAATCCAATGGAAAATCCTGTTGCAGGTGTAGGTGTTCCTGTAAATTTACCAATCATTTCATCGTAACGACCGCCGCCGCCTACGCTTCCTGCAAAACCGTCAATGGAAATCTCAAAAATCGGTCCTGTATAATAAGACATTCCACGAACCAGTGTCGGGTCAAATTCCAGATTGAAGTTTGCTGTTTTTGCCTGCATAACGCTTTCGATAATGGTTGTCAAATCATCTGCAACCTTCGCATCTAAAAAGCCCTCCAGCTTTTCTTTGCAATAAGCAACACCGTCGATACCATTTCCCATGGCTTTGAATAAATCCATGTATTTTTCTACGCTCTCTTTTGCAAAACCAGACTCTTCCAATTCTTTTGCAACGCCGTCCATGCCGATTTTATCCATTTTATCCAGAATAATAAACACCTGTGTAAAGGAGTCTTCCGGAAATCCGCTGTACGCTGCCATTGCCTTTAAAATTCTTCTGTCGTTGATACGAATAGTAAAGCTGTCAAAGTCCAATTTTCCCACTAAAGTAGACGTTGCCAGAATAACGTCAATTTCCGCTAAAAATGTCGGGTCACCTAAAATGTCGATATCACACTGCATAAACTGACGGAAACGACCTCTCTGAGGACGGTCTGCACGAAATACATTTCCAATGTGAAGCGCCTTAAACGGCTGCGGCAGCTCATTTGCATTATTGGAATAAAAACGGCAAAGAGGTACGGTTAAGTCATAACGCAGACCACTGTCTACCAAATCATTTTCTTCCTTTGCTTCCTCAATTTTCAGCTTCTCGCCTCTTTTTAAAATACGGAAAATCAGCTTTTCATTGTCACCGCCCTGCTTACTGGTAAGGTTCTCAATGTGCTCTACACAAGGTGCTTCCATGGAAGTAAATCCAAACTGTTTATAAGTATCCTTGATTAAGCCGATTACATAATCACGGATTTCCATTTCCTGAGGTAAAATATCTTTCATACCGGTTACCGGTTTTTTCTTTAAACTCATACTTATCGTCTCCTATCTTTTTACAATACAATTCCGTCTCTTTTTCTCTCAATCATTTCATCAATACGGGTAATGTAATTGGTAACATCCTTTACATTTTCAATACGCTCAATCTTCTGTCCGTGGTCAGACACAAGCTTCGTGGATGCTCCTGCCCCTGCTGCAATAATGGTCTGTTTTTCTTCCATTATAAGTATATTGTAAATTCCTGCTTTGTCAACTTTTGCATAGCCTACATTTTCCAGATTTCCGCACATATTTTTCTGTCTGTACAGATAATACGGCCCCATCTGACAGCTTCGGGCATAATTCATCGCCATTTCCATGATTTCCTGATTGTTCTCAAATCCCATTTCTTCGTATTGGTCTTTAAACATCCGAAGTCTTGCAGCTCTTTTTACTGCTAAAGAATGTATGGTAAGACTGTCAGGGTCAAGCGCCTGAATTTCCTTTAATGTATGCTCCACATCATCCTTATGCTCCCCCGGAAGACCTACGATTAAATCCATATTGATATTATCAAATCCACATTCCCTCGCCAAAGCGAAGGCGTGTCGTGTATCCTCCACCGTATGATTTCTTCCGATAATCTTTAAGGTCTCTGCATTCATGGTCTGAGGGTTTACAGAAATTCTGGTAACAGGATATTCCCGAATTGCCTGTAATTTTTCTTTTGTAATGCTGTCCGGTCTTCCTGCTTCTATGGTATATTCCTTTACCTGTTCCATCGGAAAACGCTTCTGTATATGTCCCAGCAGGCGATGAAGCTGCTGCGGCTCCAAGGTTGTAGGAGTTCCTCCACCTATATATATGGTATCTAAGGTTTTATCTTTCATGGTTTCTGCAATAAAATCCAGCTCTTTTAGCAGTGCATCTAAATAGCTGTCAACTTTATCACGCCATCTTTCTAAAGGTGAAGAGCTAAAAGAACAATACAGACATATACTGGGGCAAAATGGAATTCCCACATATAAGCTGTATCCATTCTCATAATCAATATTCTTTAAAATTTCTCTTTCCCTGTTAGCTATGGTAATGGCAAGCGCTGTCTTTTCATTACTGGTATAGTATGTTTTTCGCATATAATCCGCTGCTTCTGCATTGCTCATACCGGACTCGATAAGTCCCATGGCAATTTTCGTAGGACGAATACCGGTCAGATTGCCCCAAGGAAGTGTATGACCGGTTTCCTCCGCCAACAGCTGATACAGCACTTGTTTTAATTTATTTTTTCTGATTTTTCTGTCTTCTGCTTCGTCAAATGCCTGTTCTCCCTCACGCACTTTCCCATCAAAGCACAGTCGGATAAGTACCTTTTCTCCGTAAAGAATGGAAATCAGCCTGTCATAGCTTTTTTCCTCCTGTATTTCCTCTGTATAATACATTTCGATGTCCTCTTTCGGATAAAAAGCCTTTACCAAGGTGTAGGCATCATATTCAAATTCTTTTTTATTAAAGGAAATTCCTATCATGGGCTCTTCCTCTTTCTATATTATTCTTATAAGTAAGGATTATTTTTCTTTTCAAACTCTGCGTCTGTGGCTTCTCCGTGTCCCGGATAAATCACCGTTTTATCCGGCAGCATGGCAAAAATTTTG
>ENA-ORSR01002043-ORSR01002043.1-human-gut-metagenome-genome-assembly--contig:-NODE-2043-length-12145-cov-3.180893_pt1 | contig 12145 bp, 15 predicted proteins | sample MGYA00241901_ERZ509166 | MGnify/ENA primary metagenome ERZ509166 (study PRJEB26280, sample SAMEA2338860) | human gut metagenome | biome: human gut; feature: human-associated habitat; material: faeces... | reverse complement strand
CCTGATTTTTCACGAATTTTTTTCCATGAAATAGATGGTTGTTGTTCTTCCCAGCCATTTCTAGCTGTATGACAGTACAAAACATCTCCAATAACCCCTTGATTGATCAATTCTTTAGCATGATGAACGCCATTAAAGAAATTCATAATGTGACCAGCCATAAAAATCACACCATTTTCTTTACATGTTTCTACCATCTCTTTACAATCTTCATATGATAAAGCAATCGGTTTTTCACAAAATACATTTTTTCCATTCTGAGCAGCTTTAATAACGGGTTCTTTATGCAGATTATTAGGAGAAGCTACGATCACACAATCCACATCATCACTTTGAACCAATTCATCTAGTGATGATGCCACTCGTGCTCCTAATTCTTCTGCTACAGCTTCTGCATTTTCTGGATCATACACAACTGTAATTACTGCACCGTCATTTTCTTTCATATATCTTGCCAATTCAGCACCAAAGTATCCTGTGCCGACAATACCATAATTAACAACCATTATTTTTCTCCTGTTTTTATTTACTATTTTACAGATCCTTCAGAAAGACCACTTGCAATTTTATTTTGGATAATTGAGAAAAAGATAATTGAAGGCAATACCACAATTACAGAGGCCGCCATCATATCTCCCCAATCCAAAATTTCTGAACCATTTAATGAACGCAAAGCTACTGCAACCGTCATCTTACTTGTATCGTTGATCAAGATCAATGCGTAAAGGAATTCATTCCATGCATTGATAAAGGTATAGATGGCTGTGGCAACAATCCCTGGTGCAACAATCGGTAACACCACTTTATAGAAGGTAACAAATCTATTCGCGCCATCTATTTTTGCTGCTTCCTCGATTCCAATTGGAACTGTTTGGAAGAACCCTACTAACAACCACACCGCATAAGGGACACTAAACGAAAGATAAACAATCATTAAACCAATTAAACTATTGGTTAATCCAACTTTTGCAACGGCAATAGAATAAGGAATTGCCAATAAGATTGGAGGGAAGATATAAGTAGTTACTAGCAACCGGGACATGATCGCCCCTAATTTTGGAAAGAAGCGAACAATACCGTAAGCAGCCATTGCAGAAATAATAATAGCGATGACAGTTGTCGTTAATGCGATTAATAAGCTGTTTTTTATATTATTTATAAAATGTAGATCATTAATAACATGCGTAAAATAATCGAGAGTAAACTGTTTAGGCCAAAATCTTGTTGGAAACTGGGTTAACTCACCTTTCCCTTTTACAGAAGATAGAAGGATCCAAATTAAAGGAAAAATTGCGATAATAGTTGAAATAACTAAAACAACATGTGATCCAATATCAAGGAGTACATTTGTTCTTCTCTTCATCATTTTCTACCCTCCTTCTCCCATTTACTAATTACTCCAAAGTAAATGAAACATACTGCCAATAAGAAAATAAATAGCAAGACTGTTACTGCTGAGGCACGCCCAAGAAGTTTTGTTCCCCAACCGAGATTATATGCGAATATTGGCAATGTTGTTGTCGCGTTTGAAGGGCCACCACCTGTAATAAGATAAATAATATCAAAGTTATTAAAAATCCATACTGTTCTAAGTACAACAAGTAATCCGACTACTACTTTAATGTGAGGTAAAATAACAAATCTAAAAACTTGCCAACTAGAAGCCCCATCAATCCTAGCCGCTTCAAACTGTTCCTCCGGAACCGTTTGTAAGGCTGATAGAACATTGACCATGATCATAGGAGCACCAAACCAAATATTAATAAATACTAAACAGATAAAGGCCCACGTACTTTCTGTCAAAAATCCAGGAACATGATTCATCAGTCCCAATTTCACAATCAAGTTAGGTAGATAACCATATACCCCGTTTAAAATCCATTGCCAAGAAAAGGCAATGACAATTGTTGGGAATGCCCAAGGAACAATCAACAATGTTCTATATAACTTCTTAAAGCGTCTAACTCTGTGCAATGCAAGTGCTAACACAAAACCAACAAGCACTTGTCCCAAAAGAGAAAAGACTGTCCACTTAAGGGAATTAAAGAAGGCATTGTAGAAATTAGGATCCGATAAAACTGCTTTATAATTTGCTAATCCTACAAATTTATACCGCGGCATGATCAAATGTTTGTTTGTAAAGCTAAAATAGATGCTGGAGAAAAATGGATAAACAAATAATAGTCCAACAATGATAATAGCAGGTAATACAAACACCCATCGAGTCAAATTTCTATTTTTGACCATATGCTTATTCCTCTCTAAAAACAGAGGCTACATTATTGTAGCCTCTGCTATTATTATTTAACATCAACTGCTACAGTTTCGAATAAATCGTTCAATTGTTTTTCTGCATCCTTAGCAGCCTCCATTGGATCTTTACCATTTGTAATAATATCTTGGAACATTTGTTCAATGATATGTTGGTTTGTTAGCATTCCAGCTTGAACACTTGGACCATTTTCATATCCAATAGCTGTACCTTTTTCTGCTGCTTTTGTAATAACTTCTTCTGCATGTTGGAATTTCTTGCGGACGTCATTATCTTTATAGGCTGGATCATCACTAATTCCTTTGATGGCAGGCAACATTCCAACAGGAGTTGAATCTAAGAAACTAATATAATCTTTCTTTTCATACAAAGATTCTAAAAATGCTTTTGCTACTTCGGGATGTTTAGAATTTTTCCAAACTACCAATGGAATATTAGAAGTCTCTATTCCATAATCCTTATCATTCGCTTTAATTTTAGGAATTGGATATGCATCAATTGAATCTATCAAATGAGGACTATTTGTTTGAATACCTCCAATATGGAAACCTGAGTTGAAATCAAAAGCTGTTTTTCCTTGATAGAACAGAGTTGCTTGTTGCAAGACATTAAAATTAAGTGAGTCTTTTGGTGAAAATTCTTTGTACATTTTAACCCAATATTTGATTCCATCTTGAGCTAATTCACTTGTTAAGTTAGCTTTCAGATCTTTTGTCAAAAGACTTCCACCACCACTTCGAACATAAAAATTCAAAAAGCGTGTCCCCATCATATCATTCGTCCCAAATGGAACAGATACACCGTATACTCCTTTTTCTTTCAGTTTTTTAGAAGCTTCGTACAATTCATCCCATGTTTTGGGAACATCAATATTATGCTGTTTCAACAAATCAGTTCGAACCCACATGACTTGAGCATGTGAGTACAAAGGAACGGAATAAAAATTGCCATCAACCTTCGCTTCATCTAATGCTGTTTTATTAAATTTGTCCTCTCCAATATTTTCTACTGTATCGTTTAGAGGAAGCAATGCGTCTGAATTCACCATTTCCATAACTTGGTTTGGTAACGCAGTACTAATATCCGGAACATTCCCATTTGCTAATCCAGTCGTCCATTTTGTATAGAAGTCGTTCCATGAAAACGTCTCAATCTTAATTTTAACCTTTGGATGCTTCTTCATGAACTCATCCGCTGATTTTTGAATACTTTCTAACCGTGGACCCTGAGTAAATGAGTGCCACATTACAATTTCACCAGATAATTCTCCAGATTTATTACTTCCTTCTGCATCATTTTTTGAAGATGAGCATGCAGTAACAAACAATGCGAATAACGCGAGAACCAAAGCGAAAAGAATTTTCTTACTATTTTTCATTATTTTCCTCTTTCTGTTTTAAATACAAAATATGTAATCAGCGCTTTGAAGACTTAACTTCTCCGAAAAAACTAACTATATTGCCTATCTCCTCCATTTTCTATTTAACACATCTAATCCATCGCAATTTTGAATAGATATTTTCTGACTGTTTCTTCCTGACCTGAATAGCCATTTGGTTGGTGAGGTTCATGAGGGAAGAAGACTGCAAAATTATGATAACCCAAATGAAGTGGATAGAATTTCTCACAATGAACAAAGCCAATATCACTTGCTTCATCAAATGGAATAGCTTCATCTAGGATACGAGAACCGTAGCTAGAGAATTCATGCCCTTCAACTAATAAATGAAGGTCGGCATAACGGCGATGGTGTTCAAAGCGATCGTTTTCATCTTTGTTAAGGGTGTTTTCTTGGACAACGAGAAAGACCTTGTCACCGTCGATATCATATCTCCCTAGCTCAAAAGAATCTTTCCGGTGTTCATAGAGAAAATCAATCGCTTGATCCAGATTAGGATGAATCCCTTTGTACAATTTTATGTTTGTTAAATCATCAAATATCATCTATTTCTCCTTTTACACTAGATTTATGTTACAGAAAGTTAAGCACATATGACTTCCTTCTTGAAATCTTCATCGTTATCCCTTCACTGAAACATTCTCATTAAATGAATTTTTCTACTCTCTATTAGGTCTCCTCCTTCAATCCTCTGTTTTGTTTTCTTATGTTAAGGCTGCGACGAAGCGTTCTGTAATTTCTTTAGGTCGCGTAATAGCTCCCCCTACCACAACCCCTCTGACCCCCAGGTCGTGAATTTCTTTGGCTTGGGCAGGATAGTGGATCTTACCTTCAGCAATCACATCGACACCCGCTTGGCAGAGTTGACGAATCAAGTCAATGTCAGGTCCGTCTATTTTCGGACTATAATCTGTGTAACCAGATAAGGTCGTTCCGACAAAATCAACCCCTGCTTCGACAGCTGTTAAGCCTTCTTCAAAGGTGCTGATATCTGCCATCAAGAGTTGGTCAGGATATTTCTCCTTCACTTGGTGGATAAAGTCGACAATTGATAGACCGTCATGACGCGGACGTTTGGTACAATCCAGTGCAATCACTGCGATATCTAATACAGCCAATTCATCTACTTCTTTCATCGTAGCAGTAATGAATGGTTCTTCAGGAGGATAATCTCGTTTGATGATCCCGATAATCGGAAGCTTTGTCACTTCCTTGATTTCTTTGATATCGCGGACGCTGTTGGCTCGGATCCCGACCGCTCCTCCTTGCTCAGCCGCTTTAACCAAGAGAGGTATAACTCCTCCTGTTTCTGTATAGAGCGGTTCGTGAGGGAGAGCCTGACAAGAAACAATGATACCATCTTTGATTTGCTGGATCAGTTCATCTTTTGTTATCTTTGACATAACTCCTTCTCCTTTGATAATAAGGCAACTCTAGTACTTGTAAATTGATTATAATCTATTTTTAAAGCGCTTACAATATTATTCTTACAATTGGATTATAGTTTCATATTTTGGGAAAAATAAAAAGATCTCTGAAACTAGTTTCAGAACTTTAGGCATTCTAAAACTTTTTAACAAATTTTTTTCATTTCCAGATTTTAATACGAATAGTATAAGTGACCAATCAAAAAGAAAGGAGGACCACAGATGTACTATACTCCCATTATCATCCCATGGTTTTTGTATTATTTCTTCCGCAAATAAACAAGGAAAGGGAATACCTAACATGAAAAAGAATACCAGAGCTTTTGTTTTATTGATCTTGCTTTCATTGATTTTATTTTAAACAAAAACTTGAAACGTAAGCTAAACACTGCATTGGTTATTTAACCTTATCCTTGCTTCATCTAATCAGCTCAGCTGACACAAAATGAACAAAAGTCAACCACATACAAGCTAGCTCTATTGGAAAATTACCCTAGCTTTGCTATTCAACAAAAATTAGGAGTATTAAGATATGAGATGGCCTATCCACACTATGATTTTTGCAATCATCATCGCATTAACCGTTTTACATGATGCACATCTGATTGCATTTCAACCAAAAATTAATTTAGCCATTGCGGCTACGATCTATCTAGCAGTTGATGCTAGATGGCAACAAACAGAAAAGAAAGAGGAAAACTAAATGACAACAGAATTAACACAAAAATTCACACCCTTAACAGAAGCAGAATTGACTCAAGTAGATGGGGGAGCTATCCCATTGATTGCTTGGATCATTGCTCATCCCTATCTATCTGGCTCTATTGCTGGTGGTGTAACAGCTGTCGGAACTGCCATTTGGGGAACATTTAAATAATTAATTTGAAGGAGAAAAGCAATGATCGACCAAGTACAATTTAAAGATCTCACGCATGATGAATTAAGTGATATCAACGGTGGAGCACTACCAGTTTTGTTTGTATTCGCATCCGGTTTTTCCACTGCCTATATCGGGACGACTAAACTGATTGATGCCTTTCATCGAAATATGACACGAAAATGGTAAAGGAGGAACCCTATGAGTCTAGTATTTATCACCCTAATCCTTTTGACAGGGTACTGCATTCTTGATAAAAAAGCACCCAAACAGGTAGAAGGGTACCTTCCTAAATTTGCCATTGCCTTCATGGTCACTTTCACCATTCTGAACGAGGCAATTGATTTACTCTACACGATCTTACATTAAGGAGGATAGCTATGGATACAAGCATCCATTATACTTGCCTAACGGAAGCTGAACTTGCGACCATTGACGGGGGAGCCTCCGTCTTTGACTCGGCAAAATTCATCGTTCAAACATGGAATATTTTATACAATTCCGGACGTGATTTTGGCCGTAGTATCATCAACGGCATTATGCACTAGAAAGGAGCAAGCATGAAACTCGAAGAAATACGTTTTAAAAGCTTGTCCGAGCAGGAACTCAGTCATGTAGACGGTGGGTCCGTATGGATCACTGTTGGACTGATTGCAACTCCCCTACTTATGGGAACCTTCGCTGGCGCCTTTGACGAATATGCTCGCAAACGAGGCAAATATTAACCACTTCTTTATCATCTCTTAAACAGTTCAAAAAATCCCAGCTTTTAAGAAAGCTAGGATTTTTTTATGTGAACGAAGCAAGACCTTTTTCTATTCTCCCTCTTCCTTCTTCATCATCAAGGCAAAGAATAGGAAGGGTAAGGAAAGCAATAGACAAGCTCAGGAACTCCAACTGGACCAAGGACTAGAGATTCCGAACGTATAACGTATTATCCCGACAAGAGATCCAACTAAAGTGATTAGTCCCTGCTAGCTATTGTTGCTGAGGAAGTAGAGGAACAAAAACTTGGACCGACAATCAGATGACTAAAAAATCAGGCAAGGAATGGAGACCCTCCCCAGGGTGCCAGGCGCTTGCAAGACTATTAGTAGTAAAAGAGGAAAGTGATCCCAAATAAATGTCTTCTAGAACTTTCAATTCACTAGGCCACCTTTTGAACCGGTTTTTCCTTTACGACAAACACAAAGCCAATAGAGCCGACGAATGCCCCAAGCAAGATCCAATAAACTATATCCGTTGAAGTAAACGGACCTTCTAAGAGACCAGCCAATAAAAAGAGATCAATATACAGTCTGGTGTCACGATAAAAGTCCCAATTGAAATGGTAGCTACCTACTGGATACTGGCGATTGGACACCTGCGGTTGAAAGACCTGAAGAAGAATCAAAATCCCTACAAAAGCAAGATAAGCAAGGCTAACAGCCGAAAGCGGATCCTGTGTCATCATAGCTACAGCCACTAAAAGTAAGACCAAGAGCCAGAAATGGAAGTCCAACCAGAACTCACGATGATAATGGAACATTTTCATAAGATCACACCTTTCTATTTATGTTACGTTTATAATTATATTATAGTATATTTTGTTAGGAGCGGTAAGTAAATAGATGTGACAAGAACAACTACTACATCTGTTAAAAAGGACAGAAATATGAAACAGTTCCTGTCCTTTTTATTTCAGCATCAAACGATTGAACCTTCTTAGCTGAGATCATTATCAATAATGACTTTCAAGGCATTGTTTTCGCCAGCATGTTTGAAGATTTCATATGCCTTCTCTGCTTCTGAAAGTTTGAAGTGGTGGGTTACCAACTTGGTCGCATCAATCTTACCAGATTTCAAGACATTAAGAAGCATTTCGGTTGTATTGGCATTAACCAAACCAGTGTTGAGCGTGATGTTCTTAATCCAAAGGTCATCAAGGTTGAAGCTAACTGGTTTACCATGCACTCCGACGTTGGCAATATGACCACCGACAGAGATAATATTTTGACAGACATCGAAGGTTGCTGGATAGCCCACACATTCCATCGAGATGTCGACACCACGACCGTCGGTCACTTCATTGATAAAGGCCTTGATTTCATCAATATCACTTGAACAAATGGTATGAGTCGCTCCAAATTTCTTAGAAGCTTCAAGACGAGATTCTGACAAGTCTACCATGATAATAGTAGCTGGAGAGAAGAATTGTACGGTTAAGAGAGCTGCCAAACCGATTGGCCCCGCACCAACGATACAAACGTTGTCTCCTGGTTTCACGTGAGATGGGAGCACCCCAATCTCATAGGAAGTTGGGAGAATATCTGAGAGCATAACCAAGGCTTCATCATCAACAGAGGCAGGTGCATGATAGAGACTGCCGTCTGCGTGAGGAATATGGACATACTCTGCTTGAGTACCATTAATCAAGTGGCCAAGAATCCAACCGCCGTCTTCACAGTGAGATGGTAAACCACGTTTACAGTAGTAGCAGGTGTTACAAGCTGTCACACAAGAGATGATAACCTTATCGCCCACCTTAAAGTTAGTGACCGCATCGCCGACTTCTTCGACAATCCCGATTCCTTCGTGGCCGAGGATGGTCCCTTCCTTACAAGCCGGAACATCTCCTCCCAAAATATGGAGGTCTGTTCCACAAATGGTCGTTTTTACCAAACGCACAATAGCATCAGTTGGTTTCTTGATGACTGGTTTTGGTTGATCGATCAACTGAAGATTTCCTGCGGATACATATGTTGCTGCTTTCATAAGCGACTCCTTTTTTGTTGGTTTTATCAAACCATTTTATTACAGTTTTTTACTTTGTGAATATTATAACATACAAAGTAAGCGCTTGCAACATATTTATTAGATTTTTTATAAAAGTATTTTCAAGAAATGAACCACCCTATCAAATAAAAAAATCCCCCACTCTTTCGAGTGAGGGATAGCTGATAAACATCATTTGTTCAGTAGCGTCTTATTTACGACGCCCTGGACGTTCTTTGTAACCATAGTAAGCATCTTCGATGATTTCTTGCATATGATCCACCATTGGAAGACGTGGGTTAGCTGGTGAACATTGATCTTCGTAAGCAAGGAAGGCCAATTCACGAGAATGTTTCTTCCATTCTTTCTCATCGATTCCTTGGGCTTTAAAGTTCATTTGGATACCTACGCGCTCACCAAGTTCGTAAACAGCTTTTGCATAAGCTTCTACTGCTTCTTCTGGTGTAGAGCATGGAAGTCCTAACATACGAGCGATGTCTTGATATTTCTCATCTGCACGGTAGTAGTTGTACTTAGGCCATGTCGCTGTCTTGGCTGGACGTGTACCGTTGTAACGGATAACGTATGGAAGCAAGATCGCATTGGTACGTCCGTGAATCGTGTGGAATTGCGCACCGATCTTGTGAGCCATTGAGTGAGAAATACCTAGGAAGGCATTCGCAAAGGCCATACCAGCAATAGTTGAAGCGTTATGCATTTTCTCACGTGAGTGGAAGTCTGCATTCTTCACTGAGCTTTCCAAGTTTTCAAAGACAAGTTTGATGGCTTGAAGAGCAAGACCATCAGTGTAGTCGCTAGCCATTTGAGATACGTAAGCTTCAGTCGCGTGAGTCAACACGTCCATACCAGTATCAGCCGCAACAGATCCTGGAACTGTCAATACCAAAGCAGGGTCTACGATGGCAACGGTTGGTGTCAATGAGTAGTCAGCGATTGGGTATTTACGGTTGTTTGCTTTATCAGAGATAACGGCAAATGGCGTTACTTCAGATCCTGTACCAGATGTTGTTGGAATCGCAATAAATTTAGTCTTCTTACCAAGCAATGGGAATTTGAAGGCACGTTTACGGATATCCATGAATTTTTGTACAAGGTCACGGAAGTCCACTTCTGGTTGCTCGTAGAAGAGCCACATTACTTTAGCCGCATCCATTGGAGATCCACCACCGAGAGCGACGATAGTATCTGGTTTGAAGGCACGCATAATCTCTGTACCACGTTCAACAGTTGTGATATCTGGATCTGGTTCTACGTCTGCAAAGATTTGGTAAACTACCTTATTGCGACGAAGGTCAAGCTGTTCGATGATACGATCAAGGAAACCAAGCTCTACCATAGCGTGGTCTGTAACGATCATGACACGTTCAACGTCACGACATTTTTGTAGGTATTCAATTGAATCACGTTCAAAGTATGTTTTTGAAGGAAGTTTCATCCATTGCATGTTATTTCTCCGGCGTCCGACTTTTTTGATATTCAAGAGGTTGATGGCACTAACGTTGTCCCCAACAGAGTTGCGTCCGTAAGAACCACATCCAAGTGTCAATGATGGCAAGAAGGCATTGTAAACATCCCCGATACCACCGAAAGTCGAAGGAGAGTTGCAGATCACACGAATGGCTTTAACTGCTTTACCAAATTCTTTGGTCAATTCTTCGTCTGCAGTATGGATGGCAGCTGAGTGACCAAGACCGTTGAATTCAACCATTTGGCGTGCTTTGTTAATTCCGTCTTCACGGCTTTCAGATTTCAAGACAGCGATAACTGGTGACAATTTTTCACGAGTCAACGGCTCTTTTTCACCAACTTCTTTACATTCTGCCGCAAGGATATTGGTTCCTTCTGGCACTGAGAAGCCAGCTTGTTCTGCGATCCATGCTGCTGGTTTCCCAACGATGTCCGCATTCAATTTCGCACCCGCACAGTTTTTGCTGTTAGCTTTCACACCAAAGCAGAACTCTTCAAGAAGGGCTTTTTCTTTTTTGTTAACGAAGTAAGTGTGGTAAGATTTGAATTCTTCAACAAACTCATCGTAGATTTCTTTATCGATGATGACCGCTTGTTCAGACGCACAGACCATACCATTGTCAAATGATTTAGACATGACGATATCGTGTGCTGCTTGGCGGATATTGGCTGATTTTTCAACATAGGCAGGAACGTTTCCGGCACCGACCCCAAGAGCTGGCTTCCCACATGAGTATGCCGCTTTAACCATGGCATTCCCACCAGTCGCAAGGATAGTCGCAACTCCTTCGTGGTTCATAAGGGCACTGGTTGCTTCCATAGATGGTTGCGTAATCCATTGCACACAGTTTTCAGGAGCTCCTGCTTTAATCGCTGCATCGCGGACGATTTGTGCCGCATGAGCAGATGATTCTTGAGCGGATGGGTGGAAGGCAAAGACGATAGGGTTCCGTGTCTTCAAGGAAATCAAAGCTTTAAAGATTGCTGTTGAAGTTGGGTTGGTTGTAGGAGTGATCCCGCAGACAACTCCGACTGGCTCAGCAATAAGGGTCAAACCAGTGACGTCATCTTCTGAAATGACACCAACTGTTTTCGTATGACGCATGTTATTTACTACATGTTCACAAGCGAACAAGTTCTTAGTCGCCTTGTCTTCAAAGACTCCACGACCAGTTTCTTCATAGGCATGAAGAGCGAGCTCACCGTGTGCGTCAAGTGCTGCTACAGAAGCTTTCGCAACAATGTAGTCTACTTGTTCCTGATCCAATTTGCGCATTTCTTCAAGCGCCACAAGCGCTTTTTGCACCAACTCGTCTACGTGTTTTTCAGCAGCGAGTTTCTTTTCTTCAGGTGAGAGAGTTTTTTTATCAGCCATTTGATGCTTTCCTCCAATGTTTGAAACCCTTATCCTTTTCTAGAACTTTTTCATGTTTTCGGAAATTTTCAAGAATAGTGTAAGAAATTTCGATTTGTTAATTATTTCACAATATAATTGTACTCTATTTTGAGATTTTTGTAAACACTTCCAAGCAACTTTCACAAAGAATTTTTTGAAGTTTGTGAAACCTTTATCAACCCTATTGCTGTGAAAGCAATTATTTAGCAAAATTGTGAAAAAATAATTAAAAAATTTTTTTCTTCACAAAGTGATATTTTCAATTGATTTATGTAAGCGTTTTCTTAATCTTACTAAAAAAAGCAGCTTTTTACAAGTAAAAAGTTGCTTTTTGTTTTGTTAGGATTTGTTTTGTTTCAGTTTCAGAGATGCTTTTTTACTTCTTGACTGGACCTTTTTCAGCCTTGTCAAGAGCTTCTTTGACGGTTTGGGCATAGAGTTCCCCACCATTGGTTTCCATATTGAAGTGAACAGAGTCTGTTCCCACCCAAATGTTTGGATTTTCAACAGCTACTTGGTACCAATCTGCAAT
>ENA-ORSR01002040-ORSR01002040.1-human-gut-metagenome-genome-assembly--contig:-NODE-2040-length-12163-cov-2.598860_pt1 | contig 12163 bp, 11 predicted proteins | sample MGYA00241901_ERZ509166 | MGnify/ENA primary metagenome ERZ509166 (study PRJEB26280, sample SAMEA2338860) | human gut metagenome | biome: human gut; feature: human-associated habitat; material: faeces... | reverse complement strand
TTTTAGCTCCCTGCCTAACAAAAGCTAAAGCCGATGATACAAAAGTATAAGAAGGAACAATAACTTCATCTCCTTCTTTAATATTAGCTAATATTGCACACATTTCTAATGCATCTGTGCAAGACGATGTCAATAAACATTTTTTAAATCCAAACTTATTTTCAAAAAATTGTTGACATAAACGTGTATAATATCCATTACCACATATTTTTTTTGACTCTATTGCCAATTTTATATTGTGTAATTCCTTACCTGTACAATATGGGATATTAAAAGGTATCATTTTGTAAAAAATTTAGATAAATGCTATTTTTCTTTCACAAGCCAATCCATCCCCATAAGGATTCACAGCTTTACTCATCTGGTTATAATAAACTCGATCGTCCAACAATGCAGAAACCTCATTTACAATCTTGTCACAATCTGTTCCTACCAATTTCACAGTTCCGGCTTCCAAAGCTTCTGGACGTTCTGTCGTATCACGCATCACCAAGACAGGTTTACCCAATCCCGGTGCCTCTTCCTGGATACCGCCACTATCGGTCAAAACAATAGCAGACTTCTCCATCAGGTAAACGAAACTCAAATATTCCAACGGTTCGATAAAAAACAGATTTGCCCTCTGGCTTTCTCCGAAGACTTCATAAATCGGTTTGCGTACATTGGGATTTAAGTGCATCGGATAAACAAAATCCACTTCCGGATATTTTTCCGAAAGTGATTTTATGGCTTTACACATAGAAATAAAACCATCTCCGAAATTCTCCCGGCGATGTCCGGTTATTAAAACAAGTTTTCTTCCATCCGACAAACGGCCAATATCATATCCCGACGCTTTTAAAACCTTTTCCAATTCACAAGAAAGTATTCCATCATTTTTAATTTTCTCCACCACCATATACAGGGCGTCGATTACTGTATTGCCCGTTACGATAATTCGTTCTTCCGAAACACCTTCCTGTAATAAATTATCCTTACTCAGTGAAGTCGGTGCAAAATGATAGGTAGCAATACGTCCGGTAATCTGTCGGTTCATTTCCTCCGGCCATGGACTGTAAATATTGTGTGTCCGAAGTCCTGCCTCGACATGCCCCACAGGAATCTGCTGATAAAAAGCGGCCAATGCCGCTGCCGTAGAAGTAGTCGTATCCCCATGAACCAAAACAATATCCGGTTGTGTTTCCTTCAATACCTCCCGCATACCGGTCAGCACCCTTGCCGTAACATCGTACAAATCCTGTCCCTGTTTCATGATATTCAAATCATAATCAGGTTGTATATCAAATATACGGAGCACCTGATCTAACATTTCACGATGCTGACCCGTTACGCATACAATTGTTTTAAATGTCTCCGGATATTTTTGGAATTCCTTCACCAAAGGAGCCATTTTAATCGCTTCGGGACGTGTCCCGAATACTAACAAGATACACTTCATATTTTACTCCCAATTTTCTTTCATAAAATTCAGAAGAATCGCCACTTGATTTTCGCGAGTATATTTCTTTATATTACTCCAATCTCTTTCTAACATAGAATTGTTATTATAAAGAGTATAGCATTTAATTATTTGCTCCTTGATACCCTCTATATCTGCATTATCGACAATAAAGCCGGAATTTGTTTCTTCAAGAATAGGAGCTATCACATCATTAGGATCTGCCAAAGCTAATATAGTTCGATTAGAAGCAAGATAATCAAACAATTTGCCAGTATAGACTCCTTTTCTACCTGTTGGATGTATAATTAAAAGCACATCACATTGAGATAGCATCTCTACAGCCTTAATATGTGGAACTCTATCATATTGAAAAACATTTTCCTTAATAGAAGCCGGAATTATTAAAGGTTTCCTATTACCTATAATCTTGAATTTAAAATTCTCAGGTATCCGTCCTTCTTTTTTTAATTGGGACAATGCAATAAATAAATTATCAGGTTTAATCGCCCCATAAAAACTACCGACATACCCAAGCGTAAACTGAGGTTGTCTTATATTCGTGTGTATTTCATCAAAATCATAACCATTTTTTACCTCCAAAAAATTATCATGAGAACAATTTTCTCTGAAACCATCTAAAATTGGATCTGATACAGAAAGTACCAAATCAGAAGAATCTAAATACTGTCTCTCTACCTTTCTTAATCTATAACGTGTATATCTATTAAAAAATAAATTTTTAGACATTTCATCACGCATATCTATAATCCATTTGAATATATATTTTTTGCGTTTAAGATGCAGAGCTATTTGCAGAGGAGCATGAGGCCCATATGACGTTAATATAACATCATATGGATTTAAGTTAAAAAGTTTTTCTATATACTTTTCCGCACGTTTTTTCCAAAAGACCTTTTTATCCAAAAAAATAAAATTGAATACAAGATTAAAAGCTGACTTTAGTTTATGCATTAAAAAAGAATCATCATCTTTAAAATTCATCTGCATCAAAAGCATTGAATCTCTCAAATAATGCACAGAACAATTATTCCACATTTCTATTTTATCACAGCCTCCTTCAGTTACTACTGTTACTGTATGACCTGCTTTACTAAAATATTTAGCAAAAGCTTCTATCCTAAATGAAGCTATGTGAATTGTTGGAGTAAAAAAATTACTAATAATCAGTATATTCATATTCTTTCAATTTTTGTAAAACCATTATTTGTAAGATTACAAAGGTTATGTAATTGCATAACAACCCTGTAACCGAAGAAGAAAACATTAAAATTGGAAACATGATTATGATATCCGAATTTACAAATCTGAAAATATGCACTTTAGAAAGTGTTCGTATCGCATATTTCAAAGACTTATAGAAAAATAGAATTGATGCAAACAAACCTCCTATACCAAAAAGGAAATAAAATTCAACAAAAATATTATGCGGATATTTTGCAATATCACCCGTAAGAGTATAAAAATCGCCAAGTCCGTTTCCTATTAATGGATTAGCAGATGTTACAGCCAAATACCACATATAAAAACGTGAACCAATTGTTCCCAGTTGTTCATGTGCAGCCTCAAAAGAAACATATTGTACTTTATTCAAATAATACATTGGATCTGACAAAAACGTACTAAAATAATTCAGTTTATAATTATCGATTCCTTCATAATACAAAGCAAAAGCACTAACCACTATAACAACCCCACACAACACACCAAATTTTATTTTTAATGAAGAATAAAGTTTAAAAAAATAAATCGCACCAAGAAAAATCATTCCCACAAGAAATGAACGTTGTCCCAACAAAAGAGTAATCAATACTGATAGTATAATAACAAAAATCTTAAAAATCTTATTAGATGGAGGTACAACAAATAAAAGCAAGAGCATATTCGTTATAATAAAATAACTCATTCCTATCGGATTTTCAAGTCCATAGAGAAAGTTTTTGGGATCAGACTTGTAAATAAAAATATAAAAAATAGCTAATATATAGGAAGCAAATATTATCAACGTGATTTTAAAATTACCTATAATATCCCGCAAATCTTTTATTACAAACAAAATTATAATATTTGATAATAGCCCAAAACCTATAAAATAATACAGCATTTCAAATCCAACAAGGCTATAATCAGCTTGAACCCACTTAATAACAAGCAAAACAAATAAGAAAAATAAGCCAACTAATACATATACTTTACTTGTAGATAGTTTCAGATGACCACCTCTCATAAAATATATAACTAAGGCAAAAATATTTAAAACAATTATTGTACTTGCACTTAAAAGTGGAATATTAGTATTTGCTAATGTATATGAGAAAGGATGTCCAGCTAACAATGAGAGAGATAATACATTTGCTGGCGCTTTAGTGATTTTATATAAATACACACCTAACATCACTAAACCCAAAAACAAATAAACAATAGGATTATCCAATATAAACGAAAGAAAAGTTATAACTGAATAACATATTATTATTACATAATCAATTCTAGATAATTTCAACCTATTTTCCTGTTTAGAAAAATTAGACATAAATATTACTTAAGAAAGAAAAGATTATTTTAAAAATCGATTTTTGAGAAAAATCCTAATGAACTTCACTTCGATTTAAAATAGGCATTACAATTTCTGCGTATGAGATTCCAATAACCTTACATATTATTATGTATAAAATCACAAATACCAACCCACTCACTATTAATGACAATGATATTGACAACATTGGTAACATCAACAAAAATATCTTAGTTAATACTGCAGCAAGACAAGAGCACAATAAAATCACACCTAATTTTTTATAGGGAACAAGCTGTGAAATAGGTATATTCAAAGCATTGCATACGATTTTTATTTGCAAATAAAGTGAAATTATCGTACACCAAACAGATATCCAAACAACCATATAAGGATTGTCAGGGAATAACAAAACCATCAGATATTCTAAAACAACAACACCCAATGCAGTAATGAAATGCACATGAGCATATTCCTTCACTTTACCCAAAGCAAGTACTACAGGAGCATAAGGGACAATCCGAACTAAATTAACTATAGTAATGATTTGAAAATATACACTTGATTCCATATATTCTTCCCCATAGAGAAATATCATTATTAATTTAGCAAACACACAAGCAAATATGGCTAAAGGAAATATTATTTTTGATGATTTGATAGCAACTGATTTCCATAAATTAACAATATCTGTGTTAGTAGAACGTTCATGAACCATTTTTGAAAATACGGGAAGCAAAACCGTAGCAGAAGCACTTATAACCATACTTGCAAACGGTAACTCAATAAAACCATTAGAAAATTCTGCAAAAGTTTCATTTCCCCAATAGCGACTAATAAAAAACTGTGTAGATGAAGTTATTACTATCCCCCAAACACTTGCAAGTAACAAAGGAAAAGAATATTTCAATATATCCTTGATTTCTAATTGAGTCGGTATTTTAACCAATTGCCTAAAAGGAATTCGTTCTAAAAACAAGCCTAAAATACAGCATAACACAGAAGAAAATACGAACCCTACAATAGCTACATATACAAATGAATCAAATAAAATAACAGGCAATACCACACAAACCAAAGAAAAAAAACGTGAACCTATAACATATATGGTATTGATATACGCTTTTCTATAAGTAGCCATAATACTTTCAATCCCCATTAGTGGCAATAAAAATATTGGAGTTATTGCAAAAAGTTGTAAACATTCTTTTAATGCAGAATTATTCAAAACATCAGCTAAGAATGATGATCCGATACAAAGGAATAGTGAAAATACAATTCCTATTATCAAAAACATCAAGTTTATCTTTCGCACAATAGAATAACCCGCCTCAATAGGTACTCTCGCCAAAAAATAGGAATAAGCTCTTGGCAATCCCAAAGAAAAAACTACTAAAAGAGTATTATAAACATATAATACCTGTTTATAGGTTCCATAATCTGCTTTAGAAAGATACCTGCTTAAAATAGCCGCACTTATTATGCCAAAACTAAAAGAAACAAAACTTCCAAGTCCAAGCCAAACTGCTTGAACAGTATTACTGTTATTATTAATTTTTATCCGCATTAAAAAGACAGAAACTAGAATACTTCCTATAACAACTTAATAGGCTGGTAAGTTTTAGAAGAATACTTTCTATAATCTTCAATACAATCCTCACACTTCCTCCGAAGAAACAAACCGAAGACACTTCAACGCTTCGCGGGAATGGAAAGACAACTGATCGAACAGGACATGGGTCTTCAGTTGCACAATGGCCGCCTCCACCGACAAATCCCCTTTCTCATACATGATAATCGTGGCATACAACCGATCATTGGCAACAGGTCCCATCACTAAATCATAATGATGTTCCAAGACTCCTTTACGGTTCCGGACAACTAAGTCCAGCCATTTCTCCGTGGCACCCTGATACCGCAACACCTGAAACTCATCCGCCTCCAAGAATCGCTCGTCAAAATCATAAACAGAAACGACAGCTTTGCCGTGCCCCAATCGTTCACGCTTAATCCTGGCCCATCGGGCAGCCTGTTCGAAATCAGTTGTGGTATAGAAGCCTTTCCCGAAATCCGTAGTCTTACGTCCCCGCGCAATCAGCGGCTTACGCACAACGACCGATGAACCGTGATACAATTTCATTTCTGCTTTCGATTCTTCAAAAACGATTCTATTTCCTCCAGAATATAAGCATCCCCCTGAGTATGCAACACTTCAAAATGATTCCGCAAAAACGCAAGAACTCCCTTCTCCTTGAACAGGACAAATACCTCCAGACCAGACAGACGGTGTTTCCTTGCATAGCACTCAATACAGAAAATAACAAACTGCACCTTCTGCGCCGAGAAATCCACGCTGTTGTTGCGTCGCTCCTGCTCCATCAACTCATACAGCGTTTCATTGTCCAGATACCACCACTTCGATTTTTCATCATACAACTTCGCGACAAACTCACTATTGTACAAATAACAAATAGCATCCGATACGGCCATATTCTTCTTGGCTGCAATAAATGAAGCCAAATCCGCCATTTTTATAGGCACCATCGAATATTCTATCTTCTCACTCACATCTTCTGTTTTGAAACATCTACGACAAAGGTAGAATATTTTCCTACAGACTCCAATACTTCAACTCATGAATCTTATCCCTGTACATTCCCTTTACATCCACCAGCACGGCTTTATCGCAAGTCAGCGACTTAAAATACTTTTCATCCAATCCCTGATAAGCATCATGAGCAACAGCAACAACGACGGCGTCATAATTCCCCAATGGTTTTTCTATCAAACGGAAACCATACATCTTTTTGACCTCTTCCGGATCGGCATACGGATCGACCACGTCCACCTCTACTCCGAAATCTTTCAATTCATTGATAATATCCACCACTTTCGAATTACGGATATCCGCCACATTCTCTTTAAACGTCATTCCCATCACCAAAATACGCGCCCCCAATATCGCCTTTCCCATACCGATCAATTTTTTCACCAGCTTTTTGGCAATATATCCGCCCATCGTGTCGTTGATAAAACGTCCGGCACTGATGATCTGACTGTGATATTTCAATTCATTGGCTTTGTATACCAGATAGTACGGGTCTACTCCGATGCAGTGGCCCCCTACTAACCCCGGATAGAATTTCAGGAAGTTCCATTTGGTCCCGGCAGCTTCCAGCACATCGTAAGTATTAATCCCGATGCGGCTGAAAATAATTGACAGTTCGTTCATCAAAGCGATGTTGACATCCCGCTGAGTATTTTCGATGATTTTTGCAGCCTCGGCCACTTTTACATTCGGTGCGCGATGTACGCCCGGTTTGACAACCAGTTCATATACTTTGGCGATTGTGTCCAGGGCTTCAGGATCACAACCCGATACAATTTTAATCGTATTGGGCAAGGTATGGACCTTCTCTCCCGGATTGATCCGTTCGGGGGAATAACCGAACTTAAAATCCACACCGGCTTTCAGCCCCGAAATTTCTTCCAGCACAGGAATACAATCTTCTTCCGTACAGCCCGGATAAACCGTGGATTCATACACCACATAATCCCCTTTTTTCAAGGCTTTCGCCACCGAACGCGTTGCTCCCAGTAATGGAGTCAGATCCGGTTGGTTATGATCGTCTATCGGTGTAGGAACGGCAACGATAAAAAAGGAAGCCTTCCGCAATTCATCGATAGAAGAGGTAAATTCGATATCAGCATTTTCAAACGCTCCGGAATCCAGTTCTTTACAGGGATCTATGCCCTGGCGCATCATCGTCAGACGCTCCTCGTTGATATCAAAACCTATCACTGAAATCTTTTTGGCAAATTCAAGAGCTATAGGCAAACCGACATAGCCTAACCCAACCAAAGCTAATCTGGTCTCTTTGTGAACTAATTTATTGTACATGGTTTAATAATAATTCGAATACTATAATTTAAATACTTTCCCGTCCTTCAACTGGTACTTTTCGTGGCTTTCCGGGCATTCGGCAATCCCTTCAGCATCAAAATAAAGCCGGTGTCCATACTCGCTCATCCAGCCCAGCTGACGGGCAGGATTACCTACCAACAGGGCATAATCGGGTACATGTTTCGTCACGACAGCTCCGGCACCGATAAAAGCATAGGCGCCGATATCGTGTCCGCAAACAACGGTAGCATTTGCACCGATTGTCGCTCCCTACATGAGTCCCAGCATACCGGGATTTCCGGTTGACGGCACTCCGGGGATTGGTAACATTAGTAAATACACAGGAAGGCCCCAGGAAAACATCGTCTTCACAAGTTACTCCGGTATAAACCGATACATTATTCTGCACTTTCACATTGTTTCCCAAGACGACCTCCGGAGAGATCACTACATTCTGACCGATATTGCAATTCGTCCCGATCACACATCCTGTCATAATATGACTGAAATGCCAGATTTTCGTTCCTTCCCCAATCTGACAATTTTCATCTATAACAGCCGTTTCATGAGCAAAATATTTCTGTTTCATAATCAGGATTTATAAAATTCTTTGATCCGTTCAATGACAAGATCCTGCTGTTCAGGGGTCATTTCAGTATGAATCGGCAGTGACAGTACGGAATAAGCCAACTGCTCAGCCATGTCCAATGATTCGGCAGCCCGTGTAATAGGCTTAAATGCTTCCTGCTGTTGCAAAGGTAATGGATAATAAATCATCGCAGGAATCCCCCCCTCCTCCAGAAACTTCTTCAAAACATCCCGACGGCCATTCAGCACTTTTAAGGTGTATTGATGGTAAACATGAGTGGAATAAGGCATCTCAGCCGGAGTAATTATCCCTTCGATACCACTCAGCCTTCGGGTATAATACTGAGCAGCTTCATAACGTGCAGCACCGTATTCATCCAAATGTTTCAGCTTCACATCCAGAATAGCTGCCTGTAAGGTGTCCAGCCTGGAATTACATCCCAGTACCGAATGATGATATTTTACTTTCTGACCATGATTGGCAATCATCCGGATTTTTTCGGCCAGTTCATCGTCATCTGTCATCAGTGCCCCGCCATCTCCATAGCATCCTAAATTTTTGGATGGAAAAAAAGAAGTGCAACCGATAGTCCCCATAGTTCCGGTTTTCTTTTTGATGCCGTCTGAAAAAGTATATTCAGCCCCGATTGCCTGAGCATTATCTTCTACAACATATAAATGATGCTCGGAAGCAAATTTAAGAATAGGCTCCATATCACAGCTCTGGCCGAACAGATGCACCGGAACGATAGCTTTCGTCTTGGCAGTTAAAGCCCGCTCTATATTCTTAACGGTAACATTGAAAGAAGTATAATCCACATCGACCATAACCGGAGTATACCCGAGCAGACCGATCACCTCCGCAGTAGCCACGTATGTAAAAGCAGGGACAACCACCTCATCCCCCGGTTTCAGACCGAGAGCCATCAAAGCAATCTGCAAAGCATCGGTACCATTACCACAGGGAATGACGTGCTTCACCCGGTTATATTCCGCCAGATGAAAAGCAAATTCCTTTACTTTAGGACCATTTATAAATGCGGTTGTGTCCAGCACCTTTTGGATTTCAGCATTTACCTCCTCCCGGATTTTATCGTACTGACCTTTCAGGTCGACCATATTCAATTTCATTACCATACTTTTCCGAATCTTATCTGTCCCAGCCAAAAGGATGTTTTACCAAAGGAAATTTTGCCAGCGGATGATAATCGCCTTTCAAACCGATCGGTTCTGCATTGCGAATTGTATGTACAATATTGATACAGTTACGTACTTCGTCCAAACCAAAGCCTTCTCCGGATAAAATATGTCTGTAGCTCTCCGTATGCAACTCGGTAAATCCCTGACTGAACTCAAATTCTTCTCCTTCGATCTGAATGGAACGATAAGTACGTTTTTCCCCCTGCACGGCATTTTCCGGCAGATTATCACCGTTGATACTCAGGAAATACCGAACCCGTGCTTTCTCTAAACCTAAGAAACCAGCTACCCGATCATGACTTTTCACATGTACGATATTTTCCTTCACCGGACCGAAAATCCAAGTCAGCATGTCATAAAAATGAACTCCGATATTGGTTGCTACTCCACCGCTTTTCCGGATATCTCCTTTCCAACTGGTATAATACCAGTTTCCGCGTGAAGTGATATAAGTGAGGTCTACGTCGTATACCTTGTCTTTTGGCCCCTCATCGATGCGTTTCTTCAGGGCTTTGATGGATTCGTGGAGCCGGAGCTGAAGAATATTATTGACTTTATGCCCAGTCTCCTTTTCAACTTCCGCCAGGGCATCGATATTCCAAGGATTCAATACCAAAGGTTTTTCACAGATTACGTCGGAACCCAGCCGTAAGCCGTAACGAATATGTGCATCATGCAAATAATTGGGAGTACAGATGGATACCATATCCACTTGTTTATCCGTCCTTTTCAATTTTGAACAATGCCTGTCGAACAGTTCCATCTCAGTAAAAAACGAAGCTTCAGGGAAGAAACTATCCATAATTCCGACACTATCGAATTTATCGTATGCCGCAACTAAACGGTTACCGGTATCTTTAATAGCACGTAAATGGCGTGGGGCGATATAGCCTGCCGCACCGATCAATGCAAAATTTTTCATTTGGAAATATTATTAATAATTTAGATAAGTCAAAATTGGAAAGAGACATAAAAACACTAAATATCAATTTGATGAAATATTTTATTTAAAGTGATTTTATGAAATTTTCATGGTTAAATAATCCCCGAAAAAACGCTCGTTTTTATTGGTGGAAAAACTGCTGATTACCCTGTTTTAGATTTATTTTGTCCAGACCAACAATTTATTTTCGCCGGGTATAAAGTATTCGGCTTCTTGTTTTGGCAAAATGATTGTATAGCAAATTTGTCGTTTTACTATTTTACCGGCCTTCTGAATCAAATTTTCAAAATAATCGACATCTATATTTTTACCGGCAATTACTAAATCGATCAGATCGGAATCCTTCCCGACAGCAAAATCACCACGTACCCATACTTTCGAAATATCTCCGACCCGTTCAACCACCTCTTCTATAACCTGAGTGATTCCGCTATGCTTTAATACCAACCGATGAATATCATTGAAAAGGGGATGAGCGGAATTAGCATGATATACCTTTCTATTTCCTTTGTTCTCGGCTTTCAGTAAACCGGCATTTTCCAGGTGGTTCAGTTCAAGACGAAGGGCATTCGTCGATTCCCCGAATTCGTCGGCCAGACCACGCAAATAAGCATGAGTAGACGTATTCAGAAAGAATTTCAGCAATAACTTGATACGGGTTTTGGATGTAATCAGACTATCCAGCATGGATTCGTAAAATAAAACTGCTATTTACAGCTTCGCCTGGTAAGTCCCATTTTCCATATAGGACAGAAAGAAATTTGAATGAGAATGCAAAATAGTTTTGTTTTTGCGCAACAAAATTACTCATTTCTTTGGATAATATCAAAAGAAAAACTCATTTTTATCCAGTTATAAATTTTTCCATACGCAATATATCATTAAATAACTAAAAGACAATATATTTGCATATTACATAATATATTGATTATGATAAAAATACCAGGCACTAAATTTTCGCAATCACGGTTTTCTTTTGACTGCCAAAGGCTGGACGTTATCACCTGCATATGACATGAACCCAATGCTGAATGAGTATCAAAATTTGCTTGTCTCATCAACTTCCAATAAAGCAGACCTTAATGTTTTGCTTGATACCTGCGAAGATTATATGCTTAACCTGAAAACTGCCCCAAAAATTATTTCAGAAGTAGTTGAAGCTATGAAAGAATGGAGTAAACTGGGGATATGACTTGAAATCTCTAAACGAGAGATGGATATGTTTACCGGAGTGTTGGATAAACGACGAATAGGTATTGCTATTTAGTTAGTAATAACATGTGAACCGGAGTCAGAACTATATTGGACTGCAATATGCAAAGTATACAGTGCATTTTTGATTTGATCAGTCCGGATTACAACCGATCATCCTCTTCATTTCTTTCTGCCTCATCACTGTTCTTCCACTCCTGTCAGTCAATACTACTATAACTTCCCCCTTTCACTCTATTTTTATCTCCCACCCCAATAGGAGATATAACAAAGGTGTATCGGAAGTGAATCGGTAATAATGTAGGAGAACACCTGAAATACACCTGAAGAAGACCAGAAAAA